>Ga0206819_10214_pt1 | contig 20445 bp, 21 predicted proteins | sample Alteio_BWOrgCont_87_FD_152855 | JGI IMG/M metagenome (GOLD analysis project Ga0206819, IMG submission 152855) | Enriched cells from forest soil in Barre Woods Harvard Forest LTER site, Petersham, Massachusetts, United States -... | ecosystem: Environmental > Terrestrial > Soil > Temperate forest >... | reverse complement strand
GAAAATCGGTTGATCAAGATCACATACCCCGGAAGTGGCAACTACTCTGCGTTTGCTTACGATGGGCTGGGCAGGAATGTGCTGATCCAGGAGTATACGAGCAGCAGTCTGACGAGCACGAAGCAGTTCGTTTGGTCTGCCGATGATCGATGTGAAGCTCGGAATGCGTCTTCCACGATAACTGCTCAATACTATCTATACGGAGAAATGCTCGGTTCAACAAGCTATTATTTCACTAAAGACCATCTTCAGTCCATTCACGAGATGTATTCTAGCGGACTGCAAGCCCAATACAGCTATGACCCATTCGGCCGGCTGTCCAAAATTGAAGAGGCAATTCCTTCAGACTTTGGATTCGCAGGATATTATTATCATGCACGAAGTGGGCTAAGCCTTACGGGTACGCGACCTTACAGTTGCAACCTTGGGCGGTGGATTAGCCGAGACGAAATACAGGAACAGGGTGGTGTTAACTTATATGCCTATGTGGGTCAAGATCCCACAGGCAAGTCTGATCCATCCGGACAGCAAGCCGTGACTCTCTGTATATGTGCGCTGCTGGCCTTGATTTGCAGTGGCTGCACCAACCGTCACAATGGTGAATCCCAAGGAAACGGAACAGGAACAGGAACGGGTACAAGCACTGGCAGCGCCCCCGGGACTGGCAGCGAACCAAGCACTGGGACCACCTCAGGCACTGGAACTCAGCAACCGGTCCCTAGCTGCTGGACTCCGCTCGGAAACAACCTATATAAGAATCAGGACACCGGACAAACCATTTCGGGGACAGATTGGACTGGATATACGGACGTTAACACCGGTCGCACTGTCTATACGGGAATCGACAATCGCTTGAGACCACAAGAAGGAGATCAAGTCGCAGGCATCAACAATGCGCAAGGCAGTGGTGATCTTCCTACGAATAAGCCCGTCGCAAACAAGTGCCCGCAGCCAACAAAGAACAATAAGAGCCCCAACTGCCCACCTCCTGGACACGCATCCTATTGAGTGGTTTGGGACTCCCCTTGATGTTTATGCAACAAAGCCAAGTTATTGGACACCAACAGCCAGCTAGGATGCTTATGTCCTAATTCTGATTCGATGATTGACAGCGCTTGTTTGTACAGTGGTTCTGCTTTCGAATAGAACTTTTCTGCTACGTACAAATGCGCCAAGTTATTTAGGGAAATAGCTGTGTCAGGATGTTGCAGTCCCAAAGCTTTTTCCCTGATCTCGATTGCACGATTGTACAAACATTCAGCCTGCTCATAGCTACCGACGTCTTCGTCCAACGTTGCCAGATTATTCACAACTGTTGCGGTGACGGGGTGATCGTTTCCTAGCACTTTTTCCGAGTTTGCTAAAGCTCTCTTATACAATAGTTCTGCTTCACGATAACGTCTTGTATGCTGATAAAGACTCGCCAGATTGCTCATCAAGAGTATAGTACGTGAATCATTGGGGCCGATCGTTTTCAGTCTGATGCGCAAAGCCTGCTCGTAGAGTGGCTCGGCCTCTTGGTATCGCTCCTGAAGATGGAGAAGGCTTCCGAGATGGTCCATTGCCGTTGCAGTTTCCGGAGCATCTGTGCCAAGCACACTCCTTCTAGATTCCAACGCATGGCGATAAAATGGTTCAACTTCTTTGTAACGCCCAAGAACTCGATATAAGGACGCGAGATGCTCCATTGAAGTATCGTTGTCCAAAGGGCTAGCCGTGAACCTTTTCCTAACTTCAATTGCCTGCAAGTAGCGACTTCCTGCGTCAGAATAACGCCCTTCCGCTTGGTATAAACTTCCAAGATGTTCCATGGCTTCAGCTGTTTCCAAGCACCCCATTCCAAATGTATCCTTGCTCATTCGAAGTGCCAGCTCGTAGCATGAGGCTGCATCAGAATAGCGCCCAGATTCCTTCAATGTATTTCCTAAATAGTCTGCTGCAAGAGCGCATACGCTACCAGACTTCGAACCCGGATGCCATCCGATAACGCATTGACGCCAGGCGCACTCGGCTTCTGCGTAATTGCCATGTTGATACGCGCATAATCCTCGATTGAACAATTTCTGGGCGCGGTCTTTAGACATCAATTGTGCCTCAAAGATGACCAGCAAACCGGTTGCGATCAACACCGTAATCACAGCAAAGCCACACTTAACCGCCTGATTTGATCGATTGAGCTTACAATGATTAGTCACAGACCAAACTCCACATGCAGCACTTCTTCAACATAACATGACGCGGTGCGTTTGAATACCGTATGAGTACGAAGTTGTTCGGCAGGTCGATGATGTTGACTTTCCTGTTGCGCCTTGTTTGGTTCGGTCTGATTCCTCGCAAACCCTGATTCCTCCGTCGTCTACACGGCAATAACACTACTTTCTCGGAAGGCTCCCCGGCGCCTGGCTGCAGAAGTTATCGCACTGGTTTTTGAGTTAGGGGTTGTTGAATTTATTTGCTGCCGATTTAACATATGCTAGGATCGATGGAAAGCCGCATATAGACTGTATTGCAGCGGACGAGTGATATTACGATCTTCTGCATGCGTCTACTCAGCGTCTACTGATCCGTCTACTAAATCGAGGGCTGGAGCCATGCCTAAGTTAACCCAGCGAATGATTGATATTACAACCGCAACAGTAACAAAGCAAGTCATTCTCCGAGATTCGGACCTACAGTGCTTCGGCATACGCATCTCTTCCAAATCCGCAACGTACATTGTCGAATGCAGATTCCAGGGCAAGACTAAAAGAGTCACAGTGGGCAAAGCTGCGCTGATGACTGTAGAAGAAGCAAGAGAGAAGGCACGGCAAATTCTTGCGAAGATGTCTCTGGGTGTAGACCCCGATGCAGAGAAGAAATCTCGGCTGATCTCCGCCATTACTTTGAATGAGGTCCTGGAGGTCTATCTTGCAACAAAGCAGCTACGTCCCAGCACAATCCGTGCTTACAGGCGGATAACTCGGCATGCCTTCAAGGATTGGCTGTACATGCCTGTTGTGCAGATAACGAAAGATGCAGTCGAAGACAAACACAGAGCAATGGCGAAAGGAACAAGGTACGGGACATCGGGCAAGGCATATGCAAATTGCTGCTTCAAGATTCTCCAAGCCCTGTTGAACTTTGCAAACGAGAAGTACGAGATTGACGGGCAGCAACTGATCCAGGTCAACCCTGTCTCCCGGCTCACAAAGACAAGGGCATGGTATCGGGTGCACCCCCGAACGGGTGTCATTCCAGAATACAAACTCAGGGCATGGTACACCGCTGTCCAGTCCCTCAAGAATCCGAGTGCAAGAGATTATTTCCTGCTGCTGTTGTTTACCGGTCTCCGCAGAAGAGAAGGATCAGAGCTGAAGTGGACTGACGTGGATTTGATTGCCGAGACGATCACAGTCCGCAGGTATCAAGCAAAGAATCACCGAGATCATGTTCTGCCGTTAAGCAAGTTCGTGCTCGATTTGCTCCGGCAGAGGTACGAGCGCAGAAGCAAGAGCGAATATGTGTTCCCCGGGCATTTCGACAGAGGGCATCTGACAGACTATCGGATGCACTTGTACCAAGCCCGGGAGCAAACCGGCATCAAGTTCATGGTGCACGATTTGAGAAGGACCTTTATGTCTGCCGCAGAGAGACTCGATTTGCCTTACTATGTCTTGAAGAGATTGGCCAATCACGTCGTTAGTTCGGATACTCTTGTGCCTTACATCGTAGTGAGCATGGAGAGGCTCAAGCTGCATATGGAGCGGATTTCACAGCACTTCCTAGAGTTGATGCAAGCAGAGGAATGCGATGCAGGATGATCAGATCCTCTTGTCTCCAAACCAAACCTTGACACCGAATGCTGCGGCAAGTTTGAGAACCGTCTCTAGGCTTGCATTCTTCTTGCCATTCTCGATTCGAGATATGTATGCCGCATCTGCATTCAACTCCGCAGCCAAATAATCTTGAGTCCACCCGCGCTCTTCGCGCATGCTTCTTATGAGCTTCCCGAACTTCTCTGCTGCTGTTGAATTTGCCATCAGCAACATTAAATTCGGACTTGTACGTTCGGTCCATGTACGAGCATACAAGTTTGTCGGGAATAAGGTCCCTGAGCGTCTTGTGAGAAGACTGCAACTAAAGGGGGCTGCCACAGCTATGAGCAGGAAGGTGGCAATTGACGACGAAGTATTGACTCGACTTGCCGATAATTTGCAGATGCTTGTTGACCAGCCTCCACATGAGCTGCGTGAGACGATGCGTGGTCGTGAGCTTGAGCTGTTAGGTGCACGCTCTTGTTGTCTCGCAAGACTCCGCCGATTGTCTGAAGCCGAATCAGCCTATAAGAAATTCTTGGACAAGACTAGCTCAAGATTCTTTCTTGCTTTGCCAGCGGGACTTGTCAAAGATGTCAAACGAATGTATGCCGCGTGTTTGGCTGACGGGCTCTCGCCTTCGAATCAAAGCAAGTGGATTATGGAGATCTGCCGCCTTGCTCTGATAACACCTCCGGTCGTGCGCGTTACCGGAGGAGATTTGGAAGCAGGGAATTGGATATCTTTCTTGGATGTGCTCTTCTTGCCGCGTGATGTAACGCAGGGGATTGTGTTGAACGACAACCTCGTAGAAATCAAGCTCATGTCCCATACTGCAATCAAGGATCCGAGGGCCGGAACTGCACAAGCTATTCTGGGAGCAGCAGCAGATGGATACATCGGGGCAGGGATAGGAGCGATTGCGGGTCAAATGTCTGCGCGATCCAAGAGCGAATATGCAGTCATTTGCAAGCTCGCTGACGGGCAGAAGTTTATGTTGGTGTTGCCGGAGTGGATCTATCATCGGTTCACTTTCATCGCCGAGTCTAGCTCTGCTAACGCCGTCGAAGACACCAAGAAATGTCCGTATTGCGCAGAAATCATCAAACGCGAAGCGCTGCTCTGCAAACACTGCCGGTCAGAGCTGAACTGACACGCGCTCATGATGGCTTGTGGAGATTGAAGTGAAAGTACCGTCGCAAGCGTCGGTAGCGTCGTAAGGCTCACGTAGCTTGGTTCTTGTGACGACACTACTCTCGTCGGTTGTCGTCGACGTGTCGTCGCTGATGCGTGTTTGCTCCGAGAACTTCATTTTGTCCATTCACACGATTCGCTTGACACTTCGGATGGATGCGCAGATGTAGCCCAATAGCTTTCCTGCGAAATCGTAGATCGAGGCAAGAAAGGAGGCGCCCTTCGCCGGTTGTTGCCGACGATAGAGCACCCCGATGCGACGATGCTTTTCAAGCAACCTCCGTCACGGAAGCCCATCCAGTGGGTCTTCCGTCGGCTCGACGCTGTCGACGCTATCTTTCTCAACTCCCTCCCCAGGGCGAACAATCTCGATCAATCGCAGCTTGCCCCTGGGAGGAAAGTTGACTGTCCATCCTATCTGTCGCAGACCAGGAGCAATCTTGCGCAGCTCGCCTGATGTCTTTGAAGCATGCCGCGGCAACGCTCCAGCCTCTTCGATCTTTCCTGTCTTCTCCGCGCCCTTCAGGCGCTGTAGCAGGTCCGATGCTGTGCCGACGAACTTCTCGCCGGGGAGTATAACAACGGCCAGCATCTTATAGAAGAGCGATGATTCCAACCCGATCTCGAACGCATGGCGGCGATTGGCTTGGTAGGCTGCAAGGAATGAACCTTCCGTCCAACCCAAAGCCTCTTCTGCTGCGGTCACCCAAATCGCGAAATCGAGCATCCTCGGTTTGCTCGGCAACTTCACTTCGGTGCGCTTTCGTAATGCGCAAGATACACCGTCGAGAAGGGCGCCCAAGATGCGCGGTCGTTCCCGAGACAAGATCGCCCACACCTCTTCTTCAGGAACTCGCGTATCGTCGGTGATTTGCGGCAAATGGATTATGATCGAGCGGTCGATCAAATCGCCCCGATTGACGATGTCTTCGATGCCAGTGAGAATTACCGGTTTCTGCGCATCGAGAAAGTACTCATCTCCATCCGTGTAGAGTTTGCGCACAGAGTGCCGGCCTCCTGTAGACAGCCGACACAACGAGTCAGACATCCACTGCGGCAGATACGACAGATTGTCGAGCCCAAGAATCAAACAACTCTGCGCCCAGAGCAGCAGCTGCGGTTCGTCTTTAGGACGAGACCTGAGAGGCGCACGGTCAGATGGATCGAGAATGAATTTGATTGCCTTTGCAGCGGTCGTTTTGCCTGTCCCCTGCTCGCCGCTCAGAACTAAGATGATGAACGGTCCGCCAGGCATCAACGCTCCCAGCAAAAAGCCGATCAACAGCAAGCGTGCATCTTCGTCAGGGAGATTCAGCAGGTTTACTAAGACCCTCAAATCTCCTCCCGTTTCGGGCGCAGGAAGCGCAGACATTGAAGTCTTGCGCAAGAACTTGACGGGCGAAGGTGCGACGATTCTCCAGCCCACACTTCCGATCTCAACGACACGCCTGGTCTGATCGCATAAATCCAGGTAGACCTTTCCGTCGTGTCCGCAGCTGCGGATGCCGATAGGATAGACTCGACCGGATTGCGCTTCGTGCTCAAGCACTCGAATGGCTTCGTCCAAGGTCTCTTTTCGAACCGCCGCTTTCGTCGCCGTGTATACTGCGCCGGACAACCAGCGTCGAAATGCATTCGAGTTCAGAGGATAATTTTCTTCAGTGCCGCCTTTCAGGCTGACGTAGCCGTTACCGTCAGCATCTCGCCACAACTCACAGCCGTTGAGGGCTATGTCTATGCTGGTCTTCTTAACAGTTGCCATAATGCTCCTTCTGCTCTGTCGAGCGGTTTTGGTTTGTCCGTAATATTGTTGGAAAGCAGTCAGATCTGGCAGTCGCATCCAAACACACAAACTCCTGAACGGCTTCGTGAATTGGATATGCGACCGAAACAACTGGGACGTCTCTATCTAAGGCGTCTCATCCGCTGCACTCAATAGTTTTGATTCGATGTTTCTGCTGGAGTGTTCACTCTCGCAGATTCAACATTTTGCAGGCAGTAAGTGCTGCTCCGCGTCGTTGATCATGGCAGAGTGACAAAGCGCATTCAAGTTTTCGCAGAGGCGAGGGATATAGCAGAGGGTATACCAGATAGATTATCTGGATGCTCGTATCCCTGATGAACAGCCAAGTCCAGACTGTGCGAAGTTGGCTTAACATTTCAAATTGAAGGTGTATCTTCGGTAGGTATATCCATCGCGTGAATCACAACACCTGTGCACGATTTCGCGGCTCACCGCTACCAGCCTTAAGTAGGGAGAGCAGGTATACGAGTTCAAATAAGTTTGGATACTTAAGTATCGAATCTTCCATCAAATAGTTTCTGCCCGGACTGGAGCCCGCTTAGAATCAGCATCTCGGGGGACGATAAAAAAATCGACTTCCGTTATCATGGAGTTGACCCGCAACAGGAGCCGATTCCAATGAGTCATCGCCAACCTTATATTGAGCCAGAGTCTAATCAAACTGAACGGATGGATCCTGCCGTAACTGTTCTCGTCAATGTGGCTGTTGGAATTTCATTCTTGATCTGCGGGTGCCTGATCTTCGCTTGGATTGCAGTGGGAGCCTTGAGTCTCATTCTCTGGCCGCTGTCGCTCTGACTCTCTCTTATTAGTTTTACTCCGCTGCTTCTGCATGCAACACATGCGGACGCTTTGACTCGGGAGGAATTCTCAATGTCTCAACTTGACTCTTACAGGGATCATCTCTCTCGACTGCCTCTGTCGCTTCACACCCGACGCAATTATTTGACCAGAGTGAAGTCCTTTCTCGATTGGATCTCGAACGTTCCAGAGGCTTCTAGCGTCCTCTCCGATGCTGTAGAAAGAGACTTCCTTGTACGAGAGTACAAACAACATTTGTTGCAATCCGGGAGCAAATCACACACAGTCAACGGAGCACTCTGCGCAATCGATAACTTCTATCTGTCGATAGGACTGGCTCCCGCACAAGCGAAGCGGCAAGAACTTCCTAAACTTGCTCCCCGGGCATTGGATGCAGAAGAACTGCGTCGATTCCTCAAAGCGATCATGCAGTCCGATTCTCTTCGTAATCGAGCAGTCGCAGCGATCATGCTTCACTGCGGTCTCCGCATCTCGGAAGTTGCTGCTCTCAATGTCTGCGATGTTGCTTTGTCTGCTCGCAAGCGGGAGCTTACCGTAAGGTGCGGCAAGAACAGCAAGAGAAGAACTGTGCCGATCAACAAGGATTGCGGAGAAGTTCTTCAGCAGTATTTGAACTCAGAGAAACTTACCGATTCAAACTCCCCGCTGTTTGTTTCTCGCAAAGGATTCCGTCTCAGTCAGCCTGCAATCGATCATCTCGTTCGGCAGTTCGGCAGAGATGCGGGAGTAGAAGTTTCCTCGCACAGACTTCGGCACACATGTTTGACTCGTCTTGTCCGTGCCGGGATCGATATCGTTGCAGTTGCAGAAATCGCAGGTCATTCTCGTTTGGAAACAACTCGCAGATACAGCCTGCCGACCGAGACAGTCATGATCGCTGCAATGGAGAAGCTCAATCAAGCCTCCTAAAAATTCAACGAGTGATACCCACAAGTATCAGGCATAGACAGCCGAGTTATGATTGATACTCCGAAGGATTGGATACGATTGAGGCCGGGAGTCATGATTGATATTAGATCACCTGCCTCCGTATTCGGTGCCCGGGAGTTACTCCAAACGTCTACTCTCGGCCGACTCCCAATATCAATCGCTTCAAGTTTCAGCCATTACCGGCAATGCCGTTCCGAATACGAAAACGAATGGTTACGAGTTGTCGCTCAACTCAGGATCGAGCACGTCTTTAAGCTTCGACGCCAACGGCAATATGACGTCAGACGGCACCAATACTTATGCCTGGGACGCCGAAAACAGATTGATCCAGATCACCTATCCTGGAAGCGGCAATTACAGCCAGTTTACATATGAACCCGCAGGCAGGCTCGTTAAGATCGTTGAAACTGTCTCAGGTTCAGTGACAAACACAAAACAGTTCGTATTTTGCGGTTATCAACCTTGCGAGGCGAGAGATGGTGCAGGAGCAGTGATCAGTCAGTACTTTGCTCTTGGACAGCTCGACAGTGGTGCCAAGCGATTTTACGTTCGGAATAGAATCGGTTCTATTACTGAAGTGTGTGACAATACGGGTGCCTTGATTGCGCAAATGAGTTATACACCATTTGGGGAAGCATCAATTCAAGGTAGTTATGCCCCTGACTTCCAGTTCGATGGATATTATACGCACGCAAGAAGTGCCTTAAGCCTGACGCATACGAGGCCTTACAACTCTTCCCTGGGCAGATTCATGAACCGTGATCAGATTCAAGAATCTGGCGGCGTTAATCTGTTTGTCTATGCCTCGAATGATCCAATCCTTTCTAGCGATCCTTCAGGCACCGGTTTGGTCCAAATTCAGGTTCCTGGCGGTCCCAGTTTCACAATATGGATTCCAGATTCCGGACAGACGATCGCTGGAGGCGGAACAATTTCGGCAGCAGGGGTCCTCGCGATGGCCGGCGGCATGGCTACGGGATTTTTGATAAATGCGATTCAGAATTACGCCAAAACCAAAGACCAGCAGAATTGTGGTGAGGCCTGCCTGTCCAAATACCAAACAAATCTTCTGACAAAGGATCCGGATGCGGCGTACAAAGAGTTCAAATGCTGCTTGAATGAGTGTGGATTGGACGCTGATGGAATTGAAAACCAAGCCTTTTCCCAATGGGAAAAACAAGTTCAGCAGAAGCTACAACAAGATGCCCAGCAAATTGACGAATGGTTGAAACAGCTTAAGCAAGAATTTCAACGTCAGCTGGACGAACTACAACAGGAACGGGATCGTGATTTCTATACTCGCTGAGTAGATACAGTCCTATCTACTCATAGCTTATACTAGCAATAGATAGAAGGAACGAACTGTAATGGACAGCGACATAAGCTTGAATCAGATAATGAAACGAGCTATTGATGCTTATGCCTCATTTCACTCGTACCAAGATTCTGGATTCGTAGAAGAAACCAGTTCCATGGGCGCAGCCAAAGGCGAATGTACTAAATTGTATTTCAAGACTCTGTTCAAGCGACCGTCGTTCTTTCGCATAGAATGGTCTGAGGAATCAAAAAGCGATTGGTCTAGGGCGATCTGGTCTGATGGAAACAATGTATTTTGGAAGAGAAATCTCGACGAAATCGAACTCGTGACAGATCTCCCACTGCGCCTAGGAGTCGCTGGGACTTTGTCACGTGGAGTTGCAGACTCTGTCCCAGTGCTCCTGATGTCAAAAAGTAATTATCGATGTGCAATCGATCCGATTGGCTTCATTTCATTAGGCGAAGTCCAGCTCAATGGTGAAAACTGTGACCATTTGCACCAATCAAAAATCCTACCAATGGGACCTGAAGAAACTCATTTGTGGGTATCCCGTGAGAGATTTGTCATCGTTCAATTGATGCTGTCGAAGGTCATAGATCATGCCAGGTTTGACGCTTGGTTCGAACGGCACGGCGAACAAGAACGGGTGTCAGATCCTGTTGCGAACGAAGCAGAGATTGATAGCCGCAAGCGGGCAATGAAGATGCTTGGCGAAGCTGAAATTCAAAAAAATCCTGACATGGAATCGTGGCGATTGCAAGGCTTTGCGAATTTGGGGCAGCCGCAAACTATCCATAGACAAATCCACTATTCGAAAATTCTTCTAGATGAAGAGATTACCGACGACAGTTTTACCGGCTAACTGCACTGTGTGAACTCTGCAATTTTCTCGTTCCAGGTGTTCTCGAACTTGAGCCAATTCAGCGCTAACGTGCTGCTCACCGGACGGATACCAACGACTGTGTGCGATCAGCTTCACCTCGTCAGCACTGCATGACTGCATATCGAGTCATAAACTTTGACTCACTCAGAGAGCTGGAATCACGTGCCCTAGGAGTGAGTAAAGCGGCGTGGGAAAGCCAGGAAAGTTCTTCCAATTTATTCTCGCGAAAGATCTATCTGTCCCAATTCGCGTCACGTTGATCGGGATCCTCCACGTCTGCCCAAATGCTCGCAACATGTCGAACCTGTCATCAGTGGACAAGTATGTGATTTCTACGATGTCGTCCGATCTGCGGTAGACAACACCGATACCAATTGCGTCGGGTGGAAGAAGTGTTGGATCGTCCGACTGCTTTTCACAATGTCGTATCGCCCAAAATTGCGCAGTTTCGTCCACATATTTCCATTCTGGTAGCGTTTTAGGCAATGCTATCTGAGTCGTTGCATGCTCTCGCATTCGGTCGAGTGCATTATGTAGCTCTGATAAGCTCGCGGAAATCATCAGCAATTCTGGCTTAGGAGAGCAAACATACATGTTTATACGCTCTGATCGATCGGGCCTGCTGAAATCGGATGGTTCAGAGAATGCGAACACTTCTAATCGCTGATAAAGGGATGTTGAGGAAGCTCGTTTACTGAGAGCTATTACTACCTTGTCCCAGTCTTCATCTTTTTCGAAGCATACGATGAAGAGCCCTCGACTCAAGATATTCGGGTCTCTTCCTTGCGGGTATTGTCCAAGCGCCTCTACTGCCAGATGGATTCGCCGCCCTGCTATCGTTGGATAAAACTTCTGTGAACTCATTTCGGCGGCGGGGAGCACAGCAAGCAAAGGTATGGACTCCGCTGCTTTTCGATGGGGCATCTGCTCGTCAGTAATATCAGCGGCGTTGGGCAGCTTGAACGGTCCATTTGTGACTAAGAGAGACTGAGTATCGGCTGAGAGCCAACAGAGAACACTATTTATATTCACGTATTGCGTAGATGCCATGGTTTGGATCTGTATATTACCGAGAGCAATGATTAGGCCAACCAGTACCTTGGCTGTACGAGCGAATTGAGCTTGCATTTTGGATCTCACGATGCAAATTACAACCAATATAACATCTTAGATAAACATCCCAAGGGTCACAGAGTTAACGGGGAGGCAGCCCAGGTGCTTGCATTGGCTTGTCCCAGCCAGGCGTCCAGCCTGGAGGGTTCGGTGGGGTGAGCCCCAAATAGTTAAGCACTCCTCTTGCGAAGCCATTTGAGTTGTTGTTGTCTCCCCAAGGCGTCGGAACTGGGTTGTATGGCACGGTCCCGCTAACTGCCTGCGCAAATTGACTAGCCATCATCATCAAATCAGCAGGAGTCATTCCAGGCGGTAGCGTCACAGGAAAACAACAGTTTCTACGGCGTTGCATTTGATAATCCTGCGCCGCAGTAGGATCATTGCTGGCCGGTAAACCAACCGGTGCATCGCCGGATGGATTACTCCCAGGATTGTAACCGACATGCCCTATTAGGCGGCCATATGGAGGCGTTGGGTTCTGGGGATTGCCTGTGACATCAAACCAGCTTCCAGGTGAGTCGGAATCGTTTCCAATCAGACTGGCATGATTGCCGATACCCGCAACAGGACGAAAACAAACCGAGAATTGCCAAGCAAGTCCTAAAGGATCAGCAAAGCATACAGGATTGTCGCCGGCGTACGCATAGAGGTTCATGCCGCCGCTGATGCCGAACGGATCGCGATTTAGGAATCTTCCGAAGTGGGGATCGTATGCTCTGCATTGAGTCAGGTCTAGTTCACTCGAAGCATGGGCGTAGCAGCCCGCGAACTGATAGTCTGAAGCCAAACTGCCCTGTAGCTGCGCAGATCTACCGAATGGGTCATACATTCGCTGGTCTTGAATGACGCCGCTATTGTTGGTCATCTCGCGAACAGAACCCAAGTGATCCCGCGTGTAGCAATAGCTGTTTGAACTAACTATTGCTCCATATGAGAAGTACTGGGCTGTCACTGTGGAGGAGCTATCCCTCGCCTCGAATCTGTCACTCCCGCACCAAACAAACATCTTCGTACTCGTAAGACTACCACTCGTGTACTCCAGAATCTTGACGTTCCTGCCGAAGCCGTCATACGTAAAGTCGCTATGATTCCCGCTTCCAGGGTACACGATGCTGAGCAATCTGTTTGCGGCATCCCAAGAATAAGTATTGGTGCCGTCTGAGGTCATGTTGCCGTTGGCATCGAATGTCAGCGATATGCTCGATCCGGAGTTGAGCGAGATTGCGTAACCGTTTGTTAGAAAAACCGCCACTGTTGAAGCGGGTCTTGCGAGTATTTAGGGCAGCGAAATTGCATTTTTGATGATACTAAATGTGATGGCGCGAAGGCAAAGTAACGTCGCTATAAAGAATCTTGGGGTCTATTCATTCGGCTATTTCTGGGCACAACAATTTTAAGAACTCATCAGTGATCCGAGTGATGTGTATGCGCAGGCGTTCTGCGTCAACTACAATATAGCCACCTGTCACATCATTAACGGCGACATGATTGGCCAACTTTTTCAATGTGTAATGGGGAACGTCCAGGCGCTCTGCCATACTTAGAAATGTGCGCCTCAGGTCATGAATGACAAAACGGCAATTGCTTCTTACCCTTACCTCATCGATGGTGTCTTTGAAAGAAGTAATATGACTGCCTTCAAATCTGCCTGGAAAGACGAACTCGGATTGCTTGAAATTGGTGTACCGGCTTTGCAGAAGCTTCTCGACAAACGAGCTCATAGGTAGCCTGTGCTCTCGATGATTTTTGGCTACTTTGCCATTGATGACGATCATCCGAGCATCAAAATCCAAATCGGCCCAGCGAAGACTAGCAGCCTCTGTTCGCCTCAAGCCGGTCAGAAGCAAGAAAAGCAGATAATCAGACATGGTAGGGTTTTTTAACGACACAACTGCCTGATACCAGTCTGCGAGCTTGTGGTCGGGAACTATTGTCTGTCGCGGTGCCAATCGGTACCAGGACTTGTTCTGGGACAGTCTTCGAACAGGATTTACAGAGATCAGCGGTTGTCCGTCTTCAGTTTCGTAATAGTCTGCAGCGAAGTTCAAAACAGCTCGCAGCAGTTTCATTGCTAGATTCGCTTGCCCTTTGCCTTCGGTCCCGAATTGGGTGGTGTGGCAGAGTCCGCGATGACGTGCTTCAACCATGTTTTTGGTAATTTGGCTAACTGGCACGTCTTGCCAATCTGACAAACAACGATTCATCATGTCGCGATATATTTTTCTCGTCCGGGGTCGAAGATTTCGAACGTCGATGTATTTTTCGAAGGCAATGCCTAGGGTAATCGCGTTTTGAGTCTGAGTATAGCTGTGATGCGTGGGCAATGTCTCGACAGCATGCAAAATTTTGACCGCGATCGCGCGTGCTTCATCTGGGCTGAGCGTGTCGCAAGCTCCGATCGTGATTGTGCGTGTTTTGCCGAAGAGGCGCGACCGAACGACGAAATATTTTCTATGTGGTAGTACCCGCAGCCAGAATCCCGGTACATCAGAGTCAGGATAGAAGCACGCTCCGCGACTTGGTGAGTCTACCTCGTTGTCGATGAAGTGCTTGGTCAATTTCGCCATACCAACCCTGATGCGTCTGAAGAAATTATGATTCATTTCTTGCGATCTTTCGTCGTTTTCTTGCTACTTGAAGGCCGAACAGAAACAGGTTTTCCCTGACCACTAGCGTGCCCGCCGGAGCTGTATCGCTGTACTGGATCTTGCTGGATGCCGGCAAATTGATCTGCATTCTCGGGGGTAATTGCTGGCCCTGGTGCTGCAATCGGATCGGAGGCTTTTCGCTGCTTGCTTAGCAGTGCTGCGACGTCTTGTGACAAACCCGTGCCATAGAGTGGAGCCCCATCCAGAACCGCGTGGTTGGCTCTCGTCTTCGGCCAGCAAAGCACATTGATTAGAGCGACCGAAACTGACGCACATAGAAAAAGAGCTATTACTAGTCCTTGTCTCCTTTGGTAGCCAGGCTGCGAGTGCCTCTGGCGTGATTGCTTCACAGATCGAGTTGTAGTCATACGGTGCTTCCTCACTAAAAGACGTCAGGCGATGCGCAACTGCACTTCATATACAAGACGAGCACATTGGCATTCCACTTTGATTGCTACTGCGTTTTCTGTATCAAACAATAGGCGCACACGACCAAGTGTCTTGCAGCCGGCGCGCCCTTTCCACCTGGCTGGAACAGACACAGAAACATACTCACTACCCCATTCTTCAACGTAGGCCTTGAGGACCTGGCAAAGTCGTTCTTCATCTTTGGGATCGTAAAACAAGTTCACGTCTGCACCACGCCAAATCAGGGACACAGTCCAGGGTTATCCCTGGGACTGTTGACTTCGTTGATATCGTTTGGCACCATGAGTGCCACCATTATTATATCTTGAAAATCGCTGGGCGTCTAGTAAAACTGGCTTTTAGAGCCCGTTTAACCACAGTCCTTCGTTGATGTCGCGCCCTTGGCTGTACTTAATGATAACGATTTAGCTGAAATATGGGTTCTTCCAAGAACCTGATAATTACTGGGTATTTGTTTAATTGGACTGTTAGATGTTGTGTGTTTCTGGGAATAATATTCGCATGTATAGACTATTGAAACTGGCTGCCTGCCTAGAGGAAGGTTGCTTGAATACAGGATGTGTATGAAAAAGATCATATCGTTTTTGGCTATTAGCAGCGCTCTCTGTCTGACTTTCCTGCCTCATCCCGGTGACGCAAGAGGAAGGCTAGTAGAATTGCCTGTCAACACAAAAGACAATTCGACAACTCAGTTCAAGCTCAACGCTCAGAAGATCGGCCTGGAGAGCGCTAGATCTTCGATACTTACTGGAGTCGGTGCCCAATGGATGTTACAGAATCCAGAGCTGATTCCGCTCTCTCAGAGTAAGACTGCTTTGAACGCTGCCAAAGACAGGCAGTACTTTCTGCTCGCTTTGCCGCTCAACATACGCAAGGGATCCTCTTACGTCAAGGTCACCGTCAAACTTGTCCAAGCAGATGCCGCAATCGATGGAATTCCGAACACAGCAGATCTACGAATCGAATCAATGTTTCCTACTCATCAATATCTTGCTGATCAATTTCAACACACATTAGTATTTGGCGCTGAGCTGGACCCGACCTTCTCTGGTTTCGGAGCCGGTAACCTGAGTGTCAACTCAAGCTACAGCGATGCATACGCGCTTGATGTTCCTCGCATTGTTGGCACCATGGATAGTGCTAACTTGACCGCCCAATGGGAATTCTTCAAGGCTAAAAGGCAGGCGATCGATCCCGGCACAATCACAACCTTCTTGTTGCTGTCAATGCCCGCTGTTTCAACAGACTTCGGCGAGAGTACGATCTTGCCTCCTCTCATGGGACCAATTAGTTTAACCGTCGCCCAATATCTGTCCCCAAAACAAACAGACCCAAAAGATCGCGTTGGAGTCTGGAATAGGTTGATGGCGGCCCGAGAACTCAAAGACTACATCACTATTCATGAAGATTCGCTGCCAGCTACAAGTGTTCAGTTCTTGAACAACTTGCTCGGCACAGAGGATAAGTCTTGTACCGCAATAACACCAAGCCGCAGATTCACAATTACTGTATCGCCTCAGAATTAGAGATGCGGCAATCAGTTTCGAAGGAGGAAGTCGCTTTGACGATTTAAAATGATTATGAACATTCAGACAATTCGATCACTTGGTCTCTCGCTGTTTCTACTTTGCGGTTCTCACGCTGCCATCTGCTTTGCTGAGACTACACGAGCCGCTCCACCAATTCAATTTCCTTCTGGAATCAAAGTTGAAACCGTCGATGAAAGTATTGACCGATTGAGCAAGCTAATCAAACAACATCCTCACGAAGGATTGCTGTACTTGAGCCGAGCCGAGTATTTGAACTCCGCAGCCAGATACACCGAAGCTTTACGAGATGCTAACCGGGCAATCGAGTTGTCCTCCCGCTCGGCCGATGCGTACAAACAACGCACTTTGGCGTTGAGCGGTTTGGCGAAATGGCAGGAGGCTTTAGGCGATGCTGATCGATATGTGAGGATGGCATCTGGCTCCGAGCAAATTGTAGCCTATGAGATGCGTGGCTGTGTTGAACTGCGCGCCAAGAAATATGCTAGCGCGATTGTTGACTTCAATGCCGCCATTCAGCTAGATCGGCGCTCTGCCTGGCTTTATCTCTATCGTGCCTGGGCCTTTAGCGGTTTTGGTGTGTATGAGCGAACTGTGAAAGATTGCAATAAGTGTCTCAGTTTAGTCGATGAGACCCATGGCTCTCCCGATTGGCAAATTGAAGTTTTTGCTCTTTCTGCCAGGGCCCATGCGTATGACCAACAAGGGGAGCACGAACTAGCAAAGAAGGATCTGAAGTTGCAGGCAGAGATATTTGAACGTCATAAAACTGCACCAAAGAAGGCAGAATGAACAGTCGCTTCAAATCCACTTTTCGTAGAAGCTGAGCTGCATAGCGGCAATGCTAACTTTGACCGTTTTAGGCAAAGTGTGGTTCTGCCGAGATTGAGTCGCCGCCTCGTGTTGTCGTTTTTCTTCGTTTTGACTTTGCCGAAAATGTATTTAGCGATTCTTCTTCTCGTCGCTCTTTGATTTGGAAACCTCAGCCAGACTCGATAGAAGCTCGTTGTTCTGGGCTTTTAGCTCCTCAGATTTGCCGCGCAACTCGGCCGCTTCCTTCATCGCGCTCTCTTTCTCTTTGCGCAAATTCTCAATCACGACATTTGCCTTTTCCTCGGCAGAGACAGCTTTGGCCATGTCGTCCTGATGCCGCTTGCGCTCAGCCTCCGCAACTTTGTGTACGCGCTCCAGCTCAGACTCCTGCGACTTCACCTGGTGACGCAATTGATCCACGGTTGCCTTATATGCAGCCTTTTCATTTTCCAACCGATGCACAGAAGATTCCAATTCGGCTACGTTTGCATTGAGCGCTTCAATTCGTGCCGCATCAGCCTCGCTCTCGGATTCGAGTCGTTCTATTGTTTGCAATGCTTCCTGAAATTGCGCCTTCACTGCTTTCACTTCCTCAGCAGACTGCTCGCGCACTAAGACGACTTCTTTGCTGGCTTCAGCTGAGGCGGCACGCCAGGCAGCGCCAAAAGCCGACAGAACGGCTTCTGGGATAGCAGCTGTTCTTTCTGTGCCGGCAGATGTGCGGGTTGCTTCCCAGGCGTTCAAGTGTTTATAGATTGTCGTGAAACTGCCGCTACCCAGTGCATTCAATAACGCCGTCGGTGTTACCTCTCGCCCTTGAGCCATTAACGCATCCGCTGCGTCGAAAACCTGATCCTCTGTAATCGAGCCGCGTCGTCCCATCTGCCATTCCTCCCGTCACTGATGCGATTCTACCACATTTTTCATAAATTACGTATTACGTATTACGTAATTTACTGATATTACATAATACATAATCAAGTGACCCATCTCCTGGCGCTTCGCGCGTTCGGCGCGGACCGCTGTCGCTAAGCGCGACTGAGCGGCGGCTCCGCCCTTCGGTCCGTCTTAGCCGAAAAGGAGCCCTTAAGGCAGAGTCCGCCTCCCCCAGCTGGGCTATATCACATTGAACTTCGATTCTTGTACGATGGCGGCCATGGACGTGGAATTTCAGAAGGGGATCGAGTTGCTTGCAGCAGCTAAACAGGCTGCCGCCGTCGGTGATCATTACAACGCTGAGGCACTTTACCAAGACGCTATCGCTGCCTTCTCAAACGGCAATACGCCTTCCAAAAAACACTCCAAAGAACAAGTGGATGCTTTCATCGGGCTCGCGAACAGCATTGACGCCCGAGGCGGTGATAGTAAGGCGCTTCGGGCAGTTGCCAAAGCAATGGCTAGCGCCTGCGATGGCGATGCTTAGTCGCTAACGAAATGAGCGTTTGCGGCAAGCTACAATTGCCGTCATGCATATTCGATTAATTCGACTGGACAATTGGGACGAACAGGATGCATCAATTATCCTGCGGCTGATGGTCGCTTCCAACGACATAATGATGTCCTATCAACTCGACTCGATGATTAAACAAAGGTCCAGTCCATCAACATCTGAATTCGACCAAGGAGCGCGTCATTACTTCGTAAGATTGCTCGCAGCACAAATTTTTGAAGCCATTTCAATTCTGCCAGAAATCGCAAATAGTCAATCTATGCGCAACATATTGGATAGGAACATCGAAGCAAAACGCGCGTATGACCGCCTTCTGGAGTACAAAGACAACGGCAAATTTGAAAAGGAATGGAAAATACTATTGCGTATCCGCAACCAGGCAATGTTTCACTATCGTACATCCGGCAAGCTTCTCACCAAAAATCTGAAAAAACGAGTTAAAGACGGAATCAAGACTAGCAAAATTGTCTTTGGTGAAGGCACGCCAATGAGATTTGTACTCGCTGACGAATTATCAGAAATGCTATTCACCTATGACAGCCTCGGGCACTACGATGGCAAAGATTTTCAACACGCACTAGATGAGTCCGTCAGCCTTCTCAATAATGTCCAAAAGGATTTTGCCAAGGTAGTAACGGTTGTGATCCTGGCAGAACTACAGAATCGTTTTTGGTAGATACCGAGCTTATTTCGCTGATGGCAAAATGGACCGGGCCGTATAATTGATTAAGGAAGGTATGGGGTTAAGTGTGGTGGTTAAGGCGTCTGTCGCAGTCTCGTTTGTCGTACCTCAGAATCTTATGGTCGGGCTGTTATTGGCCGGACTAATAACAGGAGGAGAGTTCATGACAAAACTTTCAAAACGCATCTTGGCTGGAGCGGTAGCGCTAGTGCGGAGCCCGGTTGGTAGCTTCGCCAGATGAGAGCTGAGCAGATGTTCCCAAACTATTACATGACCCATGATTAGCGCATGAGAGGTTCGACTCCTCTCCTCCGCTCTTGAGTACTTTGCCGAAAATAAGCGTATTCGGCATTGTTCTATAATGCTGCTAACTCCTGCAGCAGGTTTCACGCGGTCAGGCGCTTTTGACGCCGGCGGATCTGCTGACGTTGGCCGACAATGAAGTGATCATTTTCACCGGCAACACAAAGCCTGTTCACTGCGCCAGGTTCACGCACGAGACATTCCCGGCGCCACAGGGCTATGCGCCACCTGAACGCGAGCCGATACCGGTGAGCGCTTTGTTCACAAGGCAGAAAGAATTGCATCGCAAAAAACTCGAAGCTTACAGGAGACTGAAGCAGACGCACGAAGCGGCAACTGAGCAATCAGCGGCATGCGGCGCTATGACTGGCCAGGAAGATCGGCAGCGGCAGCTGACCCCGCCGGCGCCACCGCTCAACAGCTCCGTCGTCCTGGAGGAATGCAATCAGGGCCTTGTGGCGCAGCAAGACGACTTGGAAGAAGAGCCGGAACGGGTCAGCGAGGCCGCAATCGAGCCGGACGAAGACGAGCCTGAGAACCAGGACTATGGCTTCTTTGTGCCGTAGCCAGCCGCCGCGGGTGCATTGAATCACCACAATCCTATCCCTACCACCAGACGAGACCAGCGAAATGCAAGAAGTGACTTATGACAGGATCATTGAAATCGACCTCGAAGAGGCGCTTGGCGAGGAAAAGATGATCCAGGCTTTTCGCA
>Ga0206819_10213_pt1 | contig 20446 bp, 15 predicted proteins | sample Alteio_BWOrgCont_87_FD_152855 | JGI IMG/M metagenome (GOLD analysis project Ga0206819, IMG submission 152855) | Enriched cells from forest soil in Barre Woods Harvard Forest LTER site, Petersham, Massachusetts, United States -... | ecosystem: Environmental > Terrestrial > Soil > Temperate forest >... | reverse complement strand
AGCGAGATAGCGTGCGGCGTTCTCGCAATCTTGCACGTCTACCACGCCCCACAGTCGTTCCAACAGATCGCGATAGGCACGACCGTAACCGGAACTGCCGCCATAATTGACGTCAACCACGGCAAAGCCACGACTGGTCCAGTATTGAATGGCCAGGTTGAGCGAACTTGAGGTCGCTCCCGTCGGACCGCCGTGGCACTTCAACAGCAATGGCGGCAGCTCACCGCCGGGCGCCTGGTAATCATCGTTTTTTGGTTTGTAGAAAAATGCGTATGCCTTTCTGCCATTCTCCGAAGGAAACTCTATAGACTCTGGTACGGAGATATATTTTTCCTCCGGTTTATAGGGATTCGCTTTCCTGACTACAGTATGGTCACCAGATTTAGTATCAATTTCCACAACTGAGTTTTGGTCGGTCGGTGACGCGGCGCATGCAGCGAATCGGCCTGCGTTAGCGAATACATAACTAAATTCAGTAAAGGGAACTTCGATTCGCTTCAGTTCCCCGGACCGCACATCCAGGTGCACCAACTGCCAGTTGCCGTCTTCGCAGAATGTGCAAAGCAAACTATCGGGACCGTCGACTGCGTAGGTCGACATGCCAAATACCCACTGCGGCGTGCCAAAATCTCTCGGCATATTAACCAGGTGTCGAGGTTGATGCGTGGCTGATTCCGACGACTGGATCAGGTTTTGTATCTGGGCTGCTGCGAACACGTATGGGTTCCACCAACCAGATTTGTCTGAGATAAAATAGACCGAGCCGTCTGGTCCCCATTCAGGCTGAAACACTGATTCACTGTCGGATCCCGCGATCGTCTTGTGGTTTTTTACCGAACCTTTTTCATCAAGCTCGGCAATCTGGAGCCGCGTTCCGTCCCACGGCATGTTGGGATGATTCCACGTCAGCCACAGTAGTTTCGAACCATCGGGGCTGAGTCGCGGCGTCGAATAGAAATTCGCACCGAGTACCAACTGCACTCCTGCACTTGGCTCGCCATCGAGCGCGATAGCCACGATCGAAGCCTGCGCCTCGCCGGCGGATTTGACGAACGAATGATCCTCGCGCACGCAGATGATTTTATTGCGCCTGGTGTCGATGCACAAATCAGCATAACGCATGGTATCGCCGGCGGTGGTCAGCGCCTTCGGCTTGTCGTCTTTGCCACGCACGCTGTACAAATTCTGATCGGCCAGGTTCGAGAAATACGTCACGCCATCGCAAACAGTGTACGCACCGCCGCCATACTCGTGCACCAGCGTGCGCGTGTTAAACCCCTGCGGGGTCACGTCCACAATACTCCCGTCAGCCGAGCGCTTCACCGCGACGATGCGCCCACCCTCCGCCGGCCGACCCTCGAGCCAATACAAATCGGCACCGTCGAGACACTAGTGACAGACACACACAAATTCGAATCCCGGTACGGCGATAAATTGCACGGTCCCTATCCCGAATGCAAGCAGGATTACTTCGATCGCTCGCCGATCAACTTCACTGACAAGCTGCAATGTCCGGTGGTCTTCTTTCAAGGACTGGAAGACAAAGTCGTGCCGCCAAGCCAGGCCGAAGCAATGGTCAACGCACTGCGCCGCAAAAAAGTGCCGGTTGCTTACATTGCATACGAAGGCGAGCAACACGGTTTTCGCAAAGCCGAAAACATCAAACGCACTCTCGACGCCGAATTCTATTTCTACTCGCGCATCTTCAACTTCGAACCTGCCGAAAAAATCGAACCGGTCGAAATCGAAAATCTGGAACCAGTCCACGCCAAGTAACGACGGATCACGGGAACGCACGATACTGCCTGCAGCGCCCGCGGCCGACTAATTCTATACGCTCTGATCATTTGTATGCACAATTCAACAGTGTCCGGAGGAAGTCCGACGTTATAATTGAAGTCTAAGGCCGCTGATAAGTCAGCGCCTACGTGGAGGATTCTATGACAGCCGCAGAGAAGTTCGAATACATGACAGTCGAAGAGTATCTCAAATTCGAAGAGAAATCCTCGACCAAACATGAATACGTAGACGGACGCATCTTTGATGTGACAGGCGCGAGTCGCAGGCATAACATCATCGGTGGAAACGTTTTCGCGGTTTTACACGGTTTCCTCGATGGGACGCCCTGCCGACCATTCATTGAGGCGATGAAAGCGCGGGTGAGAACGGCAAACTGCTTCTATTATCCAGACGTTATGGTGGCATGCGACGAGAGCGCCGCTGAAGAAAGTGTCTACACCGAATGCCCTGTCTTGATCGTAGAGGTTCTCTCTCCGTCCACAGCAGCAGTTGACCGGCGAGAAAAGCTCACAAATTACACGAAGATTCCCACGCTGGTCGAATACTTGATCGTGCACCAGCGATACAGGAGGGTCGAGTTGTATCGCAAGGACCACGACGCAAACTGGACTAAGACCGAGTATAGAGGGATGGATCACCTGGTTCTCGAATCTTTGCCAAAAGGCAAGCTGACGATCTCACTCGACACGATTTACAAGAACGTTTCGCTCAAACACGGCTCTCTCGAAGTCCAAGAAGGCGAGGAAGAATATTACATTTCTGCCGAAGAAGCAGAAGCGCTCGATTGGTAAATTTTGCCTGCCCATCTGGCAATTCTTGACTTTAGTAAATGCAGGATGGGTGGGGATTTGCTAGATTGGGTCACGTTCTGTGAAACATCTTGAATGATCCAAACGGCAGATACGGTAAAGTCCACCAGGCAGACAGTTTTGCGTGGTGAGACGAATGAACGATTGTGGCTCGCGGCGGGGTTATTGCTTGCCGTCTGCCTGGCTTTGTACTTTTTAAGGCTGGGAAATTTCGGACTGCTCGATGCCTACTATCCCTCCGCCGCCCGTGAAATGGTCGAAGCCGGCAATATGCTGGTTCCCAAACTGAACTACCAGTTGTACTTCTCCAAGCCGATCATGACCTACTGGTTGATCGGCTCCGCCTATTACATGTTTGGCGTCAGCGAGCTGTCGAGCCGCATCTGGTCCGCCATTCTCTCGACCGGACTGGTGTTCACCTGCTTCTTCGCAATGAGAGCGGTAACATCAACCAGAGCAGCGCTAATCGCAGCGATGATGCTGGCGTCGTCACCTTTGTTTGTGACTAGCTGCCGTGTGTCGATGATTGACACTTACTTCAGTGTTTTCTTCGGCGCAGCGATCTGTTCCGCCATCGCAGTCTTATTCAGCGAAAACAAACGCTGGTGGCCTGCGATTTACGTTTGTCTGGCGCTGGCAGTTCTGACAAAAGGACCGGCCGGCATCGTGCTGTTTGGGTTTGGCGCCGCCTGTTTCGCAGCGGCCATTCGTCCGACTAAGCAACAAGCTATCGATTGGCTCAAGCGATTGCAAATCGTGCCGGGAGTGGCGCTATTTTCTGCTCTTGTCTTACCCTGGTTCGTCGCGATTGGATTGGCTACCAAATGGCTCTGGCTCAAGGTCTTCTTCATCTATGAAAACCTCGGTCGCTTTGGCGGGCACACGAATGTAAGGCACCACTATTGGTGGTGGTATCTGCTTGCCCTGAGTTACGGACTTTTCCCCTGGTCGCTGTATCTTCCAACCGGCTTGATTGCTGCGTTCCGCAATAAAGGCTCGGAAAAACCAATCGCAGCTGATATGACTCCGGATGCATTCACTCGTAGTTCTTCGCATGCTCTGGTGCTGGCGGCATCATATGCGGTGGCAATCCTTTTGTTTTTCACGGCATCCAAAACGCAGTACGATATCTATGTGCTGCCTGCATGGTGCCCGATTGCTATCGTGCTAGGTATCACGGTCGAGCGCTTGATTAGTGTGGCCGAAACCAGCGGCATCGTTCCACGCACACTAGATTACACAAGCAAATTCTTCGCCCTCGTCGGAGCCCTGTTGTTGCCAGCCGGTATTGTAGCGGCATGTGTTGTTCGCGGATTGCATGGTTGGATGCATGCGTACCTGATTCTGGCAGCAACTGTTCTTTCAATCGGATGGGTTTCACAACGCATTTTGATCGCGAAGAAGCAATTCACAGCCGGCGTCTTCACGCTTCTAGTTAGCACATGTTTTGGCTATGCGTTGGGCGTTCCGATCTTGACCGAACGTTTCTACGAAACAAAATACCAAGATGTGCAAGAGCTGGCCAAAACGCTCGTCGACTGCAAAGGGCAGGTGGGACAATATGGCGAATTCATGCTTGGCTTGCTGTTCTACCGTAAGGGTCCAATCGATTATTTCTACGACCTGTCGCAAATCATTCCCAGATCGCAAGCTACCGCTGCGCAACTGAATGATGCGCACACCCCGCTCTACATCATCACTTCACGTGGCTCTGCCAAATCTTTGCTCGCCCGCAAGGATGTGACGTTTGCGCTCGTGAGACAACGCGGCGATTGGCAGATCTACCGGTCTGACGATGCTACGGCAAAACGTCCCCCAACTCTAGAAGACTGCCTCAAAGATCAGAGCGTCGATGGGTTGCTGCACATCAACAGCACATACACAATGCCTTACGGCGGCGGCTCATATCCCGCGCGCCTGCAGTAGCGCCTTCGCATTCGCAACAAGTGAGCCTGTCCGGAGATTCCCATGGAGTTAATGTCCACGACAAATGGCTATGTGCTGCTTGGTCTGTTTGCAGCTGCCATGATTGGCATCACTTACGCTTTTGCCAGATGGAAAAGTTGGGACACGAAAGAAGGATTTGTCCTTGCTAACCGAAATCTAGGTTGGGTGCTGGGAGGCGCCAGTATAGCTGCCTCATGGATCTGGGCACCGGCACTGTTTGTTTCCATTCAGATGGCATATCAGAAAGGGCTTGCCGGCATATTTTGGTTCACTTTTCCGAATGTGATTGCATTGGCAATCTTTGCCATTCTTGCACCGAGAATTCGGCGCCAATTTCCTGAAGGCTATACCTTCCCTCAATTCATCAAACAGCGGCTGTCCAGCGATCGAGTACATAGGCTGTTTCTCTTTCCCTATTTCTTTTACCAGTTGATGGCCGTGACAGTGCAGATTTATGCCGGAGGCAGTCTGTTATCTCTTCTTACGGGTATCTCGCTCAATGTCCTGATGCCGCTGTTGTTGTTGATTGCGCTGACTTACACTTTGATTTCCGGACTTGTCGCCACGGTCGTTACGGACTGTGTGCACATGGTGATGATCTATTTGATCGGTGGAAGTATCGTGGTCTGGACTTGTGCTGCGGCGGGCGGGCTCAATGCAGTCTCCCTGGGCATGCATGGAATCGAAGCAGTGCCTGGCATCTTTGACCCCAATGTGGCGTTTTCGTTCGGCATCGTTACTTCCATCGGTCTTCTTTCCGGCTCGATCTGCGATCAGCAATATTGGCAAAGATCATTTGCCATCAAGGAAGATGAATTACGCAAGGCTTTTATTTTCGGTTCGGTGCTTTTTGCCTTTGTGCCAATCGGCGTCTCGATTCTTGGATTTCTTGCCGCCAACCCTCAGTTGGCGATCAAGCTTCCTGCCGGAGCTGATGTCGCGCTGATCGGCGTTGCCACAGTCGCGCGCTTTTTGCCTGGCTGGGGCGTGATACTTTTCGTCCTCATGGTCCTGAGCGCGTTGAGTTCGTCGCTGGATTCCGGCCTGTCTGCCACCAGCTCTCTGTGGATTACTGATGTGGTTAGGTCCGACTCCAATACTTCTGCGGTCAAGTCGGCGCGAATGGCAATGATTGGCATCTCACTCGCAGGTTTGGCAGTGGCGTTTTTGGTTCAATCCGTTCCTGGATTCGGCTTGAAGCAGCTGTGGTGGGTGTTTAATACAATTTCTGCTTGCGTGGCAGTGCCCACGATTTTGAGCCTTTACTGGGACAGGTTGAGCGAGCAAGGGGTATTCTGGGGTGTGCTTCTGGCGTTTGTCGTTGGACTGCCTTTGTTCATCTATGGCAACGTGATCGACAAGCCAATATGGGTTGTAGGAGCATCACTGTTTATCATCGCAATCACAGCCCTGTCTTGTGTGATCATGGCTAAGAGAGAACAATAGGCGCAAGTGGTGAGGTATGTATTTCAAATAGCGTACAACCTCATACGAAGCTGCGAAACCCAGAACCAGACCGCAAACCACAACGAATGTTTGTCGCTGTAGTCTGGCTGCGCTGCGGATCGAATATAATTTGTGTCCCTTTGACACCTGGGAGAAGAACAATGTCGCACCCGAGTTCCGTGGTATCTGATCCTTTGATCGACTCGACACCGGAGTTTTTTGCCAATCCGTATCCGACGTTTGCTCGGCTGCGTGAGGAGGCTCCTGTCTTATGGAGCAAGGTGGGCGAATACTGGCTGGTCACTCGCTATGCCGATGTCCACGACATTCTCGGCGATTTGGCCTTCTCAAAAGGTGCGCGCCGGTGGAAGCAGATTGACATGCTTTCCAAGATAGTTCCTCAAATGAAGGAAACGATGCAGTATCGCGGCGCGAACATGCTTAATCAGAATCCGCCCGACCACACGCGATTGCGTTCGCTCGTCAATAAAGCCTTCACCCCCACGCTGATCAATCAAATGCGCGGACACATTGAAGAGATCGCCAACGAGCTGCTCGACGCTGTGCAAAACAAAGGCAAGATGGACTTGATGGAAGACTTCTGCTTTCCTCTGCCAGCGATTGTGATCTCGGAAATGCTCGGCATTCCACCAAAGGATCGCGACAAATTCAAATCATGGTCGCATACGATTACCGCGGCGCTTGACCCAAACCCGAATATCAAATTGCTCGATATGGCGAAGATTATTCGCGCCAACCAGGAGCTTATAGCTTACCTCAAGCCGCTCGTGGCTGACAGACGCAAAGATCGCAAGAGCGATCTGATCAGCGCACTGGTGGCTGCTGAAGAAGATGGCAACAAGCTTTCAGAGGCAGAACTTATTTCCAATACAGTGCTGCTTCTGATCGCCGGTCATGAAACGACAACGAATTTGATCGGCAACGGTACTTTGGCACTGCTGCGCAATCCCGAGCAGAGAGCAGCCCTAGAAGCCAATCCTGATCTTCTCCACTCGGCGGTGAGCGAGTTTCTCAGGTACGACAGCCCAGTGCAATTGATTCGCAGAATTGCCGGACAAGATATAGAAATCGGCGGACAAACGATCAAAGAGGGAGACTCAGTGCTGCTCAGCGTTGGGTCTGCTAATCATGACCCCGCCCAATTCAGCGATCCCGATAAGCTCGACATCAAACGCACCAACAACAAACATGTGTCGTTTGGCTACGGCATTCATCACTGCCTTGGCTCAGCCCTCGCGGAAACTGAGGGACAGATTGCCATCAGCACATTGCTGCGGCGCATGCCGAAATTGAAATTGGAAACAAAAGAAGTGGAGATCAAACGCCCATTCTCACTGCGTGGTCCCAAATCTCTGGCTGTCAGTTTCTAATCGGTAGGGAGCGGCGGCGCTAACGGTGTTACTGCAGCGACTCATATTTCGCCTGTTCGCGCTGGGCTTCGGATCTTTTGCCAAGCTTTTTATAGGCCGTAGAGCGCAGTTGATAAAGCTGCGCCAGTTGCTGCCTGTCTAAACCCATATCGATCGCGTGATTGCAATCTGCAATCACGTCTTTCATCTTCTGCAGTTGTGCATTCGTTCGTGCGCGCTGCAACAGGGCTGCAGCGTCGTTCGGCTGCAGAGCGATCAACTTATCTAAATCGGTTTTTTCTTTCGGGAAGTCCTTTATTGCATCGTAGGCTCTCGAGCGAACCCTGTAGCTGTTCGCGTCGTCGGGACTAAATTTGATTGCCTTGGTCAAATCGGAGATCGCCAGTTTGAACTTGGAATCTGACATTTCAGCATTGGCACGCATTTGAAAAAGTGCGGGATTCTTCTTGTCCAATTTGATTGCTTTAGAATATTCGCCCTGCGCTTGAAGGTAGCGCCCGCTCTGCATCAAGCTGTCGCCGTTGGCGACAAAAGTCTCGGGTGATTCATGCCGTCGAGAATTGGCCGATTGAGTAAAAAATACCTGGGTGGCGAGCACCGCGAGCAGCAGGCTATTACGTTTATTCATGGCGGTTGTCCCATCGTCGAATGCGTGCAGACGATTGCGCATGCACATTGTATACGGGCAAAGTCTTCAGGGACATACTTCGCGGTTAACATTAGTAGATATATCTCGGAGCTTGAATGGCGAGTGTGTTTCCAATCACTCATACAATCAGGTTTTAGCTGTCAGGATCTCGGTCTTCTGTATTCTGGCGGTGCACTTCTTCATTCCGCACCCGCTTTCCTCAATTGGTCGAGTTGTTGAAGAATCTCTCCCACTGTCATGCGTTTTTTGTAATTTGAGTTGACAAAAGCTGAGACAATTTGTCGATTGGTGTTGATGACATACGTAGCTGGGACTCCACGTGGGGTATCAGCAATGTGTGACGTCAGTCCGGTTGATTGATGAGAAACGTAGCGAAAGATTCGAAGAATTCGCTCAGGACTTTCTTGTGTTTCTCGAACTCAGGCACCGTATTCAGTGCCCCGCCCATGTGCTTCAACCACGCATCCCGTTCTGCCGTGCCAATTCGGAAAGGCATATGCCGAGCCCGCATGCGGGGGTGCCCGCGTTCTTGACTGTAAGTTTGCCGGCCGCCGGTGCGTTGAATGAGAAACAGCGCGAGATGCTTTTTGGGTTCCGTCAGATCTTGAGGATAGAGTGGACGCAGCAGTTCATCCGTTTCCACTCCGCTATAAAACTTCTCCACCAGCTGAAAATAGGGTTCCTCATTCTTGACGGCTGCGAAAATGTCAGCGACAGGATCGTATTCTTGCATCTATCTCGAACCCGACCTTCCGGCTGTGTGTTTGATTTTTCCGCGAGCCTTCAGCGGTTTCTTATAGGGGATTGGTGCCTTGAGCGCCTGATCGAGCTTATCGCAAATCGATTCGTAGTCATCGACTGCAACATAGCTACGCGCGCCGAGCATCATCATCGCCATCCCGATTGTTTCATCAAGCTCTGCAATCGAGATTGCATCCGGCCCGCGCAGGCATATGAACGGTATTTTGTTGAGCCAGAAGGCGGTCTTTGCTCGGTGCAGAAGACCAAGAACATGTTCAGTCTCCTGATAGATGTTGGCAATCACCGCATCGAACTTCTCGCGTTCGAGCGTAGTAATCACATCTTCCGCTGTGGCAACGAACATTGTCTCATGTCGTTTCGCCAACCATTGTTCAAGCATGCTTTTGTTTTCGGTCGTGTGATCGTCAAATACAAGAAATTTCGCCATTGGACGCCTTGCCCCCATAACACCTGAGATTACTTTCCACAGCACGGTGCGGTTTAATCGACGTGCAGCGAGGCTGAGGGCGGCGAGGAGCCGTCGAAAGCCGAGCGGGTGATCGCGGAGGAGTTGAGGAACGAAACTCCGGAGCGAATATGAAAGAGTCGGAGGAGGCGGCCGACGAAGCCGACGGAGCGAACCAAATGAAGCAAATCAAGTAGCGAAGGCAAGGCGGCGAGGAGTCGTCGCAGCCGAAGCGGATGGAGAGCGGAGGAGCCGAGGGACGAAGGCGACGGAGCGAATATGTTGGATTAATCGGCAGCCGGGCGTTAAATCTGCTGGTACGCCATCGCTGGAGTCGATTGCGGTCGATGGGGTGAGAGTTTGGGTATAATTCAGGCTGGCTTAATGTTGCGCTACGAGGCGGAATGGCGAAGGTACTGATAGTCGAAGACGACCGGGCGCTGTGTGACATCATCACGGACTGGCTGTCGCACCAAAATTATACTGTTGAAACGGTAGCCACGGGCGCCGAGGCAGAAGAGTTCTTGCGTTCGTACCGATACGATGCGATCGTTCTCGATTGGGGATTGCCGGACACGACCGGCGTCGAGGTTTGCCAGCGCTTTCGAGCGGGCGGCGGGCAAACACCAATCCTGATGCTGACCGGCAAGCGCGAGATTCACGAGAAAGAGCACGGGCTCGATTCGGGCGCTGACGACTACCTGACCAAGCCCTTCGACGTCAAGGAGCTGTCAGCGAGGCTTCGCGCTCTCTTGCGCCGCGCCGGGGGCATGACGGAGAACATTCTTTGCGCCGGCAACATCCGTCTGGATCCCGCTAAGCACACCGTCACCAAAGATGGTGCCGAAGTCAAATTGTTCAGAAAGGAATTCGCTTTGCTCGAGTTTCTCATGCGCAATCAGAACAAAGTCTTCAGTCCCGAAGCTTTGCTCGATCACGTCTGGGTTTCTGAATCCGGCGTCGGTCCGGAAACAGTGCGAACATCCGTCAAGCGCTTGCGCCAGGCAATCGACACAGACGGGCAACCATCCCTGGTCGAGAACCTCCGCGGGGTCGGCTACCGCTTGCACGCGCCGGAGTGAAACGAGGAAGATGAACGAACTGCTGCAGTGGCCAATCGACTTTCACGCTTGAATGCCTTCCATCTGCGCTATCGAACGTCCTTCCACCGCCAACGGAGTTAGCTAGAGCAATCCGTTCTCTGATGGAGCCGATACGAGCAAATCATCAGTCACAGTGAGCGTGTGCAATATCTTCACCGTTTCCAACAAACATTCGGACTGTTTGCTTCGTGCTAGTTCGACCCCCAATGTTTCAGAGTGATTCTGCCAGCGATCGCGCGATGGCCATTGTGCATATGCAATCCAGCTTCCATCATCGCTTTTATGGAGCCTGGAGCCAAGCGCCCCATGTTGACGGAAGATTGCTTCCGTAATCGTCCGCCAGGAATGTCGAAATTCTTCTTCTTTCTCTGGTTTGACCTGCCATTGATAGACTACACAAAACATCAGCAATCCTATCTTGATCCGGGCAAGCCCAAACTAAAATCGCCGACGGGCGATTCAAGCTGGCTCAATCGATTCAAGCGATGATCGACGATACCGGCTGATTTTGCGCGGGCGAATGCATCGGGTCCGACGTACAGATTGCGAAGGTGATTATTAGTCAGAAGAGTCTTGATTTGTGAAGCATTCAAAGGAGCCTTCGAAATGAATAAGTTGTTGAGTTGGTGCAGAGCCGCTATTGTGTCAATCGCGTCATCGTCAAGGTTTCTTTGCGCTAGTGCTATGGTGTCCAAGTTGCGGCAAGCTCGCAGATATTCGAAGGATCTGGCTGAACATTGGCAGTCAGCGAGCCAAATGTGCTTAATCTTGGACGAACCGTGAAGGCAGCACGTGAGAGATTCAAAATCGATGTCATGGCAGTTGAGGAACTCGACTCGTTGCAAGAATCGGCTGCCTGCCAAATCTTTACTCTCAAATGTCGAACGGAAAACATCGAACATGCGGATCGATTTCAAATTTTCGATCGCATCAGCCTCAGCTTTTCTGATCGTGAAATAGTTCACCTCGAGTGCATTGAGGCGTTTCCAACCTGCTGCTTGTTTGAGTACTGCAAGCATAAATTTTCGGTCCTCTTCCGAAGGCTCGGGATCGGGACAGTTGTCGAGCTTGAGACCGGCAAATTCGTTTGGACCTATTTGCTTGTACACTTCCAGGCTGTGAGTAGCCCAGGGAACCTGCAAAAGGTCGATTTCCAAGGTCAGCGGCAGGTCAGCTGGAAATTCGAGGGTCTGTTTGGCGTCAGAATCGATTTTCCACATCTTAGTCGGCAAACTCTTCGGAGCTAAACTTCGCGACCACTTGTCAGTCACTCTGCCAATCGAAACTTCCGGAAAATGCAATTGCCGAATCTGCTTTCCATCTCGGTTCACGAAATTCGAGATGATCGGCTCCGGTGCGTTTGTCTTTCCGATGGACTGGTTTTTGAGCTCACTAAACGTTTCCATTACGGTTTTGGTGGGAATGGTGGGCTGTTGCGCAACCGGCTGTTGCGCAACCGGCTGATGCCGCAACTGCTTCAACTGTATGGCACCGAGTGTTAATCCGACGGAGCCGAACATAGTCAATGCGATCGCGACCGCGAACTGCATACGCGTCATCGAAATTGTTTGCGCAGGCTGCTTCGACTGCGTGCGCTTCGGCTCGAGCACTCGATCCGTTCCGGCGCAGACCTGTGCCAATTCGTGAGCAACAACACCAAGATCCTCGTAACGATCGTTGGGTGATTTAGCCAGCATCTTACCGACAATGCGCTCCAACCCCGCAGGAAAGTCTTTGCCGAGAGATGCTTCCTTCAGTGTGGGAGTCCGACTTGATTGATGCAGCATCATCGTGCGCAAAGAACTGTCACCGATAAATGGCGGCGTTCCCGTAAGCGCCTCGAAGAGAACACAACCAAGCGAATAGACATCGGTTCGATAGTCGATCGATTCCCCGGAGCACTGTTCTGGGCTCATGTAGATCGGGCTGCCCATCACCTCGCCGGTGCGCGTCAATGCCTGCACGCCCTTGCCTTCAGTACCAATTTTTGCCAATCCGAAGTCGACGATCTTGACACTGCCCTCGGTATCAAACCGCATGCCTTTCAGCAGCATGATGTTGCCCGGTTTAATGTCGCGATGAATGACTTTCTCTGCGTGGGCATATGAAAGCCCAAAACACACCTGGGCGAAAACCGCGCTGATGTCTTTGAGAGGCATCGGGCCGTTTCTCTTCAAATAATCCGCCAGCGTTTCACCCTCCACCATGTCCATGACCAGATAAGGCTGTCCGGTGTCCAGCAAGCCGAAATCATGAACCTTAACGAGGCTCGGGTGATTGAGGGAATGAGCCGCCTTAGCCTCCTGCTGAAACCTCCGCATCGGCACACCGTCGGAGATTCGGGCGCTATCAAGCAACTTGAGAGCCATGTCGCTGTCGAGGAAAACCTGGTGCACCCGATAGACCGTGCCCATGCCACCCCGACCGAGAAACCCCAGTACTTGATACTTGCCGCCTACCGTATGGCCGATGAAGTCGCGGCTCTCTGGAGGCGCCGCGGGCGTTTCTGTCGAGATGTAATCTTCTGAACGCAACTAATCAGCCCCTGGTTACCCGCCTTGAATTTTTGCCCCCATAATGTTCTTCCACAAATCGGCGACTGCATGCGCCCCGAAAGAATTTGTAAGCTTTGCGGTAGCGTGGCGAAGGTTTTCACACCGAATCAGGTAACGCAACGTGAATCCACCATGCAGGTATAATGATCGATAAGAACTGCTTGCCTATTTGCTACACCACCTCTGGTATCACGTCGCGGGCGCAGAAACAAACTTGCTCATTGGCTAATGCGCTGCGGCAATCAAGGCACCCTTATTGATTAGTTATTGAGGTGTTCTGCCATGATTCGGCGATCTATTTTTCGAGCCGCGTTGGTCTGCAGCCTGCTGCCTGCCGTGGCGCTTCCGCCGTGTTGGGGGTTGAAGTCCGGCGAGCATATTGAGGTTGAACAGCAAGCACAACGTTTCGGCTCAGTCAAGGTGTTCTTTGATAACCGATCGCTCAAAATGGTGTTCAAGAGCGCAGTAAACGGACATCATCAAGATCTCTTGCTCATCTCAAAAGCACCAACCTGGGGTGTTTGTATCTTCAACAATCAATTAAAACTCAAATACAGCAGTTCTGTTGACGGTATTGCTGACGAAAGTCAACTGGATTTTGGGCACCTGCAGCCGATAATGCTTAAGCCATGTGCTGAGCGCGATACAGTATTCATGCGACAGCAAGCAAAACTTTTGCTGGGAAAACCAAAAGATGCCAATGTTAATAAGGGGGAGAATTTTTTGCCGGGTGGCTTAAACAATCAATCTGCACCGGTAAAGATTGAAAAACTGGAGTATACGCTTTTGCAAGAACACATACCGGCCGGGTTGAGCCATGTCGTACAGGCCTTGTACAACGTCCCCAAAGAAGACCGATACCCACTCAGTTTCGTACAAGTGACGGCGCGCGGGACCGATAAGTTGATGACTACCAGCTCGGTGTGCAAAAAACCGGGCAACGTCGTTTTGCCTGCTGAACCAAATTACAGAACGTGTGACAATCTGCTGGAGGTCAAATATGGCAAGCAGCAAGACAGCGTCAAAGACATCGGACTGCAATTGTTAGACGGAGGCTCTCGCTGAGGATTGGAGCGAGGGTGTAAAAAGTAGTGATTCCGAGATCATTGCTGATCTCGGAGCCACACTCTTCCCCAAAGATTTTCTCCGGAATCGCTTGAGCAGTGATTCGTTTCGGCGTTTGTGCTTCGCTTTCGGAGACGATATTAGAATACTCGATCGATCGTGACGGTTTAGTGACGCAACAAGAGATTAGTTGTGTTCCTTCAAGACCGGCTATTTCAGCCAAAAAGTGAGTGTTCCGAGACCGGCAGGCCTCGGAGCACGCTCTTCCCAAAATTGTTTCTCTGGCGACCCGGGCAGGTCGAGTGCGATATTCGCTGGAGATGATGAAAGATTAGGCGAAGTGAGTGACGGTTGTGTGACAACCGGTTGAGTCCCGATTGCACCGTGCGAGCGGCTGATATTTGTCAGGGCGTGCGCTGCACTGGGCGCTTACGGGTTTTTCGGGTATCTATAAATCATGAGACTTAAACTTCCCATGAAAGCCATGCTTCTGATCGTCATTCCACTGGCGTTCGAGCTTGGTTGCATGGCATGGCTGGGGGCGCTCTTGCAGCAATCGGAGCAGGAAGAAGCGCGAGTCGACCATGCGCGACAGGTGACGACGCACATGAACCACATGTTGCTGTCGATGATGTTTAGTGTGGGCGGATTGCAAGTTTGGGCGATGACACGCCAGCACTCGTACGGCGCGCGCGCTGATTCCCTGGAGACGAGCTTGCGCGAGGAGCTTGATCAAACGGCAGCGCTTTGCCAAAACAATCCGACAGAGCGCGACCTGCTGAAGACCTTCCGTCAGACAATCGAAGAAGGCGTGGCCAGCCTGGCGAGAGTGCGCAAGCTGGTCGGCAACGGATATGTCGTCGAAGGCATGAAAGCGCTGACTGAGGAAAAAATGATTTTGCAGCGCGTTACCAATCAAGCGGAGACTCTATTGGATTTCGAGAAAGCGATTGAGGAGTCGAGCCCGAAGGTTCAGTCTGAGCAAAGAGCGAAAATTCAGTCGGCATTGACCGCTTTATCGATCGTCACAGTTTTGGTTGGAATCAGCCTGGCATGGGGTTTTAACAAGGGTATTTTGGAGCGCCTCAATGTGGTGATTGAAAACAGCATCAGGCTGGCTGCTGGAAAGCCTCTGAAGGAGTTGGTCTCAGGAGGCGATGAAATTGAGCAGCTGGATCGTTCCTTTCATTCGATGGCGCTCGCGCTGGCTGAGGCTGCGCGCAAAGAACGAGCCGTGACGGAAAATGCTCGTGACGTGATTTGCTCGCTCGATCGACAATATAAGTTCATTGCCGTCAATCCCGCAGCGCTTCTTTTGTGGGGTTTCACGCCTGAAGAACTTCAGGGAAAGCGAGCCGTTGATCTGATTTGCCAGGCAGATCAAGAAGCATTCAATAAAACGCTGGAAGGATTCGGTGGCAACCAGGGTGCTGATGCCGATATTGAGAATCGCGTCGTGTGCAAGGACGGCCGGTTGATCGATGCGCTCTGGTCAATGCACTGGTCGCAGCAGGAGCAATCGCTGTTTTGCGTCGTGCACGACATCTCGGCGCGCAAGGAAGCCGAGCGGCTGAAGCAGGAATTCGTCGCCATGATCAGCCACGATTTGCGCACACCTCTTACTTCTGTGAAGGGAACGCTGTCAATGATGGCAGAGGGTGTTTATGACATCGCTACTGATGTTGGGAAGAGACGCTTGAACACAGCGCAAGAAAGCATCGATCGTTTGATCAATCTAATCAATGACTTGCTCGACATCGAAAAGATGGAGGCTGGAATGCTGCAAATGCAGATCGAGGATACCGATCTTGCCGAGATTATCCGGTGCGCCGTCGACTCGGTCTCAGGTTTTGCGGAGAAACGGCAGATCGCGATCGAATGCGAAAAAATCGATGCGAGCGTCAGTGCTGATGATGCGCGGCTTGTGCAAGTCGTGGTTAATCTTCTCTCGAATGCGATCAAATTTTCGCCCGGTGGATCGACGATCGACATCGGTGTCGTGCCAGTCGATCAATTCATCGAAGTGCGCGTGAAAGATCAAGGGCGCGGAGTGCCCGAGCAATTTCGTGATTCAATCTTCGAGCGCTTCAAGCAAGTCCAAGATGATGATGGCAAATTGCGCTCAGGCACCGGGCTCGGGCTGGCCATCTGCCGCGCGATCGTGCAAGCGCATGATGGTACGATTGGTCTCGAAAGTGAAGAAAACAAAGGCAGCACATTCTGGTTTCGCATTCCAGTCAGCAGCGCGACTAAATCCATCTCGCCGGTATCGTGAGCGCAATCTGTTTGCAACTGATCCAAGCGTTAGCCCCGGCATCAAGACACAATTGCATCCAAACGGGTTGATTATTATGTCGCAAGAGTTTAACCAGCAACTGGCAGGGCAGGCTATCGTCGGATAATGCGAGGCTCAACGGGTTCAGCTATGATTAGTTGAAACGGGGCATGTAGTTTCTCTTGAAATGATTTATGGCGAAGATCCTTTTGGTTGAGGACGATCCGTCGATCAATACGACGGTGAAAAAATGGCTTGAGTTCGAACGGCACATCGTTGAGGCGGTTGATAACGGGATCGACGCCTCGGAGCACTTGCGCTGCTATAAGTACGATGTTGTAATTTTGGATTGGGACTTGCCTGGGCTCAGCGGGCTTGAAGTGTGCCGGGAGTTTCGCGCCTCAGGCGGTGCCACGCCAGTGTTGATGCTCACGGGCAAGGACGGCATCAGCGACAAGGTTCAAGGTCTGGACTCGGGCGTCGATGATTATTTGACCAAGCCTTTTGATATGCGCGAAGTGTCGGCGCGAGTGCGCGCGCTTTTGCGCAGACCGACTGAGGCAGACGAATGTATTTCCTCCGGTGAATTAGTTGTGGACACCGGCAATTGCGCCGTCACCCGCAACGGGATGAATCTGAATTTGACGCAGTCTGAGCTGGCGCTTTTGGCGTTTCTCATGCGCAACAGCCCGCAGATGTTCAGCCCGGAGGCTCTGTTAGAACGTTTGCGGGATGTTTTTGAAACCGACTCCATCGGCTCGGTGCGCACGCAGATCAAAAGGATCAGACAAAAGATCGATATCGAGGGCGAGGAATCATATATAGAGAGCCAGCGCGGCGTCGGCTACCGATTCAATCGCCCAGTTCAAAAATAGTTGCCTCACAAATATGACATTTTGGGCGCACAACTCGGACATGCATCGGACTTATGATTGATGCATCGTCCAAATGACCGCAAGCAAAAAGCAGAAATCCTCAGGGTCGACGCTGATTGTTCTTCGCTTCACCTGCTCCCACAAACCGCACCGAACGGCAGCCGCTGAACAATGTCCGCTGCGCTCTCGCCATCGCCCTGTAAGAAACCAGGCCCCGAGCAGCACAAGTTGATTTGTTCAGCCGGCTCCCGGGAGAATTTACTATGTTCACCAATGCGATCTCCGATAACCAAAATGACTCGTCTGGCGGCGCTAAATCTAGCGATGCGGCGAGTCAAATGTTCGCCCAGAACGTATTTCGCACCAATCCGTCGGATTTCTTGAATGCGATTCAAGACATGACGTCGAAGTCTGGGTCGACCGGTTTTCTTCAACCGATTATGCTTTTCGGTGGCAACGATACATCCTCAACCTCGGACAAGAGCGGTTCTTCCGAATCAGGTTCGTTGCCATTCAATCCAATCGATCTGACATCGCCGATTTCCTTGGCGTCGGATATTCAAAAGATGATGCCGTCGCTTGGTTCTCCTGCCGACAATCAATCATTGACTTTACCCATCGCGTTCCCTTCGGAATCTAACTCTGGCCTGATCTCGAATTTGCCGGAATCGAATTCGAGTCAAAATGCTGGCTCATCGGAAACCTCCCTGCCGGGCCAGACTTCGGTTCCATCGGAAAGCATCGCAGGACAAACTGCAGTTTCGCCAGAAACATCATCATCGGGTCTGGACTCAAACGTTGGGCAGACTGCAGTTTCTCCTGAATCAAGCACGCCTCAGCAGACTGCAACTGAGGTAACAGGGCAGACCCAGACGGGCGGTGAAAGCTCGAGTCTGCAACCAAACTCGAGTATGGATCAAATGCCGCAGATATCTGGATCCTCAAACAACAATGAAATCACTCAGTTTGAAACCGAGATAATGAACAATATCGAACAGTTGGTTCAACTGTTGGAAAACAAATATAAGCCGGAGCCGCAGCCGAACCCAGAGCCGATCCCAGAGCCGAAGCCGGGGCCCGATCCTTGTCCCCCATTTCACGCGCTGCAAGGCGATATCGCCGGAATGACGACGCCGAATTCAACCAGCCCGACAATTCAGTTTCAGACCACAGACGGGCAGACAAAGACGGCTCCGTTGCCTCCCAGCTACGACGGCACGGGCTCTTATTCTCTGTATTCCGACGGGGTGTTGGCTTATAGCCCCAGTGATAAAAATAACGGACAATATTATTTGAATGACTCAGCCAATCCACCAAGCTGGATTGAGTACAACGGAACGGCTGGACAGGACAAGCCAGAAGGCAATATTGTCCAGTCTTGGCCTTTGGAGCAGCCCGGTCCGAGCCCGGCCCCGACGACTCCGGGGTTGCAGGGCGACGTCGGTGGTTTCATTCCACCTAATCCGAATGACACGACTCTTTCCTACAACACGCAGGACGGAACAGCGAAGAAAGCGGCGCTGCCTTCAGACTATAACGGTAGCGGAACCTTCTCGTTATATTCGGATGGCGTGATCGCCTATTCCGGACCGGCAGGTTCGGTCGGCGGGGAGTGCTATCTCGATGACTCGAAAAATCCGGCTCAATGGGTTAACTACGATGGACCGACTGCGCAGCGTCCCTCGGGTGAAGTAGTCGACTCATTCCAAGTCGGCAGCGATGTCACCGGTATTGTCTCACCGGACAAAAATGCGACGAGCATGTTAGTTAAGAGTAATGACAACGGCTGGCAATCGGTAACGATGCCTTCTAACTATGATGGCACTGGCGGGTTTTCATTGTACTCAAACGGGGTGCTAACTTATTGTCCTTCTAATTCCATCGACGGCAGCGGAGTGATGTATTTGAGCGATTCACAGAATCCACCAGTGTGGGTGTCGAACGTCGCTCAAACGGCCTTAAGCCCTAACGATCAGGCTGTCATGACCTGGACGCCGGGACAGCCGAATGGACTGACCCCTGTGGACTAGGCGATGCATTTATCTGCATCGCGATCAATGTCGCAACTTCTGATTTGGGTAAAGTCGCTACACGGCTGCGGATGGTGCCTGGGCATTCGCCTCAGGCGCTGCCGCAGCACTGTGTTGCTTTGGCAATCTAAACCAGAAGCAGCTGCCTTTGCCTTCTTCGCTCTCGACACCAATGGTGCCACCATGCTCTTCAATGATGTTTTTGCAGATCGGCAAACCCAATCCGGTGCCGCCTTTTTCTTGCGCGTCTGCATCTTCGACCTGGCGGAATCGTTCGAAGATTGCGTCTGTGTGCGAGGCGGGAATGCCGCGCCCCTGATCTTTTACTGACACCTGCACCCAGTCATAGTCTTCTGTCACTGACACGGTGATCGTGCTCTTTGGTGGTGAGAACTTCACTGCATTACTGAGCAAGTTGACGAGCACCTGCACGAGCCGGTCCGGATCAGCTTCTAGCTCGACGCTAGATGGCTCCGCTTCGATTGCTACTTTGTTGCGATCGGCAAATGTGCGCACCGATGCAACGGCTCTTTTGATCACGGTCTTGATTTTCATTTGCGCCATGTAGAGCTGCATGCGCCCTGCTTCGATTCTGGCGAGGTCGAGCAAATCTTGCACCAGTTTGGTCAAGCGATCGATTTCTGTTTCGGCCATCTCCAATGTTTCTAAAGAAGATTGATCCAGCTTGTCTTGATTCATGGCGGCGACCAGAGCTACAGCGCCTTTGACTGAGGTGAGCGGCCCTCTGAGATCGTGGCTGACCATAGCGACGAAATCCTGTTTCATTTTTTCCAGCTGTTTGCGTTCTGTCACATCAAGCACGATTACGAGAAACCGCGGACCCTCCAGCGTCTCTAGCGCAGTGGCGGAAATTTCCGCATCGAATGATTCGCCGTCTTTGCGCGCAGCGGTGCGAAGAACTATACGCCCAAGCGCTTTCTCTTTGATCACCTGCATCAAGTCTTCGCCTGCTTCACTGTCTTCGGGAAACAATGTTCGCAACGGTTGACTATTAATCTCGTCGCGAGTGTATTGAAACGCCCGTTGAGCAGCCGGATTCGCTAACTCAATATGGCCAGATGGATCAGTTATCACAAGTCCGACTGGCATCTTTTCAATTATCGACTGAATGCGATTGTTGATCTTGCGCTCGTTCTCGGCTGCCTGAGCGACAAAACCAGCCATCTCCTTAAACACCGCATCGAGTTTGGCGATCTCATCGCTGCCGCCGACGGGCGGATTAAGAGGCATGTTGTTGCCGAAGCGTACGACGTTGTCCAGCAGAGTTTCCAGG
>Ga0206819_10152_pt1 | contig 20538 bp, 9 predicted proteins | sample Alteio_BWOrgCont_87_FD_152855 | JGI IMG/M metagenome (GOLD analysis project Ga0206819, IMG submission 152855) | Enriched cells from forest soil in Barre Woods Harvard Forest LTER site, Petersham, Massachusetts, United States -... | ecosystem: Environmental > Terrestrial > Soil > Temperate forest >... | reverse complement strand
GAAGTTGGTCGCCGGGGTAAAGACCACATTCGTACCGCCAATAATCGTCGCGGTGCCATTGGTCGGGCTGACGGAGATGATGGTCAGCGTTCCGCCCGGTGTCTCAACCACGTCATTGGTCAGCGGCGAGAAGGTGTTGGTCGTGTTCTCAGTGATGGAATTGGTCAGCGGATTGGCCAGCGGCGGACGGTTGGTGACCGTGATTGTTATCAGCGAACTATTCGTTCCACCGATATTGTCGGTGATGATGTAGCCAATGGTCGCCATGCCCAGGAAGTTGGTTGTGGGCGTGAACAACACGTTCGTGCCGCCGATGATGGACGCGGTGCCATTGGTCGGGCTAACGGCAATAATCGAAAGAGTACCGCCCGGCGTCTCAACGATATCATTGTTCAGCGGCGTCAACGTGCTGCCGGTGTTTTCAGGGACATTGTAGAAATCCGGATTCGCCAGCGGCGGGATGTTGGTCACGATCACCGTGATCAACGAGCTATTGGTGCCACCCACCCCGTCAGTAATCGTGTAACCGATAGTAGCAATACCCAAGAAGTTGGTCGCCGGGGTAAAGACCACATTCGTACCGCCAATAATCGTCGCGGTGCCATTGGTCGGGCTGACGGAGATGATGGTCAGCGTTCCGCCCGGTGTCTCAACCACGTCATTGGTCAGCGGCGAGAAGGTGTTGGTCGTGTTCTCAGTGATGGAATTGGTCAGCGGATTGGCCAGCGGCGGACGGTTGGTGACCGTGATTGTTATCAGCGAACTATTCGTTCCACCGATATTGTCGGTGATGATGTAGCCAATGGTCGCCATGCCCAGGAAGTTGGTTGTGGGCGTGAACAACACGTTCGTGCCGCCGATGATGGACGCGGTGCCATTGGTCGGGCTAACGGCAATAATCGAAAGAGTACCGCCCGGCGTCTCAACGACGTCATTGTTCAACGGTAGCAACGTGCTTCCGGTGTTTTCAGGGACATTGTAGAAATCTGGATTCGCCAGCGGCGGAATGTTCGTCACAGTCACTGTGATCAACGAGCGATTTGTACCGCCGATTCCATCGGTGACCGTATAGCCGATGGTGGCTGTACCCAGGAAATTGGTCGCTGGTGTGAACAGCACATTAGTGCCGCCAAAGATGGTTGCGGTGCCATTGGTGGGACTGACGGCAATAATCGAAAGTGTCCCGCCAGGTGTCTCAACGACGTCGTTGTTCAACGGCAGCAACGTGCTGCTGGTGTTCTCTGTCATCGAATAGATGTCCGGATTCGCCAGCGGCGGGATGTTGGTCACGATAACCGTAATCAACGAGCTGTTGGTGCCGCCTACTCCATCGGTAATCGTGTAGCCAATGGTCGTCGTGCCCAGGAAATTCGTCGCCGGCGTAAAGAGCACGTTCGTGCCGCCAACAATCGTTGCGGTGCCACTTGCCGGGCTGACGGAGATGATACTGAGCGTCCCACCCGGCGTCTCGACGACATCATTGGTCAACGGTGAGAAGGTGCCGGTCGTGTTCTCAGTGATGGAATTTGTAATCGGATTGGCCAACGGCGGATCGTTGGTAATCACAGTTATAACCGGAGGACTCGTATTGTTAGACGGCGTGGGGTCGAATGTGGGTGTGCCGACAAGTGCAATATTGGTGATGCTGCCTCTTTGAGTCGATATGACGGTAAGCGTCAGATTGGTGGTGGCGCCAGCAACCAGATCACCGATATTCGTCCAAACAACCTGGCTGCCGATGGCCGTCGCCGTTGGCGTCGCACTTACAAAGGCCACGCCAACAGGCAGGCTATCTGTCACAGAGATAGACATCGCCGTTGATGGCCCGAAGTTTGTCACGCTGATCAGGTAATTAAAATTCGTATTGAACAGCACACCTACAGGCCCGCTCTTGCCCACGGCCAAATCGGACACCGGCGTGACTGGTGTGATCACGGGCGGACTGATGTTGTTGGTCAAATTCGGATCGGGCGTCGGTGACGTCACGCTTGCCGTGTTGGTCAAGGTGCCGGAAGCCGGCGTTTTCACCACCAACGAGAAGTTGGTCGTCACATTTGCAGCCAGAGTTGCCAACGACCAGGTGACAACACCATTGTTGGTCAAGCCACCACCTGTCACACTCACAAAGGTCACGCCCGCAGGTAAAGCATCGGTCACGACTACGCTGCTGGCTGTCGAAGGACCGAAATTGGTCACGGTCACTGTATAAGTCAGATTGCTCGCCGCAAACACCGAGGCCGCTGCGCTCTTGCCCACGGCCAGGTCGGCTACCGGCGTCACGGTCGTCACCACCGGCGGCGTCACGTTATTGGTCAAATTCGGATCGGGCGTCGGTGACGTCACGCTCGCCGTGTTGGTCAAGGTACCGGAAGCCGGAGCGGTCACAATAAGCGTGAAGTTCGTGGTGACATTGGCGGCCAGGGTTGCCAACGACCAGGTGACAACTCCATTGTTGGTCAAACCGCCACCCGTCGCGCTCACAAACGTTACACCCACTGGCAAGGCATCAGTTATAACAACGCTGCTGGCCGTCGAAGGCCCAAAGTTCGTCACAGTCACTGTATAAGTCAGGTTGCTGGCCGCGAAAACACTGGCCGCTGCGCTCTTGCCTACGGCCAAATCAGCCAACGGCGTCACGGTCGTGACCACTGGCGGACTGGTGTTGTTGACCAAATTCGTATCCAGTGTCGTGGAGTTGACAGTCGCGGTATTTGAAATGACGCCCCCTGCCGGCGCGGTGACTGTCAAAGTCAGGTTTGTCACTGCATTAGAGGCCAGATTGCCCAGCGACCATGTCACCGTCCCGGCCACGTCGGCCCCACTGCTGCTCGCGCTGAAATAAACGACGTTGGTGGGCAACACATCACTGGCCACCACATTGCTGGCCACTGACGGACCGCCGTTGGTTACCACAAGCGTGTAGATGAAGTTGGTAGCTGCAAAAACATTTGCTGGTCCCGCTTTGTTGATCCCAAGGTCTGCAACAGGCGAAACGGCGGTGATAACCTCGGAGTTTGTAGAGGAGCCGTTATTGTTCGTCGGATTCGGGTCGATCACTGACGAGCCGGCTTCCGCAATATTGGTGAACACGCCATCAACCGATGCAGTAACGGTTACCGTGACATTGGTCGCCGTTGCAGCCCCAAGGGCGCCCAGGTTCCAGGTGACAATGCCCGAATTGTTCACACCACTGCTCGATGCGCTCACATACGTAAATCCAGCCGGCAACGAATCTGTTGCAACCACACCGGTGGCGGTGGAAGGCCCAAAATTTGTGACGATGATCGTGTACGCAAAAGTGCCGCCCACAGCAGAGCCAGTTGGGCCGGTCTTTATCGCGGCCAAATCGGCCAACGGTGTCACGGTCGTCACCACCGGTGGCGTCACGTTATTGGTCAAATTCGGATCGGGCGTCGGTGACGTCACGCTTGCTGTATTGGTGAGTGAACCACTGGTCGGAGCAGTGACCACCAACGAGAAGTTGGTCGTGGCATTCGCGGCTAATGAAGCCAGATTCCAGCTCACTACACCGGCGTTCATCGTCCCACTCCCGGTTGCACTCACAAAAGTCACTCCTGCTGGCAACGCATCGGTCACCACCACACTGCTGGCCGTCGAAGGACCGAAATTGGTCACGGTCACTGTATAGGTCAGGTTGCTGGCCGCAAACACCGTGGCCGCTGCACTCTTACCCACTGCCAAATCAGCCAATGGCGTCACGGTCGTCACCACTGGCGGTGTCACGTTATTGGTCAAATTCGGATCCGGCGTCGGTGACGTCACGCTCGCCGTATTGGTCAAGGTACCGGAAGCCGGGGCGGTAACAATGAGAGTAAAGTTCGTCGTGGCATTCGCGGCTAATGAAGCCAAATTCCAGCTGACCACACCGGCATTCGTCGTTCCACTTCCGGTTGTACTTACAAAAGTCACACCTGCAGGCAAGGCATCGGTCACTACTATACTGCTGGCCGTTGAGGGGCCAAAGTTCGTCACCGAAATCGTGTAACTGAGATTACTAGTCGCAACTATGGAAGCCGCTGCACTCTTGCCCACCGCCAAATCAGCCAACGGCGTCACGGTAGTGACCACTGGCGGCGTCACGTTGTTAGTCAAGTTCGGATCCGGCGTCGGCGATGTTACGCTCGCCGTGTTAGTCAATGAGCCGGAAGCAGGGACGGTAACATTCAACGTGAAATTCGTCGTCGCATTTGCCGCCAATGAGGCCAAATTCCAGCTAACCACTCCGGCATTCGTCGTTCCACTTCCGGTTGCGCTTACAAAAGTCACCCCCACAGGCAAGGCATCGGTCACCACGACACTGCTCGCCGTGGAGGGACCAAAGTTGGTCACCGAGATCGTGTAACTGAGATTACTAGTCGCAACTATGGAAGCCGCTGCGCTCTTGCCCACTGCCAAATCTGCTTCCGGCGTCACAGTTGTTATCACTGGCGGACTGACATTATTTCCAGGAACGGGGTCGCTGGTTGGCGATGTGACACTGGCTTTATTAGTCAAAGAACCGCTGGCAGGCGCGGTTACATTCAACGTGAAATTCGTCGTGGCATTCGCGGCTAATGAAGCCAAATTCCAGCTAACCACACCGGCATTCGTCGTTCCACTGCCGGTCGCACTGACAAATGTCACCCCCGCAGGCAAGGTATCGGTCACTACTATACTGCTGGCCACGGAAGGGCCGTAATTGGTGACTGATATCGTGTAAGTCAGGTTGCTGGTGGCAAAAATAGTTGCGGCGCCGCTCTTGCCCACGGCCAGGTCGGCCAAGGGTGTAACCGTGGTTGTTACCGGCGGACTGACATTGTTTCCAGGAACCGGGTCGCTGGTAGGCGAAGTCACGCTGGCCGTATTGACCAATGTGCCAGTGGTCGGTGCGTTCACTATCAATGAGAAATTCGTCGTTGCACCCGCACCCAGTGATGCGAGCGACCAACTCGCCACACCGGCATTCGTCGTTCCACTCCCGCTCGCACTGACAAACGTCACGCCTGCGGGCAAGGTGTCAGTAACCGTCACACTACTTGCCGCCGACGGGCCGAAATTCGTCACTGAAATCGTATAGGTCAAGTTGCTGGTGGCAAAAATCGCAGCAACGCCGCTCTTGCCAACTGCCAAATCCGCCAACGGCGTGACCGTGGTCGTCACCGGCGGGCTAACATTATTGCCGGGTACAGGGTCGGCGGTAGGCGAGGTCACGCTCGCTGTGTTAGTCAGCGTGCCGGTAGCCGGCGCGGTGACCACCAGGGTAAAGTTGGTGGTGGCTCCAGATGCAAGCGCGCCCAACGACCAACTGGCGACGCCCGCATTGGTGGTTCCCCCTGCTCCAGCGCTGATAAAAATAACACCTTGCGGCAAGGTATCCGTGACGATCACACCGCTCGCCGTCGAGGGGCCAAAATTCGTCACCGATATCGTATAGGTCAGGTTGCTGGTGGCAAAAATCGTAGCAACGCCGCTCTTGCCGATGGCCAGGTTAGCCGCGGGCGTAACCGTTGTCCCGACCGGCGCGCTGATGTTATTCGTCAAATCCGGGTCGGCTGTGGTGGAAGACGCGGAGGCTATATTGGTGATGGTTCCGTTCCCCGGCGCAGTGACGGTCAACGTCAGGTTGGTTGTGCCGTGAAGCGCCAGAGTTCCGATCGTCCAGTTGACCGTGCCGGAAATCGGTGACCCGCCACCGCTCGCGCTGAAATAAGTAACATTCGTTGGCAGCGTATCGCTCGCTGTGACATTGGCCGCCGCTGCGGGCCCGGCATTGGTCACGGTGATCGTGTAGGTCAAATTGCTCGTTGCAAAGACAGAAGACGCGCCGGTCTTGGTCACAATGATGTCCGCTGAATTTGCCAGGGTGGAAACCGTGGTGATGACATTCGGAGTGGTGTTATTCACCAGATTGGTGTCGAGGGTCGTGGCCGTGGCCGTCGCCACGTTGGTGACGCTCCCCGCCGCTGCCGGCGCGGTAACGGTGACGGTGACATTCGTGATCTGGCCAACATTAAGACTCCCGAGAGCCCAACCGACTGTCCTGCCGACACGGACACCACCGCCCGATGAGCTGACATAGGTGACCTGGGTGGGCAAAGTATCGGTCGCCACAACGCCGCTGGTCACAGACGGGCCGAAATTGGTCACGGAAACGGTGTAGGTAAAGTTACTCGTGACGACAACGCCAAGCGGGCCGGTCTTGCCGATCCCCACGTCCGCCACAGGCGTCACGGTCGTTACAACCTGTGGGCTGGTATCGTTGGCGGGATTTGCAGTCGGTGTGCTCGCGGTGATGCTCGCCGTGTTGGTCAGGTTGACCGCCGCGACCGGGGCGGTCACGGTCACCGTCACATTACTGCTGGCATTGGGCGCAACCGTGCCGATCGTCCAGTTCACTGTTCCGGAAGTATTAACTCCTCCCCCGCCGGCGTTCACAAACGATGTTCCCGCCGGCAAGGTGTCGCTGGCGACAACATTGCTGGCCGTACCCGGTCCAGCATTGGTGATGGTGATGGTATAGATGAAATTTGTATCGGCATCAACGGTTGCCGGACCCGTCTTCAAGACTGAAGTATTTGGCAAAGGCAAAGCATTATTCACATCCGAAGCGGAGTTATTCGAGAAATTCGGGTCGGTAACACCCGACGGCGGATAGACAATCACTGAATTTGTGAACGGTCCCGATACCGTCAGCACCGTGCCAACTTCAGTTATTTGGACACTATCACCCGCCCCGATCGAGAGCGCGGTCCAGGTGCCGGCGGCCTGGTTAAAAATACCGTCAGCGGCAAAAACTGTGACGTTGCCCAGGGATGATGAAATAAAATTGCTCAAGGTCAGACTGCTCACCGTGCTGGGACCGAGGTTAACAATGGTAATAATGTTGGTTATCGAGGACCCCTCATAGACATTCGTCAGACCGTCGCTGATGCTGGCTGTCAAATCAGCCACCTGCTGTACAGTATTGGTTGATGAAGAGGAATTGTTGGTTGGGACCAGATCTGTGACGCCCGTCGGTGGAGTCACTGTGACCGAACCGATAAGATTGGATGAAGTGGTCGCAGGATTCAACGTACCCGTGACGGTCATCGTCACAACGCCGTTGGATGGCAGGTTGATCCCCGACCAAACACCGGTCAGAGGATCGTAAGTACCGGTGCCGGGCGCATAGACAGGCGATTCAATTGACGAAGGAATCGGCAGGTATAAGGTGACAAAGTTCGTAACCAGGTTGAGCGAATTTGTACCAAAGTTGGTGACAGTGATCGTGAATGTGACCGGCCCGCCTGCCTGCACAGGATTGGGACTGGCGGAGATGCCGGCGGCTAAATCACAATAGACCGGGGATATATTGTTCTGGGCGTTCGCCGCGGTGGTTGGCTGGATGCCATCCGCAAAAATCGTCGCGGAATTGTTGATGCGCGCGGGCGGGCTCGCGGAGATTTGGACTTGGAAGGTGACCACTGCCGATTGGCCGGCATTGATGACACCAGCGGCATCGCCCGGACCGTTCACCTGGTTTGCGACACTATAAGGCATGTTCGTTCCATTGATGTCAGGCACCGGCGTTCCATTCAACGTCGTCGTGTTAGTGACATAAGTGACCCCCACCGGCAGCGGATCCTGCAACGTTGCGTCCACTGTGTTGGTCGTGCCGCTATTTGGGATGTTGATAGTATAGGTGAATGTTGCGCCAGGAATCACATTGCTCAGACTGGAGACCTTGTTAACGTCGAGAAGAGGAACCAGGGTTTGAACATTCAAATTCACCAGGGAACTGTTGATGATAGGGCTTTCCGCACAAGGCCCGGAGTACTGATAGTTGATCGTCGCATGGGTAACAAATTCTGCATTCGGCGGAATCTGATCAACGGTAACCGAGTAGGTAAAGGTCATGCTCCCCCCCTGCGGGATGTCCGGGATAGGAACTCCATTAACAGGGTCGGCTCCCGTGATGGTCACTCCGTTCGTAGCGAAGGTGTTTGTGATAAAGCTGGTACCGAATGGCAAAGGATCACTGAAAAGGAGGTTCACCCCGTCGGCGGTGCCTGAATTGGTGACCACCACGGTATAGGTCAAGGTGTCGCCGACAAATGTGCTGGCTTTGTTCACCGTTTGCGTCGTCGTCAATACCGGTGAGCCGACGTCGATCTGCAACGCAAGAGCATTCACGCTGTAACCGTCACCACTGGTAATGTTTTGCGCATAGGCCGATTCAATGCCGTTGGTCAATCCCGATGAAACGTTCACGCAAGTGATGTCCCAGCCCTGCCGCGCGCTGAATCCCACGTTTGGCGGCACCGAATTGCTCAACCCGAACGTCCCCGTGGTATCCAAGAGGCCGTTGCTGGGACTGTCCGGATCGGCATAGTTGACCTGGCTCGCAAAAAAGTTAGTCTTGATGTTATTGGGTCCAGAAAGGACTGCCATGCTGTTCGTATTTGGGCCGAACAGCATCTCGTCGCCAAACTTGTTGGGGTCGCCTTCGATAGCGCTGACGAATAAATAACCGTTGATCGCACCTGTGGGCGGCGAACAGAATCCGACCACCCCGACCGGCGCCGGCGTAGTGGCCGTGGTGGAGGCAAAGGAATTACCGACGAACAAGGAAAGATTTCGTTGATGCAAAAGTGTGTCTTCATAAACCACTGCCAGGGTCCATCCGCAGGCGTTGTTCGCATCTTCCTGCGCCAAAACACATGCCGGCACGCCGCCCACCGAATATGTGCCCGAACCAGCCGCCTGCACCAAGGTCGTCACATTGGCGGAACGCACATAAAACTCTGCCGTCGGAGCTGTCACGGTGCCATTGGTTATCAAGCTCGCCGTGATCGGGTCCGGGGTAACATTGTTGCTGGCTCCGTTGGGTTGGACGAATTGCACCGGCGTATTCAAATATTCTATAACGTTACCCGTTGAGCCCGGAGGATTGGTCGTATTGATCTGGGCCGTGCCCGCCCAAATCAATTCCGCGTACAGCACGGTCGCGTTGGTGGGCATCTGAAGGATCGCTGATGAAGAATTGTTCGACCAATTTAATGTGGTCCCCTTCGGATAAGTGCCCAACTGTGAATTAGTGTTTAAGGTGATGAACCCACCGACCGAATCCAGCTGGCCGGGGTTATTTTGCTGGGTGACCTTCGACAAACCCAAAGTGTTGCCAACGAAGGTGATGCCGCCGCTATCGGTGGTGACGTAGCGCAACACATAGGCCTGCGCAGAAGCCTTCCAACAACTTCCAACTAATAAACCTACTAATAGCGGAAAAAGAATTAAGGAAGCCCAAGCCCTTGAGTAGGGTTTGGTCTTACGGGCCACCAAGTCTATAGGACAACAATTCAATTACGACTTACCTAAATGATTAGCTGCTGATTAATGAAATCCGTGAATCTTAAGCGGTAAAAAACCGCAGATAAACAACGAGATTCAAGGTTTACTTCTCTGACGAAGAGAGCTTATGCCAAAATTAAATCCGTCTGGCAAGAGATTTCTATTCAATTGTTTGTTACAAAACGCCTTGCGTCCGACCTCCAATTGACAAGACTTTCACCATGACCGAACCGTTCCAACCGGGAGATCCGAAGAAATTTGAGGCCGCCCTGCTTCGTTTCGATGGAGAAAACGCCCGCGATCCGAATTCCGACAACGGCCAACCGCGGGAATTGCTCTATGCCCGACATCTGGAAAAATGGGTTCTCAAACTTTGTCCTCATGCCGGGGAAGCCCTCCGCCTGGCGGCCCGGTGCCAGCATCTCTGCCGCTGGGAAATCCCGCGCAACTCTTATCCCATGACCCGGCCGGGCTATTTAAAATGGCGCGCGGATCTTAAAAAGTTTCACGCGCAAAAAGCCGGTGAAATCCTGCGCGAGACCGGATATGACGACGAAACCATCCGTCAGGTGCAGGATTTGAACCTCAAAAAGAACTTTCCGGCTGATGCGGAAACACGCGTGCTGGAAGACGCCTTGTGCCTGGTATTTCTCGAATTCCAATTCGCAGACCTGGCCGCCAAAACCGCCGAAGACAAAACCATCAATGCCCTGCAAAAGAGCTGGCAAAAAATGACTGAAGCCGCTCGCGCCGAAGCGTTAAAATTGAATTACAGCGAGCTTGAGAAAAGCTTGCTCCAACGCGCGTTAAGCGCATGAATGACCGCGCGCAAAACTCCGCTCTGATTTCGGCCACGATGCCAACAGCTCTCCAAAAAATATTTGCCGCCAGCCTCCTGCTCATGGCGGCGTCCGCATTCGGCCAGGAGGCACACACCAACACCCCGCAAATTTATCGCGACCGTATCGAGCTGCACTGGTTTGTTGATTCGACCGGTGTAACCAACCGTTTTTGGTATCGGCTCAACCTGGCAAACGACGCCCGGGAATTTATTTTAGTCGATGCCGCAACAGGCACGCGCGGGCCGGCATTCGATCAAAAGCGTGCCGCCGCCGGCTTTGCCCGGCTGCTGAAACATCCCGTGGACGCGGAGCATCTGCCCATCGAAAGCATCACGTTTTCAAGCGTTGACAAAAGCGTGACCCTGAGCGGATTGGACGCCAGTTGGACACTCGATCTCCAGTCCTATTCACTTACGCCCGGACCATCTGGCGACTTCGACGACAATCGCCTTCGCGCGGGCCGCATGCCGCATCCCTCGCGTTATACCGGCGCGCCGACGATGGTTCAATTTGCCAATCGACTGGGCCGGATTGTAAATTTATTTTGGATCGATCCCGATGGCAAACATGTGCCTTACGGCAAACTGGATCCGGGAGAAAATCGAGAGCTTCACACTTATGCCGGCCATGTTTGGCTGGCTGCGTCCGAAAGCGGGGAGGTACTGGCGGTCTTTGTGGCGCGGGACACTGATGGACTGGCGGTCATTGACGGGGAAACCGGCCCGGCCGGAGATAACGGGAGCAAAAATGGTTTAAAAAGGTTTAATTCGGTTCCGGCGGGGGTGATTTCGCCGGATGGGAAATGGGAGGCGGTGGTGCATCATGACAATTTGTTTCTGCGTAACTTTACAAACGGCGCAGAGCGGCAATTGAGCTTTGATGGCAGCACAAACAGCACTTACGCGAGCGATGAGGAATTTGAGCGCGATATCAACATGCAATACGACTTGCAGGACGCGCCTGCGTCTGAGCCGGAAGTGTATTGGTCGCCGGATTCGAGGCATCTTGTGGCTATGCGGCTGAAGCCGGGAACGCAGCGCTGGGTTTTTGAGGTGGAATCGTCGCCGGAAGACCAACTCCAGCCCAAACTTGAATCGTATCCGTATCTGAAGGCCGGCGACCAAGTCCCGGTTAAAAAGCCGCATCTGTTCGATATCGAGACGCTCAAGGAGATTCCGGTGGATGGCTCGCTGTTTTCAAATCCGTGGTCCATCAGCGACGTGCGGTGGGCCACGAATTCATCCCGGTTCACATTTCTATACAACCAACGAGGGCACCAGGCATTGCGTATTCTGGCGGTGGACGCGCAATCGGGCGCAATCATGCGCATCGTGGATGAAGAGAGTAAAACGTTCATTGACTATTCCGGCAAGTTTTACGCGGATTATCTCGATGACAGCGGCGAAATCATCTGGATGTCCGAGCGCGACGGCTGGAACCATCTTTATCTTTATGACGCCCAAACAGGCCGGGTCAAAAACCAGATCACCAAGGGAAATTGGGTGGTGCGCAATGTGGATTATGTGGATGAGGCAAAGCGGAAAATCTGGTTTGAGGCGGGCGGCATCGTTCCCGGACAGGACCCCTACTTCATCCAATATTGCCGGGTGAATTTCGACGGCAGCGGGTTGACGATCCTGACCGATGGCGACGGCACTCATACGGCGCAATTTTCACCCGACCACCGGTATTTGATCGATACCTGGTCCCGCGTGGATCTGCCACCGGTCACCGGCTTGCGAAACGGCGAAGACGGCAAACTCATCTGCAAACTGGAAGATGCCGATGCCGGCAACCTATATGCGAGCGGGTGGAAGCCGCCGCCGCCTTTTGTGGCCAAGGGCCGGGACGGTGTTACCGACATTTATGGCGTCATCTGGCGGCCCAGAGATTTCAATCCGCGCAAAAAGTATCCGGTCATTGAGGACATTTATGCGGGACCGCAGGATTCGTTCACGCCTAAGGCATTCGTTGCGCATTATCGGCAGCAGGAACTGGCTGACGACGGTTTTATCGTGGTCCAATGCGACGGCATGGGGACAGCGAACCGGTCGAAAAAATTTCACGATGTTTGCTGGAAAAATCTCAAGGACGCCGGATTCCCTGACCGCGTTTTGTGGATCAAAGCGGCGGCGAAACAATATCCTTATATGGACCTGACACGCATTGGCATTTATGGAACGTCGGCGGGCGGCCAGGACGCTTTGCGGGGCCTGCTGGATTACGGCAATTTTTACAAGGTGGGCGTCGCCGATTCGGGCTGTTACGATAACCGGATGGACAAGATCTGGTGGAACGAACAGTGGATGGGCTGGCCGGTGGATGAGAGCTATGTCCGCAGTTCGTGCGTGCCTGATGCCCATAAGTTAAAAGGCAAATTGTTGCTCATGGTCGGCGAGTTGGACCACAACGTGGACCCCTCCAGCACCTTTCAGGTGGTCAATGCACTCATCAAGGCGGACAAGGATTTTGACCTGCTCGACATGCCCGGTGCGGGTCACGGGGTCGCCGGCACTCCTTATGGCTGGCGGCGCCTGCAGGAATTCTTCGTGCAAAACCTGATGGGACCTGACGGCGCAAAATTGGATTCCCACAACGCGGAATAACCGCTATTCAGAACGCATGCCGCAGCCGCTGTCACCCAACCCGGTTCCACTCGTTGTGGACCTGGACGGCACTTTGATCAAGACAGACCTGCTCTGGGAACACCTCGCGCGGCTGCTCCGGCGCAATCCCTTCTCCATTTTTGCCGTCCTGTTTTGGTGGACGCGCGGGCGCGCTTTCTTGAAAAAGCAATTGGTGGCGCGCGTCCGCGTCGAGCCCTCCACCCTGCCTTACAACGAAAAATTCCTCGCCTGGCTGCGCCAGCAAAAGGCCGCCGGGCGAAAAATTATCCTGGCGACCGCATCCGACCTCAAAATGGCGCAGCCCGTGGCCGATTTTGCCGGCATTTTCGATGAAGTACTGGCCAGCGACGGGAAAACGAATCTGCGCAGCGAAAATAAACTCAAGCTACTGGTCGAAAAATATGGGGAACGCGGATTTGATTACGCGGGCAATTCACCCGCGGATTTCGCCGTCTGGCGCGGCGCGCGCGAGGCGATCGTGGTCAACGCCAGCCGCTCTCTCGCCGAACAGGTTTCCAGGTCGTCGAAAATCGGCGAGACATTCCTGGACGGCTATTCATCCTTTGAGCTGCCGATCCGTTTTTTGGAAGAGCTTTTCATCCGAAGCGACTATTTGTTGGCGATCGCCGCCGGGATTTTGCTGGCGCTGGCGTTTCCCAAATTCAATATCGCCGGGTTCGCGTGGGTCGCGCCGGGACTGTTGGTTTTTGCGGCGCGAAACAAATCAGGCGGCGACACTTTTAGAATCGGTTACATCGGCGGGCTGGCTTTCTGGCTGACGACCCTTTATTGGCTGTTGCTGATTCCGGCCTTTGGCTATCCGATCCTGGGCTGGCTGGCGCTCAGCGCATTTATGGCTTTGTTCGGTGGCGCGTGGCTTTGGCTGGTCAATTGGAAGGCAAACTCATGGGCCATGCGCGTCATCTGGTCGTTATCAGGCGCGGCGGCATGGGTCGCACTCGAAATGCTGCGGGCGCGCTTCCTCGGCGGGTTTCCCTGGAGCTTCCTCGGCGTCTCGCAATTTCAGATGACGCCGCTCATCCAGATCGCTTCGTTCACGGGCGTATATGGTGTTTCGTTTCTCGTCATGTGGGCCTCGCTTTGTCTCTATTCAGCGGGGCGAATGGTTTTTGAGAAGTCGCATTCACGATTTGCCTGGCAACCGGAGATTTTTCTGCCGCTATTCGTCGTGGCCGGGCTTTTCGCCTGGGGCGAAGTCAAAATGATGACGTCAATGATGGGACCAACCGGACTTCAGCCATATAGGCCGAATTTGTCCATTACGCTCATCCAGCCGAGCATCGCCCAATCGTTGATCTGGGACCAGACCGTGAATTCCAATCGCTTTCAGCAGTTCCTCGTTCAATCGGAAAACGCTTTGACCAATGGCACCGACCTGCTTCTGTGGCCGGAATCGGCGGTGCCGGACCTGAACGATGATACTTTTAAGGCCATCACTAATCTCATCACGCGGCATCACGTCTGGATCATTTTTAATGCCGATGACGTGCTGGCAAAGACCAATGCAACTCCCAACGACCTCTACGATGTCTATAATGCCGCTTTCCTGTTCGATCCTGACGGCGATTTTGTTTCGGTTTACCACAAACAGAAACTCGTGATTTTCGGCGAATATATTCCTTTCATAAAATACCTGCCGTTCATCAAATGGTTCACGCCCATCACCGGCGGTTATGAAACCGGAAATGAACCGGTCCAATTTGACCTGCACAGCGCGCGGACTTCGCCGCTGATCTGTTTTGAGGACACGTTTCCGCAACTGGGGCGACGGGCGGCGCAGAGCGACACTGATTTCCTGGTGAACCTGACGAATGACGGCTGGTTCGGCAACAGCGCCGAGCAATGGCAACACATGGCCAACGCGCTCTTTCGCGCGGTCGAGAACGGCGTCCCGCTGGTGCGCTGCTGCAACAACGGCGTCTCGTGCTGGATCGATGGCTATGGCCGCGTCCATGACATTCTGCGCGATGCTAACGGCACTGTTTATGGCGAAGGCTCAATGACCATTACATTGCCGATCCAGCCACACATGCAGACGTTCTACAATCGTCACGGAGATTGGTTTGGCTGGGGGTGCGTGGGAATAACGGCAGTCATTGCATCTCTACGAATCCGAAAACGCATCGTATGAGCCTACACAAACAACTCTTACGCGACGTTTTTTATTGCACACAATGCAAACCTTCTTATGGGTTTAAACCATTAAGCAGTAATGGCCCCTATTCAAAGTTCCCTCCAACAATAGGCGCATTGGATAAGGCTGATTTGTTATTTGTTGGAATCAATCCTCGAATCTCAGATAATTCAAAGTCGTATAATAAGGATTTGTTTCAACGAATAATGACCAGTAAGAATGCCTTTGCTGACCTTGCAGTAAATCTAGACGGAAGTGAGCGGTATATTGCCAAAGATGGTAAAGAAAAACATTATCATCATCATGTGGATATCACAGAAGCAATGTTCGGAATGGGAGCTAAATTTGAAGAACACGCGGCGGTAACAGAATTGTTTTTCTGTGCCACGAAAAACGCACAAAATCTGCCAAAATATTCTTACCCATGTGCGGACTTGTTTTTTGATCGTGTTTTTTTGAAAGTTCGCCCGCGTTTAGTCGTTTGCGTTTGGAAAAGTGCGTTTGAGTATTTTAGAAGACGCTTCGGTATTAAAGGTACAGAAAGCTTCTTGATTACGATTGGAGGGCACAAATCAATGGTCGTTTATCTTCCTCATCCAAACACCAACCGCCGTTGAATTTATATTAAAAGCGCCTCAGCGTGTTTTCGGGCCGCATCCCCCCGCCCTCCAAGCATCCGCGTGAGTTCCGTCACGCGCTCTTTTTTGTCGAGCAACTGGATCTCCGATATCGTCCGGCCATTTTTGATTTGTTTGGTGACGACATAATGCGCATCCGCCGGAGCGGCGACTTGCGGTAGGTGCGTGATGCACAGCACCTGCCGTTTTGCCCCGATCTGTTTCATCTTTTCACCAACGGTATTGGCCGTCTCGCCACCGACATTGGCATCCACTTCATCAAAAATCAGCACGGGCACCTCGTCCTCCGAGGCCAATACCGTTTTTAATGCCAACATCACGCGGGCCATTTCGCCGGAGGATGCGATGGCGCGCAAAGGCTTGGCCGGTTCGCCTGGATTCGGCGCGAATTGGAATTCTATCGCATCCGAACCAGTCAAAGTGATCTCTGCCGGCGCAATCGCCACGTCGAATTTGCTTTGCTTGAATCCCAAATCCTGGAGTTGTTTGCTCACGGCTTTGGCGAGTTGCGGGATGGTTTTCTTGCGCCCATCCGAAAGCTTCCTGCCGGCTTTGGCAAGTTCGGCATCCAGCTTTTTTAGTTCGGCATTGAGCCGGTCCAGTTCGGCGTCGCGCGACTCCAAAGATTGAAGCTTCGTTTTGGCTTCTTCGCCAAAGGCGATGACTTCGACCAATGTGCCACCGTACTTGCGCTTGAGGGAATGGATCAGATCGAGGCACTCTTCCAGTTCGGCGAGCCGCGCGGGGTCCACGTCCACTTTTTCCGCATATCGCGAAAGTTCGGACTGCAATTCGTTCAATGCGGCGACGGCCTGGGAATGCAGTTCTGCCAGATTCGCGGCGGCAGGATCCACGCGATGCAATTCCTGCAAGGTGCGCCCAATGGCTCCGGCCTGGGTGAGCAAGGAATTTTCGTTCTCGCTCAAGGCATCGAGCGCGGCCTGGCTCAGTTGCAGCAGCTTGGCCGCGTTGCTGGCGCGATTGAACTCCGCCTCCACCGACGTCTCTTCATCCGGCTGCAAACGCGCGGTGGAAATTTCCTGCACCTGAAAGCGCAGCAAGTCGAGTTGTTGGGCGTAGGTCTTTTCATCCACAATGAGCGCGGATTTTTCTTTTTCGTGGGCGCCGCGCCGTTGCACCAACCCGCCGAATGCTTCCCGTTCGCGTTCCAGCTTGCCGAAGGCGTCCAGAATCAGGAGTTGCTTTGCCGGATTGAGCAGCGATTGATGGTCGTGCGGCCCATGGATATCCACCAGCCATTCGCCAATGGATGCGAGGACGCTCAATGATGTGGGAGAGCCGTTGACGAATTGGCGGTTTGTGCCGGTGGCGGTAAAAGTGCGCTTCAGGACAAGTTGGTTGTCCTCGCAGGGTTCAAGGCCGTTCTCTTCAAGGAAATCTTTCAGCGGCGTTTTGAGGTTCCTGACATCGAAAACAGCTTCCACTGAGCAGCTTTCCTCGCCACTGCGGATGAGCGAGCGGTCGGCGCGTTCGCCCAGGACGAGGTTGAGCGCGCCAATGATGATGGATTTGCCCGCGCCGGTCTCACCGGTGATGACATTGCAACCGGGCTGGAGCTCCAGCGTAAGGTCGGTGACCAGGGCGAGATTTTTGATGCGCAGCGTCGTCAACATCCGCGCAGATTTTAAGCACAGACCCGTTGTCGTGCGCGACTAAAAACATTGAGGTGTTATTATCCGATTCCGAAGCTTATGGGCCAAAGGAAACAATATAGTTATTATCCAGGGTGTCCTTATATGCAAAACCGATCCCGGAGACGTTGGTGTATGTCACCGATGGACTTACCACCTGGCTGGTCGTGGTTGGCGGCAATTGTGCCGAATCATAAAGACTGCCCTGGGATATCCCGTACACCTGGAGTTGGATATTCACCATATAAGAGGGCGGCCCGCTCAAGGTTGTCCCCGTGGTCGCGTCACGATAAATCCAGGTCACATTCTGCAACTGTCCGCCGGAAATCGTAATTGTCGGGTAAGGAACAACCAGCCGGCTGGTGGCCTGCGGGTCGGGCACCGAGAATGTCTCGTTGCTACCTTTGTAATTGACCACCCAGGTACCACCGGGAGCGATTGCCGGGGTGTTGATGACCGGCGATTGATAACTTGCATTGTTATCATTGATATTGGAATTGGCCGGGTCGCCGGGAGTGTTCGTCAATCCGGAGCCTGATGGACCGGTAAAAAACACGTTGGTTGCATCAGGAAAGTTGCTGTCATCACCCACTCCAAAATTCGCGGAATAGCTGTTGAAACCCACAGGAAATGAGGTGTTCGGCGTTGACGTTGAACCGCCATTGAAATTCCCCGCACTGGCAAATTCCAAAAAGTTAAAATTAAAACTTACCTGGCTTACGTTTCCCAACTCAATGCGATAAAAACGCTGTAGCACAGTGGACACCCCGCTGGGATCACTGAGTGAAACAACGTTGCTCATTGCGGTTTGACTGCCCACCGCCAACCAACTCGTGAGATTTGAAGAAACCTCGATCGTGAATGTCTGGTTGGAAGTCGTCAGCACCTGAAACGAAAAGTCGCCGCCGGAAACTGTGGCATTAGTGAGGATCGGTTGCTGGGCAAAAACGGTGGCAGCAACGAGCAGTCCGGATAAAATCAATTGCCTCAGACAGGAATTTTTCATTAGAATCAAATCGTGTACACAGTGATCGGCGCTGGCGCGATTAACTGATCTTCGACCAGCCTTGGTTTCATCTCAGTACGTATAGCATATACCGAATCTTCCACGCGTCAAACCGTCTCCGATAAGTTTTTAACTCCATTTTCATTCGCCCATCCGCTCCGTTTTGTTAACCTGTCATTCGCATGGCAAACGGTTCGGCATTTGAATTTACGTTTCTGGGAACCGGCACGTCGCAGGGCGTCCCGGTCATCGGCAAGGAGTATCCGCCTGAATTTCTCGCCAATCCGAAGAATTGGCGGACGCGCCCTTCAATCTACGTGGCCACGGACAAGGTGAAGATCATCGTGGACACGACGCCGGAATTCCGCGTGCAATGCCTGCGCGAAAAAATCATGTGGCTGGATGCGGTCGTCCTCACGCACGCGCATGCCGACCATATCATGGGCCTGGACGATTGCCGGCGTTTTTGCGATATCCGCAATGGTCCGCTGCCGGTTTATGCCAGCGCGGAGACGATGGAAAACATCAAGCGGGTTTATATCTATGCTTTTGACGGCCGCCCCATCTGGAAGGGATATTTTCATCCCGAACCGCATCTGGTCACGGGTCCATTCATGCTGGGCGACCTGGAGTTGGTTCCCCTGCCCTTGCCACATGGCTCGATGACGACCACAGGTTATCTGTTCATGCAGAATGGTAAAAAGCGGCTGGCGTACTTGAGTGATTGCAAGGAGATCCCCGCCGACGCGTTGGAGAAGGTGCGCGGCGCGGAGATCGCCGTGCTGGATGCCCTGCGCCCCAAACCGCATCCGACGCACATGAACCTAGATGAGGCGCTCACGGCGGCGAGGCGCATCGGCGCGGAGCGGACCTATTTCACGCATTTGACACACGATTATGACCACGACAAGGCGCAAGCGGAATTGCCAGCCGGGATTTGGTTCGCCTATGATGGGTTGAAGATACATAGCAATGATAACTAATAAATCAACCGCTGTTTTTCTTTTGGCATGGATGGCTGCCGCTACGCTGGCCTGGGGCGAAGATACCGCCACAAATTTTACACCCGACAATCCGCCGGGGATGACACCCATTGCTTCCCACAATACCCGCGCATATCAAGCGGCGAAATGGTTCATGCACGGCGCCAACCTGGGTGATTATCTGGAGGTGCCGCCGGGGGAGAAATGGGGCGTAACGATTCCGGAGGAAGATTTTGTGAAAATACGCGCGCAAGGATTCGACCATGTACGGGTGCCGGTGGGCTGGCAGCATTACGCGGGGCCGGGGCCGGATTATCAATTATCGCCGGCGATTTTTTCACGGGTGGACTATGCCATTACCAATGCATTGAAAAATAGCCTGGCAGTCATCATCAATATCCACCTTTTCGATCAACTGGACCAGGACCCGACCAACACGACCCCGGAATTTCTGGCGATATGGAAGCAAGTCGCCGCGCATTACAGAGGCTTTCCCCCACGCCTGGCATTTGAACTGGACAACGAGCCGCATTAAAACGCGACAACAGCGGTGATGAATCCGCTCTATGCCCGGGCCATCGCGGAGATCCGCAAGACGAATCCGCGCCGGACGATTTTTGTGGAGCCGGGTGGTTGGGGAAGCATCCATGAGCTAAAAAATCTTGTTCTTCCTCCGGACGAGAACGTGATCGTGTCGGTGCATTGTTATGATCCGTTTTATTTCACGCACCAGGGCGCGACATGGGCGGGGCCGGACCCACGCCAGACGGGCATCCAATTTCCCGGGCCGCCGGCCAAGCCGCTGGTTCCCGACCCGACCCTGGACCTGCATCCCTGGGTCACGAAATGGATCGGAGAATACAATACGCTGCCTGCGGACCAAAACCCGAGCGGTCCGGTTGCATTCACAGCCGAGTTGAAATACGTTCGGGCGTGGTCGGATCATTACGGACGCCCGGTGCATCTGGGTGAATTCGGCTGTTTTATCACCGCGGATCCAAAATCGCGCGCGAATTACTACGGTGCAATGAGACGGGTGTGCAACGAGGAAAATATCGGCTGGGCCATTTGGGATTGGAACGCGAATTTCCGGTATTGGAACGAGCAAAAAAACCAACCGATGCCGGGAATGCAGGAAGCGTTATTCGGAAAACCCTGAGCAAGGGGCGATATTCTTGATGCTTCGAGTGATCAAATGGTCAAAGACAAGGTGGATGAATAAAATTCTGATTCAACTGGCGGTTTATATTTTGCTGCTCGTGCCGATGTTTGCGAAAGCCGGCGGCGACGAGGTTGTCATCGTTT
>Ga0206819_10212_pt1 | contig 20563 bp, 12 predicted proteins | sample Alteio_BWOrgCont_87_FD_152855 | JGI IMG/M metagenome (GOLD analysis project Ga0206819, IMG submission 152855) | Enriched cells from forest soil in Barre Woods Harvard Forest LTER site, Petersham, Massachusetts, United States -... | ecosystem: Environmental > Terrestrial > Soil > Temperate forest >... | reverse complement strand
ATCCGGCTTGGTGAGAGGGAGATGTGGGTCGACCTCTGTTTCAGTCACGAAGGGCAGCAATATAGAATTCGGCGATCGAGATATCGATCTATGGGGCGCAATGGTGTCAAATCGCTATCCAAAGGTACATTGGAGGTGCAGATTTGGAACGGATCGCAGGCTGACGGTGCGGTGGAGTCTCTTGGCTTGGGCGGCGCCGCTGGCCAATCGCAAGGGCACCAGGCGGCGGGCGAGCCTGGCGAAGCGATCGCTTTGTCATCAGTCGGATTGGTAGATCCGTCAGTTGCAGCACCGCCCGCTGCGGTAGTGGCCGGTTCAGCGGCGGCCGCAGGATCATCTATTGTCGTCACGTCTGGCGCGGGCGCTTCGGTTGAACTGACTCCGCGCGCCCGCCGGCGCTCGCAGGACAAACTGCCTGACGGGGGTGCCTGGCGGAGCCTAACCGCGGCCAGTATGAAAGAAACGCAAAAGGTGATCGAGAGTCTTTTGCGGATGGACTTCGATACTTTTGTCAACAGCGCGTATCTGCGGCAAGGACGTGCTGATGAATTCACCACCCGCAATGCCATGGAACGCAAGCAGGTGCTGTCAGAAATTCTCGGGTTGTCCTATTTCGATCGCTTGCAGGAGCAAGCGCGCGACAAAGTGAGAGAGTTGAAGGCGCGTCAAGAATGGCTGCAGGCGGCGATCGCATCGCTCGGCAGCGCAGAGTTGGAGATCGCTGCTGCGGAAAGTGATGTGGAGCAAAACCGCCACAATTTCGACAACGCCTCGGAAAAACTTGATGCCTGCCAGTCAAATGCACAGGAGCTGCAGCAGAAGATCCAGCGTTTGCAAATTATGTCTGAAAAGGTGGCATCGGCAGAAAAGCAGCTGAAGGCGCTCGCTGATGATATTGATAGTTTGAGTCAACGCGAAATAGAGATTGCCGAGCGTCGGGCTGCATTGGCGGCTTTGGTGGCGCAGTCACCTGAAATCGAGCAGGCGGTGTGCGAGTTCGAGCGGGTCAAAGCAAGCGTTGAGCAGTTGGATCGAAAGGCGGTGGCGGCGCAAGATTTGACGGCGCGCAAGATGGAATTGCAAACGCAGTTGGCGCGGCATCGAAGCAAGATCGAGCTTGAGCTGGAGCACGTTGCTACGTTGCGCCGAGATGATGAAGAGAAGCGCAAGAAGTTGCTCAGGGATACAACCGACGCCGCCAAGATCGAAGAGGCATTCCTCAACTACAAAGAAACGGCACGCCTGGAGGCTGACCTGTCCAAGCGTCAGGAAATGTTTGTGCAGTTGACGCAGCGGGCCAATTCTTTGCAGTCGCAGATCGTCGAGGTGCGCATTCGACTCGAGGCGGAAGCCGGACAGAAAGAGGTGGCAGTCAACGACTTCGAGGCGATTTTGGGTACCAGGGGTTCGCTCGAAAGCCAGCGATGCTCGTTGCAAAACGACGCCGAGAATCTGGAAAAATCAGAAACTGAGTTCGAGCTGGTGGAAGAGCGCGGGCTGGCGATCAAGTCAAAGCTTGAATCGGCGCAGATCAAAATTGAGGAGTTGAAACGGCGGCAGCGCGAAAACAAAGAGAAGGTGCAAGAGCTCACCTGTCATGACGACTCGGGCATCTGCCCGTTGTGTGCTTCGCCCATCGTCGATCGCGCCGCGGTGATCGAAAAATATAAAAGTGAAAACGACTCGTTCGATCGAGAGATTGCCGATCTCAAACACGAGATTTCTCAGCTCGAAGTCGAGCGCGGGCAGTTGCGCAAAGAATATCTGGCGTTGAAGCAGAAGCTGGAGACGAGAAAAGCGCTCGACACGCAGATCGGTCAGTTTAACGAACGTCTTTCGGCAGTGGCCAGGGCGGAAGAAAGCTGCCAGAAGGTGCGCGCTGAGCATGCTGCACTGGTGCGATTGTTGGAGAATCAGGAGTTTGCTTTAATCGAGCGCGAGAGTCTGGTGGCGGTCAAAGCTGAAATTTATAAGCTTGATTTCGATCCGGTGCAATTTTCCGCCATTCAAGCGCAACTGCGAGCCCAGCGGCATGTGGAAGTGAAGTTTCAACAACTGCAGCGAGATCTATCGGAATTGAAGCGAGTGGCAGAGCAACTGCCAGGGCTGGAGTCCAGGATGGAGCAGTTGAGTGCTGAATTGGCCGGAGAAACTTATGGGCTGGAAACGCGCAAAGAACTGCATGGCGTGCAGGAAATGCTCGTTGAGTTGGATTATGACCGCCAGCGGCACGCAGAGTTGAAGGTAGAGTTGGCGGCCTTGATGCCCAAGACAGAGCAGTTTCGTCAGTTGCAAAAAGCCAGCGCCGACCTGCCTGCCGTCGAGGAGTCGCTGGCTAATTGCCGAGCGCAGCTGGCGGCTAAGCGCGATGCGCTGCCATTCCTGCGTCAGCAGTCCCAGAGTTGGCAGATCGAGTTGGCGGCGCTGCCTGACACGCAGTTGATGCTAGACGGTTTGCGTCCTTCCTTAGTTTTTCTGGCGCAAGAGAAAGAACAACTGGCGCGTACGTTGGCGGTGAGCGAGACGCTGCTTGAGCAGCTCAATCAGCGGCTCAGTGAGCTGATCCAGCGCAAAAAAGAGCTGACCGTAATCAGCGATGAAACGGAAGACTATGCGTTTCTTGCCGAAGCTTTTGGCAAGAAGGGGATACAGGCGGTAATTATTGAAAACGCCATTCCCGAGATTGAGGCGGAATCAAACCGCATCTTGTCGCGACTGTCGGAAAACAAAATGCATGTCGCGCTGGTGACGCAGCAGCGCACCAAATCCGGTGGCATCGCCGAGACGCTCGACCTTTTGATTGGTGACGAAACCGGTACGCGCAATTATGAGCTCTTCAGCGGCGGTGAGGCGTTCAAGGTTAATTTTGCCATCCGGGTCGCTTTGTCGCGACTGCTTGCCAGACGCTCAGGCGCGAAGTTAGAAACGCTGATCATCGACGAGGGATTTGGTTCGCAAGATGATTTGAGCCGCGAGCGATTGGTCAAAGCAATCCGTTCCATTCAATCTGACTTTGCCCGCATCCTCGTGATCACGCATTTCCCCGATGTGCGAGAGATGTTTCCCAACCAAATTCAAGTGAGAAAAGTTCACGGCGCATCGGAGTTCCACCTGGTGTCGTAGGTGGGCGGTAGCCGGCGTTTTTATTTACTACATGAACTTTTGTGCTGTATGTCGCCTATACCACGGTTCAATTGTCCACTAAGTGTTGAAATGCATCCGGTCAGACGCAAGATGTCTTCTGGCGCCAATTTCTTTATGGCGTCTTTACGCATTGGCGTTGTTGGATAATACTACGAGCACTGCGGAGGTTTGGAATCCGCAGTGATTGATTTCAGCTCGCTTCCTTCCTGTACCGGACAAGGCGGAACGTGTCGAAACAACGCGTAAGTCCTGCACGTTCAGCCTGGAGTGAGCAAATTTATGTTGAGCAATCTTCGAAGCCAGCGTGATTATCCGTTTCTGACAGTTGCGCTCGTGCTTGGCGATCCTGTGAATTCTGTCCTACCTGGTAGATGTCGTTGTCTTTTCCTGGCGACTGCACTTGTGCTCGGCGGTCTTCTCAGTACCGCAGCAGCGGCTTATGCAGTCGGGCCTGTTGATGTAAAAAACTACGGTGCAAAAGGCGACGGTGTTACCGACGACACGGATGCGATCCAAAAGGCGATGGATGCGGGAGCATCGGGCAACGGGGATCACACTGTAAATTTCCCGACAGCCAGATACCTTATTTCCGGAGCACTACGAGCTTCAAATGTCAAAATTAGAGGATTCTTCTCCGCTCTAATATTGGCTAATGCCGACGCCAAACTGAACATTGCTGGCACTGAAACAGAGGTTTTCGAGATGTCTTTTGAAAACCTGACTCCAGGCGGCGTAGCCATAGCTTGCAACAAGGCTGAGGAATTTAAGATCAGGCGCTGTCACTTCGACAAGGGGTTTCAATCAGACATCGTGGTATCCGAATCTCGTTTGGGAGTCATACAACAAAATAGTTTCAGTGTTTCCAACTCCGGCCAGGGCATCTCGGCTTCTAACGTGGGGTATCTCTCAATTGTGGGCAATGTGATGCTCGCTGATCCCTTCACAAGTGTAGGTGTTCTCATTGACCACGGACAACAATGTTTGGTATCAGGGAATATATTCGAGCCGCTCAAGTTTGGAGTTGTATTCACATACAACGTTTCCGGTACGATCGAGTTCAATCGGTTTCAATCACCTCTCGTCGGGTCGGCAATTGCGAATAGCACCGGCTGCAAATGTCGCTCCAATCAATATTCTGATGTCGTTTTCTATGGCTGTGTCGCTCGCGAAAACACAAATGCTGATATTCGCTACAATCGTTTCCAAGGCGGACAAGTTGGTATTTTCGAAGAGGGAAATGAACAGACGTGGATGTACGAAAATAGTATCGTGGACACAAGGGTAGGTATTATTTCCGAATTTTCCTCTGTCTCCGCGTTTCATCATAATGAGATCAAAAATGCGTCTGTTTTTGGTTTGGACATCAGGCACGACAGAATGGTTTCAGTCACATTCTGTGAGATCCGAGATGTCGGCGGTGCCGGGTTATTCATTGCTGACACAAGCAATTCGGGAGTGGTAGACACGGTAATTCAAAGATGTGATCGACAAGGTATATACGAGCTGGACTGCACAGGTTTTAGCGCAATCCAATCGAGCAGAATTGATAATTGCGGGCTGGCAGCTACGGATCCAGCAGCAGTAATCTTTATTGATTCTCCCAAAGCGACGGAGATCGTGATTCTTTCAAACGAATACACCGGCAACGCCAAGAATCTGAAATATTTTATTCGATCAATACAGCAGCCGAAGCGTATCAGTGGCAATCGCACCGACACGTTATTGCCAACCAAGATTGGTCCGGACACGCCATAAATAACGAGGTGTGTACGGTTTCCGTTAGATTAATTGCAGCCCGCGCAGACATCCAGGATTTCGATAAAATTGCGCGCCATCGCGGTCCACGTATTGTCCACATACAACATGATATATCTAGTTAAGGTCAGCCCAATTTCTCGGGGTAGCCGCGTGAACTCCACTCGTGACTGTATTCAGCCCAGAAGACCCGGCCGGCACGGCTCGACCCAGGCTGGTGCCGCCGCACGCCGAAGGGCGCGAGGCGCAACCCTGGCGGAGTTTGCTCCGGCGCTCTTCATCTTCTTCTTTTTCGCCCTCTTTCCCGCCATCGACCTGGCCGGCGTGGGATTTAGCTATTGCAACTGCATCTCGCTGGTCGACCTGCAGCTGCGCGAAGCGGCCAAAGTGCCTCGCTCGCAGGCGATCGACCCGACTGGCGGCGTGCAGATGGCCATTCCGAACAGCTGGCGCCAAACCATCATGGCCGGCGCCGCCAACGTGGACCCTCCCGTCACCCAGGTTGAGTACAACCCGGGTATTGGGAACATTTATGTAACCGTGACTACCACTTTCAACATCCGCCCCTTGCTGCAAGTGCCGTTCTTTCCCAAGATTCCGGGTTTAGGCGCCCCATTCGTCACTACGATCTCGAAATCGCGCATTTTGGAAAATCCGGCATACGCCTCGGACTAGGAAGGACCGTGAAGCAGCAGCGCAGACATTTGCGAAACCATCGAGGTCAGAGCCTTGTCGAGGTGATGACTGCATTCCTTATCCTGATTCCAATCGGACTGGCCGGGCTGAATCTCTTCACCTACATGTCCGTCGCTCAGCAAAATGAGCAATTGGCCGAAACCGCCTGTCGCGCCGCCGCCACCAAAGACAGCCAGCACGCCGCTCTCGACGCCGCCCAAGATGCCTGCGATCACGTAACCATGAGCAGCATCATTCAAAGCGCCGGTCTAGACCAGGTCAACTTTGATCCAGCATCCGGCTTCGTCACGGTGACTACAGCGATGCAAGTGAAGTTGCCGGTGCCGATGCCATATTTCTCCAACGTCCGTTGCCAAGCCAACGCAATTCAGCCGATAGTATCGACCCCAGCGCCGCGGTAGAGGAGAAATCGCCAGCAATGAACATGGTGCGAAGGCAGCGAAGATTGCTCCGACGACACGCTTCAGGCGCATCGATCATATTGGTCGCTGTGTTTGCCATTCTTCTGATCGGCGCAATTTGGTGCGCCTTCCACTTCTCCATGGTGGAGGGGGGATCGACTGAAGTGCGCAACGTTGTCGACGCCGCCGCGCTCAACGTCAGCAAACAGGCGGTGTTTATCAAAGTGCCACCTGGTCCTGTGTACAGCGAGCTGGCCGATTCGAGCGGTGCTGTGGGACTGGCAAATATCAATCGTGTTTGGGGCAAGGCTTACTTGATCAACGCCAACATGCAATCGATGCAGGCTCTCGGGCAGGTCGGCCCGAACGCTGCCGGCAACGCGGAAGAGGCGTTTCAAGCTGCACAACAATGCAACGATGATCTTGCCGGAGCGCTGATCAACAAAGACGTTCTCGATCAATTTTTCAACCAGGTGGCTAACAATCGCATAGCGAGAATGCTCAACAGCACGACCGTTCAGACCAATCAGCGATACTCGTGGGCGACGGCGATGGTCAACCGCGGCAATGAAAGCAACTTGCAGATGTACCCCCAGCAAGTACCGCCGCAAGTGGGGCAGCCCACCAACGTCAGCGTAGCCGGCAATCAGTACGTCGCCGGCTATGCCCCGTTCCAAGCCAACAATCACACCTTCACATTCACCACGTTTCGCCTGGGTGAGATGCCGCATTTGCTTGGCGACGCGTTCTTTCAGCAAAACCGCGGTGATCTCAATCCCATTCCCAATGCGCGCAATCCATTACCAAATGCCTTCATGGAAACAGGACACGCCGGCGAAGATCTGCCCAATACAGCCATATCAGCGGCGGCTTGCTCACTGGTCAATCCGATGCGCACTTACACGATGGCCATTCCCCACGCTTACGTGAGGATTACGTTTGCCAATAATTCCACCTGGTATTTCGATATGAAGCCGGTTGCTAATAAGCAGTATGCATGCCAGGCGCAGACGTACTGGGAGATCAAACAATTGCCCTTGCCCCCGCAACCATGTGGTGGCAAACTCAACGGCTATGCTTCTCTGGGCAACGAATATAGTTTCCCAACACTGTGGGGTGTCTTCAGCTCCTTGCCCGGCGATCACAAGCAGGCTCTGGTGCCGGTGCTGCAGCGTCTCCAGGAGATCCAACCGACTTTGACGATGACGCAACTGGTCGGGATCATGACCAACACGCCCTTCGATCCGAACTGCACGATCTACTATCTTTATCCCACATACCGCACACCTGACCTGACCGATCCGAAAATCATCGGTTCCAGTGCCAATAGTCTGCAGGCGGGTTGGTTGCAGCCGAACGGTGCTGACGGTACGCCCGCAGTTGTGATGCAAGAACCGGCGGTGGAGGACACAATCAACAAGGATTGGGAAAACATCACCGGCGGAAAATACCCATCAGGCCAACACTCGGCCAGCGTATCGGGAACTATTAGTTGGACTCCGGGAACAGGTTACAATCAAAATCTCGGAGCGCTTCACGTGGCGAGGCAGACCCAATGCTACTTTACCGATTCGCCTTAGGGCGATTCATATCGAGGTTGTTGAAACAATTGAGTTATCGTCATCTGTTGAGAATCCTGATTGCCAGCGCATTTATGGTTGGTGGCGCGCAGTTGAGCGCATCAGCTGACACTCAAATCATGACGCAAGGAATCCGAGAATACGCTGCCGGTGACTACGCCAATGCCGCTGGACATCTCGGTGCTGCTTTGTCTACCGATTTCAACAATGCCAAATTGCACTATTATCTCGCTAGCGCCTATTCCCATTTAAATCAGCGCGACGATGCTGTGCGTGAGTATCGCATTGCGTATGCCCTGCAGCCTGACGGCGAAGTGGGTGAGTACGCTAAGGTGGCGCTCAAGGCGCTGGGTGCTTCGACCAGCGAGAAGAAGCAAGATGATCCGCCGCCCGGTGCAGCCAACGCCCAGGCTAAAGCTCCGCCCGGGCCAAACGATCCATACGTGGATCACACGATGAACTCGTTGCAACAACAAGCCGAGAAAGAAAAGAGTCTACGCACTGACGGTGCCCAAGCGGCAGCGAACAACGCTGAGAAGACGGGAAAGGATGTGGTGCAACGCACACAAAATGATGCCGCTGATGCTTATCGACGCTTCAGTCGTTCCGGCCACCCTTATCCAGTCACATTGCCGCCTGATGTTTCCCGGCAACTGGACTCGATGAAGCACATGTACGATACGCAGAAGAACAACTATTTGAACTCGGCTCAGCAAGAGGCGCAAGAGATACAAAAAACCTCGCAGAATCTGCAAAGCCTGCTCAACGACAAGCCAAAACCGGGCGAAACCAAACTGATTCCTCAAGGAACCAACCTCTTCATCCGCAACTACGAGCCTGTCAAACCGGAGAAACATAAGTGAGATTGAGCATCTTTGTTTAATTCGCTCCGTCGCCTTCGTCCCTCGGCTCCTCCGCTGTACATCCGCTTCGGCTGCGACGGCTCCTCGCCGCCTTGCCTTCGCTGCTTGGACGAGTTCCTATATTCGCTCCGACGGCTTCGTCCCTCGCCTCCTCCGCTGTACATCCGCTTCGGCTGCGACGGCTCCTCGCCGCCTTGCCTTCGCTGCTTGGACGAGTTCCTATATTCGCTCCGACGGCTTCGTCCCTCGCCTCCTCCGCTGTACATCCGCTTCGGCTGCGACGGCTCCTCGCCGCCTTGCCTTCGCTGCTTGGACGAGTTCCTATATTCGCTCCGACGGCTTCGTCCCTCGCCTCCTCCGCTGTACATCCGCTTCGGCTGCGACGGCTCCTCGCCGTCTTGCCTTCGCTACGATTTCGTTTCCTCTGTTCGCTTTTCCTTTGGTTCGCTGCGACATCTCTTCACGGCTTGGTCTTCACTTATAACAAAAATCCGCCGTGCATTTCTTCACCCATGAGGATCAGATCGGCCAGGTCGCGCATGGGCTCTACAAAACGACTGTATGCTTCTTCCACTTGCAGGCTATGGCGGATGGTATCGAGTGTGGAGCGGCCGCGTTCCACATCTCGGCGTAACCGCCTGGCCATGCGCTGATCGATTGGAGTGTCAATGAAAATTCTCAGTGTCGCCACTTCATGAAGTGGTGCATGAAAGGCAAAAATTCCCTCCACAACGACAATGTGATTCTTCGGCGCCGGCACTAACTGCGTCCCCACGCGCTTGCCGGAGCGCATTTCATAGACGGGAATCATCACTTCATCGCCCTGAGCCAGCTTCAGACAAGCCGCGGCGCAGGCATCCAGATCTACCGCTTGAGGATGATCGAAGTCGAAAGTGCCGTCTTCACTCGGCGTTAGTTCGTCGAGATCCTTGTAAAAGCTGTCGGTCGAAAGGATCGAGGCGCCGACGAATTTCTTGGCCAGCGTTGATTTTCCTGACCCTGACCCACCGCATATTGCGATAATCTGGGCGTTTCTTTTGGGGGCTGCCATAGGTCTTTTGTTTCCGAGATTATTCGAGTTAAGCTATCCCACGAGTGGCAATCGGTCAAGGCTCAAGCCAAAAAGCGGCATCAGCAAGGCTTGGTGATCAAGCTGACGCAGCGCTCGTTGTGCCCACCTGGCGCCTCGGTTTGGGGCTTCGGCCCGGATAAAACCGCGAAATCTTTACCAGCGCCGCATTGCCAGCTCTTGATTGCCGAGGTGACAGCCATTTTGGTCTATCATCTGTATAGAAGGCGGCGGGGCTTATGCGATCAATCAATGAATCAGATCAGCTCGTCAACAATTATGAGGCGCTCGCCAACTCAGTCGATGCGGCAGTTTGGGAGGCGGATGCCGCCAGCGGGCGCCTGCTTTTTGTCAGTGAGCACATCGAGCGATTGAGCGGCTATCCGGCGGCACGCTTCATGATGGATCCTGACTTCAAGCTCAGCTGCGTTCATCCGGCTGATCGAAAAATGTTCCAAGAAGCGCTCGAATCAGTGACGGAAGACAACAGCCGTTCAGAGGTTATCTATCGTTTCATCCGCTCAGACGGCAAGGCGATTTGGGTGCGCGACATTGTTCGTGGCTTCTTTGGCGAAGGCCAGGCCAAGTTGCTTGTCGGTGTGTCGATCGATGTGACAGACCGGGCGCGGCTGGAAAACGCCATGTCGCTTGTTATTGATGTGATTGCCTCTGCTACTGAAGCAGAGGAGATGGACGAAATTCTATCAATTGCTCTGGATAAAATCTGCCAATCGACCGACTGGATGCTAGGCCAGGCTTGGCTTGTCGATATTGGTGGCGAATCTTTGTACTGTTGTGCCCATTGCGATCGTGGCGGCGCGGATATGAAGGCGCTGGTGGAATCAAGTCGGCAACTGCGGTTTCGCAAGGGCGAGGGTTTGCCGGGCAGGATCTGGCAACACATGACACCACTATGGCTGGTGCGCCCCTTCGATCGAGAGAGTTTTGCCGGTGCCGAGGTCATTGTCGATCAAGACAAAGTGCAGTCGGTAATTGCCTTTCCCGTCAGACATGGCGATGATTTGATTGCCGTGCTCGAGTTCTTCTCTGCGGAGGTCTGCGAGCCTGACGAGTATGTATTGAGCGCTCTGGAGAAGCTAAGCAAGCATCTCAGTACGATCTTGCAGCGGCGCATGATGAAATCCGAGCTTCTCGATCAGCGCCACGAGACTCAGGTGCTGCTGGATCTGATACCGGCCATGGTGTGGTACAAAGACACGCGCAATCGCATTGTCCGGGCCAACAAGGCGGCAGCAGCCTCGATGAACCTGAGCGTCGATAAAATGGAAGGTCGCTTGACGTCAGAATTTTATCCCGACGAGGCCGCCAGATATTATGAGAGCGATCTGGAAGTGATCCGCTCCGGCAAACCCAAAGTGGGTATTATCGAGCAGGTCGTGACTGCCTCTGGGCAAAAGCGCTGGGTGCGTACGGACAAGATTCCGGTCATGAGGAAAGATGGTACCGTCACCGGTATCGTCGTTTTTGCCGTCGATGTCACTCAAGATAAGCTGAAACAATCGGAATTGATCCAGGACCGCCGGCAACTGCAATCTAAAATCGAAGAGCGTACCCAGTCGCTGCGCAACACAGAATCGCGCCTGGCAACGCTTTCGCGCATGGCTCCCGGCGTTCTCTATCAATTCTTGCTCACCGTAGATGGTGTGCAGTCGTTTCCTTTTGTCAGCGAGAGCGCCTTGGCAATCTTGGAGTACGATCCGGCCGACATCCAAGCTGATGCCATGGTGGCATTGGGCAGTTTTCATCCTGATGACACCGAGCGCCTCAATCAGGCGATTGCGGAGTCGGCAAGAACCATGACCGTGTTCAAATTCGAAGGGCGCTTCTACACAGGCACGGGAAAACTCAAATGGATTCAAGCCCATTCATCTCCAGAACTGTTGTCCAACGGCGATGTTATTTGGAACGGTGTTGTCACCGACATATCCGATTTGAAACATGCGCAAGAACAGATTCGGCAGCTCAACGAAGACCTCGAACAGCGGGTCGGAGTCCTGGCCGCCGTCAACAAAGAGCTGGAGCTGTTGACGCACAAGCTGGAAATTTCCTATGGGCAGGCGATGGAAGCGTCGCGGCTGAAGTCGGAATTCGTCGCCAACATCAGCCACGAAGTGCGCACACCGATAAGCGCTGTGATCGGCATGTCAGAACTTTTGATGGATACGAGATTGACCGATGAGCAGCGCGAATTTACGCGCCTGGTGCGCGAATCGGCGCTTTCGCTTTTGACGATCATCAACGATATTCTCGACTTTTCCAAAATGGAAGCCGGCAAAATCGATCTGGAATTGATCGAATTCAGCGTGCTGCCGCTGGTCGAAGGGTGTGCTGAACTGTTGTCCAGCTCTTCGCGTGAGCGCGGACTGTCGCTGATGACCTTTGTCGACCCAGCCGTTCCCCGGGTGTTGCAGGGCGATCCTGTCAGGCTGCGTCAGGTTTTGCTCAACCTGGCCAGCAACGCGATCAAATTTACCGAGCGCGGCGAAGTTGTGATTCGCGTTTCGCTCGAGCCTGGCGCCGGCGATGTACTGCGCTTCGCCGTCAGCGACACCGGCATCGGCTTGTCGGATATGGCTCGCAAGCACCTCTTTCAACCGTTCGTGCAGGCAGACGGCTCTACCAGCCGCCGCTATGGTGGCACAGGTCTGGGATTGTCGATCTGCAAACGGCTGGTGGAGCTGATGGGCGGCCAAATCGGGATTGAAAGCAGACAGGAAGAGGGCTCGACATTTTCCTTCACCATGCCATTTCAAGCGCCCCATCAGGAGATCGAGCGGATCAGAGAAGCGCTGCCCAATGCGAAATTGATACGGGCTTTGATATTTGACAGCTCGCCCGCAGCGGCGGCCATCGTCCAGAGCCATCTTCAGCTGGCCGGTCTGGAGGCAAAACTGGTGGACAGTGGCGAGCAGGTACTGCAGACGCTAAAAGAAGCGGTGGCCGGTCAAAATGCTTACGATCTTGTCTTGGTCGGCGCCGATGATGCTAACGAGCGCATCGAGCTGTGCCGTTTGATCTTCGCCGACCGCAGTTTGCGTGGCACACGCTTGATCCTCCTTTCCACCTTCGACGATAAAGACAGAGTGGAAGCGGCGCTGCGTCAGGGCTTCTCCGCTTGCCTGGCCAAGCCGATCCGGCAGAGCCAGCTGATTGAGACCGTACAGAAGATTCTCGGCATGCAGCGTCAGCCGCCGGAAGAGGTGGTAGCGTCACCGCCGGAAGTGGCACAAGACAGCCCGGAGAATCATCTGGAAGTGCGCACAGATCAGCCGATTCTGGTCGCTGAAGACAATCCGGTGATGCAGCAGCTGGCGGTGCGCCGAATTCGCAAGATGGGTTTGAAAGCCTCCGCCGTCAGCAACGGTAAGGAAGTCTTAGAAGCGCTGAAAGAGCAGCCCTACGCTTTGATTCTCATGGATTGTCAGATGCCGGAGATGGACGGGTTCGAAGTCACCGCAGCTATTCGCCGTGAGGAAGCGGCACGCGGCACTCATACGCCGATTATTGCTATGACTGCGGCGGCGATGATAGGCGATCGCGAGCATTGCATTACTTCCGGCATGGACGATTACTTGAGCAAGCCGGTCAGCCAAGAACAGCTGAAACAAGTGCTGATTAAGTGGCTGCCGAAAGAGCCGCGCAAAGTGCGGCTGAAAGATGCCGCTGCACCACTGGCGGTGCCCTCCGCGGCCCAGGCTGATCTGCCGATCGATTTGCCGCAGTTGGAACAGCTATATGGAAAGGAAGATATCAACGGGTTGCTCAGCTCGTTTCTCGAAGAAAGCACGGAGTTGGCGCAACAGCTGCAATCGTGCTGCCAGCAGCGCGACGCCCAGCAGATGGCGACCGAGGCACATCAACTAAAGGGACTGGCGGCGGTGATGACCTCCGAAAAACTGGCTGCCTACTGTCTCGACCTCGAACGCGCTGTGAAGGAATATGCCTGGGATCTAGCCGACACCATCTTGCCCAAAGTGCAGGCTGAACTGACACGGGTGCACGATTACGTCAAAAACCTGATTGCGCAAAGGCATATCTGATTTGCAGCCCCCTGCATGCGATCAGGCAGCGAAGGCAAGGCGGCGAGGAGCCGTCGTAGCCGAAGCGGATGAACGGCGCAGGAGGCGAGGGACGAAGCCGACGGAGCGGATAAAAGCAAACATTCAGGCAGCGAAGGCAAGGCGGCGAGGAGCCGTCGTAGCCGAAGCGGATGAATAGCGGAGGAGGCGAGGGACGAAGCCGACGGAGCGGATAAAAGAATTGCTTTACAAGCAGGTGAGAAACTTAACTTCGCCCTGTGGGGGATTACCGCAGGGCTATTGTCATTTTTCGGGTTGTCAATAATACAGATTAGACCGACACATGGTGCACGTAGCGGCAGGACAAATATAATTTGTTCGTTCAATCTGTCGGATTCCTGACAGATGAACACATGTCGCCGTGCAAAAGATAACTGTCACCATACTTGTCATTTTGGCCCTCGTCATTCCGGCGCTGGCCGTTCTCGCCTGGTACTACGCCCAGCGCGCCTTGCCGGTCATGGACGGGGTGATCACTTTGTCCGACCTGTCGCGTCCGGTTGAAGTTAAGTTTGATGAACAGGCCGTGCCCTACATTCAGGCTAAAGCCGAGCGTGACGCCTATCTGACGCAAGGCTTCGTCACCGCGTCAGAACGCATGTTTCAAATGGACGTGCTGCGCCGCACCGCTATTGGCGAACTGTCGGAGGTGTTTGGCAGCGATTCGCTTTCTCACGACAAATTGATGCGCACAATCGGCTTCAGCCGCCTGGGACGCGAGGAATACAAGCAGCTTCCGGCTGATATGAAAGCGGACTTGCAGGCGTACTGCCAGGGAGTCAATGCCTATATCGAAGATGCGGCCAGCCGCTTGCCTTTGGAGTTTATCGTGCTCGGCTATCAACCGCGTAAATGGGAAACGACGGACACTCTGGCCATTCTCAAATATCTGCAGTATGAGGCTGACGAAAGCTGGCAATTAGACGACCTGAGACAGCGGGTGCTCGACAAAGTCGGTGACAAGCTGGCCAATTACCTTTTCGAGCAGAATCTCAAGGGCGGGCCGCAGGCGCAAACATTTATGCCGGTCTCTGGCGACCGCGCCCGTTTGATCGCCCAGGCATCTTCTCTTCTGCAACCACATGCGGTGCTACCTAATCCGCTGCCGATCTGGGGCAGCAATGCCTGGGTGGTTTCACCGGCATTGTCCGACAACAAGGGCTGTCTAATGGCTCATGATGCGCATTCTGCTTTCGTTTCACCTGATCGCTATTATTTGTGCTCATTATCATCTCCCGAAATCCACGTTGCCGGTGCCACCATCCCCGGTGTGCCTGGAGTGGTGGCAGGGCGCAACGACAACATCGCCTTCGGCAGCACCGTTTTGCGCGCCGACACGCAAGATCTGGTCTTGGAACAGCTTTCACCGCAGTTTCCCGGTAAGTATCGCACTGCCACCGGCTGGGCCAATGTCACCGAATTGACTGAGGACGTTCCCGTGCGTTTTGGCAAAGCGGTGGTCGAGAAAATTCTGGCCACCCAGCACGGCTCGGTCTTGTTGCAAAATGAGAATACAGCGGCATGTTTGAATTGGACCGGCTACAAATCGAAAGAACCGGTCCTCAAATCAATTTTCAAACTGGACCATGCCTCGAACTGGCAAGACTTCAGCACCGTTCTCTCTGCCTATTCCGGCTCGGCTAGAACTTGGGTCTATGCCGATCGGCAGGGCAATATCGGTTATCATGTCGCCGGCGCCATTCCGGTTCGCACCGGCAGCGGTGCGATCGTCGCCACCGGCTGGACCGGAGCTGCCGACTGGGCCGGTCTGATGAAGTTCGACGATATGCCGCACGGCTACAACCCCACACAAGGATACGCGGTGGCCGACGATCCGGACTTCGAGAAGATCTCTTTCTACAACAACCCAATGCGGGCGCTTCGCATCGGCAGTGCTCTGGATGGTTTCAAAAAATCCGGCCAGCGGGTGGGCTTGCCGGAAATGGCGCTGCTGCAGGGCGATCAGACCGCCAGCCTGGCGCCCCTGGTGAAGAAAGAGCTGGAGCAGGTGATCACTAAATCGCAGATCATCGACGATTTCCAGGTTTCGGCCCTGGATACCTTGCGCCGGTGGGACGGTGTGCTCAAGCCGGACAGCGCCGCTTCGGCAATTTACGAATCCTTCGTGCGCACCCTCACCCGCCGGGTGCTGGAGGCCAAACTGGGCAGCAAAATGACGCAGGAATACCTCCAGCGCTGGCCGCGCTGGAGCCTTCTCACCCAGAAGATCATCACGACAAAACCAAAGGAATGGCTGCCTCTGGAAGAGAGAACTTACGAAACATTTTTCATCACCACCTTTGCCCAGGCGATGAAGGACATTCGACTGTCGTCCAAAATCGACGATGTCACCAAATGCAGCTGGCAGACACTGCATCAGATCCAATTTCAACCAGTGCTATCAAGCTCCGATTCTGCCCTTGTCGGGGCCGCTTCTAAGTTGTTCAATGTTTCGCCGGTGGGAGTGGGCGGCGATCAGGACACAGTCAACGCTTGCAATGTCGCGGCCTCAGTCGATCCCTTCAACTTCAACTGTGACTCGGGCCCGGTCGAGCGGCTGCTCGTCGATATGGCCGATGCCGATAAGTTCTACGCTTCTCTGACACTGGGCCAGTCAGAACATCTTTTCTCGCCGTTCAGAACCGATCAGCTGCGCAACTGGCTGCGCTTAGAACCGCATTCCATCGCCTTTTCCCCCGACCAATTGGAAAAGCAGCAGCAGCACAAAGTTATTTTTACCAATCGATAAACTAAGGTGGACCCATGGAAAGCACGATCAATAATGGAGCGACAGCGGAGAAAGCGAAAGCGGAGAAGGCGAAAGCGGTGTACAAAATTCTAGTTGCTGACGAGATCAGCCCCGAGGGCATTGATGTATTGGAATCGGCGCTGTCGGTCAGTTATTTGCCGGAAATTACGCCGGCGGAATTGTTGGAGGCGATCGATCAATACGAGGCGTTGCTCGTGCGCAGCCGCACAAAAGTGACAGCCGACGTGATCAAGCGCGGCAAGAAGCTGAAGGCGGTAGGACGCGCCGGTGTAGGTGTGGACAACATCGATATCACTGCCGCCACCGAAGCCGGCATTCTCGTCTTGAACTCACCGGAGGGCAACACCGCGTCTGCCGCCGAGCATACCGTCGCTTTGATGTTTGCCCTGGCGCGTAAAGTTCCCGCTGCCGATGCTTCGCTTAAGAGCGGCAAATGGGAGAGAAACAAATTCATGGGCTCCGAGCTGTTCAACAAAACGCTTGGTGTGATCGGCTTGGGCAAAGTAGGCAGCCGCGTGGCGCACACTGCCCAGGCGTTGGGCATGAAGATCATCTTTTTCGATCCCCTGATCAGCGCCGAGCGGGCAGCGCAGTTGAATTTTCAGAGCGTCGCTCTCGAGGAGATCTGGCGGCGCGCCGATTTCATCACCATTCACACGCCCAAGACCCGCGAGACCGCCAATTTAATCAGCGCCTCGGTGCTGTCGCGGGTCAAGGAAGGTGTGCGCATCATCAACACCTCCCGTGGTGGCATCATCGACGAAGAAGCATTGGCCCGGGCGATCAAGGAAGGGCGAGTGGCCGGAGCGGCTCTGGATGTATTCGAACCGGAGCCTCTGGCGCAGGACTCGCCTTTGCTGGAGCTGGCGGACAAAGTGGTGCTCACTCCCCACCTTGGCGCCTCGACGGTGGAAGCGCAGTTCAACGTGGCCATCGATCTGGCCGAGCAAATGAGGGATTATCTCACTGCCGGTATAGCGCGCAGCCCCGTCAATCTGCCGTTCATGCGGCCTGAGGTGTTGAAGAGCCTGGGCAAGTATGTCTGGCTGTCCGAAGCGATGGGTGCCGTCGCCGGCGAGCTGGCGGACGGCAATATCAAGGAAGTGGAGATCATCTCCTACGGTGCCCTGGCGAGCAAAGATACGGCACCATTAGCGGTGGCAGCACTGCGCGGCATTTTCTTGCGCCGCATGGAAACGGTCACATACGTCAACGCGCATCTGATCGCCAAGAATAACGGCATTTCGGTGCGTGAAAGCAAGTCCGCGGAAGAAAGCAATCAATTCAAAGACGAGTTGTCCGTGATTATTTCCACCGGCTCCGGCATCACCTCGATTACAGGAACGATCCTGGCGCACGATGAGCCAATCATCACCCGCATCAACGACCATCCGATCAACCTTTCGCCGGCGCAATACATGTTGTTCACCGCGCACCGCGACCAACCGGGCATGGTGGCCAAGGTGGCGGGCGCCCTCGGTACTCACGACGTCAACATCTCGACTATGAGTGTGGGCCGCAAGGGAGTGCGCGAGCATGCTGTGATGGTAATGACGTTGGACGATCCAGTGCCACAGGAGCTGATCACTGATCTGTCGAAACTCGATGGTATTCACATGGCCCGTTTCGTTTCTCTGGTCTCGTCAATTCCGGGGCAATTCAACAAGGCGAATGGATAATTGGTGCGCAAGAGGTAGGCGGGTCCGGCTGGCGTCGGTGCTGGCTGCCCTCGGCGCGCTGGTCTTCAACTCTGCCGCCTTCGCTGGGTTGCAGGACATCTTGCGCAATCTCGATCCGGATAAACCTTTTTCCAACAATGCCGTGCAAAATGCGATGACAAACGCAGCGCAGCAGCCGGTGGAGCCGACTCTGGAAAACATGTTCTTGCGCACCGATATTCCGATTCAGCCCCTGACGCCGTTTTCGCTCGAGGGCACCAAGATCGGCGGATTGACCGACCGCACAATACACCAGTTGGCCGCTCAGCAGTTTGTCGTTGTCGACAATTCGCGTTTCAAAGACATGGCTGAAGTCTATCGCGACAATCGCCTGCGCGGCAAGCCGAATTTCGTCACCAGCGACTGCATTCTTCATTCCTATTTCGCCTTCACCAATGGCGTGGCGGCAGCCGTGATCAAGAAATATGCGGCGGGCGATCTGGAATCGATGCTGCAGGGCATGTTCAATTGTGCGGCCATGCAGTACAAGAATGCACAAGACACTGAGGTGCGTGACGACGTCGAGAAGAATGTGGCTTATTTGATTGTCGGTTTGAAACTGTTGCATCCCGACGCCACGATACCCACTGTCGGTCAGGCGAACGTGCTGGCCGAGAGCGAATTGAAAAATGTGCAGAACGGCAAAGAGGCTCAATCAGTCATCTACGGCAAACAGTTGGACTATTCGCAGTTCCAACCGATCGGCTGGGGTTCTTCTGCGGCTCTGGCCAATTACTTCAAGAGCTACCTCTGGCTGTCTCAAACCAGCTTCACTCTCAATGATCCGGCTGTCGGCGGTGGTGCCGTCAAAGAGGCTTCAGCGGGCGGGCAGGCAACGGGAGAAGCACCGGCAGCAGCCGGAGCTAACGTTGCGGACAAAGCGGCAAAGACAGGCGACAAGCAAGCGGCACCAGTTGCAGGCGATGCCACCACCGGTAATGCTGCCAGCAACGAGTTTCGCCGTTCGCTGCTTTTGTACGAGTGTCTGCAGCAGGGTCAGGTCGGCACAGCGCCGGCGTTTGCTCAGTGGAAGAAGGTCTCGGCGGTAATGGATATCCTCGGCTCCGGTTCGCAGCCGCATGACAGAATACTTTGCCCGGCCGACTATAGCACCACTTTCGGAGTGGAGAAGCGCATCGCGCTGAATAGTCTCTCTGAGCCGCTCTACCGTACCAAGTTGCTGCTGACCGTCAGGCGCGCCAAGCCAATCGAAGTTGGTGCGGCGTCGATTTTGAACCAGACCGAGCAGCGTGCCTCATCGGATACCACCGCCGCTTTTCGACTGTTTCGCCCGACTGAAGACGTGGAAATCGGCTGGCTGAGAGAGCGCGCTCACGCCTTTGCGCCTGAGGGAGCCGAAGGTTATGAGACGCCATTGGCGTTGTTGGATTTATATGCGCATGCCTCGGCCCAGGCCAGTAATTTACTGGCGGACATGATCTGGCACCTGGATCCCGCTCTGACAAAGCAGCTGCCGCCTCTGGTCAAAACCTTGAAAGCGGCTGGACAGCAGCAGCAATATTCCATGGGGCAGGGGCGGTGGCAGATTCTTGAACAATACTTCCGGCCATTTCCCGAGGGTGCGCAGGCGCCCCTTCGCACGACTCCGTTTCTCTCCCGTCATATCGAAAGTGCCTTTGCTGCCTGGGTAGACAACAAACTTTCGCTGGCGCCGCTGGCACCCCCGGCCACACCAACGGCCGAGCCGCGCGTTGCGCCCAGTACCACAGATGGTGCAACGAATGCGGCCATGGCCAACTTTCAATATCTGGAGCCCTGCCCGGATCTCTATCGAAAGATCGCCGCCGACTCTAAGGCGTTGATGCAGCAATTGGCCGGAATCGAATGCTTGCCTGAAGGAGCGAAAGAAAAGTTTCTCGATTTCAGCAGATTGAGCTCGAGACTGGCCGCTGTTGCCGACCGTGAACTGAGCTATCAGGCGATTTCTCAAGTAGACATGAAACTGTTGGCCGATATCGACCTCGTTCTCGACAAGGTATCGCAACCTCTGGCAGGTACTATTTACCTCAATAACGGCGAAGCCGGGAAAGGTTGCAACCTTGGCCTGGGCCGTGCCGGATTTTTGCATGTTTTGTGCCGCACCACCAAAGGCGTGATGCTGTGCCGCGGAGCAGTCTATACCTATTACGAAGTGGCCGGGGCTGCAATCACGCCTGAGCATTGGGAGCGCAGATTGCAGTATGCTCTGGTACGACCGCCCGATTGGACGCACGACTTCGACATCGTTCAAGAAGGCTCGGTGGTTCGCACCGCCGGCAGTGCCAAGCCCGGCGCCGACGGCAAGGCCGCCGCTTCTCAGCGCCAGAGTGGAGCTACCGCAGGCAACAATAGCATGACGCCGAAGCCTTCTGCTTCGTCTAACGGTTCACGATAAAGTCTAAGACTGGCCGCGTCTTCCCAGGCAAACATCTTCAGCCATCATTAGTGCTGTTTTCTGTCAGGGACG
>Ga0206819_10211_pt1 | contig 20582 bp, 19 predicted proteins | sample Alteio_BWOrgCont_87_FD_152855 | JGI IMG/M metagenome (GOLD analysis project Ga0206819, IMG submission 152855) | Enriched cells from forest soil in Barre Woods Harvard Forest LTER site, Petersham, Massachusetts, United States -... | ecosystem: Environmental > Terrestrial > Soil > Temperate forest >... | reverse complement strand
AGCCGAGCGACAGCGTATTGCCCAGGAAAACCTTGCTGAATATGAGCGTTTGAGCGGAGAAGAAGCAGCATTCTGCACGCGTTTCTGGTCAGCTCAATCTGAAGAGGATTGGCGAAAGCAGCGTGCGATGTTTCCACTATGCCCTGGCTGCAGCTGCAATCAGCGTGTCAGGATTATTTCCTACGGGTTGAGGCGCCAACCGCCTCCGCCCTGGATTCAGCAGGACGGATACTTTCGTGGATGCGTCGTCCGCGGAGCTGAGCGATTTAGATGTGAAACATGTCAAAAGGACTTCTTCGGGCATAAAGCCGCACGCCAGAATGACGTCAGCAAATTGGAACCGTGACGTCGATTTTGCTAGCCTGTGCCGCGATGCCGATGCCCATGATGTCGCCGATTTCTCCCATCCGATTCCACCACGATCACCCATATTGAATCTTAACCGATGGTTGCGACAGGATCTGGTCAGATTTGAGTGCTTGAATAGCAAAGGATTCAATTGGTTCTACCGAAGAAACCAGCGCCAGCGCTGCTCGAACGACAAGTCGGACATTACTACGATATCAGTCACTCTTCGCGGTGTACTAGAGCACAGTACCCGCGTTCTTGGTGTGCACCAGAGTACGCCGATGCCGTCGGTCTAATTCCGTTTCTACTCCGAAGAGGTGGTTGTACATGTTTGGGATCCAAACCAAGCGCGATTGTCTTATCGATCACCTCTCGACGGATTCTTCTAATATGCCGCCAGCGGTAACTGATCTAGGGAGATCCGGCATCAAGAGACTGTATACGGACGAAGCCAGCAGCATTTTTTGCCAGTTGAAACTGCTCTCTAAGCTGGATTTTGTCTGCAATTCCAGCTCAACAAAGGACATCCAGATGCTCGAGCGCATAGCCCTAGATCCTGCAACACCTCCTACAATCTTGGGAGAATTATCAAATCATCCTGATTCTGACTTTCGGGCAGCCGTTGCAGACAATCCCAATACGCCAACAACGGCAATCTGGCACTTGGCCAAAGATCCTGACGTGAATGTTCGCTACCAGTTGGCAGAGAATCACAACATACCTTTGGCAGTGCTGCAGTTTCTTGTCGAAGACGAACACCCATATGTTGCATGCCGAGCCGTACAAACAGTCTCTCGACTGCAGACCAGGGCACAGAACCAACCGTGATGTCTCTTTGAGCCAAGAATTGCGAAACAGTTTGCCAAAAAGTCGGCGAGGCGATCAAAAATCCAGCGTGCTTTTAGCGATCGCGTTGAATATTGCGCCGGGTTGGATTTTGTCATCGCTGTGCATGACCTGGCTGTAGTACGGCTCCGGCAATACGCGCAAGACGGTCATCAGTCCATGCACGCCTTCCATCCACTCTCGCCGCATGCCTCGGGTTTCCCTGGGCGCATTCGCTTTCATCATCGCTTCCATACTCATGTCAGCGCTTTCCATCATGCCTAGCATCCCCTGCGGATAGCCCGGAACCCTAAATCCCGGTTCGTTCAGCGCGTTCTTCGGCTCCGGCAGCGTTTCAACATTAGTGGTGTAGTCGTTGATGTTGTAGCCCGGGCGAATGCGTGGGCCGGACTGGCGCACCATGTGGTTCATCATGTGGTGCACCATGTGGCAATGAAAGATCCAATCGCCTGGATTGTTGGCGATGAATTCAAAGTCCTGCACCATGGCTACGCCGACCAGCGTATTGTTGCGCGGTATCCAGGCTTCTTGCGGAATGCGGCCGCCTTCCGTTCCCGTCAGCCAGAACGTGTGTCCATGAAAGTGGATGGGGTGGTGCTGCATCGGGCTAAAGTTCATCAGGCGCACGCGCACGCGCTCACCATGCTTCACCACCATTGGTGTCGTGTACGGACCACAGCGGCCGTTGATGCAATGCCAGTTCCAATCCATCTGTGTGCTATCGGCTATGTCTGCATTCGGTGGAATGAGGAAATTCTGATAACACAAGGCAAAGTCCCGATCGACCGGTGGGTCGAAAGCGATGCGCGGATGCACGATGAAGAAACCGCACATGCCCAGCGCCTCTTGCATGGCGACGTGAGAGTGATAGAAGAAGGTTCCCGTTTGGTGCAAATCGAATTGATATGTCCATGATTTGCCGGGCGGGATTGGATCCTGTACCAGACCGGGCACACCGTCCATCGCGATGGGCAGCTCGAATCCATGCCAGTGCATGGAAGTTGGCTCCGGCAGGTCGTTCTGTACGATGATGCGCACGCGGTCACCTTGATACGCTTCGATCACCGGTCCGGGACAGCTGCCGTTGTAGCCCCAGACATTCATATACCTGCCTGGTAAAAGTTCTTGCTTTACTGCCATCGCGGTCAGGCGAAACTCCTTCACCCCGTCGACCATGCGAAACGGCAATTTGGTCGTGTCAGGTGCCACCACCGGAGCCGGGACCTGTCCCGAAGCACGCAGCCCGGGCGTCAATTTACCCAGGTAATTGGGGCTGCCGGGTGGACCTCCATACGATGGCTGGTAACGAGAGAAAGTCTTGAAGTCAGGATCGAATTCCGATTGTGATATCGAGTGTGGTGCGGCGAACGCCTCTACCGGTTTTGCACCACTCAGGGCACCGCCCAGTGTAAATATAGTTCCTGCAGCCAGGAAGTCTCGTCGGGAGAATTTGTCCGATTCCGTCATTGCTCAGCTCCGAGAAAGATCAGCGCGGTTGTGGTGTGGCATCGATGTGTCCTGGCGGCGTCACTCCCGGCGGTGGCACCAGACCGCCGCTGAGGAGGAAACCATGAATCTCTATCTCAGATTCGCGATAATCAACGAGATGATTGACGTAGTCCATGCGGGCGTCGATGTATTGACGCTGGGCATCGAGCACATCAGGCCATTCCATGCGCACATCTTTATAGCTGTGCAGCGCCACTTCGTACTTGGCGCGAGACTCCGGGATCACGACATCTTTGTAAGTCTGCACGAACTGTGCAGCGGTGCGAAACCGATTATAGTGTGCGGCCAACTCTCTGCGCAGGTTGAGCTCTATCAGCCTCACTTGCGCTTTCTGGCGCGTCAAGTCGGCCTCGGCTTGTTGGATAGTGCCCTGGTTGCGGTTGAACAGAGGAATGTTTGTCACAGCAAGACCGGCGCGTGCAACCGCACCGCCATCGATCTGATCGTAGCCAGGTCCGCCGCAAAGCGTCAGATTTGGAATCGGCTGTCGGTGCTCACGAGCAACCGTGATTTCATCGGACCGCAGTTTATCTTTCGCTTCACCGATTTCCGGGCTGTGTTCCAGCAGGTTCGCCAGCAAATCGTTGAAGCTCAATTCCACTACTTTGGTGTCTAGCGTTCCGGCAAGAGTGGCAAGGGGATCGTCGATCCCGGCAACAGTAGTCAATTCTTGCCAGGCTTGATCTAAATTGTTTTGCGCCGCCAGAACTCTCGTTCTCTGTAATGCGATATCAATATTTGCCTGGCGCAGCGACATCTGATTCGCCTGGCCCATGTTGAACATTTCGTTCGTCGTCAGCCAATGGTCGGTCATGCTCTTGTACATTTCTCGTGCGAGTTTGATTCGCTCGGTCGCTGCCAAAACATGCACGTATGCGATGTGTATGTCGTTGCGCACACGCCATTCTTGGGCGATCGCCTGTTGCTCAGCCGCGGAGGCTCGCGCTTCGTATTTGCGGCGGCTGTATTTCAGTTTCCCGCCAAGAATAATGTCCTGTCCGGCCACGCCGCCTTGAAACTCTCCGAGCCCATTTCCCGGTGCGCCAATCAGGTCACCGCTATAAGCCATGAATGGGTTCGGCCACATGCCTGCTTGGCGCGCCTTGCCGCGTTCACCATCGATTTGAGCTTTTGCCTGGATCAATGTCGGATTGTGCTCAATCGCCAGTTTTTCAAAATCTTGCAAGGTGTAATTCTTTGCAGCGCGCGGCGCCACGGGGACTTCGTTGAACTCGAGATGTCCTGTCGGCATGATCAGTGGCGGGGCTGGGTTTATGCCTGGCATCTGCATTCCAGGCATCGCGGAAGGGGTAGAACCGGGCATTTGCATTTCCGGCATTCCAGACATCGGGGCTGGAGGCGGGGTGGGCTGCGATCCAGTCATCTGCATTCCCGTCATTTTCATCTGGCTGCTCACAGCAGCTAGACCGCCAGTCATGGTGGTACAGAGAATCAAAATAGTAGTAATTGCCGATGTGGCGCGCATCTGTCTGGCACTTGGATGCCAGTACTCTATCAACTCATCCGTGACTCGGAGTTAAAAACTGCTGATGCAGCGCGCCCGTAGTCAATTGGATGCGCTACCTATTTGGAAATGCCGCCCTGTGGGACGATCTGTGGCGGCAATTGCGGCTGGGTGTTTTGCGGGCTTGTCAGACCACCTTGCGGCACGAGGGTCGGAGGCATTGGCGACGGATTAGTTTGCGGCGGCACGCCTTGCGGGCTGCTCGGCATCGCCGGCGCTGGGCTCGTCGGCGCTCCCGGTGTTGCCGGCGCCGTGCCCGGGTTTCGTGGTTGGCCGCCAAAGGTGGGTGGCGGCATCTTGTTGAGGGATTGGACCATAAAAACGAGTATCACGGCAAAGATGATGGTGACGATTATGCCGAAGTGGGCCATCGAGAAGGCCGGTGGCGCTGCCTGTGTCGAGGTGCTTGCCGTGGGCACTGGCGTCTTGCCCTGGTCGACCACCCAATAACACTGACCGCAAACCAGGCGCCCACCCACGTCGGACGTTTGACCGTTGCATTTCGGGCAAACGCCAGGAGCCAAGGCTGCCGGGGGAGCCTGAGTGAATGTGGGCAAAGGCGCATTCGGGTCTTTCGGCGGCTTGGGCGCCGCCGGGGGAGCCGCTGCCGCTGCGCCGGGATCGGCGACGTGATAGCACTCAGAGCACACCATTTTTGCACCGACGCTTTCCATTTTTGCGCCGCATTTAGGACACGGTAAATCAGTCATCTTTTTCCACTGGAGAGCTTTTCACCTAACCACAACAAGGTAGCACTTTTTGCGCGCAGTTTTCTTGTCACGGGGATCGTTCCACGCCCTCGCGTGCTTCTAACTTTTACCGGAAAATTTACAATTATCGCCTTGTTTGCTCGTGCTCAGCTATCTGGAGCGAAGGCGCATTAGTGTATTTGGTCGTAAATTTGGCAGGATAAACCGGCTCGTTCAAGATCAGAAGCACGTTGTCCGCTATCCACGGCTGCTCGTGATGGTGAATGCCATCACAGCCGTCCCAATCTCTCATTCTCCAGCGGCTTACCTTGCCGTTTTCATACTCAATTTCCATCCATACCGCACCGACGCAAGAATTTGAAAGGCGGAGATCCGATCTTTCATTGCCGAGCAGTTGAGCAACTCGCGATTGATCCATGCCAATCAGGTCATACTGTCGCAAGAACGCAGCCAGAAGCTTGAACTTTTTGTCGGCGTCGTTATAGGCATTTTGCCAGGCAGACGCGCTGAACGACTCTAAGCGCTCCGCCACCTGTCCATCGGCTCTGACTGTATCTGACAGAGCGGGAGCCGCGACGCAGGACGCGAGCAATATTGGAACTACAAGAATGTAGATGATTCTGCCCATAGCCGCACGATTATACAGCGGTATTGGTCCAGGAAACCATCATAGGCGACCTGATTGCTCATTTCGCAGTCGGTCCCGCACCCAAAGACTTTGAGCAACTAATCGTCTGCGCCGAGGATCCGTTTCCACGCGGGGACCGAACCTTCCTTGCCACCGCCGATTCGAGAAAGTGCGGCTTGAGCTTCTAAGCGGACCTCGAACTCGGGGTCTTCGGAAGCGCGAAGCAAAAAGGCAACGGCACTCTCGTCGCCGAGTTCTGCGAGAAACCGCGCAGCCCGCCAGCGTACTAATTTGTTGGCATCGCCCAAGGCTTGACAGACCGCGCTCTGGGCCGAGGCGTCACCCAGGTCGGACAGAGCATCACCCGCGGTGCGGCGCACTCCGACCGAAGTGTCGTTGAGCAATGCATTGCACAACGGCTCAACCGCAGCCGAGGCGCCCGAAGCCCCGAGGGCTGCTGCTGCCAGCCTTCTCACCTGATGGTGAGGATCTTGCAATGCCTCTATCAGCAGTGGCACAGTAGTTTCATCGGACTTGAGTTGTTGTAGCACCTGAAGTCGCTTGTACCAATCGTCACTTTTCAGATCTTGTAACGGTAGTGCCCTGCTTGGCGCATGTACAGAACCTGGTGTCGATCCGATCTCGATCAATTCCGCAATGCGTTCATCATCGACGCCACCCTGAATTTCCTCCACTATTTCGCCCGCCACTTCATCTGGTCCGCCGTAGCGTATGCCCCAGTCAGCCCAGTAGCGTTCTTTCAGGTAATCAGAGCCAGTATTCTCTTGCACAGTCATAGCCGCCTGTGAAAAACGAGCATCGAGCGCAATGCGTTTCTCACCACCGGCGAATGTTACCTTCACTTGAATCGGAATGCCGCGAAAAGTCTGCACGAACACATTCGCCTGGTCTAAATGGGCGCTGACGTCAGCCTTTGCCTCATCCCCATGCAAAACACCATTCGATCCTCCAAGAATCTTCGAAGCAGAATCAAGAATCCCTTTCCAATGGAACCGCGGATCTCTATTGACCGTGAGAAAATTCTGGCAAGCAAACACACTCTGCACTCCTTCGATTTGCAAAATGCGCGCGATGAAATCAGGGCAATCGGCACTATGAGACTTGTCATACGTAATCGGCTTCCCCACCAGCCCATCGACATTGAGCTTCATGCTGTTCGGATTCGGCGTAGTTTCAATCGACGTCAGGCGCATTGCGACATCTCACAAGGACTGCATCATATATAGTAAGCGATCCGCCCTGTCTTAATTCTGCTTGGCTGCCAGAGAGGCAGCTAGAGGCTGCTGCGTAGAGGATCTCGCCAATCAGCAAGGACTAACTTTCAACAGTTGCTTGGCTTGCTGGGATATTTGACGCTCAGACGTTCCAAAACGCAGCCAATGGGGCAGGCCGCCTGGTGGAAGAATCCGTATGAGGATGCCTCCTGAGCTGTGGTACGGTATGCATATGGTTGCGGGTACTCACAAATGAGTGACAGTTCGTTTTCACTGTGTACGGCTTGCGGGCATGTAAAGCCCGCGGGAGTATCCGATTGCGAGTATTGCTCAGGGCAGCAAAAGGCAGTTTCGCTTGAAGATTTAAAGCTTGGATTAATGGGCGCGCAGCAGTCGCAGTCCGGCGTTGAGATTGCCGAGGAGCCAACCAAAGAGCCGCCACCGCCAGTAGAGACTCTCGCTTCAGTGCCTGAAGTCGCGCCACCTTTGCCGCAACCGGAACCGTCTTCACCGGACGCTTCCAGACAAGGTATAGGCGGGTTCATTGATTGGCTTCGACGGATCTTTAAGTTCTGACGACTCAAACCCCAATTGGTTGGTCCAGATCCGTCTTGCTCACACATTCATAGTAATACCGTATTTGGTGACAAATCACTAAGGCATAGGAATCATATCGAGGATCGGCGACACTAAAAGAAGGCATGTGCAGGCTGCTATAATTTGTCAGCGTTTGGAAATTCATCTCCTGAGGAATCACAGGGAATGCAAATCATCGATATGGTTGACGATGGACTGGTTAAGGATCAATATCCTCGTGACCTGGCCGAGTTCATTTTGCCGCTTTTGGAAGCCGCACAATCAGAAGCAGAGGCGAATTCTCAGTCAGCGCAAGGATTCGAAATGCCGTCGTGCGAAACGTTGAGGCGGATTATTTCGTGCGCATACCAAGCCAGTCTTCAAACCGACGAACAGCGACCCGTAACCTTTCGCCTGATATTCGGTGCACCTGGGGCGTTTCCTCAGGATCAAGGACCGAACGGACTCCACTGTTTTGAATTAGCGGACACGCTTCCTTTCGAGCCCTTCGAACTGCGAAAACTATCCTCGGCAGCGGCCTATCACCGTTCATTGATAGGAATATTCATCGATCAGCAAGAGCTGATGATCTGGGGCAGTGTTCACTCAGGACCGCGCTGGTTGAAGGCGCTTCAAGGCGGAAGAGCTGAAATACCGGAGATGCCACCGGCGTTGGTGCTAAGGGTCACTGGTCCTGGGCGGATTGAAGTGGCGTTGGGAGAACGTACCTTAGGACAACTGTCAGAGGGTCGAATCTACGGTCCATCGATGAATGTATTCAAGGCAAAATGGCTATCGGAGAGTTTTTGTCAGGCTCGCTCAGGCAATCTCGGATTGCATCTGGCTGCCCGCGAGAAGGCAGACACGGAATGGGCAGACATAGATCCGGATTGCTTGAAGATTCTGGGGCAGAATCTCGTGAGAAGAATGCTTGCTGCTACTCGAGCTTACAAACATGGTGGCACAATTCTCTGGGTGGAAAACGACTTCAGAGATCGAATCCTGGCTGACGGCAATCCTTATGTGGATATCAAATACAAGTTTACCGCGGGTGAAAATCGATCGCGGGTGCGCACACTGATGGTGGAGATTTTGAATACGCTCGCGCAACTCGGCGTTCGCAGCGATGGACAGCGCCGTCCGGTCGGTTGGCCCGATTACGAATCCAGCACCGATCCTGTTCTCAATCAACTGGATGAGGCTATCTTCGAGATGTCGCATTTTGTTGCCAATCTCACAGGCACCGATGGTGCAGTCGTATTGACCAAAGGTTTTGAAATATTAGGCTTTGGTGCAGAGATACATTGCAGCGAGAATGAGGTGTCAAAAATTGCGAGGGCAATCGATCTCGAAGCAGAAAGCATTGAGATAGAATCGATGCGCCGTGGCGGCACGCGACACAGGTCGGTCTACCGCTTTTGCAATGCCATTCATAATGCGGCAGGGCAAGTGATTTCTCAGGACGGCAACGTCCGTTTTGTCGCTTGGCGCAACAATATGGTCACTTATTGGGATCAGCAGGCTATTGCAGATTCACTCGACTAGAGCGATCTAGCGCATGTAGTGACGAGAGATATTGTAATGGAGGAAGCAGAGGGACTCGAACCCCCAACCCTTGCGGGCAACTGTTTTCGAAACAGCGTCCTGATCCGGCCGGTTTGCTTCCGCGCGGATTGTATCTTGAAAAAAATGGAGCCGTCGGCAGGAATTGAACCCGCAACCCGCTGTTTACAAGACAGCCGCTCTACCAGTTGAGCTACAACGGCAAACCGCATCCAGGATTTGAACCCGGGACCGATGGGTTAGAAACCCACTGCTCTCTCCGCTGAGCTAATGCGGTACAGTACGCCACTACAGTTGGTGCCTAGGAGCGCCGGCATCCTGCCGCACCTAATTCGAGCAAGTTCCCAACCTAGTCCAAACAGCTGGCGCCGCCTGGGAGGAAGGCGGCGTCAACCATGTTCGTGCAACACTTGGAGGCAGTAGGAATCGAACCCACTTGGTCGCGGTTAAAAGCCGGATGCATAGCCATTCTGCCATGCCTCCAAAATAAGCCCCTGCCAGGATTCGAACCTGGAACCTTTTGGCCCGTAACCAATTGCTCAATCCGTTGAGCTACAAGGGCGGAGTCCCTTGCAGGATTTACACCTGCGTCCACCGGGTTGCAGCCGGTTGCCTGGTTTCTCGGCCAAAGGGACATGGAGCCTACCACCGGATTCGAACCGATATCTCCGCCATGGCACGGCGGAATTCTGCCATTGAACTACGCAGGCGAATTTACCCAGTGAAGGAGTTGAACCTTCAACCATCTCCTTGTAAGGGAGTTGCTCTACCGGATTGAGCTAACCGGGTTCATTGGAGACTATCGGAATCGAACCGATTTCCTTCTCGTTGCAAGCGAGTTGCTCCGCCACTTGAGCTAAGTCCCCAGATATGGTGGCAGGACTGCGAGGCAATCAGGCCACTCCTTTCCTGTAAATGGTGGCAGAGACCGGACTCGAACCGGCAGTCTTCAGGTTATGGGCCCGACGTGTTGCGCGATTACACCACTCTGCTGCGATGGACAGAAACTGATCCTGTCCATGTTTTTCCCGTAAATGGTTGCAGAGGCCGGACTCGAACCGGCAGTCTTCAGGTTATGAGCCCGACATGTTGCCCGATTACACCACTCTGCTGCGATGGCAGAACCACTCCGATGCTGCCGATGTCTTCCCGTAAAAGGGGCAGAGGCCGGACTTGAACCGGCAGTCTTCAGGTTGTCAGCCCGACGTGTTGCGCGATTACACCACTCTGCTGCGATGGGAAGAACGCACCCCCCAGGATTCGAACCCGGATCCGACGAGTTTGGAGCTCGCGATGTTTCCAGTTACACCAGGGATACGCGTGCGCAGTACATTTTTGTTGCACTCAAAAATCATCTGCGCATCAGTGAAAAACTATGCGATTTTCAGGTTGCAATTTCTGCATGCTCTGTCAGCGCGCAACAAAACAGAGCACCGCAGATTGAGGTAACTCCAGCGTTGGATAACAGCGAGCACGAATGCTTCTGCGTCCAAACACGTATTCGAGATAGTCGGCCCAAAAACAAAATCGCCCGGGTTATTTAAACCCAGGCTCGATGTTAGACAAGATTCTTGATCTAGATCACACCTGGGATATTGGCACGCGACCGCCCGTGGAGCCTGTCATTCTGACGGTCCATTTGCGCGATGCGCAGGCTTTATTCTCAGTTGTTGGTCTGAACATTGTCTTGCTCCATCGTGTCGCCCGACTAGGGCAACTTCAAAATCATACCACAACAATTTCAAATTTAGCCAGACGAATTTCGATTTTTAACATGCAATTTGCAGTCTTGATGCGGGTTCCACGAATCGCTTATGAGGAATGACAGCTACGCATGATCCAAATCTTGACCAGGTATCTTTGATTATCTATTGTTTCTCTTATGAGTAATAGCTATCTATGACACTGTTTTAGCTTCCATGGATAGCAGGGAAAGCGCGGAGAGCTTCTCAACCACGACCGTTGGAGAAACTGTGAAGCGTGATGGCCAAAATTCGCATCAGAGATCTTCGATTTACGTTTCAATCTGATCGTTGCTCAAAAGTGGAACTATGAATCTATTGACGAATGGTGGCATGCTGTTTCCCCAGTGGTCACCTGAATGCAAATACTTCAGCATCGATGGCTCCCACTTGATCTGACGCAGTTTCTGATACTGGGGAAGGTGTGCCGACTCTTCCGGAATGTCGAAGCCTTTCAACCCGGCTGCTTTACCATAGACACCATCTGCGGTGCCGAACCATGATGTTCCAAATTTGAGATAGAAGATGTCGGCTGGCGACCAAAAACAAACAATATCTTGCCGAACGGCTTCCAATGCGGAGTTCAGAGAATATCCCGGAGAAACGGCAGGAGACATTAGAATCAATCGCTCGACCGTATTGGCAGTCAATTGAGAAACTGCACTGAGCGCGATTGCAGTTCCTGCGCTTTTGGCAATGATGTAAATCGGATGATCCGGATTCTCTTCTTTGTAATTGCAAAGTGTCAGATGCAACTCGTTAGACTTTGCTTGCATGTTCTCGCGATTGGTCAGATCGGATAACACTCGACCCCATCCGGTTCCCCAGTGAAACTGCCGCACCTCATACGGCAGCCGCGCCAGGCACGACTTGAGGACCAACGGCGTAAATCCGGACGCCCCTGCTCCGTCGATTATGTATACAATTCCTTCCGTTTTCACTCTATTTCCACCAGTCGCCATAGTCAGAACATAACAGATTCTGGCTTTAACTAAGCGGGCATCGCCCTTTGGCTCATGAAAATGATATGCTTCCCGTCCCCCGCTGGAGAGAGAACAAATGACAGTCAAGTTAGGCGCCCGCAACGCAATTAAGGGCAAGGTCATCTCGGTTAAGAGCGATGACATCATGTCGCTGGCCAAATTTGAAGTGACCGGAACATTCGAGATGGCATCCGTTCTTACAACTGAGTCCGTGCAAGCCATGGGGTTAAAACCCGGCGACACAGTCGAGTTAGTGATCAAAGCCATTAACGTATTGCCGATCAAAGAATAATTGCAGCCAGCCGACTGTGGCTGGAGTTTCCCTTAGCCTCGCAACTGAGGTTGGCTAAGGTCGATGGAAGTTGCGTGCGATCAGGTTTTTGATCGAGCCGCCTTTTGCCACGCCTGACCATGAGTAGTCATTGCCGCCCAGCATGGCACCGGCAATGTTGCCGCTGCGCAGCTCATAGGTTGGTCCGCCGGACATCCCGTATTCGCCTAAGATGGTCGTGCGTAATCTCTCTGTCGGCGACTCGCCCGGGAAACGAATCGGTACCTTTTCAATCAATTGTCCCTGCGACAGGTGCAGATCCCCGCTCAGGGCACCGGGAGTGATGAAATTGTGATTTTGAATGCCAACTGATACCAGTTGCGATCGGGGCGCGACGGCGTCGGTAAATGCAGTAAGAGGCACATGCCGTACCGGTGTTCCAATCGGTGTAAGAGGTTTCAAGAGCACTATATCGTCGGCGGCACTTTCAGCAAAGATTCCTGCTTTAAACGACGCTCCCGGTTGATAGGGAAAACGGACCCATATGTCTCCTGGGGGACCCCCGCGAACTACGTGACGAGCTGCGACCACAAGACCGTCATTGCGCACGGCAAAGCCTGAACCGAAACCAATGGGTTCTGTAACCCTCGTTGGCACATACGCCACCGCGGCTAGTGGCTGCTTAGCTTGCGTCCAAATTCGACCGACGTTGTCGGCCGTGTCAAAAGTGAGTGGTTGAATCGAAGGGTAACTGCCTCTCAGCACAAGGCTCGGTTCGGTGACTCTGGCATAGCGGCTCTGCATCACCCATGCATTGTCACCAAAGTTGGCGACTACACCTTCGGCGCCAAGGCCGGACATTGCATGAACCGATGCGGCTTCCACCTTCGAGGCTGTCCTCATCAAAGGCGCCATTGTCGTGTCGACCAGCCCGGCGACTGTTTCTGCTTTGCCTAGACCGGCTGCCAGACGCGCACCCGCCGGTGCCGCTCGATCGGCGATGTTGAGAAAGTTAAGTGCTGTTTCTCCGCCTCGCGCGAGTTGCGGTAGCACTTCGCCGGCGACCTCGGCTGCGACAACCAGTTGTTGTGGTGTGGGCATGTTTATTGATTGGAAGATAGGCGTGTAACCGTTGCATTGTATGCACCATCTCCACGCGCGTCATCCGTAGAAATACGAAACTGATTGCATTTACTGTGAAGGTGACAAAACTGCAAAAAAATTACGAGTAGGAGCGGCTTCGGCCGCTCCTCTCGCGCTGCATTTTCTTCAGGCGTGAAGCCAGTTCTTCTGCCTGAGTAGAGTGACCACGACGCCGATAGAATTCGAGCTGCTTTTCGAGTTGTTGGAGGTTTCTTCGCAGCTCGCGATCGATATTGCTATCCTCGTCATGATTGTGGTCTTTCATTCCTCTTGTGTCCTGTTCTTTTCGTTTGACCCTTCTGTTATAGCAATGAATTTTGCGCCTGTGCATCAAGCATATTCGGCATCCACTTTTCGCGGTAGCCATACCTACCGGTGCAATGCGTTTGAACACCACTGATGACAATCCTTCCTTTATAAATGAACCGCGTTTGCGCCTCGAATGCCGGCCAGCCCCGACGCTCAAAAGCCAAGCCTGGACGGGAGATACGGGCTCCTATCTTATTATTTACGCCTCCTTTACGCACCGTCGGGATTAGATAGATATGTAAGCAACGTAACGCAAAGGAGTTCAGCAATGTTTAGTGAGGGAATGGGCGGAATGAATAGAGCAAACAAAGTGGCTTTGTTTCTGACGATAGCTGGCTGTCTCGTTCTTCCTCTTCAACCTGCCCTGGCTCAATATTCAATTCAAGGCGAACAGCCTGCAGTCGGACAGCTTCACGTGCAAGAAGCGCGGCTGTCACAGCAGTTAACCAATGACTATAACCAGGGACTGATTGATCCGTTCGAATTGTCAAACATGACTCGTGACCTTGATTCAATCAGATGCAGAGAAGAAGCGTTTCGCATGCGCAAGCAAGGAATGACACCAAAGGCGATGGCAAAGATCGCAAGAGATTTGAATTCATTCCAAACAGATCTCAATGCTAGATGCGGTGAACGTAGGAGCTACACCGTTGCCCAGCAGTGAGTTCCACTGAGATGCAATCCTGCGCAACGGGCGAAGATTGCCAGCAGTAGTTTAGATTGAGCGACAGAGTGAAACGGAAGTGGTTCATGGCACCACTTCCGTTTCGCCATTGCAATTCGCTGCGCTCTTTTCAAGGCACTGCAATTGAACAACACGCCTGCTATGCTACCGGACTTACCAGCGTTTACAGGAGGTTCTGTCATGGGATGCTCTCGGCGTGACTTTCTTACCGGCGCATTGGTCGGCTCTCTGGCGCTCAACGCGCCGGCTCGCGCCGCTACCGACTCGAACAAGTCAAAAACGGGAGGAGCAGCCAAGCTGCCGGTGATTGTGGCTGCCAACAATGGCTTTGACTACCTGGATGACGCGTATGCTTTCTTGCAAGGAGGCGGTGACACCCTCGATGCGGCGATCAAAGTGGTTAAAGGCGCAGAGGACGATCCTAATGACACCAGTGTTGGCCTTGGCGGATTGCCCAATGAAGAAGGTGTTGTCGAACTCGATGCGTGCTGCATGCATGGACCGACTCGCCGCGCCGGTGCCGTCGGTGCTGTCCACAACATCAGAAGCGTGGCGCTGCTGTCCAAAACGGTAATGGATCACACCGGTCATGTAATGTTAGTTGGAGATGGTGCGGAACGTTTTGCAGTTGCTCAGGGATTTCAAAAGGAAAACCTGCTCACCGACAGCACACGAAAAATTTGGTTGTTGTGGAAAGAAACCCACTCAGACTGGTGGGGACCCGGGTTGGCGGATAAAGATTGGAAAAGAAGAATTCATCACGGACAACAATCGGAAGAATGGCAATTGCGCATGCAGCGAATGCAGGAGATTGCAGCAGACCTCGGAATCGAGCCCGACAAGCGCATGGATGCGATCAAGAAAGTATTACGTCCGCCGACCGGCACGATTCACTGTTCCGCCCTGGCGAAGAACGGTGAGATATCAGGCTGCACCACTACTAGTGGCTTAGCCTGGAAAATCCCCGGCCGACTGGGTGATTCGCCGATCATTGGAGCCGGTTGCTACACAGATCCTGACGTCGGATCTGCAGGTGCCACCGGCAGTGGTGAAGAGAACATAAAGATCGCCGCCTGTCATACAATCGTCGAAAATATGAGACATGGCATGTCGCCGCTGGATGCCGGCATTGATGCGCTCAACAGAATTGTGAAAAACTACAACCACGACATGGAGCGCCTGCAATATGTCGACGTCACATACTACATTCTCAAGGCAGACGGATCGTATGCCGGCGTTTCCCTCTGGGATGGCTATGAGCCAGGAAAAGCGCACAAAATAGCCATTCACGACGGCACCAAACGAGCCGAAAAAACCGTCAGCATGTTCAAGGGAGCCTCTAACGCCTGGCCGCCATCGCCATCTGATGCACCGAACATCTAGGCATTCAGCTGTTTCCCACCCTTCACCTCTGCGCTCTGCCCAGATTTGTGTCGAATCGCGCGCTATTCCAATCTTTGTTGAAGATCTGTGACTGCTTGCTCAAGAACAGAAACTCGTTGTACCAGATCGGGCGCCTTCTCGTGAGCCCTTTCGATCTGCAGCTTCTCTTGAACCCAGCGCCTGAGCAATGCCCCCACGGGCATACAAGCTTTGTCCGCGGCGGTCAATACTGCCATGATCGTTTCTGAATCAGCGCGAAACTGTAACACTCCCCGTTCGGCAATGCGCTTGCGAGCTTCATTTTTAAGCTCTGCATGCGCTTTTCCAAGCTGCTCTTTGTCTAGCTTAGCCATCGTTCCATTCCTCTTCGAAGAGTTTCCGGTATTGCGGCGAGACAGTTTGAGCATGAAAGATGTATACGCTTTCAGCGGTTTTAAAACGCCACCAATTTCTATCAGCTTTTCGCTGAACGTAGAACGTACTGCCATCTCGCAAGTGTCATCAGCATCTTCGATAGGAAAATAACTAACCATCGACCCTACTAATACCTCGTAGCCAACAATTTTCATTGGTTGACCGCTATGTACTACCTAATTGTACTACAATCCTGTATTACAAGCTTAAAATGCACATGTTGTTCATTCTTCCGAGGTCGTTCGCTGCACTCGGCTGGATTACTGAATAGCAAATCATTGGCAAGCAGCTCTAGCGGATTTTGCTTTTGCAACTGAATTAAATCCCAGAGGAGATTTAAACGTTTACTGCAACATCAGTGCGATCATGGCAAGGGAAAACGGACACTTATTGCAGCACTGGGTGGAAAGGTTTGGAATGATTGTAAAGGCGGATGCCAGAATTGATCTAGAACACCGGGCGTACTTTCTTCAAGGCAGCAAATCCACCACATGCAGATCAAGGAGGAATTCGTTCTCGAAGGACTCGACCCGAGTTCAAGGGATTGTTGTCCCCCAGCTGCAACCACCGAAGAGTTAAACGCAAACATCTCATATTTTGAGAGACTAGGCGAAGTAGTTTTTTTCGTTTGTCGGCGTGATCGAGGCACCGGCTTAGCAGGCTGGAAGGATACCCTCCTGGCTGTCTTCGCAGATACACAGTAGAGGGAAACTGACAACGCTCGGCAACCTTCCCGGCTAACGGGCAAGAAACTTGGAGATTAGTTCGCGGAGCCTGTAACAGCGATCAGCACAATTGGCGAAACATCAAGACAACCTATTCATGCCCGTCGGACAAAACCTCTATTCCGTGCAAGTTGTCGAGTTCGCGCGTATTGCCGGACTGAAGTTGGTCTTGCCAATCGACTTTGGTATACGCTTTTTTGGATAGCGCGTTGCCGTCTTTGTCACCATCGACGATGGCATAGTGCGTTCCGCCATGGAATCCGTCGTATTGGATCTCGCCCGATTCATCCCTATCCTCGAACTAAGGGCTAATCTTTCGTCCCCAGACGTGTTGCGTACCTAGCTGGTTGGGATCAGTTGAACCGAAGCCATTGAGTGTAGTACCGTCAGCGGAAAGCTGCAGGGTGTTGTACCAACCGTTGCTCCACTTGGCCCAGAGACTCGGTCCTAGCAAGGTCCATGTGCCAGTAATCCCGCCCGCTCGCATTGTGCCATTCGGGTAAAAGGTGACATCGCCATTGGTGAACCATTGCCATGTTCCGATGATTGCTCTAGGACCAGATTTGTAGTGAACGGCGGGCTTCTTATTCGGTGGACGTTTAATTGCTGCCTTTTCTGACCCTGCATCTGATGGCATCGAAGGTTTCACCGGTTTCGCAGCCGCGATCTGAACCTTGGATGATGGCTTGGAATGCGTTTCTTCTGCTGTTTTTCTGGGTGCCAGGTTCGATTCGGCTGCAGCATTAGATGTGGGCGAGCCACTAGACTCGGAAGAGGCTGGTGTTTCATCTGCCACTTCTGGCATCCCCTCTCCCGGGTTGAGCTGGGGCGGGACCACTGCCAGAGGTCTCTCTTCTGCCACCACAAACGAAACATGATCTTTCTGCAGTGGCGCAATAATTGATGCGAAGTTGGTTTTATCTGCATCGTAGACAACCGTTGCCCAGTAGGGACGCAGTCCTGATACAGCCGATTTGGAAACGCCAGAGGACTTATCAATTTCGCCGGCGATCTGATTCAACATCGCGTCGTTCTTCAAACCGACAATGCGAAAATCGACACGATGCGGATTGCCTGGAGGCGGCGCGGTTGGAGCGCTGGCAACATGATAGATAGACGAGTTGTTGATCTGAAAACAAATAAAGCCGCCGATGGCTACTACGGCTAGCACACACCCAGGCGCCACCCACGCCGGTGGTGGTGGGCTCAGCTCTCTATGTTTGCCGGCTTGTTTGAATTCATTGGCATGAAGTGCCGAAATCACCAGACAACCTGCCATCATGTCGTGAAGGCATTGCCGCCTCTCGGTAAATGCGCACATGATGTAACCGATGAGAAGTGTCATCCCCGATACTATTTTGCTGAAATGGCGACCGGTGGCTCGGGCGAAACTAACCCTTTGACCCTCAGTGTCTATGACCTTAATGCCTAGAGCCAGTTTGCCTGGAGTTCCCTGCAGATTGGAACTCTCGAACCCTGCATAATAGAGCAGCCCCACGATCAGGCAGAAGGCAAAATACTCCAGAGTGATTGGCATAAGTACCATTAATGCTGCTATGGCGTTCTGGGGTGATGTTTGCGGTCCGATAGCGTTGGCAAACTCACCGGCCTTCTCTCGGTACACTGACGCGATTGGGAGCATGCAGACCCACACAACCAGGCCATCAACCAAATGTGCCAGAACGCGTTTCCAGAAGCCGGCATATTTGCTGTAGTTTTCATACATGCGTTGTTCTCCTGTCGAGACGCCGTATTTTTCTTGTGGGTTGCCGCCAATGCGTATCTGCCCGATGTGGTTTGCTACCAAACTGTTGAGCTTGTTCAATATTCAGGATCGACAGGAGGATGCGTATGGACAGGCAAGCCAATCGAAGTTAATGAAGCTGCCAATTTGGTGCCAAGCAATTGAACCGAAATCGCCGGCAATCACTGCTAATTTAATGGTCTGGATGTTTCCCTTCCCGCAGCGTTAATAGAGAATTCGAAACAGGTAGCGAAGGCAAGGCGGCGAGGAGCCGTCGCAGCCGAAGCGAGCCGAGGGACGAAGGCGACGGAGCGATTACATAAGGAAATTCGGAGCGATTACGAGTCTTCAGCTGAGCTACAACTGCTGGAAACTTCGCGAAAATCTCACAAATTCATCAGATTCAATGTACAAGATAGATATAGTCGTTTAGTAGCCATTTCATCGATTCATGCGAAGCCGCGAGGCTTTACGGAATCGCGCGCTAATTGTCCCCAGGGGGTTGGTGGATATGACTGATAGTTCTCATTTTGGGCAACTGGTTATCGATCTGGGATGGATGGCTGATTCGGACCTCGAAGAATCGCTTGCTATCGCAAAGGAAACCAATCAGCCGATCGGTAGAGTGCTCGCCATGCGCGGGCACATCGCTGAAAAGGAAGTTCGATCTCTGGTTATGGCGCAATCGATGCTACGCGACTTCTACATTACGGTAGCGGAGGCTAGACGTGCATTGATAGTCAGCTCTTGGTCCGGAATGTCATTTGAAGACGCACTCCTCGTGTGCGGTTGCAGCACCGAATCTCCGTCTCACAACAGACTGGGAGAACTTCTTGTCGACTCTGGATGTATAGACAGCGACCTTAACGAGCGTTCGCTGATCGCCAGCCAGAAGGTGGGCATGCAGCTTGGGCGACTGCTGTTGTTGCGCAATCATATATCCAAGTCGATGTTGACCGCGGCACTTGAAGCGCAAAAGCTGATTCGAGAGGGTGCCGTTTCGCGCGACCAAGCAATTGCCGGCTTGACCGCCATTAAGTTTGCACTGACGAAAATTGAAAGCGACGAATTTGAAAACGCAATGCTTCCCCTGGGAAAACTCTGCGTGTCTGCAGGCGTCATTTCTGAAAAACAGGTTGAAGACGCGCTCGAGGTCTCGAAGATTAACGGCAAGCCCCTCGGTCAGGTCTTAGTAATCTTCGCGCTCATGTCCGAAAACACTCTGGGAACTGCTCTGGAATTGCAGCAGCTCATACGCGCCAACAGAATACCTTCGCATAATGCAGTAAAAGCACTCAACCTTGTATACGTGCAGAATCTCAGTGTGCAAGAAGCGCTTGCGTCAGTGCACGACAAACCGGCAGCGAGCGCCGACATCTCCGTGTCCGGGTTCCTCATGCGTACAGGTTCATTCGGAGAAAAGTTTACGGAGATCGAAACCATCGAGAGAGCTGGATCGCAAACAATGCAATTGCGATCGCTCAGTCGCTTCGTCGACGAGCAGCAGCTGAGAATGGCAGTCAGATGCACTTTCCTGGTCAGACATTCGATCCTCAGCATCGAACAGGCATTGCTTGCATTCCATCTCAGCAGGTTCAGCGAGATGGATGTGGACGATTTCCTCTACAAAGTCGGCTGGGTGACTGAGGAAGCGCTGGAATTGATCAGCCAGCAACGTGCCAACAGACACCTGAGTGTTGTTGCGTAGAATAACACCTTACCGCAGAATGAACGCAGGAAGAGAGAGCGATCGGCACTGTCCACCCGCGATCTTCGCAGCCTCGAGCTGCGTGAGCAAATCAGTCAGCAGCTCGCTACTATCGAGCAACTGTTGCGTGAAAAGCTTGGTACCAAGCCATGAACATGGATGTTCCAAGCTGGGACGAACTTACTCTAGAGATAAAAAAGCCTACAAAGATGCGGTTGGAAGCTATGAAAAGCTTGGTCAATCGCAACAGAATTTGAGGCTGTTGCCAGGGAAAGGTCGATCCGCAGCGCTGCGCGCGCTCACGCAAGAAAGAGATACTTGTGCGAATAGCGAGCCAACTGGAACAGCTGGGAATCAGCATAGAGTGTCTGCCCGCGTTGGTGATTGCACATGTCCAGAATGGTCGCAGGGCGTATAGATACCTGAACTCCCCCACAGCAATAGGTGAATTATGGTCTCACCAAACCACAATTTGCAGAGTGATGCCCACATACTTGAATCGGATGCACAGGCGTACTTCTCTGCACCAAATGAC
>Ga0206819_10208_pt1 | contig 20757 bp, 17 predicted proteins | sample Alteio_BWOrgCont_87_FD_152855 | JGI IMG/M metagenome (GOLD analysis project Ga0206819, IMG submission 152855) | Enriched cells from forest soil in Barre Woods Harvard Forest LTER site, Petersham, Massachusetts, United States -... | ecosystem: Environmental > Terrestrial > Soil > Temperate forest >... | reverse complement strand
TAGAAATGTTTGTCGGTGTGGGCGCTTCGCGTGTAAGAGATTTATTCGATCAAGCAAAAAAACATGCTCCTTGCATTGTTTTTGTTGATGAAATTGATGCTGTTGGCAGACAACGGGGAGCCGGTCTGGGTGGTGGACACGATGAGCGCGAACAAACTTTAAATCAATTATTGGTTGAAATGGATGGTTTTGAAGGTACAACCGGCATAATTGTTGTTGCTGCCACTAACAGACCAGACATTCTTGACTCGGCTCTTTTACGTCCAGGTCGTTTTGATAGACAAGTAGTTATAGACCGTCCTGATGTGCTTGGCCGCGAACAAATTCTTTCTGTACACGCTAAAGGCAAGCCGTTAGCCAAAGATATTGAACTTAAAATTCTCGCTAAACGCACACCTGGATTTACCGGTGCTGATCTTTCCAATCTCATTAATGAAGCGGCTTTACTAGCGGCTCGTGGTAACAAGCGTGAAGTAGAAATGATTGATCTGGAATTAGCAATCGATAAAGTAATTGCTGGTCCAGAAAAAAAGACACGTATTATTTCTGCCAAAGAAAAAGCCATGACTGCTTATCACGAATGTGGACATGCCATGATGTGTGTCTTATTAGCTAATGCCCATCCCCTGCATAAAGTGAGCATTATTCCACGTGGTTTTGCCTTGGGCTTGACCATGTTCTTTCCAGAAGATGATGTTCTTACCCAAACTCGTTCTCAATTAATAGATCAAATTGGTGTTAGCCTTGGCGGCAGAGTGGCTGAAGAAGTTGTTTATGGTGAAATTACAACCGGCGCTCATGATGACCTGGAAAAGGCCACCAAATTAGCCCGACGCATGGTAACTGAATTTGGCATGAGCGACAGATTGGGTCCCATGACTTTTGGTAAACGGCATGAACAGGTTTTTCTAGGCCGTGATTTTGGCCATGAGAGAGATTATGGTGAACAGGTTGCCAGCATAATTGATGAAGAAGTAAAACGCTTTATTGATGAACAGTATTCTAGAGTGAAAGCGTTAATTGAAAAATATCGCCCACATATGGATGCTATCGTCACTGTTTTGCTAGAAAAAGAAACTTTAGACCGCAAAGAAGTTGATGCCATTATCGACGAAGTAAATCGCAAATTAGGATGGATAACCGAAGATAAATCTCAAGGCACCGGCACTGGTGGCACTCCTCCCACAGCTGTCACTACTCTTGGCGAAACTAAAGAATCGCAAAATGCGGCCAAGAATCCAGAGTCTCCTCCTGATTCACAACCTGGTCTTAAACCAAAATTTGCTTAAGAAACAGCTTTTGTATTCAGGGCTATGATAGAATGTACCTGGCAGCCAAATGTGGTTTCCCAAAGGACAGTTTTGCTATTAATCGGAGGATTTGATCATGGCTTTAGTCAAAGAAAAAGATTTGCTTTGCCAGGAATTTTTGTCCAAACAAAAAAAATTGCTTATTGATGGCAAGTGGGTAGACGCAGAATCTGGCAAAACTTTCGATACACTCAATCCTGCCACTGGTGAAGTTTTAGCCAAAATATCTGAAGGTGGTAAAGCCGATGTAGATAAAGCAGTTAAAGCTGCTCGTAAAGCCTTTGAAACCGGTCCCTGGCGTAATAAAATGACCGCTGCTGAACGTGCTCGTTGTCTTTACAAACTAGCCGATTTAATTGAACAAAAAGCAGACGAACTAGCTCAATTAGAAACGCTTGATAATGGTAAGCCCATTAAAGAAGCACGGTATTTTGATGTACCTGCTGCTGTAGAAACTTTTCGTTATTATGCTGGTTGGGCAACTAAACTAGAAGGTGAAACTATCAATGTCAACAATAGTTTCTTCACTTATACGCTTAGAGAGCCTGTTGGTGTTGTTGGTCAAATTATTCCCTGGAATTTCCCTATGCTTATGGCAGCCTGGAAATTAGGACCAGCTCTTGCCTGTGGTAATACAGTAATTTTAAAGCCAGCTGAACAAACTCCTTTGTCTGCCCTTTATATTGGGGAATTAACTATAGAAGCAGGATTTCCTGAAGGTGTTGTAAATATTGTCACTGGTCTGGGACCAAATTCTGCCGGTGAATTTCTTGCCAATCATATGGATGTAGATAAGATTGCTTTTACTGGTGAAGACAAAACTGGACGTGAAATTGTCAAAGCTTCTCTGGGTAATCTCAAACGTGTTTCACTTGAACTTGGCGGCAAAGCACCAAATATAGTTTTTGCCGATGCTGATATTGATGCTGCTGTTAAAGGTGCTATCACTGGTATTTTCTTCAATCAAGGACAAGTGTGTTGCGCTGGTTCTAGATTATTTTTGGAGAAATCTGTTCATGATCAATTCATGACTAAATTAACCGAACGTGTTGGTAAAATGCGCCAGGGACCAGGACTGGATGAGAACACCCAAATTGGTCCCCAAGTTTCCAAAGAACAACAAGAACGTATTTTGGGTTATGTAAACATTGCCCAAAAAGAAGGAGCCAAATTAGTTTGTGGTGGCGACGCTCCTAAAGGTGATTTAGAAAAAGGTTATTACGTAAAGCCTACTATTTTTGAAGGCGTCAATAATAATATGCGTATTGCTCAAGAAGAAGTATTTGGCCCGGTATTAGCTGTAATTCCCTTTACCAGCGTAGAAGAAGTAGCTGAGCAAGCTAATAAAACTACTTTTGGATTATCTGGTGCTGTCTGGACCCGAGACATAAAAAAAGCTCATAAATTGGCAGCCCATATTAAAGCCGGCACTATCTGGGTTAATTGCTTTAACGTTTTAAATACAGCTGTACCTTTTGGTGGTTACAAAATGAGCGGCTATGGCCGTGAATTAGGCAAACACTCAATTGATCTTTATACAAACATCAAGAGTGTTTGGGTAAATTTAGCAGACTAAGCCACAACTATACCTAGCGTATAGAATAAAAGCCGAACTGCTCTCCAGGAGTTAACGATGGCAATAGTACAAGAACAGGAATTGTCATGTAAGCAATTCCTCTCCAGACCAAAAAAAATGCTCATTGATGGTAAATGGGTTGAGGCTGAATCTGGCAAAACTTTCGATACACTCAATCCTGCCAATGCCGAAGTTTTAGCAACAATACCCGAAGGTGGTAAAGCCGACATAGACAAAGCAGTGAATGCTGCCCGCAAAGCCTTTGAACATGGCCCATGGCGTAAAAAGACTGCTGCTGAACGTGCCCACTGCCTTTATAAATTAGCCGATCTAATAGAAGAAAGAAGCATAGAATTTGCTCAATTAGAAACTCTTGATAATGGCAAGCCTCTTAAAGAATCCCGCTTTGCTGCTCCTACCGCAGCAGGAATTTTTCGGTATTATGCTGGCTGGGCGACTAAAATAGAAGGTGAAACTATTAATGCAAACAATAGTTTTTTCACTTATACCTTAAGAGAACCCATTGGCGTTGTCGGCTTAATTATTCCTTGGAATTTTCCTACATCTATGGTGGCTTGGAAATTAGGACCAGCCTTAGCCTGTGGCAATACCGCTATTTTAAAACCAGCTGAGCAAACACCACTAACTGCCCTTTATGTTGGCGAATTGGCTCTGGAAGCGGGAATTCCAGAAGGGGTTGTTAATATTGTTACCGGTTTTGGTCCTAATGGGGCCGGTGAATTTCTAGCCAGTCATATGGATGTAGATAAAGTTGCATTCACTGGTGAAACTGCAACTGGTCGTGAGATCCTTAAATCTTCATTGGGAAATCTCAAACGTGTTTCACTTGAGTTGGGCGGTAAAGCACCAAATATAGTTTTTGCTGATGCGGATATAAATGCTGCTATTAACAATGCAATGACTGGTATTTTTTATAATCAAGGACAAGTTTGTTGTGCTGGTTCCAGGCTGTTTTTAGAAAAATCTATTCACGATGAATTCATGTCTAAAATGATCGAGCGCACAAATAAAATGCGCCAGGGTCCTGGATTAGATGAAAAAACAGACATTGGCCCTGTGGTTTCTAAAGAACAGCAAGAGCGCATTTTAAACTATGTAAATATCGCTCAAAGCGAAGGAGCCAAATTGGCTTGTGGTGGCAGTGCTCCTGGCGGCGATTTAGAAAAAGGTTATTATGTTAAACCAACGATTTTTGAAAGCGTCAATAATAATATGCGCATTGCTCAAGAAGAAATATTTGGCCCGGTATTAGCTGTAATTCCATTTTCAACCATTGATGAAGTAACTGAACAAGCAAACCAAATCGCCTATGGATTATCTGGTGCTGTCTGGACACAAGATGTGAAAAAAGCACACAAATTAGCTGCCGGTATTAAAGCGGGTACTATTTGGGTTAATTGCTATAACAAATTTGATCCATCTATGCCCTTTGGTGGTTATAAAATGAGTGGTTATGGCCGTGAACTGGGCAAACAGGCAATTGAGCTTTACACAAATATCAAAAGTGTCTGGGTAAATTTAGGCGATTAGTCTTTCCATTTTATTGTCCAGGATGAAAATCCCAGAACAATCATAAACGGGATTTATTAACTAGTTGCCAATAAAATTACGAACAAAGTTATGGTCGCTGACCATACTAAAATAGACTTTTCATCGTGTCAGAAAAACAGCTGAAAATCTGACAAAATATTCAGCCGTCAAAGCTGAAAACCCTGACTGAGAGCGGTTTTATAGTTTTACTAAGTGAATTTTTCGATTTTAATTACATAAGTAACCCAAAAGCTAAGCTGGGTGAGCCATCTAAGAATCCACATGTCAGAAAAACAGCTGTTTTTCTGACATGGTGGAAAAGACAGGATTAGAACCTAATCAAAGACAGGATTAGATCTCACCATCGAATCAAAAAATAATGGAAATTTTAACCCAAAAATTGAACCATTTAGTCATATTACACGTATTAGATATTGGAACCAAAAAATTTATCTGCCTTGTAGACAGCATCTTTTTATTCCTTACAGTAATTATCTAGATACTACCAATTGCCATATAGAGCAAACTTGCTCCAGGAGAAACAATGTCCACCAGTTCTTATGTGCGCAGACACATATATAAACTTGAAGCCAATACTTTATTTTCGACCAGAGACCTTCTTAATTATGGGAAAAGAGCCACAATTGATCAGTGTCTATGCCGACTCGTTAAAGATGGCAAAATAGTCCGGCTGGCGCGAGGATTATTCAGACGCCAAGATTACAATTCACCACTACCTTCACCACTTGAAGTAGCCACCTATAAAGCCAAAGTTTTTGGTAAGCAATTAGTCGCTCACGACAATGAAGCCGTTCAAACGTTGACTTTTGTCCAACAGGAAAATAAAATCCCCACTTTTATAGTTAGTGGGAGATCTAGTTCTTTCCGATTTGGAAAAACAATTATCCATTTAAAAGGCTCAAGCGCAAAGAAAATCTTATTAGGAAATACAGAAGAAGGTTTATTTGCTCGCACCCTTTGGTTATTAGGAAAACGAAATTGTGATACAGAGAAAATATCTCTCGCTATTGCCACTTCCAAAGGCGTTAACCATAAAAAACTTCGCCAATATAATCATTTGCTGCCTGCATGGCTATCAGACAATCTGCATTATCATCGTTGAAACTGCGCAGCTCATCCACTCGGAACAATCAGACAGCTGTCTTACTCTCTCGACCAAGTAATTCCGGATTCTTGCGTGCAAGCAATTTAATTAATGGCTCGATTGTAAGACCTTGCACCAATAAAGTGAATAAAACCACTCCAAAAGTTAAAACAATAAGCTCTTCTCGTCCCCGAAATTCTACAGGCAAGCTGAGTGCCAGAGCCATAGACAGTGAACCTCTTAAAGCTCCCCAAAAAAGTAGATGTTTCCATACAAGCGGTATAGGAGTTTTTTTATACGAAAGAACCGGACACAAGCCATAAACCAGTACTAATCGTGAAACCAACAAAGCAATGATAGCGATACCAATTTGCGGCGCATATTTTGCTAATAAGGGCAACTGAATCTGAAGCCCTATAAGTAAAAAGACTAGGGAACTAACAACAAAAGCAGCATACTCCCAAAAAGAATCAACCGCCACTCTAGTTGAGCGCGACATCCCCTTTGTCTTACCATAATTGCCAAATATCATACCAGCTAAAACAACAGCCAATACTGAAGAAACATGAAATTGATCAGCCAGTAAAAACGCACCATAAGCCACTACCGTTGTAAGCATAAGTTCAAGAAGATGATCATCAAAATAAGATACTAGTTTTGAAGCAAAATATCCTACAAGGGTGCCAACCGCTATGCCACCCAAAATAACCACTGGAAATTTAGTTATGGTTACAGCAAAAGGATGGCTAGAATCAGTCAAAACAAAGAATAATATCAACTGAAACAGCACCGCTGCCGTGCCATCATTGAATATACTTTCGCTCTCCAAAATACTGCTCAGGTGTTTATTCATTCTCAATCGCCTAAAAACTCCTAACACAGAAATAGGATCTGTGGCTGATGTCATCGCCCCAAAGATTAAAGCCATTGACATAGACACTCCTGCCCATACATAAAGAATGCCGGCAATAATAAGCGCTGAGATTACAACACCGATTGTGGCAAGACCTCCAATAACAAAACTGTCTTTTTTTGCCTGTTTTACATCTAAATTCCATGCTGCCTCAAATAGCAAAGTTGGTAAAAAAACTAGCAAAATAAGATCCGGTGTGATACGAACTGGTGGCAATAGTCCAAAAACACCAATAATTAGGCCAACAATAACCAAAGCAATAGGATAAGGGACCTTAATCCATTTCACTGCCATAGCCACAGCTACAGAAATAAGTAAAAGAATAGTTATAAGCTGTACTGGAAGAGTGTGTAATCCCATAGTTAGCTCAAGATAAATACAAATGGGGACATATCACTGCCTCGCTTTAGCTGAACAATCAATGCCCACTGCTTGAGCTAGCGTCAATTTGTCTCTTTTCAATAAAGCTGAAAGCTCTTCATTTATTTTGCGCACTACGCTTGGTCCCTCATAGACTAACGAAGTATAGATTTGCAATACCGACGAACCGGCACGAATAAAATCATATGCATCTTGTCCATTAGTAATGCCACCACAACCCATAATAATTTGATTTTTGTCTTTCAATTCATATACTTTGCGACACAAAGATAATGCCAATGGTTTAAGTGGAGGACCACTCAAACCGCCAACTTTGATATCCTCCGCTTCAGCCGTGTTTAAACCTGCTCGACTTACAGAAGTATTGCCACAAACATAACCAGCAATCGAAAATTTCTTGCCCATTTCAATCATGTCTTCAATTAATTTGTCACTGCTATCAGGTGAAAGCTTGAGCACAATAGGCAAATTAGCGGCGTTCTCTTTGCTTATTTGTTCAACTACAGATGATAATATTCCTGTTTCTTCAAGAACTCCGTCAAGTGTATTCGGACAGCTAACATTGAGAGCCACATACATAAGAGGTAAATGTCGTATGGCTCTAAAAGATAAAAGCATATCTTCATATGCTGCATTCCCGGTAATATTAGGCTTATTAGTTTTAGCTATAGTAATACCAATCGGCACCGAGAATTTGCTTGTTGCTAATCTTTCCGCTATTTTTACAGCACCCTCGTTATTTAAACCTAGCCAATTTATTAAACCGTCATCGCTCGCTAAGCGCCACAGGCGCGGTTTACTGTTACCTTCGTGAGCTTGTCCGGTAATACTGCCAATTTCAGCATAACCAAATCCCAAATATTTTAAGCCATGAACAAGATCACCATTTTTATCAAAGCCAGCCGCTAAGCCAATTGGATTAGATAAAGTAGTGCCAAAAAGAGAAACTTTTAAATCACTGCCTGAATAAATAAATTTTTTACCAAAAGCAGCCAAAAGTGGTGTCCCTTTAGCAATAAATTCATGAGCAAGCCCGTGCGATTGTTCCGGTTCAAGCTGAAATAAAAGTGGTCTGATAAAGCTACGATAAACACACATAATATTAAGAGCACCTTAATTGCTTGATTTAGTATAACATTGCAATTAGGAAGCCAGCAGATGTAAATAGCTTCCTCTGATAGCTTAAACGAAGGACAAAATTATATGACCTGGCAAAATAGAAATCCATATACACTATACAAAAGTGCCACCGCCTTAGCTCTATTAATTCTGGGCTTAAGCCTATCTACCCCAGGCTATCAGGCTGCTGAAGAACAGAACGCCTCTCTCAAACCTTGGAATGAATTAAGTACAGAGCGCCGTTATTCGATTAGTCAATCGTTTCGTTTTTGTCGTTTTCAAACTAAAAATGGCAGCATGGCTGCGCTCTTAATCTTTGATTTAAATGATCGCAATTTCGTCTTAAAACCTTTTTTTAATCAGCGAAATGCTACTGTTTCTAGTACAGTAAAAGAACAAAAAGGTTTAGTAGGTCTAAATGGTGGTTTTTTTAATCTCAGCAATGGCGAAAGTACAAGTTATGTTGTCATAGACGGTAAAAACCAATGCGATCCAAAGCAAAATAAGGCTCTCATAGAAAACCCTGAATTAAAATCGTATCTAGAAATTATATTAAATCGCAGCGAACTACGTATTTTGGAAGACAGCAATAAAAAACTCAAAGCTTGTATAACCTTTCACACCGATCCAGTTCCTGTTGGTTGGACACTTTTACACTCACTGCAGGCAGGCCCAAGCCTCCTGCCTAAGCTTACTGATTGCGAAGAGGCTTTTACCCGCCAATCGCCTGAGGGCAAAGTTATTGATTCAATCGGCGTCAAAAAGAAAGCAGCTCGCACTGCAGTTGGTATCACGCGTGACAATCATGTTTTGCTTTTATGTGTAGCAAATAAAAATCAAGATGAATTTTCATCAGGAGTAACCCTTGATGAACTAGCCCAAATGTTGCGTGAATTAGGTTGCAGTCAGGCAATGAATTTAGACGGCGGTACATCAACCACTATGGTTATCACTGAGGGTGATGCTCGCGATGAATCAGATTATTCTGTCGATAAAGTCATAGCCGGAGAGCCAGAAAAGCTTGTTAAATCAGGTCTGTTAATTGAAAAAAATGTAAATCGAGGCAAGTCCAGATATATGATCAATTCTTTCCCACGTTAACTTGGTTTATCACATTTATTTGCCCATCAGCCAGTCCATAAATTTCAGATGAAGTATAAGTACCCTTTTCAGTCAATCTAAGATTTTCAATAGCTCCTGCCACATTGCCATGCTTAAGCTCAAGCATACCAATAAAATAATAAACCCGTGGCTCTCTGTATCCTTGTCGGTCACATTCTTTTATTAAACCCTCTCCATCCAATTTACCCAGTAACAACTCCGCTAGAGGCTCAGTCCATTTCCTATCTTTGGAATAACGCTTATTTTGCAAGGTCTTATCAAGAATTACCCGCACTTTATTGTTATCTCCAAGCATATCGTAAGATAAAGCACAATAAAGAGCACCATCAATAGTATCTTTCGTACCATCACCAGCTGTGCTCAACCAGGATTCAAACGATCGAGCTGCTTCTGCATATTTTGCATGAGCCAAATAATCCAATCCTCTTGAATATCCTTCTCTTCTTTGGCAATGTTCTAAAAATCGCAAAAGTGGCTTAGCACTTACACCAGCATAAGCATTTCGTGTTTCTATCTCTTTGCCGCTGGGAAGACTTACCACCAGCGTCGGGAAAGTAAAAACAACAAATTTTTGCTGAAGCTCTTTTTTTAATTTGCCAGTGTCTGTATTTTCCTCACTCTGTTTATTTTCAATCTTTACTGGCAAAAATTCTTCATTGACTAATTTGACAATATCTTTATTAAGCAAACTCGTATTATTCATTGTTTTACATGATTCAAGCCCTTCAGACGTAAAGTAATAGAGGATTAGCTTAGATTGATAATCTCGTCCCACCAGATCAATTTTAGATGGTTCATTCCACTTTATTCCTGTCACTTCTCCACGCTGAGAACTCTCTATTGCCCACACAATTGTACGCAATCCGAGGCACACTGTCGCTAACAATATTAGCCAAACTGGCGTGCTGGTTGTTAATCTCGCTTTATCCATTGACACTGCTCACTTTAGTTACTATAGAAAAACTCGCGATTATCCATAACTATAACCGCTATACAAAGGTAAAGAGCGGTATTTGAAATGAAAGAAATCGCTGGCAACCATACCACTTTTATAGAATTCAAATAAACATCAACATCAATAGGCGAATACATAAAACCACGCAAAATATTACAGCCGGCTTTAACAGTATCGCGAAAGTCAATGCCCCCTAATGAAATATAATTTGGAATAATATCCAGCATCAATGGCGCCGCAAAAGACAAATAAAATAATGCGGCAAAAAGTATCACTCCTGTCTTTGCTGGAAAAGCATGGATCATAACCACCAAAGCCGCAGCTCCAAAGGCATTCAAAATTAGATTTGCTACCTCAGTCAATCCTATTGAAAATTGTGCTCCTCGCCCGATCATATTTAGCAAAATTATAAAATACAAAAGTTGCAGAGCAATAACTCCACAAACCAAAAGTGAACCTGCAAGCCACTTAGAAAAAACATATGTTGATCTAAATAATGGTCTAGAAAAAAGCAAAGCCAAATATTCGCCATCATCTAAACTTTTGGTATTACCAATAGAACTGCTCACAAACATAAAGGACACTACCATAGTCATTACCGGGCTGGCAAAAAAAGTTACCAGGGGCTCCAAATCGATTGAAACTCCAGGTGAAGCCTGTTGCAACGGATAAACTAGTGCTGTAGGAATGGCCAGAACAAAAAGCACAAGTTTGATAATAGTAGCCGGCTGAGCCAAACGTAAGAAAGTATATAAAAAAACTGCTTTATTCATTTGTCTTTCGGGTTCTCTCTATTCCGAACAGATTCATTTCTAAAAAGCTCAACCAGATCTTTTCGTTCATATACTGCTTCTTCAATTGACACCCCTGCCATCACCAAGTCGTGCAAAAGCTTAGTTCCTTGATTCCTAGACGACATAAAAAAGCGTCCTTGCTCTGGCATTAATTCACATTCAATCGAGTTATTTTGGACAATACTGTTAATTATTTCATCAGCAGGAAAAGGTTGCCCCCAATGAATAACAAAAACCTGCCTGGTTTGTTGGGCTGGTCTTAATTCTTCGAGCGAACATATTTTGCCTCCCTGAATAAAGGCAACACGATCACAAACCTTTTCTACTTGGTCCAGATGGTGTGAATTTATAATCACTGTTTTCCCATCTTTTTTCCAACGCAGTAACAAATCACGCACAAGTGCCATTCCTAATGGATCCATACCAGAGGTTGGTTCATCCAAAAAGCATATTTCTGGCTTACCCACTATGAGTTGCGCTAATCCAAGTCGTTGTAACATGCCTCGGGATAATTTGCGCACTAATCTTTTGCCCACTTCCGGTGCTAACCCAACTTCAGCCAAAGCTTGCGCAACATCTTCTTTAGCAGTGGACTCAGGTTGTTTGGCTAGCATATGATGATAATGTAAAAAGTTCTCGACAATCATCCAAGCATCAAAATGTGGGCGTTCAGGTAAAAAGCCTGTTATCTCTTTAACTGCCATATCATGCACAGATTTATCATTTATCAAAACTGTGCCAAAACTAGGTTTTAATAAACCCAGCAGACAACCCATCAATGTTGTTTTACCAGCCCCATTTGGCCCAATTAGCCCAAAAACTTCGCCTTTGCTAATTTGCAGATTGACATCATTCAAAGCATGGAATTTACGGAACCCATAAGTCTTTGTTAGATTTTCCACTCTAATAAAAGCTGCTTCAGTCAATTTCAGGACCTCTATAGACTAAAATATCTATCTGGTCAACTATGATAGCATTTTGCCTATAATCAATAAGTGCAAACTTAATTTATGAACCTTCTAGAAGATATTTCCAGCGGAAGGACGGTTGGAACGATCTGTTCAACTAGCTTGCAATTTTAACTTAGAAGAAAAATAGCGCAATGGCAAATCCAGGCACAATCCTAATATTCCAATTACTAGTATCAAAGCCATAATCGATGCATAATCGTTTACATCACGAAAATCCAAAATCATATAACCAAGTCCGGACGCCACTCCTAACATTTCTGCCGGTACAATAACAACCCAGGCTATGCCTAAAGCAAGTTGTATTCCTACAAGAATTGATGGCATTGTTGCCCTAATTAAAATAAAGCAAATAGTTTGCCAATCGTTAGCACCTAAACAACGCCCCACTTCAAGCCATTGCTTTTCAGCGGCTCTTACACCAGCTGCAGTGTTAAGAATAATTGGCCACACAGCTGCAATACCAACCAGAAAATAGACTGGTGCTGAGCCAATACCCAGCAAAATAATAGCAATTGGTGTCCAGGATAAAGGCGAAATCATTCTCAGAAATTGAAAAGGAATATAAGTAAATTCTTGAGCGCGAGCAAAATAGCCTGTAATAAGTCCAATAGGAATACCGACCACAGCCGCTATACCAATACCTATCCCCAATCGAGACATAGTTTCTAATAATCCTTGCCAAAATTGATGACTCACAAGCAATATCAAAAGAGCCTTGCAAGTATCGGCAGGGTTAAATCGATAAAGCAAGCTCTGTGGATCTTTACTTACTAACCACCATATCAATACAGCAGTCAAACAACCAAGAATATAAAAAACAAATTGGCTTAGCTTCCTTGCTCTCATGCCTTTTTCAAAAGAATCTCATAACGTTCTTTACGTATAAAGGGCCTTTTATTATCTAATCCAAAAGTTTTAATTCCATCAATGTTCTTAAAAGCAGCTTGAGCAAGGTCGTAATCAACAATTTCGTGAGCTATCTCACGACCACTTAATTTACGTAATTGATCTGGCAGAGCTGCCGACTGATCAACAACAGTGCGCTTCATCAAATCCAACATAACATCAAATGCTGATTCATAAGGATAAGGATTAAACTCCACACGATGAACATTCCAATCAGTGTGCATAATAGCTCCTGTACCTTCAGGTCCATATGTATGCAAATCATCTTTTAGCAAGGCTCGCTCCACAATTTTAGTGGGCATGGGGAAATAACCACCACCATCTTTGCCAAGAATAGAAGCCAATTCCTGTTTGTTTTGATGTGCCCATGAAGCCGCTTTATACAGGGCATTAATTACCGCCTGGCTCCAAGATCTGTCTTTATCGATTGTTTCTTGCAATAACACTGATTGACAGCAAGGATTATTACACCAGATATCGCCCCCCATTTTCATAATAGTTGCCCCAGCCAATACTTCCGCAGCAGCACCAAACGGCTCAGATACAACAAAGGCGGCTATCTTGCCAGTTTTAAGAGCATCAATCATATCTGGAGGAGCAACAACTTTAAATGCTACTTCATTAGGTGCCAGACTCGATTCAGATTTTCCAACTACTGGTTTTAATCCTTCTTTGCGCAATAATTCTTGAAATAAAGCATTATGTGGAGACCACCATGTAGGGCATGCTACTGTCTTGCCGCCAAGGTCTATGGTGCGGACAATTTCTTTGGCCCGCACCATAGAAATAGTATCAAGATGGTTAAAAGCAACTGACCGCACAGGCAATTTCTGCGCATATCGCAAAAACATTACTTGTGGCAAAAGAATATGAGTAAGTAAAATCTGCTTAGCAGCGAATGCTTCCATTAAAGCCGGCCAGGTTCTAATTAAAACTGGCCTTTCTGCCTTGATACCATTATCTTTTAAAAAACCTTTTTCGTATGCCACTATCAGTGGTGCGCAATCTAATATAGGTATGTACCCACTTGTAAGTACAGTTGGGTTGCTGGCAAATACATTTGACTGACTAAATACCCCAAGAGTTGTAGAGGCTACAGAGAGTCCTAATGCTTGTTTGAGTATTTCACGCCGAGAAACAGAATTTTTTGGAAAAAACGAAGCCATATATTCACTCCTCTTCTCTAAAACATTACAAGTACGAGTATTTTACGCTTTAGTAAAGGCTTGCATTGAATTCTTAGAATCATTAAATGACTGAATTAATTGGTCAGATATTATACCTTTTAGGTGCAGAAACTCAGTAGAACTCCTTAAACGGGGGTACGCAAGCGGTATTTGAAAAATACAACCAACCTGGCCTGGTCTTGGTGTCATAACTATAATTCGCGACGCTAAAGCAATGGCTTCATCAATGTCATGAGTAATAAAGACAACAGTTGTTCGATGCTTATTCCAAATATCAAGCAAAGCTTCTTGCATACGCAGTCTTGTTAAGGCATCAAGCGCCGCAAATGGTTCATCCATCAATAAAACTTCTGGATTACTTACCAAAGCACGAGCAATAGCTGTTCGCTGCGCCATGCCACCGGATAAATTGCCTGGTTTGGTTTTTTCAAAACCTTCTAGCCCAACTAAGTTAATAGTTTCTTGTATGAGATCTTTTGGTATTTTTTCTGCCCTGATTTTGAACCCTAGAGCCACATTTTCTTCGACAGTCAACCACGGTAATAATGCTGGATTTTGAAATACAACACCACGACGATGGTCTGTCCCAACAATTTCTTCCTCGTCCATATAAACTTGTCCGCTGCTGGGTTTTTCTAAACCAGCTAAAATTCTCCATAAAGTAGATTTACCGCAACCACTTTCTCCAAGAACACAAAGAAATTCCCCAGGCGATATTTCAAAACTAAGTGGACCAAGCACTGCTAATTGCTCTTGTCCTTTCTGAAAGATCTTGCAAACATCCTGAGCTTTTATATTTTTCATATGTACAAATTATCTTCACGGGTACCCATGGCATTATCAATGATGATAGTCGGGACTGCCGCTTGATGCAATACGCCTTGACATTCAATTAATCCCAATAAAATAGCATTCTTTTATGCAGATCTTTGCGTAATTTTTTGCTACTTTTTTTGACGGCTATTCTAAATTCATCGGCAATTCGTTTGCTGGCGGTTTTAAGATCGCCTGTGATCTTAATTGAACCCATTAACTCTAATTTGGGTGTTCTCAATGTCGCTTTTTTAAACTTGGCAAGTTTTGCCATCTAGTTATTAATTGATCGCGAACGGCGTTTAATAAGTTCAGCTGCTTTTAAGCGGGCAACAGCGCGAGCAATAGCCATTTCAGAAATGTATACATCAAGCTTGTCGGTGCGTTGTGTTTTTTCAGCTTCAGCACGTTCTTTGGCTTGATGTGCTCTTGCTTCGTCAATTTCCACATCCAGCTCAGCTGAATCGCTAAGCACTCGCACACGATTACCGGTTACTTCTAATAGCCCACCAATTACAGCAGCAGCTGATTCGTGTCCTTTTGTTTTAAAACGCACAACATCAATAGCCAAGGCGGTTGTGATTGGTTCATGCTCTGGCAATATAGTTAATTCACCATCAATAGCACAAGCACTTACTTGTTCAACTTCTTGATCAAGTACAATTCTTTCTGGGGTAATTATTTGTAGAGTCAATGTTCCGGGCATTTCGTTTCTCCGTATCTCAATTTGTTGGCAAATACCAATTAACTTGCCAAAGTAGTTATTGAAATTTTATTATCCAGCGCACCAGGTACGGTGCTATTTTTATGATAAATAATTTCATCGATAATGCCATAATCTAGGGCTTCTGTAGCAGAGAGATAATGATCGCGTTCAATATCTTTACGCAATCTTGCCTTGTCTTGTCCAGTACAACGATGTAATAGCTCAACCTGAGCTTCTCTAAAACGTTGGCCTTGCGCTGCTTGAATTTCTAAATTAGTGATATCGCCATCTGCTTCCCATAGAGTTTGGTGAAACATCAAAGTAGCAAATTCATAAGCGCTGCGTGTTCCAGTACCAGCGGCTAATATTTCACATGCACCAGATAAAGCATGCCCTAAACAAATAGTATTAACTGGGGCTTCCATTGAATGCATTACTGCAATAATAGCGTCTGCGTTATAGCCATTACCACCAGCAGAATTTATATATAGATTAATCGACTCAACAGAAGCCTGATCAAATTTCAGCAAACGTTTGACGATTGGCATAGCAATTTCATTTTCTAAACGGCCAAAAAGATATATATTTCTTTGTCCGCTCGCCTTGCTGCTACCATCTACTACAGACTGTTCATCATACTCAACTTGATGCTTTTTTTTCATAACAACCTGCTTTCTATTTTTTCTGGGTTGACTCTTTAGGACTGGGCTAACGTTCTCGCTTGCTCTTTAACTTCTTCAATATTTCCTACCATATAAAATGCTTGTTCCGGCAATTCATCTAGTTCTCCACTTAAGATAGCTTTGAAAGCTTGCACCGTTTCTTTTAATGGTACATATTTACCAGGACGTCCTGTAAATACTTCTGCCACGAAAAATGGCTGACTTAAAAAGCGTTGGATTTTTCTTGCTCGGTTAACAGCTATTTTGTCTTCAGCTGATAATTCATCCATACCCAAAATAGCAATGATATCTTGCAAATCTTTATAACGTTGCAATGTTTGTTGCACGCTACGCGCTATTTCATAGTGCTCTTGCCCAACAACTTCTGGCTTTAAAGCAGTACTAGTACTCGCTAATGGATCTACTGCTGGATATATACCAAGCTCAGCAATCTGTCGGCTTAATACTGTAGTAGCATCCAAATGTCCGAACGTGGTTGCTGGAGCGGGATCGGTTAAGTCATCAGCTGGAACATATACAGCTTGTACCGATGTAATAGAACCACTCTTAGTAGAAGTAATTCGTTCTTGTAATTCACCCATTTCATTAGCAAGTGTAGGTTGATAACCTACAGCTGAAGGCATACGTCCAAGCAGCGCTGAAACTTCCGAACCTGCTTGTACAAAACGGAAAATATTATCAACAAACAGCAATACGTCCTGCTTGCTTACGTCACGAAAATATTCAGCTACTGTTAAAGCAGAAAGACCAACCCGCATTCTGGCGCCCGGTGGTTCATTCATTTGACCATATACAAGAGCTACTTTATCTAGCACCCCAGAGTCTTTCATTTCGTGCCAAAGGTCATTACCTTCACGGGTACGTTCGCCTACACCACCAAAAACAGAAAAGCCACCGTGGTGTACAGCTATATTATGTATAAGCTCCTGGATGATAACTGTTTTACCTACACCGGCACCACCGAATAATCCTACTTTGCCACCTTTAATATAAGGAGCAAGTAAGTCTACAACTTTAATACCAGTTTCAAAGATAACCACATCAGTTTGCAAATCAACTAATTTTGGACATGGCCTATGTATAGACCAGTGTTCATCGGCCTCTACAGGTCCCATTTCATCAACAGGTTCACCTAATACATTTATAATGCGTCCTAGAGTAGCTTTGCCAACAGGCACGCTAATTGATTTTTTAGTATCGATGGCTTCCATACCGCGTGTCATACCTTCAGTTGCACTCATGGCAACTGCTCTCACTCGATTATCGCCAAGCATTTGCTGCACTTCGGCGATGATTTTTACATCTTGACCAGCAGGATTTTGACCAGTAATTTCTAAAGAATGATAAATTTCCGGCAATTGTCCGCTTTCAAATTCAACGTCAATAACTGGCCCGATAACTTGAACAACCCGTCCAGGGGCAGAAAGAACCTGTGTGCTCATTTAGACTCCAAGAAAATAGTAGATATAGATGATGTATAGATTTTAACAGCCAATTTATCGCTTTGCTTTAATTCGTACCTTTCTTTTATGATCCGTTGCTTTATATATTGATCAGGATAAATAATGCTAAGCTCTTAAGAATCTAAGTGGTGTCCACTTTTTAATATTAAAGATTTGCCTTTTAAGGAATGAGATATGCCTAATCAAACCCCAGCAGAAAAAGATGAAACCTTAATTACTTTAGAAGGTGATGATGGTAATTCGTATTCTTGCCAATTAATTGATGTATTTGAATTTGAAAAACAAGAATATGCTTTGCTTTTGAAAATAACTGAGGACGGAAAAGAGCCCAGTAAAGAAGTAAAAGAAAAAGATCAAGAAGATGGATCACTTGTCGTCATGCGCTTAGTGCAAAAAGAAGATCAATGCATTTTTCAAACTATTGAAGACGATCAAGAATTCGAGCGCGTCATTGCTTATATAGAAGAATTAGCCCAAGAAAGTCTAAACGAAACAGCCGATCAAATTGCTAAATCTGAGCAATCTTAGTTGACTCTTCGCTAGTATGCCCTTCTTGATTAAGTGGCTTCATTGTTGGAAAAGCAATCACATCTCTTATTGATACACTATTGGTTAAAAGCATAACCAATCGATCTACACCAACACCAAGCCCCATTGTAGGCGGCATGCCATATTCTAAGGCTAATAGGAAATCTTCATCCATAGGCATGGACTCTAAATTTCCAGCAGCCTTCTTTTTTGCTTGCTCTTCTAATCGCTTTCTTTGGTCGAGTGGATCATTTAATTCACTATAACCATTAGCCATTTCACGCCCCAGGGCAAATAATTCAAAACGTTCTACCTCACCAGGATTTTTACGATGCGCTTTTGTAAGCGGTGAAACTTCAACAGGATAATCAATGATAAAAGTTGGATTCCATAAAGTAGATTCAACTAAAGTTTCAAACACTTCATTGATAATAGCGCCGCGGCTATTTATATCTTTTGTGTCCACTTTTAATTTTGTTGCCGCTGCCTTAGCTTCTTGATAATCTAATATTTGCGTAAAGTCAACACCTGTCACCGCCTTAATAGCATCTACCATACGTAAGCGTTTCCAGGGGCGAGCAAAGTTGACTTCTTTGCCTTCGAAAGCAACTGGTATGCCACTACATATGGCATCATGGGCACAAACCAACATCTCTTCAGTAAAATCCATTAGCTCATTATAATCACCATAAGCAGCATAGAGTTCAAGCATAGTAAACTCAGGATTGTGACGCGTGCTTATGCCCTCATTGCGAAAAACCCGACCGATTTCATAAACCCTTTCAAAACCACCCACAATCAGACGTTTTAAATGTAGCTCAGTAGCAATACGCAAATAAAGATCAATGCTCAAAGCATTATGATGAGTAGTAAATGGACGGGCATCAGCTCCACCTGCTTCTACTTGCAAAACAGGTGTTTCAATTTCAAAAAAACCTCTACTATCAAGAAAATCTCTCAGAGCTTTAATAACCAGACTACGCTTACGAAAAGTTTCGCGCACCTCAGGATTGATAATCATATCGACATACCGATGTCTGTAGCGCGCTTCAACATCGGTAAATCCTTGCCAACTATCTGGTAAAGGCTGCAAACTCTTAGTCAAAATTTCATATCCCGTTACTTTGACAGAAAGCTCTCCTTGCTTGGTTCGTCTAATTGTGCCCACTGCACCAAGAAAATCTCCTTTATCACAAAGGCGTAAACGCTTTAAGTCTTGTTCAGACAAATTTTCTTTATGGCAAAAAAGTTGTATTTTTCCACTTTCATCATATAAATCCACAAACATCCAGGTATTACGTTCGTTCATTATTCGACCGCAAACTTTTACTTCATCTTCTGTTTCAGCACCTGGAGCTAAATTTTCATATATTTTTTGCAATTGCTCTGCTTTATGTGTACGAGCAAAAGGGTAGGGATAAGGGTTTGTCCCTTCATCTTGTAAAGATTTTAATTTGCGCATACGCTCGGCTTTCAGCCTGCTGCTTTCGCTATCTTCTGTTGACAAAATATAAACTCCAAGCCGCAACAACTCTTGCTAATGCAAGTTGTTATAAGGTAATACAACACTACTAATGCTAAAATTCTTATACTAAGAATCAAAACAGCTCTATCTTAGAGCATAAACTAAAATAGCGATCACTTGCTAAAATTAGTGTTTACTATTTGTCCTAATCCGACTCAAACTATTGAGTCCAAGTCTGAATAAATCTAATGAGGTAGCATGGCCAAGAAAACTACAGATACTGCTAGCGGTGGTGAGGGTGGAAACCGTATTGTTACGGTGGAATTGCGCGATGAAATGCGGCGCTCTTTTATTGACTATGCCATGTCGGTTATTGTTAGCCGGGCTATTCCAGATGTGCGTGATGGTTTAAAGCCTGTACACCGTCGCATTATCTATGGCATGTATGAATTAGGCTTAAGCCCAACAGACAGATATCGCAAAGCAGCAAAAACAGTCGGAGACGTCATGGGTAATTATCACCCTCATGGCGATTCGGCTATCTATGAGTCTTTGGTACGTTTAGCCCAGCCTTCGGCCAGCCGCTATGTTCTTGTTGACGGACACGGCAATTTTGGTGACCTGGATAATCCTCCAGCTGCTATGCGTTATACAGAAGCACGGCTTGCACCCATGGCTATGGAAATGCTTTCTGATATTGAAGCAGAAACCGTCGACACACGTCCAAATTTTGATGATACCCGTCGTGAGCCCGCAGTTTTGCCGTCTCGTGTACCCACACTTTTACTTAACGGCTCATCTGGCATTGCTGTAGGCATGGCCACTAATATTCCTCCTCATAATTTGTCAGAGGTTATTGATGGTACTATCGCTAAAATTGACAACCCTGAACTTGGTCCATTGGAATTAACAAAATATATTAAAGGTCCTGATTTTCCCAACGGTGGAATAATCATGGGCACTGAAGGCATCACCGAAGCTTTTGCTACAGGGCGGGGTTCTATTCCTGTTCGCGGACTAGCAACTATTGAACCAATTCCTGGTGGTTCTGGTAAACAAACTCGTATGGGTATCATCATTACTTCTCTCCCTTACATGGTTGGTCCAGAAGCTTTTACTAAGCGTGTAGCAGATCTGGTTAAAGAAGAAAAACTAACAGGCATTAGTGAAATAACGGATGAAACAGACAGACATGGCACACGTGTAGTT
>Ga0206819_10207_pt1 | contig 20850 bp, 22 predicted proteins | sample Alteio_BWOrgCont_87_FD_152855 | JGI IMG/M metagenome (GOLD analysis project Ga0206819, IMG submission 152855) | Enriched cells from forest soil in Barre Woods Harvard Forest LTER site, Petersham, Massachusetts, United States -... | ecosystem: Environmental > Terrestrial > Soil > Temperate forest >... | reverse complement strand
TCCAAGGATAACAGCAGGCATAATCCAGGAAAAACCCTAGTCTTTTTACCTTGTCATGGAGTTACTCTGAATTGACTAGCCGCCGGAACTCGCAAAAAGTCCCGAGAAAGATTAACCAAAAACCAAATCTGGCGGCAAATTATTGAAGCATGAAAGGCCCTCTATCTGAGGGCCTTTTGTACTTTAACTGTCCACGAAGGCCACAACCCGAGCAGGTGCGGCGCTAGCACCGACCAATAAAATCGGAAAGAAGCATACTTGAAATCCGTGCGGCGGTAGTTTGTCCAAATTGACAAGTTGCTGCACTACGTAGAGCTCGACATCGCGACAGGCATAGTGTGCGTCCCAAATTGATTCTTTGCGTCTTGTTTTCTGAAACTCAGCAATCATTACGGCAAACGGTCGGTCCCATCCCAGGGCGTCGGTGCCGGCGACTTTAGCGCCTTGCCCCGCCAGCCACAGTGTGGATTCTCGAGTCATTCCCGGATAGGTGTAGCGCGCCGGATCAGTTAGTTCAAACTTGTCATGATCTGTGTGCAACATGACAGCGTCGCCCGGTTTGATCGAGTAATTGATTTTGGCGAGCGCCTTTTGCAGGTCATCGATTGTGATCGGCTGCGCGGTGCATTTCTTGTGCGTGACGTCCAGAACTACACCATCGCAAAACAAATCCTCCAGTGGAATTTGGTCGATTGTCTTAGCCGGTTGTCCGGCGGTCTTGCTGCCAGTGTGCCAGGGCGCGTCTACATGCGTGCCAAGGTGTGAAGAGATAGAAATGTCGTCCTCGGCCCATCCCTCCCCTTCCGGCAAATCTTCTGTCGTGCAGTTGAACAGCTGACACATAATGGCTGCGCCGCGCTTATGATCGACAAAGTCGATTGTTGGAGCAAGGATGCGATAAAGCGGCCTCAGAGCCGGCGGGAACGCATCCTCAGGTACCGCCACCAACGGTCTGGTCAAATCGATCAACCTGCGCATCATCAACCTCGCTGATTAACTGTCGTCCGTTAGAAGCGCCTGTACAAGCCGCTCAGGAACTTCGCAAGATATACTTTTTACTGAGAACGATCAAGATGAACACCTTCACAGTCGAAGAAGCTAGAGCCCTACTGCCCAGTCTCAGGCAGTTAATCAATGACGCCAATGCGGATCTCGAGAAGCTTTCTGAGATACTCGGAGAAGTCAACATCAGATTTGAAGCAGCCGAGAATAAACTCGACTCATTTAAATCGACAAGCGACGACGCTAACGAAGTGGCCGAGCTGCGCGATTGTCGCCTCGAGTTTCAATCAGCGATCGAGCAACTGTCTAAAGCGCAGAAGGAATATCTAACCTGTTTGGATGGCTGGGTCGACCGCATTACCGCGACCGGCGTAATATTGCGAGACTTGCGAACGGGCCTGTTGGATTTTCCGGCACGCCAGGACAATTTCGATTATTTTCTTTGCTGGAAATTGAGTGATACTGATATCGATTACTGGCATCTGCAAAACGATGGATTCATTGGCAGACGGCCACTCGCTGTTTTGTCCGAATACTTTTGACAGCAGTAGTCCACCCAGATTACGCAGGATGAGCATAAAGCGCCGAGGAGAGTTGCGCTGCAACTAGCGCAGATCAGGTGCTGGTCGTGGTTTCGCCGGCGGTGCGGAGATGATCAGCGCAGCACCCCGCCACTTTGTTTTCAATACCGGCGTTTGCATTTCACCACGATCTTGCAAGACTTCTGCTTGCACTTGCTCTTTCATTCGATCGAATGCCTGGATGAAAGGGGCGTGTGAGTGCAGAGCTGTAATCAATTCTCGCGTGAACACCCCATTCTGATACCTTGCCGATTCCCAAGAAACTTGACTGGGCTCACTGGAGCAAACAATGATCTGACCGGTTCCAGTCAGCAACTCGTCCGGATTGACGTTATTGAGACGAACTATTCCCTTTGTCGGGGTGGCGACACCGCTGTGACAGGCGTCGATGATAACGACAACCCGATCGCAGTGAACCCGCTCCTTAATCGTCTGAGCCAGATCCTGCAGCGGCAAACCGGTAGCATACAAGCTGTTTGGATCAGTGTCGGCCATAATCAGATAATTGATTCCTTCGCGATCCATCTGTGACGGGCTTCCATGACTGGAAATAAATATAAGCGCCAGATCGTTCGGTCCAGCCACTCGCGGCAACCATTTATCTCCTAACTCCCTGAGGAAGTTCACTTTTGTCGCCTGTTCATCAACCAGTAATTTGACATGGTCCGGTGCGAAATGACCATCGGTAATTAGATATTGATAGAGGTCTTGCGCATCTTTTGCTGAGTATTTGAGATTAAGACTGGTGTCGTGAAACTTGCTGATACCGACAATCAGCGCCCACTTATCGTCTATCGGTCTGTTCAAATCAGCGCCAGTCGCATCTTCCGCGTCGGCAACTGCACCTGCGTGATCGGTCTTAGTTGCACCAACGGCAACCGTAGGCAAAGGAGGTTTTGCCCCAGTTGGTCGTGATGGAATCTTGGCTGCCGTCGTCGGCAAACCGCGGCTATCCAACCCGGTTTGTGCCGCGGATGAAGACACCTGGATTTTGTAACTGACTCGAACTCCAGCGGTCAGGCCAAAGATCAACTGCACCTGCACAGTTTCTCGCCGACCAAGACGAAACCGCGCCGTTCTGTGCACACCGTCAGTAGTGGCAAGTACCGGCAGATCGAAAAGCTGACGAGAATCCTCATCGCTGAGCACCAAATGCAAATTGCCAGACGAGTAATCCGACGAGGCATCGACAGTGACGAAGGTTTCTCCAGGGCCGGCGGTGAACGAATAGAAGAAGCTCTGTCCACGCAAACTATCCTGACCAGAGAGCAGTCCATCGACAATCGGATCAGGGTTGTCTCGATCGACAGACTGCGCCCAGGCAGAAGTGGTGGCACGCGATCCAAGCAGGCTCAGAACGAACACCACAAGCAAAGCGGTTCTTAGCGATCTCACTTGATTAGGTCAAGCTCACAAAGCAGGGACGAAATTCCATCGAAACTTGGCAGAACCATCGTCAGGGCCCCAGCATGCTTCGGAGCTGGCAGGCGGGTTGGACAAAGCGTACAACGCATCGCCGTTAGACTTCTTCAGCAAAATGCCCGCTTCGCCTGGTTCGAGAACGAAGGTGGCACCATCAATACTGATGATCGTCGCTTTGTCGATGGCCGGATGGGGCTGTAGCTTGAGCTCAGTGTTGTCACCGGCCAGTCTGATCGTATAGCGATTGGTGGGTTTTTGCGTCTTCGGATCAATCTTGCGATCCAGAGTCCACTTCTGCGAACCACCTTTGCTGAAATCGAATAGCAATACGTTTTGCCCTACGGATGACGCAGCTGGCTGCAGCGCCTGGTCGGTGCCTACATTCGTAATGAAGTATGTGCCACTGGCAGGCAGCGGATCGCCAACCGCCAGAGCTGGAGTCATTGCAACAATTACCAGAGCCATCAGGGTAAGAACGAATTTCATCAACCTGCCCTCAATATCGGAATTTTGAATGATAAACCATTCGGCTGCCGGCCGCACTATGCAATCCAACTGCACCCAGAGCGGAAAATTCCCATCCGGCTAAAGTTTCCCCGTATTCTTCCAATGATTGTCTTAGAACTCAGCGACCAAGCCGAAACAAGCGATCAGGATGATGAAGATGAAGTAGAGGACAAAGAACCAAACCCACCGACTAATGAGCTGTACTTCTGTCAATTTGCCTTCTTTTGCTGCCATCTCCCTATCCTTACTTAATGAGCTTACTTGTCACCGGATGCAGTGGCATCACCACTAGCCGTGTCGCCCGCCGGTTTTTCCGCTGCAGTCTCCGCCGGCTTCTCATGCGATTTTGCCGTTTCCGCCTTAGGCTCTTGTGCTTTACCTTTATCAGTTTGCACTGGTTTGGCAGCAACCTTTTCTTCGGCCTTCGCGTCCGCATTCTTCTCGGCAGGTTTCTCCGCAGCAACAGCCGGCTTGTCGGCAGCTGCTGGCTTGTCCGCAGCGGCCGGCTTGGCAGCGGCTGCCGGAGCTGGTTTAGCCGGCTCAGCGGCGGGCGCCTCTAAGCCGCGGACATATGCAACGAAATCATTTGCTTCGTCGACGAATTTTTTCACTTGCAGGCGCGACAACCATAGCGCCAGAATGCGCCGGCGATCGATTGCTTTCTTCAGAGTGGGAACTCGATCACCAAGCAAGCGCTCGCGAATCATCTTGTTGCCTTCGCGATAAAAGCAATCGCCAATCTGACAGCCGCAGACGATTACGCCTGCCGCACCAGCTTTTAATGCACCCTCAATCATCAATGGCTGAATCATTCCGCTGCACGGCAACTTGACGACGCTCAAGCCGGACACGCCTTGTACGTCACCATTGGAGTCGAGCAGATTGTTCAAATCTGCGGCGCGCTCGCACAACAGCGTTATTACCTTTTTGTCTTCGTTTGCCATGTCAGCACCCAATCTCCCAATCAGTTAAAGGTCATGCCTTTGCTTGCAGCAATTGCTTGATTTGCGCGTTAACTTGCGCATCTGTTAAATCCGGCAAATCGATCGCATCGAAGGCACAAGCGCCAACACAGACACCGCAGCTCGAGCAACGTTGCGGAAAAACTGTTGCGAGCAACTTGAATCTCGATCCCGCCGGAGCCGGCACCATTTCGATCGCCATGAACGGACAATCGACTGAGCACAAATTACAGCCGACGCATTTGCTGATCACGACTTCTGCAGGACTAACTGGCGGCTGCGCTTTCGGCACCAGGAATCCAGGCATTGGAATGATGCTCAGCACTATCGTGCCGATCAACATTGCTAACCAGAACACGCTCATCGGCATCTGCGTCATCATCCAATAAGGCCAGAGGAACCACGCATCCATCTCAAAGCTCGTTGGGGCGTTATTCAAATCTGCCGGATTACCGCTGGCAATCGGGAAATAGAACACGACGAGCAGCAGCATTGCCATCATGATGTAGTTAATCGCAGGTGGTGGCGTCAAGACCGGGCGCGTCATACGCATGTAGTGAATCCACAGCGCGAACAACAGCGTGAACGAAAGACCGATGTGAATAAAGAGGAAATTCGACATCGTCAGGTTAGTCACGGCTTGTCCATTCAAGAACCACGATTTCAGCGGCTCGCCCACCAACGGAAGAGCATCGAAAGCGCTTACGGTCATGCGTGTGAGCAGGAGCGAGCGCTCATCCCACACCAGATAATAACCAGTCTGGCCGATGAAGAAGACCATGGCTAACAGCACGATTCCGCTTATCCACTGCACCCAGCGGTACTGGCGATAGCGATCGGTAAACCAAACGCGAATCATGTGCAAGAAGATTGTCAGCACCATCGCATCACCGGCGTATCGGTGAATACCGCGAACGACGGCACCGAAGGGCAGCGTGTTGGTGATGTAGCGCACCGACGTCCAAGCATTGACCGTAGCTTTGGAGAGATAAGCGTTGTCGATTGTCGGGATGTAGTAAGCAAAAAGCAGAAGCCCTGAGAGGAAGAGCACCCAGAGGAAGAATTGCGGCAACGCGCCGTGGTAATACAGCGGGTTGTATTTATTGGTAAAAAGACGATTCAACCAGTCTTCAAACACCAGGAAGGCTTTGTTGCATGCGCCAATAAATGCAGTGTACGCGGACATTAGTTTTCCTCTCTCCCAATCCCCATAGCCGACTTATTTTTTCACCGGCAAAACCGTTTTCTCTTCCGCATCCTCTCTTCCAATCAATATGATGGCGATCGCAGCCGCCACCAGTGAAAACGACATAAAGTACACGTAAGCGTAATCACCGGACAAAACCGGATTCTTCCAATCTGGATCCGGCTTGACACCATTCTGTTTAGCTTCTTCAGTCAAATCATCGACCGTCTGCCCTTGCAGTTTCAATCCCAAATCCTTGAGACCGAACGCCGAGTATTGATCTGAAAGCCAATGCAACGGTCCTGCCAGCAAGGAAACAGTAGTTATGTCCTTCGGATCAAGACAGAAGCCCAGCTCTGCCCAGGGCTGGAATATCACCGATACTACGACGGTGAAAGCAGCCAGGATACAAATGACGATGCCTTTCACGATTCCTCTCCACTTCCATGACTACGACGGCTCCAAGACGAGTTGGCATAGATCCGCTCGTAAATGCCAATTCTTCTTTTCAGCGTTCCCTTTGTTTTCTCTTCCACGTAAATCCAATAGCCCTGCACCGCCAATAGTACCAGGGTCAACCCCGTTCCAGCTGCCAGAACAGCGCAGTGAGACAGGGTAACGCCGGCGCTTACCTGGCGCCAACCTTCGAAGAACCATGACAAGGTGATCACCGTCATGACAAACGCCGCTGCCTTAGCGCGGAATGTCACTTTCACAGGAGGCAGAGTTTGCACCCCTGCATCGGAGGGTCCGCCACCATCTGGGATCCCGCCCGCCATTTCTTTCGGTTGCAGCTGGTCAGGCAATTTCATCTCCTTATGCTGACACCGATTGCGGTTGAGCCGGGGTCGGTTGGGCCGAGGCGGCAGCCTGGTTCTTGCACCAGAACCACGTGCCGAATGCCACCAACATCACTATGGGACTGCCAATGATCCACACCATGTCCAGATCTGGCACAGGCAATGGGTATGGACCCAAAGGCCCGGTCACGTGTCCCTGGATCATGCGCTCGCTGAAGTTGACATAATCGAACGCCCAGCGGTTCGTGATCATGAAGTCCAACGCGCCCTTGTAAGGCTGCGCAGCAAACGACGGATACCAGCTAAACAACCAATCAACCGGCGTTGACTGCTGCGCCAACTGGTTCAACGAAGCGATGCCCTGCGCTGCGGTCGGCACCTTGGTGAAAGACTCTTTGCAGACAGTGACAAAGTCCTCGTTATAGCTGAGAGTAGCACTCAGTGGAACGATAATTTGCTTGATCGCCTCTTCAGCCTTCTGCGCCTGATCGAGGAAGCCAAGGCGGACGAAGCGATAGACAAACTGATGCCACATCGGATCCATGAAGATTTCAGTCTGCGCCATGTAATAGAAGGTGAACCCGATGAACGTCTGGACAGCACCCATAATTCCCAGGGCGAATGCCGTTTTTGCCGCCTTGACCCGCTGCACCACATCTGGTGTCATCCATATCAATGCCAGTTGCCAGAGTATGCCAATGTCAATAGTGAAATAAAAGAACAACCTCCAATATGGCGGATCGCTGTGGATGTTGGCGATGTTGACGATGATCAGATACGAGAAGATCACCCATGTTGCCAATGCCATAAACGTCACCATCAAGATCAACGGCCGTTTCATGATGTCTTTTTCTGGCCCCGTCAAAGCGACGTCGAGGAACGGCAAAAAGATCACCGACAGTGGAATGATCAGTGTGATTTCCGTTGCCACCACCGGTTCCAAATACTTGTACATCTGGTACAAACCGAGGAAGTACCAGTCAGACAAAATCGGCAATGGTGTGACGTCAGGATTTGAACGCCGTCCCTGCGCCGCAGGCAGAATCACAGCGACGACTGCCAGCATCAAAATGATCACCCAGCGCTTAGTCCAATTTATAGGCATGCGCGTAAATTTGTTCTTGTAGAAATACAACTCGACGAATATCAGTGGTATCAACGAGAACGCCAGGTGCAGCGAGAAGAATCTGGTAATTGTTTCCTGCGTGATCGCCGCGCCGCCACCGAGCAGGACCTCCGCCGTGTTCCATCCCATGTGGAAGGACTTGATCAATGGTTGATAGAAGTCTCCCATCACCGGAAACTGATCCATATAAGTGGGGAATGTGGCAAATACCTTGGTCGCCCAAAATGCGCGCTGGTTCCAAATCAAGAGATATCCGGTCAGTCCGGAGTACATCGATAAGAGAAGTGCCATCAGACCGATCAGCACATTGAGTTCTTTACCCTGCTTGTAATCACCCATCAGGAACATGCGGTACATGCGCATCGTCGCTGCAATGATCATCGCGTCCGCGCCGTACTTGTGCATGCCTCGCATCAAACCGCCAAACGGGATCTTCCATTGAATGTCGAAGATCGAGTCGAATGCGCTTGCTTTTGTGGGAACGTACCACATGATCAGAATGCATCCGGTGGCCATGACGATGAACCAGACTAGATAGAAAATTGGACCAAGCGCGTAAAACGGATTGGTCTTCATTTCGTTCTGATAGCTCTCATCGATTATGTCGATGTTTTTGATACGAGTGTTCAGCCAATCGCCGACGCCGGCGATGGCTTGCGAGAACCCCGATGAACCAGTTGTGCTAGGCAATTCCCCCGGCCTCCAATGATGTAACCTTGATCTGATCTCCATCTCTCTTCACTTCGAATTTGCGTGGCGGACGCGGTGCCGGACCGCTGACGACCTTGCCGCCATTGGCGATGTCGTACACGCTCAAATGGCACGGGCAGGCAAAAACAGGACGTCCTTTTTTATCGGCATCGAGCGATCGAGGATCGAAGTTGTAGCCCTTGGCACATTCCGCCGGATCTTTGACGAAGTTAAAGATGCAGCCCAGGTGCGGGCAAATGCGGCTGTAAGCAACGATGTCGCCGCCAGGAATTTTGACGATGAACCCAGGTATAAGCCGTGTCTCTTTCGCTTCCGGGTTGTACTCAATGTAGCTTTGCCTGAACATGAAGGGCAAACAGGTCCACTCGTCCGGAAAGTCTTTTTCGGTGTAAGTCGGCAACGGCTGCTCAGCGATTGGCTGATCCGACGGACCGATGACGTCCAGCGGCTTGAGGGTTGGCCGCAAGAAGCGCAGGAGCGGCGAGACTAAAAGCCCAAACGTGGCGGCTAGTGGGATGGCCGCCGCGGTCTTCAATACAGTTCTTCTGGTGGTTGGTTCCATGATGGTCTTCCTCTAGCGGATGGGGCCGGGCTTATTTCTGATTCTCGCCTTTATTTCCGCTTGTGGGTGCTGATGTAGACGATTGTGGTGAAGTTTCTTGCGACTTGTTACTTTCCGCAACTAATGTCGGTGTATCGGTGGACTGGAAGTGGCGAACATACTGTACCAGCTTCCAAATATAGTCTTTGTCAAATTTGAGGTTCTTGGCCTTGTCAGTCTTGTTGAGGAAGTTCGGCATGCCTTCCCACTTGATGCCGTTGGCGATGTGATCCCAGAGAACGGCATCGGTGCGGTCATAGAACCTGGAGAAGTTGGCGAAGTTGGCCGGCACCGGCTCCAAATTATGGGCCAGCGGTCCATCGCCGTTGCCTTTCTTGCCGTGGCAGACAACGCAGTTGGCGCCGAAGACCGCATCAATCGCCAGATATTCAGGATTGCTGGACGAAATCACCGGGCGCGCCAGAGAACGGCAGTAGAAGGTCAGATCCCACATCTGGCGGGTGGTCAACTTGTTGGACATAGCAGGATGGTTGGCGCCGCCTTGGCCATAGGCGATCATCATGTATTGACTGACCGGCTTCTGCTTATCCATATAAGTTGTATTGGTGAAATCGATACCTTTGGCTACGGCGGCTCCACCGGGGCTGTGGCAGGAAGCACAATTTTGCTGGGTGAATATTATTTTGCCGTCGGCTGATGACGGAGTGTCGCTCGGAGGCTCGGGAGACGGCGCTCCGGTCGTGATCTCCGGATTGGCCATACTCTTATCTTCAGGAGTCAGGTGGACCTGCCCGCATGACGCCAGACCGGCGATCAAAGGCACAACCATGAGCAGCTTGAGCGAGCGGTGCGATAACCGGCGGAGCGCGAAGTTAGGTAATTGAGTCAGATGCATTTTGGTAATCAATATCCGAAGAAGGGAATCCATGAGAACATCGCCCAGCAGACTATAAATACGAAGCAGATAACGAGAAAAAGCGGTGGCGCGCCTTCGCCGATACGGTATTCGGAAACTACTTCGTAGTGCTCTTCTTCACCCGTCACAGGCGCTTGGGCGGCAGGCTTAGTCGCCGCCGCGGCAGTCGCCGGTTTGGTCGCTTCGGGTTTAGCTGCATCGTCGGCCATTGTTCACCTCTTAAGTGCCTGCTTGAGCGCTGAGCCGCGCCTTTTCCACAAGAGCGCGAGCGCGCGCGCCGGCTGCGCCCTCGACCTCGTCATCCATCATCTCGAATTTGACCTCTTCCAGGTCTTCGAACTCACCATTTTTGAAAGCCCACAAAATAGCCGCAATCGCCACCACAAAAAACAGACCGCATATGCCGAAGGCGATGTACAGTCCACTCGACATGCTGGCTTGATTGAGAATGCAGTTTGGACACATGGTCATTGATCTCCTGTGGCCGGTTCGTACTCTTGATGTGTCAACACTGGCAACACAGTTTGCTCGACTCGATTGAGTTGATCGATGTTGTCCACCGTTTCTTCTTTGTCTTTCTGCAAGGTCTTAAGATAAGCGACCACATACCAGCGTTGCTCTTGCGTCAGGATGCCGGAGCGTGGATCGCCCAGACTGCCGCCATCGCCCCAACGCGGCATTCTCGTTCCCGGAACGCCCTCGGTAATGCGGTAGAACCAGAATTCATCCGGATATTGTTTGTAGAAAGGACGTGTCAAGTTTGGCGGTTTTTTCTCCAAACTGATCGCGTTCGGTCCTTCGCCACGCCCGTCGAGACCGTGACAAGAGGCGCAGTTTTGCTGGTAGATACCACGCCCGGCGTTGGCCGAGGCATCAGCATTGGTATCAACTGTTTTCAATGCCAGCAGTTTTCTGCCTGTTTCCGTCGTCGTGCGATATTCATCGGGCGCTTCGACAAATGCATGGGACTTGCGACCGTTGCCGAGAGTTTCGATATATGAAACGAGATCATTCATATCTCTGTCGTTGAGATAACTGAAGCTGGGCATGATCGATCCCGGTTTGAGGGCGCGCGGCTCAACCAGGTGGGCCTTCTGCCACTGCTCGGGAAAACGCCCGCCTTCGTTGGTCAAATCGGGACCGGTGCGAGCGGTGCCCAGTTGGTGCGGTGTTTCAAAAACGAAGTCACCGGCTTTCACCAGTGGACCATAACCGCGATCTTGCAAACGGTTGAATTGCGTGTGGCAGTAGAAGCAACCTTCGCGTACATATATTTGTCGTCCGCGCAATGCGTTGCCAACGTGTTGGACATCGTAGTCATTGCCGGTGGGGGTTGGTTTGGGATTGAACAGCACCATCGGCATCAGCACTGTCGAAAAAATGATGGCAAAGAACGTTATGACAATACCGATGGCACCAAGCCGATAGCCGTACATTAGACTTTGACCTCCCGAGGCTTGAGCGCCCCCTCAGCTGGCACCACTACTGGTGTGTACAGCGTTTTATATGTGTTGTAGGCAAATAAGCACTGGCCGGTGACGATCATGATGCCGGAGATCATGCGGAAGAACCAGTAAGGTCTGATTTGCAGACTCCATTGATCGATCGGAACGCCGAACGCCCATCCTGCAGACTGCACCAGACCGGCAATCGTCAAAGAAGTCATCATCAGCAAGAAGCCGAGAAACTTCAGCCAGTAATGCGCTCGGATCAAGCCCTGACTGTGCCACTGTTTGCCGGTCAAGCGCGGAATACTGTAATAAAACGATGAGGTCAAGATGAAGGAGAACGTGCCGAGCAGCGCCAGGTGAGCGTGTCCGACTACCCATTGCGAGAAGTGCAAGTACCAGTTGATCCAGCGCGTCGCTTGAAATGGACCCTGAATGCAGGTGACGAGATAGAACATGGCCGAGGTGATGGCGAAACGCAGAGGCAGATCGGTGACCATCATGGTCCACTTGCCTTTCATCGTCATGAAGAAGTTCGTCAGCACGGTCAGCACCGGCACCAAAAGAAACGCAGACGAAATGATGGCGATGGCCTTCAGCCATTCGGGCACAGGCGACTGCAAAATGTGGTGCGTGCCGGTCGGCGCGTAGAACAAAGCGATGCCCCAAAAACCAAGCATCGACAAACCGTGACTATAGAGTGGTGCGCCGGTTAATCGCGGCAAGAGGTAATACATCATGCCGACACCAACGGTGGTGAACCACATGCCGAGAATGTTGTGGCCGTAGAACCAGCCGACGATGGCATCGTTCAAACCAGGCAGTGCGACGAAGGTGCGTTGACCGATGATGTAGACCAGAGGAAACCAGAAGAGCGAGCCGAGGAAATACCAGAGGGAAACATACAATTTTTTGACGCGGCGATTGATAATCGTCATGTAGATGTTGGTTGCCACCAGGATTAGTGCCAGCATCACCATCACGTCGAGGATGGCACCAAGTTCTGCGTATTCGCGTCCTTCGGTATTGCCGTTGAGCAAGGTACAGAAGGCACCGATCATGACGAGATTCCACGCCCACATCGTCAAGTTGCCCAGCCACTCACTCCACAACTTTGTCTTGCAGAGTGTGGGCACCATGTGGAACATCGAGCCAACGTAACCCATCGACAACCAGCCGATGGCCACGGCGTTGACGTGAAACATTCTCAAATGCGGAAAAGCCAACTGCGGAACGTTGTGCACAAGATCGGGGTTGGAGAACTCGATGCCACCAAGCATTCCGGCTCCCATGCCGAGCAACGACCAGAACAGCGCTGAAAGAAAGAAATTGCGGCTGGCACTTCCTTCCTGTGTGCTGAGAAACTTGTCGGTTAACGTTGTTGTTGCTGAAGCCAACTTGAGCTACCTCTGCTTAACTGCATTCGCCTCTTATTGATGTGGAAATTTTAGGATACTGACATCAAGGCTTTTGCTGGATGTAACCATGAGTTTTAGTTCAAAAAGTATTTCGGTCATCAATAGCACTATACGTTGTGATGCATCACGACACAAAGCGTAACCGGCAAAGCGACAGTTTTTCGTTAGCTGAGCCAGGTTTCACCAAATTAGTGACAAGATCGTCGCCAGGGACGCCTGATGATCACAAGATCCCACAAGGTCTTGAACAGTCACTTTCCGCTGGGTGACTCAGCAGTATGGTCGGCCTCGGCGGCCACGTTTTTCATCTCGGCATTAACGCGTTTCGCTTCGGCCGCCGCGCGTTGCGCCTCAGCCAGAGCAGCTTGACGCAAGACCTCAGGCAATCCGAAAACCATGCCGTTGTAGACGTTCATCGTCGGCTGCCAGCCCTTGTCGAGCCACGTCAGAACCGCTTCCGCCGACTTGGCGATCGATGTGTTCCACAACTCGACATCCACGATTGGCACGCTCGAGAGCACGTAATCTGCTCGTCTGTCGCCACCGGGATCCGGCCCGACGCCAATTTTGATGCGGTGGAACTCTTTGTCGCCGCCCAATGAAGCGATGATCGATTCCACTCCATGTTGACCGCCGGCACCACCACCCTTCTGCAAACGAATCCTGCCAAGCGGCAGCGACACGTCATCATGGATTACCAGCAGTTCAGAAATCGGCACTTTGAACCAGTTGACTATGGCGCTGACTGCCTGTCCCGAGAGATTCATATAAGTATTCGGTTTGACCAGCAGCACTTCGTGTTGAACCAAGATCGTCTTCACTACGTGAGAACGAAAATCCTTCATCAGTTTGAACTCAGCACCATGTTTAGTGGCTAGGTAATCGATCACGTGAAAACCGGCATTGTGCCTGGTGTTTTCATAACGCTTCTCCGGATTGCCCAAACCTACAAGAATTTTCATCACAAGCTTCCGCTTTTTGTCGCCGATCGATAAAGCTCAAAGGCGGTCTTGGCAAAAACTGCCGGCACCGCTCACACCAGCCGAGCTTACACGCAACTTTATTCTATGATGGTAAAGCCTAAACATTAATAAATGAAGCGTTATGTCAGGACACAGGACTGTGGCTGGCACCAGCTTGCTCAGCCGTTGTGCGCCCCTCTGCGTGGTGATCAATCAGCGCCGCCGGGAGCTACACTTAGCATGATAGAGACGAAGCCGCTATGACGCCGGGGCAGAGTCAGCCGGATCGGCAGCAGTTGACGAGCCGGTTGAAGCGGAAAAGGACACCGAAGAACTGAAATGACACTTACAAACTATTCCCACATCCCTTATCTGCCGCACACTGAAGCAGAACGGCAAGAGATGCTGAAGGCCATCGGCGTCCGCTCTTTCGAGCAGTTGATCAGCCACATCCCCAGCGATGTTCGCGCCCAACAATTAGAACTGGCACCCGGTATGAGCGAGCTCGAGCTATGCCAGCACGTGGCCGGCTTAGCGGCGAAAAATACTGCCGCATCGCAGCAGATGTCGTTTCTCGGCGGCGGCTCATCGAGAAGATATGTTCCGGCGGTTGTGCCCTCGATCATTTCACGCTCCGAATTCGCTACTGCATATACGCCGTATCAGCCTGAGGTCAGTCAGGGCTCGTTGCAGATCATTTATGAATTTCAAACGGCCGTCTGCTTGTTGACCGGCATGGAAGTGGCAAACGCTTCCATGTACGACGGACCGACCGCCTGTGCCGAAGCCGCACTGATGGCCGCGCGTTTGACCGGTCGCAAGAAAGTAATCGCCGGTGGTGCCACCAATCCTGAATACCGCATGGTGACTGAAACATACGTCAAGTCATGCGGTTTGATATACGAAGAAGCGGCCGCCGACTCGGGCGTGATCGAAGCCGGCAAGCTGTCGCTCGACGATGATGTCGCCGCCGTCGTCGTGCAATATCCAAATTATTTCGGCTGCCTCACCGATGTGCAAGCCGTCGCCGATCTTTGCCACAAGCACGGCGCGCTGCTGGTCGTCGTATCCGAGCCGATCAGTCTGGGTCTATTGCAACCGCCCGGTGAATTAGGCGCCGACATCGTCGTCGGTGATGCTCAACCGTGCGGCAACTTCCTCTCCTTCGGCGGACCGTCGGCCGGCTATATGGCCTGCCGCAAAGACTTCGTGCGCCAACTGCCCGGGCGCCTCGCCGGCATGACCGTGGACAACCGCGGCAATCGCGCCTTCACCCTCACTTTGCAAACGCGCGAGCAACATATCCGCCGGGCCAAAGCCACCTCCAACATTTGCACCAATCAGGCGTTAAACGCACTGGCCATGCTGGTCTACCTCACCATGATCGGGCCGCAGGGCTTGCGACAGCTGGCATCGATCAGCTTGAATCGCGCTCACTATCTCGCCGAACGCCTGTGCGATATCGAGGGTGTACAGTTGCTCTTCGCCAACCCGTACTTCAACGAATTCGTCATCAGCCTCAACCGACCGGCTGCCGGTGTACTGGAGCGCTTGAAACAGCGTGGCATCATAGGCGGCATCAACCTCTCCCGTTTCTATCCTCAGCTGAAGAATGCGATCCTGGTCGCCGTCACCGAAATGAACAACGCTAGCGAGCTCGATGCTTACGCCAAACAATTGAAACTGGTTCTTTCTGAGAAAGAAGGCGAGCGTGAATCAGAGCTGAGACTTTCGACGGTATAATTATTTCTCAGCCCGCTGTGGCGCAGCCCGAGGTCAAAGTCAGTTGATAGAACCAAAAGATTCGCTGTCATCCAGAAGTGAGCAACAGGCGTCCGTTCCAGAAACGAAGGGTGGAGGATCAAGCGTGAACAGTGCGCCAGGCGAAAAAGAAAAGTCCGGCAAAAACGGCGGCGTCACCGGCTTCATCCGCGAGGTTGTCGAGCTTGTTGTCGTCACCCTGTTTCTTCTGATTTTCATTCGCTGGGCTTTTGCGGAAGCGCGCTACATTCCATCCAGTTCGATGGAACCAACCCTGCAAATCAACGACAGGCTTCTGGTCGAGAAAGTCTCCGGTCACCTGGGCAAGAAAATCGAGCGCGGCGATATTCTCGTTTTTTATCCACCACCGATTGAGTTGGGCGGACAAGATTTGAAAAATGATCCGCTGACGATCATGGGCCGGCTTACCGGGTTGCCGTTCTTGCCGTACGAGCCGGCCTTCATCAAACGCGTCATCGGTCTTCCCGGCGATCACATCCGCATCGTGCACGGACAGGGCGTTTTCATCAACGGTCAACGCCTCGACGAAAGCGGTTACATCAAAGAAGTGCCCAACTACGACCTCAACGTGCTTGGCGACATCGGCGGTCGCGCCACCGATGGTGCAGTGATTCGCCCCTACGGCGATCCCGCCCATGCCTCAGACCCGATCATCGTCGAGCCCGGACATCTTTTCATGATGGGCGACAATCGCAACAACAGCGAAGACAGCCACGTTTGGGGCTTCCTTGATGAAAAACGCGTGGTCGGCAGAGCCTGTTTGCTCTTCTGGCGCCGGCTCTCACCGCCCAAATATCAGCAGATCTTGGACGAATAAGCATCCTCACCCGCTCAGCCGTTACAATGATGAAGCGAAGGCAAGCGTTGGGTATATGGCGTTGGGTATATAAGGTTGGAACGACTATAGCGGATCGCTTTGACTATCGAGAATAGGAATTAAAATGGCTAAGACGACGGGTTCTCGCGGCCCCGACCGCATTCTCGATCGCAAAAACAAAGGAAACGCCCAGGAGTCGCTGGCAAAAGAGGGAGAAAAGCCCATGGCCTCAGGCAAGGCACGTTCACAAGACGCGAGCAAAACCAAGTATCTGAAGGGCAGCCGCAAGCAAGACGCCGTCTCAAACGGGGGCTCCGATGCGGTGATCCACGCACCGGGGGGCACGCCAGAAGAGCAGACCCTGGCGCTCAAGCAAATGGAAACAGATTTGAACAAGCGCGAAGTAGCGCTGATCGAGCGCGAGATCAAATCGTTGCGCTTGCAAGAAGAGTTGGACAGGTTGCGTCCCCTGTCAGGCTTGTACCGGGTCGTCAAAGCGATGGCCACCGAGCGGCGGCTCGATTCATTGCTCGACGTGGTCACCCGCGAAACGCAAATGATGCTCAAATGCGACCGTTGCAGCGTGTTCGTTCTGGAAGCGTCAAAAGGCGAGTTGTGGACTCAAGTGGCGCAAGGACTGATCGGTCACCGCACCATTCGCGTTCCTCTGCACGGCAGCAGCATCGTCAGCGAATGCGCACGTTCATCGCAAGTGATCAACATTCCCGATGCCTATTCCGATCCGCGTCATGACAGCGAAGTCGATAAGAGCACGGGCTACCATACACAAAGCGTGCTGTGCGTGCCGATGCTCAATCGATCGGGCGAAGTAATCGGTGCCTTTCAAGTGCTCAACAAGGTCGGTGGTCCTTTCACCAGCGATGACGAGGATTGGCTCCAGGGCTTGACTGCGGTCGCCGCCGGATTAATTGAGCAAGCGCAAGCGTACGACGAAATCGAACGCTTCGTCGACAAAACGCTAGAAACCTTGGCCCAGACGATTGATAAGCGTGACCAGCTGACAGCCGGTCATTCGATGCGGGTCACCAGTTACAGCATGTCGATCGGACAGGTGCTCGAAATTCCCGAAGACGACATCGATGTTTTGCGCTATTCAGCCATGATGCACGATTACGGCAAGATCGGCGTGCCTGAAGCGATTCTCTGGAAAAACGGCAGATTGACGCCGGAAGAGTACGCCACAGTGCAGAAGCACGCGCGTTTCACCTATGATCTGCTGAGCAACCTGCCCTTTACCAGGCGGCTGGCCGCTGTTCCTTTCGTCGCCTCATGCCACCATGAGAAGGTCGATGGCTCCGGCTATTACCGCGGCTTGAAGGGCGACGACATTCCCTTTCTCGCTCGCATCATCGCCGTCGCCGACGTCTTCGATGCGCTCACTTCCGTGCGCCATTACCGTAACCGCATGCCGATCGACAAAGTGTCTGAGATCATGCTGTCAGGCAAAGACAACCACTTCGAAGGCGCCTGCGTCGATGCCTTCTACAAACTGCCGGCGCGCCATGTGCTGAGAACGATGGAATCCGAGCGCGGACAGAGCGTTCCCGCCGCAATAGATATGTTTAAGAACATCTCCTGGCAGCGCCTGGTGGAGTTATTGTGCGGCGCCAATCCCAAGCGCGACGAAGAAGGTCTGCGCGAGGAGTTCGACCGGCTCTACAACTTCGGGCTACCGGCTGACTACCAGGCACTGGATTAATGATCCATTCCTAATCGCTCCGTCGGCTTCGTCCCTCGCCTCCTCCGCTGTTCCTCCGCTTCGGCTGCGACGGCTCCTCGCCGCCTTGCCTTCGCTGCTTTCTCGTTTCCTTAATTCGTTTTCCAGATGTCTGCCTGACAAGGCTATAGAATTGAGACGCGTTTCCAACAGGCAGGGCGTCAGTTTAAGTTGAAATTCAAAGACATCTCGATTTCGGTAGGCGTAATCGCCATGATCTCGCTGGCTGCGCCTGCGGCGCTGAAGCTCGGCTCCATTGCCGCCTGTGCCGACGGCAGACAAATCGCTGTCTCTTCGCCGGCTCAGCCTGCCGCCGCCGAGCCGCCTTCCGAGGTGCCGATTCTCTCCGAGCCAGTTTCATCTGACCGGTCGATGGCGGTGATCGACGGTCCTGAGCCTGTTCGCTCCAAAATCAACAACAACAAGGGCGACGTGGCCATTCCTCTGGAAATCAACACCGACTCCTCGAAAAGGTTGCCACCCGTAGAGGTTTTCGTCAGCCTCGACGTTCCGCGTCACAGCAGCAACACCGTCAGTTTTTGCGCCGCCTATCCTTATCCACAGGTGTTGCCGCGGAAACTGCACGACCTGCCGCGGTTAGAAACCAAGACTTTCGCGATCAAGAATTTGATTTTGCAAACTGCCTACGCGAGAAAAACGATTAGAACAGTCGCCTATCCGCAGGGGGGCTGGCGCTGGCAAGAGGCTTACGAACGCGCCTTGAAGCGCTCAGGCAGAGAGGAGCCGCATCTCCTGACCAATCTTTATCCATTCATCGGCGACATGATTCCTTATTGTCGCGAAGAGTGCAAGCGCATCAACGAAATCGAAGACAGACGGATCGAGCGCTACAATGCGGCCGTCAACGATCTAAACCAGACCAAGGCTGATGTGGAGACCGAAGCGACGCGCAAAGGCATGGTACCGGTTGCCGTTCGCTACACCAAGTTCTTCCCCAACGGCGTGCGCCAGGGCATTGTCAAACTGATGCCCGGACACTGGTGGATCATCGCCACGCACAAGGTTCCCGGTCTCACCTATTACTGGCAAGAACCGCTGGCAGTGCAGCCCGGCGAACCAGCGGAAATCGTGCTAAACGAAGACAACGCCCTGGTCATTGAAGGGGCGTGGTAACCAGCTCGTCGATAATCACCTGCACGGTCGGCTTGGCCTGTAGCTTCGAGCGCAATGTCTTGATCGAAATCTCGCGCACAGCCGCCCGCAGTGCGGCAAAATCATAGCCGCCGCCTTCGCTGTCACCGCCTGGGCAGACGCGCTCGACCGCATCGACAATGGCTTTGTGCAGCGCCGGTCGGCAATCTTGCCACTCGCTCGACAAAAGAAATCCGGAAGCGCCGACCTCGATCACCGGCCCTGAGATCAATTTGCCGGCGCTGTCGACCACCAACCCGATGGAGACTATGCCTTCGGTGCTGAGATTGCGCCTTTCGTTGACGGAGAATGTGGTGACGCGCTCGCCTTGATCGCGATTGAAAAGCACAGCCGATGCCTCGATCGAGCCGATCACCGCGCCTATGCCATTGTCAATCTGCAAAATTTCGCCGTTTTTCAGAGGAAACACCGTATCTGGTGGCATACCCCATTCGCCTGCCAGCTGGGCGTGATGCATGATGTGACGCCCCTCGCCCAAAGAGGGAATGAAGAGCCGCGGATTGATGATCGACAACATCAGCTTCAACTCTTCGCGGCTGGCGTGTTTGGAAACATGCACGTTGGCCCGCGGACCGTATATGGTGCGCACACGCAGTGAGAGAAACTGATCGAGGATCATGGCCATCAGCCGCAATCGCCCCGGATAAATCTCGGCGCTATAGACGACGGTGTCACCGGCAATTACCTGCATGTCTTTGTTGCGCCCGTAGGCCAATTCACCCAGCACATCCATCGGATCGCCTTCGAGCCCGGTGGCCACGACCAGCACTTCGCTGGCGTGCAAAGTCGGCAGAGTTTCCACACTGGCTTCAATCGCGCGATCGTAGATCAGATTGCCGGTGATCGCCGCAGACAGTGTAGTGCGGATCAGGGTCTCGCCGATGACAACCACCTTCCGCCCAGTCTTCTTGGCGATATCGAAGATAATTTGCAACCGGTGCGTGTTCGTTCCTGGCAGAACGACGATTACCCGGCCGATCGCGCGCCTGATGCTGCGATAAAGGCCCTCTTCCACAGCCCTCTCTGACGGCGTATAACCGGGAACTTCAGCGCCCGATGAGTCGCTGATCAACAGCTGCACGCCGCTGTCGCCGGTCTGCGCCAGGCGGCAGATGTCGGCCAGGCGCCCATCGACCGGAGTTTGATCGAATTTAAAACTGGAGGTGTAGACGATAGTTCCCTCGGGCGTACCGATGCGAAGCGCGCAGGCATCGGCGATGGCATCGTTCATCTGAATCCATTCCACATCGAACGGTCCGATCTTATATGTCTGCCGCAACTCGATCGTGTCCACGGTCGGGCAAGCGAAGCCCTTGTCCGGCTGCCCGCCGATCGCACACTGGGCCAGAAATGCGGCGACAAAACGCGGTCCCATGATGCGCGGAATCATCAAATGGTGGAGCAAATAGGAGACAGCGCCGCAATGCTCTTCGTGCGCGTTGGTGAGAACCAGGGCGAGAATGCGGTCCTGATTCGCTTCCAGAAAGTTAGTGTTGGGTAAGAGCAGGTCTACGCCCGGCAGATCCGAGGTCGGATACGCGGCGCCGGCATCGATAAGAAGAATCTCGCCCGCGTAAATCAGCGCCCAGAGCACCTGCCCGTGCTCGCTCTGCCCGCCCAGCGGCACGACAGCAAGACTGTCGTACTTCAAGTCAGCCCCACCGGTGACGATGTGCGCCAAAGCGTTCCTCTCATTCAACGAGCCTCATTTTATCTGATGTGGCAGGCCTTTATATA
>Ga0206819_10202_pt2 | contig 20903 bp, 13 predicted proteins | sample Alteio_BWOrgCont_87_FD_152855 | JGI IMG/M metagenome (GOLD analysis project Ga0206819, IMG submission 152855) | Enriched cells from forest soil in Barre Woods Harvard Forest LTER site, Petersham, Massachusetts, United States -... | ecosystem: Environmental > Terrestrial > Soil > Temperate forest >... | reverse complement strand
ACGGTCGAGACCTTGTCGTCGAGCACGACTCGCCCATGATTGATCACGACCACCCGCCGGGCAACGCTTTCGATGTCGCCGGCATCGTGGCTGGTCAAGAACACAGTGATGCCGTCCTGGCGATTCCACTCGCGGATAACATCACGCAGCTCTTGCCGTGCCACCACATCCAGTCCAATTGTCGGCTCGTCGAGAAACACCACTTGCGGTGCGTGCAACAAGCTGGCCGCCACCTCAGCCCGCATGCGCTGTCCCAGAGACAGCTTGCGCACGGGTGTTTCGATAAACGGTGCCAGACCGAATCGCTCGACCAGCATGTTTTTGCGCTTGAGGTAATCGCGCTTGGGCAGGTTGTAGATGCGCGCCAAAAGTTCGAACGTGTCGTTCGGCGGCAAGTGATACCACAACTGCGAGCGCTGCCCGAACACCGCACCAATGCGATAGGCGAGTTTGGTCCTGTCGCTCCAGGGGACCAAACCAAGCACGCGCGCGGACCCACTGGTGGGGCGCATGATGCCGGTCAAGACTTTGATTGTCGTCGACTTGCCGGCGCCGTTAGGGCCGATGAACGCCACAGACTCGCCCTGCTTAACCGACAGACTGATGCCATCGACAGCAACCACTTCCGTTGTTGTGCGAGCAAACAGTCCCCCGCGTTTGAGCACGAAGGTCTTGCGCAAATTTTCCAAGTCGACCGCGTTCATTGAAATATCCTCCGAAAGGCAAAAACAGAAAGCCTCCCAACCGGCTTGGTGGGAGGCGTGAAGCTTTGCTATTTAGTTAACGCGCTAGTCTGCCGTCAACACATGCAAGTCAACACCTCCCGACGCCCGAGGGGCGACCGGAAGAATGGCTGTTTCCTTCTGCATGTATACGCACTTGTTCATATCCTGATTATTCCTGGCTCGACAATATCAGTCAATCAATCTTGAAGGAATTGTTAAGGCGAAAAATGCGCAATTGAAAGGGGCACCATATAAAGTGCCCTTTTCTCCATCACCAAAAATGTAAGAGCCAAGACTCAGAGATGCTTATGAGTGGACGCATCCGACAGCGTTATGTGCTGCGCCCGTTCTGCGGCTTGCAGGGTATCCATTGTAATTTCTCCAGCTTGTGCATGAACCTGCCCCCAATGCATCGGTAAGGCGCCGGTGACGAAACCAGCGGCGTTGCCCAGCGCACCGAAGAAAGCCCCACCCCAATGTCCCCATTTCTGACCGACGACAGCCGCACTGTCACCGGCTTCCATCGGATTGAAACCTTTTACGACGTCGGCGAAGGACATGTGTTGATTCTTAAGTTGATTGACTTCGTCATTGTTCCAGTGGGAAATCAAATAGTTGATCTCGCTTTTCTCCCCGGCATTGAAGCGGTTATCATGCAGAGCGCCGTTCAACGCATCCAGATCGACTGTGTTTCGCGTGCCGGCGATCTTATGAAATAAATCAGCATGATGATCCATTAGCAGGTGAACGGCCGTATCCGCGCCATGACGCATAACATTGGCATCTTCCAGCCTTTGCTGCGCCTGAGCAATGTCGCTGGCCATGATCCCTGGACCGCCGCCGGATAGTAGATTGCCGATACTGTGCACACCATGTTTCAAACCAGGTGCGGTCAATTCATCATAGTGATTGAGCATATATTGAGAAGCAATGGCTCTAAACTTGTTGCCATTGTCACGGTTCAAGTCGGTGCGCCTGATGTTGTCATCGCCATATTGTTGGTGCTCGTAATCGAGAATAACAGCCCCGAAGATGTGGTTCGCATGATCGTCATTGGCCAACCGTCGCGCTTCATTATCGAATCGAGCCGGGTTGTGCTCTCCGGTTCGCACAAAGTCGGCGACGAAGGCTTCTCTAGCCGCAGCAGCTCCCTTGTCCAGGTAGATCTTTTCTACATTGAGAGCATCACACATTCCGTTAGGCGAGTGGTTGGTATTATCCGCGGCCATGATCTATCCTCCAGTTAGGTTAGAATCGCGCAACAACGCACAGCAGCGAGTCATGATCGAAACTGGCGACTGTCGAAGATTGGACCTGGGATCCGGTAGTAAATCTGCATCGAGGGCTCGGTGCGTTCAAACTACAACAAGCCGTGTGACCACTTAGTGACAAAAACCACGCAACATCTGGTCCGCAGCGGCGGCCGAAAGCACGGGCTACATTCCGAACGCGATTTGGGTATCGGGCGTTTTCTTCGCGTCAGCGCCGTCGGTCTTTCGCAGCATCAGCCCATCCAATAATTCACGCACAGTCGCTGTTAGCTTATCTGCGGAAGTGAGGCTTTTCGTCAAATGAGCGGTCAAACCCAGTTTAAGCCGCGCCTTTTGCTCTTCGTCTAGATCTTGCGCTGTATAGATGATTAGCGGCTTGTGTCCATTTGGTTCGCGGCTCAATATATCCACGACAGCATAACCGTCAGGTGCAGGTATCGATAGATCCAAAACGATCAGGTCCGGATTGTGACTGCGAACCGCACTCACCGCCTGCGCACCGTCTGTCGCTTCAAGACAGTCAACGCCCATCTCCATCAAATGATGCTTGAGGATTTCGCGAGTCGAGGGATCATCTTCGACAACCAGCACACGGGCAGGCCCAATCATCCTCTTGGCGGAATCAATTGCCGCATGCAACCGTTGCTCATCAAAAGGTTTGGAGATCCAATCGATCAACGCCGGGTATCCGTAGTTTGGTTGGCCGTCTTGCTCCTTTGCCGTAACAACAATCACGGGGATATTTTTGCGTTTCTCATCCGCATTCAACGCCTGCAAAAGATCGAGCCCATCGCCGTCAGGCAATGTCAGATCGAGGAGGATCACCAGAGGAATGCATTGTTGCAAAAGGCTGCGTGCTTCTGCCAACGTTTTTGCCCGAACAACGACGAAACCATCTTGCGTCAGGTGAATGCGTAAGACTTCTGCTACGCCATCATCATCTTCGACAAGCAGGGCCGGGCGAACGTGCGACGGCAGTTCTTTCACCACTTCGCCGGCTTGATCGATGAGCACCGGCACATACGACGCGGGCAATTCGAACCAGAAGGTGGTGCCTTTCCCCACTTCACTCTCAACGTGTATGTCACCACCGTGCTGTTCGACAATCGCCTTAGTGATCGACAGTCCCAAACCGGTGCCTTCCTTGTCGCGACTGTTGCCTTGCGAAATTTGTTGAAACTTGCCGAAGAGTTTATGCATCTCTTCTTTCGGTATGCCCGGTCCGTGGTCTATAACGGAGAACCTAAAATTGTTGCCTTCGCCCGGTTGCAAAGCCACTACTACTTCGCTGCCCCGCTCTGAGAATTTGATGGCGTTGGAAACAAGGTTGGCAATCACCTGAATCATTCTGTCTTCGTCGCAAACGGTTTGACCTCTAGTCTTCAAATCTGTAATCAGGGTGACTCCGGCCGCTTGAGCCATGCCACTGATACCGTCGATGGTGCGCTCAATCAGAGTACTCGTTTGCACCGTCTGCCGCTTCAATTCCAACATGCCGGCTTCAATCTTGCGCAGATCAAGAATATCGTTGATTAAACGAATCAACCGTTCGGATTCGGAACGCCCGATCTTTATCAGGTTCAGCATTTTTTCGGGAACAGGTCCGGCCAACCCCCCTTCGATCAAGCCCAGGGAGCCGCGAATCGAGGTTAATGGAGTGCGCAATTCGTGAGAAACCATGGAGTAGAATTCAGTCACGCGCTCCTCTGCCTGTTTTTTCTCGTTGATGTTGCGCCCTTCGGGAATGAGCAAAACAGCTTTGCCTGAGTCGTCGAGCACAGGCTTGAGAGAAAAGTCGACATACATGGTGGTACCGTCGAGTGCAAGATGCGTCGTCTCGAATCGAATGAACTCTCCGGCTGCAGCCTTCTTAATGGACTCCTTCAGCTTGGTTTGCATCTCGGATGAATGCGTCCACCACGGAGTTTCCCAGAACGGCTTGCCAACGACATCTTCGAGCTTAACGCCAGCGAAGTCTAAAGCAGTTTGATTGACGTCGATCAGAGTTCCATCCGGTTTGAGCACACCGATAAACCCATATGTGTTATCGAATACAGCACGAAACTTTCGCTCTGCCTCGCGCATGGCTTCTTGTGCCTTTTGCCGCTCGATCAGTTGACCAATCTCGTTTCCCAGACCTTCAAATACGTTCTCACCCATTGAGTCAACTGGCTTCGCTCGGTCGGCGAATACTTCAATCACACCGAAGATCTTGCCGCCGGCACGGATAGGAAAAGCAAATCCGCTCACCAAACCGCACTTCTCAGCCAAGGTTGCCCGGGTGAAGTTCGGATCGGCGACTAGTTCATTAATCGAAGTTGCTTTTCCAGTGGACCAGACGCGCCCGGGCAAGCCTTCTCCTGGAGATAACTGCATCGACCTGAAAGCATTGATGAATTCACTGTTGGCAAACTTCGCCGTGTGCCACACATCAAGACAATACATAAGCCGAGCCGCTTCATCGATAAGCCAGGTGGCAGCAACAGACCAGCCGCCTTCTTCTCCGAGCATCTGCTCAATATGCCTGATCGATTCTGAAAGATTGAGCGACTCATTGAGAATGCTCACGACGGAATACTGCATGGACAGCGCGTCATCCGCCTTCTTGCGAGCGCGCAAAAATTGCATCGTAAACAGAAAGGAAAGAAAAATTGAGCCGAGGGATAACATGGCGAAGATGCTTGAGTAAATTAGATTATTTGCCGTGAACTGCTGCAAACTGTTCATGCGCAGTGCTAGCAGCCGATTTTCTTCATCGATCATCGACTGGACCACACGCCGGGCTTGATCCATCGCCATCTGGCCTTGATTCGTGCTGACGATTTGCTTCGCCGCCTCAAACCCACGCTCGCGCCGCAATTTTACAGTTGATGCCAACTCGGAGAGCTTCTCATCGACCATTTGTGAAAGAGCACCGATCTTCACCTGCTGATCCGCGTTGTCTTTAGTCAAATCTTTCAGTTCTTCGATTTGCTTCCTGACGGCGATCGAGCCGCTGCGATATGGCTCGAGATAGTCTTCATTTCCAGTAATGATGAATCCTCGCTGCCCGGACTCTGCATCTTTCAAGCTGGACAATGTCGCCTCAATCAAATGCAAGACTTTGTAGCTGTGCAGCACTTGCACCCGGCTGTCAAACTGAGCGTTCAACGCTTGCACGCAAAGGCAGATGGCAAATGCCAGCGCCCCTGCCACGAGCAAGACGCCTATCCAAATCTTGGCTGAGCCAGAGTCTTTCATAGAATGATCTGCCTGTCAGCGCAATTGACAATTGCCGATATCTGTTCGGGCAGTTTCATCGGATCGAACGGCTTGGCAATCACCCCGGCAGCGCCTAGCGAGCGGTAACGCTCGACCTCTTGGTTCAGCACTTTCGCCGTCAGGAAAATTACGATTGGAGTTGAGGGAGTATGGCAAGACTTGATCTGCTCCATCAACGCTAGCCCGTCAGTGTCCGGCATCATCATATCCAACAGCACAAGATCCGGGCAATTTGCATGAACAGACGCCATCGCTTCCTTGCCGTTGGCGGCCTGTCGTACCTGCCAATCAGTCAGACCTTGCAGACTGATTTCGGTGATCAAGCGAATGTTCGCGTCATCGTCGACGATCAAAACTTTCTTTATTTTCCTGCTCATACTCTTCAGTCGACCATGTTGTATTAAAACAGACAAGCCAAAAGCCTGTTGGAGAAAGTACCTATAAATGACTCTATTCCACGCCGGCGAACATTGGGTGAACAAAGCAACATTGATCAACTAATTCACTCATCATCGTTACGCAATCACTCAAAGTGAGTAGCTAGTCTTTGCCCATCGCCGAATATGACCGCGCATTGCCGTTCAGCTTGATCGCCGATTGTACCGGCTATTCCTTCAAGGAATAGATCCAGCCTTCTAAAAGAACGTTGAGATCGCCGGCTTCGAAAGGATCGGCGAAATGCTGCGGGGCTGCGACAAAGAGTGCTGTGACGTAAGCGGCGATTACTGCATCGAGTGCGTGATCGGAGTTGATGATTTGATGCTCGATCTCTTTTTTGATCGAGAGCCTGATGAAATCATTGAGCGAAATCTGCCGGCGCTCTTTCAGGTCGATTAGCCCGCCGAGGATCTGGCGGCGCACTTTCTGCACCTCTTCCTCTTCCTTTTTGGTTTTAGACTTATAGCCGGTGTCGGGCAGTCCGAGAAAGCGCAAGAAATCTCGGGGGTACACTTCTATGACTGCGCACCGTTCTGAGTGCGATTGTTGAAATGGCAAGACATAGAATTTCTCGGGGTTAAGCTGCGCCAACAGCCGCATGCCCTGATAGGTCATCTGCACCATCGAAGGATTGCCCCGATGAAGTGGGCTGACCGCCGGCGATTTCACTGATTTATCCGTCAGCCGTTTGGGTTCCTTCTTAAAGGCCGTCGCGGCAGCGAGAAAATCGTCGAAAGAAGTAAAAACCAGATGCTCAGCCGCTTCCTGCCATGACTGAAAGTCCTTTCTGATCGCAGTAGCGGCAAGATGATCGAGAAACTCCGCCGGCAATGAAAATGGACAATCGATTCCCACAGCGGCGAAGTGCATGCGCGAAAGTTCCGCACCGAGCGCATGAGAGCCGACTTTACGAATCTCGACGATTTCGAATTGCCACCCGCTCAACCGACCACTAGCGAGCCATGTATCGTTGGGCACCTTTGTCGCACCACTAAAATCGACTCCTGCGATTAGTTTGTCAGTCAACTTTTTGATTCCTCAGAAATTACAGCACGGCATCGCGTGATGGTAGCGCATGTGGTGGCAACAGCAGAACGGCAAACCTTACATCCAGGATTATTGCTTAACGAGACTGGCAAAACGACTGCATTGCCAATAGCAAAGAGGCAGTGCAATATTCTCGCAAGCAGAATACAATACCGCAATAGCACCCAATTGATCCTTCACATTCTGGGTGCCAGCGGCGAAGCAGAACCAGTGATATGTCCAAACCGAACTTTCCGCAGATACCTAGCTACGAAGTGCAGGAGCTTTTGGCTCAGGGGGCGAACACTTGCGTTTTCCGGGCTAAGCATGAGCTTTCGCGGCGGGCGGCTGCCATCAAGATCTTGCTGCCGCGCGCTGCGGCTGTGCCAATCAACGTAGTTCGTCTGCAGCACGAGGCTAAAGCTCTCAGTCGATGCAGCCATAAAGGCGTCGTCGTCGTGTACGACTACGGCATCACACCTAATCAATTTCCCTATCTAGTGCTCGATTACCTGCCGGGAATCAACCTGGCGCGCGTTCTCAAAGAGGCACAGACGATCGGCCTTGACGACTTCAGCCGTCTCTTCGTTGAGGTTTGCGAGGCTGCCAGTGCGATTCATAAGGCGGGCGTGATTCATCGCGATTTAAAACCGGCGAACCTAATGACAATGCCGGCAGAATCGGGGACGCTAATAAAAATCATCGATTTTGGCACGGCGAAGATGCTTAATGAGCAGCCGCCGGACACCATGGCGCCCGCAGTTGCCGCCGAAATCCGCGGAACACCCGCATACATGAGCCCCGAGCAGTGCATGGGGCAAGAAATCGACACGCGCTCGGACATATTCTCACTGGGATGCACGATGTTCGAGGCGTTGACGGGCGCGTCTCCGTTTCTCGGCGCCACCGCTGTTGAAACGATGCAAAATATCGTCGGTCGCGAACCACCGCCCCTGGCACGGATCAAGCCGGAAGCCGCGGACATGGCGCCAGTAGTGTGGCGATGCTTGCTGAAGTCTCCCGACGATCGATTTCAATCAATGCAAGAGGTGAGCGCAGCGTTGAAAAACGTGGCGCAGCTCAAGACTCTCGGCTAGGATTGATTTCCAAGAACCTGGCCGGCCGATGCCATTTGCAGGTAAATGCCATGGCAAATGCAATCGCGCCCAGCGGGAGCCGAGCGCGAGAGCCTTCGTTTGCACTGACCAAACTTCTATACTTACGTTCGTGACCAATCCATCGGCGCCTGCACTGGAGGATAACCAGCAGCCTCAGTCTGTGCGAGGGAGAGCTGCGCGCCTGGTGACTTCGCACCGCTGTTGAACGAGTAGTTATATGGAGTGACGTCGAGATATCCCGGCCCTTGTGAGCGCGGTTCGGAGAAGCCACCCTTCGGCCTGTCGTCGGATACCGGAATATGAACAGTGACCGGCTGACGGTTCTCCGGATGAATCAACACATCACCATCTCGCTTCATATATGCCGTCAACTGATTGGGAGTGAATACAGCGCGACGAATGTCGACGGCGAGCCCGCTGCCCTCAAGGGCTTTGTTGATTTGGCGTTCCATGGCATCGGCACCGTTAGCGCCACCACTTTCATAGGCGCGTTTGAACAAATCTCTGATGATTGCTGCAGTTTCTTTTGTGGGAAAGCCATTGGAATCCTTCAATGACTGGGCAGCATCAGAAATCTTTTTCTCATCGGTTTCTTTCTGAGTATCTCTCAGCACTTTCATCGTTGTGTCCAGAGCCTTCTGCCCGTCTATGGTTTCGGGATTTTGGTTGGTCCAGTCACGCATCTCAGCAGTCGGCTTGTCCTTTCCATTTAACGGCAACTTCACCGTCACTGTTCCTGCAGATTTGCTGGGATCTTCTTGTAGGGTGGACGGGCGTCTGATGTAGAGTCCATCTTTGGTCACCTGCATCGAGATGCGGTGCTCCTTCAACTGCTCATTTGCCAGCCGCATTAGCTCCTTTTGATCCGGAGAATCCTTCAGCATTTGCATTGCGCCCTTCACATCACCCTTGGCCAGTGACGTCACAAATGAATTTGCCTCAGCCTTCTTCTCAGATTCCAATCTGAGATCCAATTTCTCAGCACTGGGAAGCTGGCGCATTACTGTGCCTTCGTTATTGTCGGTCCTGATTATGTCGGCGATTGGTTCGGGTGAGTTGGGATTGCGTCCAATTGGTTTTGCTTCCGGTATTTCGGCCATGCTCATACTCCTTACCGTTAACATCTGGTTGCGTTGACACGTCAGTCGATCACTCCTGGCGGAGTTGGACTCGTTGTTGCCCCGAGAATGCAGCGACGCCTCAGTGCTGGTTGCTGAGATGGTCTCTGGAACCGGAGAAACTATAAATGGGTTAACGCAGAATCGTTCAGACAGTGTGCGATCGAATTGTTACTCAATTGTGACAGCTACTGAAAGGCGCCGACGACAGAAGACAAGCAACGGCTCGCTTATAATACAGAGACTTTACTCGTATTCCATAGAGACTACATGCAAAAACAACATATCGGCGGCAAGATCTTTCGCAAGGGAATCCTTCTTGTGTTGATACCACTGTTTTTCGATATCGTTTTTGTTTGCACTCTGTCCGTTCTCCAGCAACAATCGGAAGAGGCAGCTGCTCGAGCCAATCGTGTCAACACAGTGCTCATGGGCACTCACGATCTGGGAACTCATTTCACCCAGGCCCTGTACGTAGTTTTTTGGTATGTAATCGAAAAGAATGAATCGTTTAGACGGATAGTCGAGGACCTCATGAATATTGAGGTGCCGCACGATCTTGAATTGGTCAAGAAGAATCTCTCTGCCGATCCCAGAGAGCAAGAACTGGGAAGGAAAGTTGAGCTTTCAGTCCAGCAAGCGATAAACACTTACAAATACATTCTCACACTGCCGGATCCAATGAAGGAATTGCACCGCAAAGGAATAGCAGCTTCGACGAAAAGCAAAATCGCGGAATCTTTGAGAAACATTCTGCAGGCAAACAATGAGATCGACGAAACACTGGTTCAGGAAAGCAAAGATTTGCCGCAGGTGACAGCCAATTTGCGTCAGCGCGTTCGCGTTGCTGTGTATATAGGTGTTGCCCTAAACGTTCTGATCGCGATAGCATTAGCCTCTTACTTCAGTCGCGCAATTACTGCACGCATCGCCGTGATGTTTACGAACACAGATCGATTCGCGAAGCACTTGCCGCTTTTGCCGGAGGTCGGTGGCGATGATGAATTAGCGGCATTAGATTCCGCATTCCACAAGAGTGTTTCGGAGGCGAGAAACCTGGAGCGGCTACGCCAAGAATTTTTGCAAATGGTGACGCACGACATTCGCGCGCCTGTGACTTCGGTGCGAACATTTTTGGGCAATATTGAAACCGGCATATACGGTCAGCTGCCGCCAAGACTTTTGGAATCAGGCAAGGTGGCGGAACGCAGTCTTTCTCGCGTATACGCAATGGTCAGCGATCTTCTCGATCTGGAAAAAATCGATTCGGGAACGATGAAGCTGGAACCAACATCAATCAACATTCGCTCGCTCTGCCGGGAAGCAATTGATACTATCAGTGCAGAAGCCGACCGTCTCGGTGTTTCACTGTCGTTGGATGCACAAGAAGTGACCACCAGGGGTGACGAGAAGCGATTGCTGCAAGTAATCGTCAATCTGTTGGGCAATGCGATCAAAGTGGCGCCGGCACAATCTACGGTCGCTGTCCTGACTCAAGTCCAAGACACTGAGGTGAAATTGAGTGTCGTTGATCAGGGACCTGGCATCCCGGACACAGATCTGGGCAGCGTGTTTGAAAGATTCAGTCAAGTCTCGACGCCGCGGGCGGCACCCGGCATTGGTTTGGGTCTGGCGATTTGCAAATCACTGGTGGAGTTGCATGGGGGCACCATACAAGTCTGCAACAACGCGGAGGCGGGGGCTTGTTTCTCTTTCACAATCCCAATCAAATCGATCGCGCAGGCAAACGATTTGCAGCAATCACCTCCGGCGGGAATATAATCTAGAATCAGTTGGTCGAGTACGTGGATAAACAAAGCATTGCAAAGGGCATGAGGGCATGTCGAGAGTTCTGCTGGTCGATGATGATGAAGACTGCCGGCATATGTTGCTCGACTGGCTCGAGGGCAATCACCATATTGCCGACGGTGTGGCAGATGGGTCGACCGCATGGGAGTATATTCTTTCCACCAGCTACGACGTCATTATTCTTGATTGGATGTTGCCGGGAATCACCGGAACGGAAATCCTGCGCCGTATGCGAGAGCAGCCGATCAATACGCCGGTATTGATGCTGACTGGGGCATCATCGATAGAGCACAAACAAGAGGGTTTTGAATCAGGTGCTGATGATTATTTGACGAAGCCGTTCGACGTACGGGAGTTTGGCATGAGGCTGCAGGCGCTTTTGCGGCGGCCGCGCGATATTGCTCCTGTTGTATTTGAAGTCGCCGGCTGTTTCGTCGATAGTCAACGCGGTGTGATTAAGCAAGGCGACACAGAAATTCAGTTAAAGCGAAAAGAGCTGGCAGTATTGGTGTTACTGCTGCGAAATCAAGGACAACTATTCAGCCCTCAGAAACTGCTGGAGCACTTGTGGAAATACGATGAAGAAGCGGGCGAAGTGGCTGTACGGGCGTGCATCGCACGGCTACGAAAGCGCCTCACCAGCGAGGGATTGCCGGATCTGATCAGCACTGTTTACGGCATGGGCTATACGATCAAAGTACCGGATTGATCGACGAATCTGCTTCAAATTATGAGTGGGGGTGGAGGTCTTTTTTTTGCCCCAGCTCGATTTACGAATTAATATACAAAGAAATGTAACATGCCTGTTTCGGGACAGAGGCAGTTTTCAATCCATGAATATTTCTTGGTTTTACGTGTCAAGCAATTTTTATATTCATCGTTACAAATTTGGTGGTTTCGAAATCTCAGGCAAAAAAAGACATGCCACCTGGACTGGCTAATGGACCCATTCTTTGCCGCGGTTTTCCGGAGTTTCCAGTTCCATGCGCTCGGTGTCGGGCATCGCCATGTTGGCACCCTCGGCGTGGTAGGAGGGACGCGGCTCGGGATCTGCCTCGGCTTTTTCCTGTGTTGCTAATTGCGGATCGACTTTGGTGCCGACTTGTAATGAGTCGGAGCCATGCAATGCGACGACGTCGCCTTCTTTGAGATCACCGAAGACTTCAATCATGTTGCCCATGCTCAAGCCGCGTTTGACTTTTACCCATTCGATCGTGTTGTCTGGTTTGACACGACAGACAAAAGTCTCCAACGTCGATGTTTGTTCAACAGCCGTCGTGGGAACCATCAGAGTCGGGTGCTGCCGGCGTGTCGGCCAATATACTTCGCAGAACATGCCCGGCAAAATACGATTGCCGTGGTTCCAGTAGTTCAGCTCGACGGGCATGGTGCGGGTTTTTGGTTCCAAATAATTGCCCAGCCGAGCGACATTGCCGGTAAATCGTTCGCCGGGATGAGTGGAAACACTGAATTGCACCGGAGCACCAGGCTCGACCCCGCTTGTATCGACTTCGGGAACGGGAGTTGTGACACGCAGAAGATTCAATTGCTGGATGCGCACAATCGGCGGATATGCCCCCTTGCCTAGGGGTCCGACGAAACTGCCGACGTGCATGTTTCTCTCCGTGATGAAACCATCGAACGGGGCAGACACGATCAAGTAATCCGCGATCTGCCCATAACTGGCGGTCGCTGCCTGGGCCGATTTCAAACTATCCTTCAATGAGGCGATTTGTTTGACCGCTGCGTTGACGTTCTCCTGCCAGGCGTTCATCCTCTCTTTGTCTGATTCCACAGTTTCCTGCAGCACAATCACTTCGTTGGGCGCCACCACTCCTGGTACTTTAGAAGCGTCCTTGGTGCGCGTGTAGGTATCGTTGTCACCAAGCATCTTGGCCCTGGCATCGAGCATCGAGGCTTTGGCGCTGAACAATTTCTGCTCGGCTTCGTGCAATTGAGCCCGAGTGGCCTCGGCTTTAGCCTCAGCTTCTCTGGTCTGCGCTCCCAGTTCTGGTGCGTACAACCCGACCATCGCCTGACCCTTCTTGACGATCGAGCCCCGGTCAATGCCGATCCACTTGATGAAGCCCGGAACTTTGGGATAAATCGCCACATCTTGATAGGCGTAGATCTCGCCCGGCAATTGGTCGATCCGCGAGAGCAATCGTGATACCACTTTCGTCACCGGCAGCTTGAGCACAAACGGCTCGTCATCTGCTTCTTTCTTTTGCGCCTCGCCGCAACCGGCCAGGTAGGTAGAGCCAAGAACAGTTATTGCCGCAACAATGCACACGCCGACAAGCTTTCGATCAAGCCTGTGCCCGGTGTTCATCGTGTCCATTGCCCTCACTTATTCGACCTCCTATTCTCCACGATCGTCAGGGTGTAAAGACGGAGATACCAGTGAACTGCTCTGCTGCACGAAGGCAAAAACGAGCGGCAGAATCGTCAGTGCAGCCACGGTCGACATAGTCAAACCACCAATGACTGCGCGTCCCAGTGGAGCGCTTTGCTGCCCGCCCTCGGAAAGAGCCAGAGCCATCGGCACCATGCCTGATACCATGGCGATCGATGTCATCAAGATCGGGCGCAGGCGCTCCGAGGCTCCTAGAAGCGCCGCGTCAACAGCAGGCATGCCTTCAATGCGGTTGCGCTCCGCGAAAGAAACCAGCAAGATCGAGTTGGACACGCCCACCCCGATCGACATGATCGCCCCCATAAAAGACTCCACGTTTAACGTGGTGCCGGTGATCCACAAAACGAACAGCACACCGAATATGATGGCAGGCGCAGTGGAAAGCACGATCGCCGCCAACTTGGGCGATTGGAAATAGCCGGTGAGCATGAGGAAGATCACGCCTACCGCCAGACCAAGTCCGGTGAAGAGGTGCGTGAATGTATCCTTCAAAACAGGCACCTGCCCGGCCACTCGCACGCGCACGCTGCGCGGCGGCTTACCGGCACGGTTGACGGCGTCCTGCACCAGCCGTCCCATCGTGCCCAAATCGGTGCCCCTGATGTTGGCAGTCAATGTGACGACCCGCATCATGTTGTCCCGGTCATACTCGCCGATGCATTTGCCGTAGGTCACTTTGGCAACGTCTCCGACCAGAGGGTGCTGCTCATTTTCTGAGGTCATGGCGGGAAACTGCTGAACCGTTTCAATGGAATTGATCTGCGCCTGCGGCACCTGCACTTGCACCTGATAGGAAACTCCGGTCTTGCGATCCATCCAGAAGTTCTCCAGGATGTAACGACTCGATGACGTAGCGGGCACCAGGCTGTTGCCGACCTGCGCCGGTGTCAGGTTGAACTGCCCGGCCAGCTCGCGATCGATCTTGATGTCGACGGTTGGATAATCTTGCGGCTGACCATACTGCAGATCACGGATGTAAGGAATCTTCGCCATCTCGGCTTTGATGCGATCGGCAAACAAGCGGCTCTCTTCGATATCAGGTCCTTTGACGATGATCTGAATCGGCGTCGGTGAGCCGAGGTTCATAATCTGGCTGACCAGATCGCCCGGCTCGAACGAATAAGTAACATCAGGCAACTCCCTGGCAAACGCCTTGCGCAGCCGGTCTTTGAATGACGGCAGATCGATTTTCGCAGCTTCGCGCAAACGCACGTCGATTACTGCCTCATGCGGTCCGCTGGTCCAGAGAAAGACAGAACTGATGACGAACTGCACGGGCTGCTGCCCGGCATAGCCCAGCGACGCTTCCACATTGCCAGGGCCGGCTTCGCGTTTGACCACTTCCAGGCTTTGCAGCACCTTGCGCTCGGTCACCTCGACCCGCGTACCGGTCAGGCAGCGAATACGCATGCGAAACTCATCGGTGTCGGCGGAGGGAAACATCTCACGTCCGATGTGAGTGAACAAGAGAATGCTGACGCCGATTGCCGCAATGAAGTAAACCGGAATGATCACCGCCCGCAGTGGCATCGCCCGGCCCACCATTTTGGAAAAGCCTTGTTGAAACTTGTAAAACGGCCCGCTCTTCTCATCGTGATGCTGCGCGTGCACCAGCCACACCGCCATCACCGGCACCAGCGTGCTGGACAGAAGGAAAGAAGAAACCATGGCAAAGCCGACCGCCAGGGACAATGGCACAAACAGCGCTCTGGTAATCCCGGTCATAAAGAATGAGGGAACGAAGACGGCGAGAATCGACATCATCGCCAGGAATCGCGGCACCATCGTCTCCACGCCGGCAGCAAGAGTGGCCCGAGTGATCGGCTCGCCCCTGGCAAGGTGCGTGTGGATGTTCTCGATATTGACAGTCGCCTCGTCGACCAGGATACCGATCGCCAACGCCAGCCCGCTCAACGTCTGAATGTTAATCGTCTGACCGGTCATCCACAAAGACAATGACGCGCCAAACAAAGCGCAAGGAATTGTCGTCACAACAATGATCGTGCTGCGCCAGTCGCGCAAGAACAACAAGATCATCAATCCGGGCAGCAAGGCACCAAGCGCGCCTTCGTCCAGCACGCCTTTAATTGAATCGGTCACATGTTTAGATTGGTCGAACTCGTAGCTCAGTTTGACGTCTTCCGGCAAAAGGCTCTGCATGATCGGCATGTGCTTGCGCAGAAGATTGACGACAGTAACCGTCGATGCATCAGCGCGTTTGATCACCGGAACGTAGACTGTGCGCCGCCCGTTGTACAAGGCATAACCGGCGAGGATGTCGCTGGCATCCGTGATGTAAGCCACGTCGCGCATAAACACCGTCGGTCCCTGTCCCATCTTGATCGGCAAATAGTCAAGCTGGTGAATGTCAGGCAGGTCAGTGTTGATCGGCGAAATGCACATGAAATCGCCGGTGCGCACGTTGCCCGCCGGAGTAATCATGTTGCCGGTAGCCAGGGCATTGACGATCATGTCGCCGGATATGTTGAACTGCCGCAGCCGTTGCGGGTTAACATTAATGACAATGGTTCTGGCGTTGCCTCCGAACGGCGGCGGCGCCGCCGCACCGGGAATGGTGCCCAACTCCGGCCGCACCCTGACAAATGCCAGATCCTGCAGCCGATCGATCGTCTCGGTTTTACTCGACAACACCAGCTGCCCCACAGGCAAAGAGCCCGCGTCAAAGCGCAGCACAAACGGCTCCAGCGTTCCCGGCGGCATCAAGGTGCGAGCGCGGTCGACCATCGCCACCGTAGTCGAGAGCGCCTCGGACATGTTGGTGCCGGGATGGAAGTAAATCTTGATCAAAGAGATGTTCTGAATCGAGCGCGACTCGATGTGATCGACACCAGGAATGTAGAGGAAGTGAATTTCGTAGGTAGAAACCAGATAGCCTTCCATCTGGTCCGGCGCCATGCCGCCGTAGCCCTGAATCACGTAAATCGAAGGAATGTCGAGGTCGGGGAAGATGTCTTCCTTCATCGTCGTCAAGGCCATAATCGCCATGATCATCAAGGTGACGACGCCGATGACGATAGTGATGGGACGCCGCATCGAAGCGCCGATTAACCACATGCTACTTCGTGCCCTCCGCTAATGTCGCCAGTGAAAGAAACGGCTTGAGATCGCCCTGCGCGTACCCGGTCTGTAGAATAGCCTGCCAGACGCGCACCCTGGCTACGGCGCTTTCGATCTCGGCTCTCTCTAAGATCTCTTCCGCCTCAGCCACTTCAACTATATTGCTCAGCCCGACCCGATATCGCTCAAGCGCTTTCAGTTCATTTTCTCTGGCTGATATGAGCAAAATGTCTGTTTCATCGGCTATCCGCCTGGCATTATCAAGCATGACTCGGGCGCGCGCATCCTTTTGCAACAAGATTTGAATGGCCAGATCGTAGTTGGCTCGCTCGGCTTGCTCTTCTCGCACGGCCATATGTTTTTGCGCCTTGACGGGAAACGCGTCCATGATCGGAAAGCTCAGAGAAAAACCGGCTACCCAGTTAGCCGTCTGCGGCACCACTCCGCCGGCCACCACGCGCGGGTCGCTATTGTCGCCTGAGCCTCGGCCCCAGATGCCTGAGTGAAGCCAGAGTTTGGGATACCAGGTTCTGTCCCAGACATGCACCTGCGCGTCAGCCCTCCTCACATCAGAGCCCCGCAAGATAGCCAGAGGATGGTTGGCCACTTCGATCGGCGGCGCAGTAAAAAGTTTATCCGGCCGTTTTTCCCAGGGAGTCTCCTGCACATCAACGTATGTACCGGCGATCCCCATGGTTTCGGCCAGATCGACTTGCGCCAGTTCAGCGGTCCGCTCGGAATCGATCAGCCCGATGCGAGCCTGCGCCAGATCCGCGTCGGCGCGGGCGGAGTCGACGCCCGGGCGCAAACCGCGATCGACGCGTGTATGCACAACCAGCTGCCATGCCTCCATGCGCCGCACCGTCGCCTGCTGAGCGCGAATCATCGCCCGCGCGGCGACGGTTTCAAGATAAGCCTGGGCAGCAGCATTAGCCACATCGAGCTGAGTCAGTTTGTAAGCGGCAATCGCTGTGGACCGATCGGCGTGAGCGAGCAATACGTTGGCGTGGCGCAGCCCGAAATCATACAACTCCCAGGAAAAATTGAAGCCAAAGTTATTGTCAAAGACGCTGCGGAATGTGGAGCTGTGCGACGGAACGCCGGTCTGCGTGGGAATTACATCAAGAGCCTGGGGAAAGATAACGCCGTTGATGTTGTTGAGAGTCGAGCGCAACTCCTGCGCGATCAAGTCGATCTTCGGCAAATAAGCAGCGCGCTGCAGGTTGATGTTCGAGCTTTGTCTGTCGATGTGTGCACGCGCCGCGCGCAGCGACGGGAAGTTGCGCAAAGCGATGGTGACGGCGCCGGTAAGCGTGTACGGCTTGGTGTTGGTCTCAATCTTCGAATGCAGGGGCAACGGCAATCCACGATCTCGAAAGTTGATATCGCCAATATCCGGTAAGGGCGGCGTCGTATCTGATTCGGCAGCATGGCTGAAACGGCAGGAGAGCAACCAGAGCGCAACAAAGGTCAGGGCAATCGCCCAAAAGGTATTCGGCAGCGAATTTCGAATGCGCATCCACGAAGCTCCATAACGTTTGCGCCCCAAAGCGCAAACGTAGACCCATTGACCTGTAAACAGTTACGGGATCTGCATAAGGGTACATAAAATTGCCTGAACCCAGCATTAACAGCTCAAAAGGAAACCAATTTGCAGCGAAGGCAAGGCGGCGAGGAGCCGTCGCAGCCGAAGCGGTTGAACAGCGGAGGAGCCGAGGGACGAAGGCGACGGAGCGATTGAGAATAGTCAGGAGCAACTCTTGAAAAGCAAAGCCCGAGCCAAAAGCCCGGGCTTTGATAATTGTGAGACGGCGGTTATTTAAGTCCGTTCTTGATCACTCCATAACCCAGCCCAATCGCACCGCCGACCGCGGCTCCCTTGAGACCATCGTGACTGCCCCGCCCGCCGGCCATTCCCAGACCCAGACCGATCGCTGCACCAGTGGCGGTGTTCTTCGCAATCGGGTGCCGACGCATGGTCGAGCTCGAACGGATCAGACCGACGCCGGCGCCGGTGCCGGCGCCAATCGCGGCGCCGCGCACGACCCCTTTATGTGTAACCAAACCGGTGACTGCACCAGCGGCGGTGCCGACCGCCGCGCCCTTGGCTGCCGCTTTCACTTTCGGGTGGCGCTGCCAGTAAGTGCCGCTTTTGACGGTGGTAGTAGTAGTTGTTGTAGTGTGGTGCTTTTTGCTGACCGAAGCACTATAAGTTTCGGCGACCGATGGAACCAGACCCTGCGTCGCCAAAAGGCAGGCAATCGCAACTGCATATGCCATTTTCGGTAGACTGGACATATTAATTACCTCGAAGACGATATTTGGAACAACAGTCACCATCCCATTAGACGTAGGATGGAATTGTTCAGTTCCACTTATAGTCTACTAAAAATTCGCTCCGTCGGCTTCGTCCCTCGCCTCCTCCGCTGTCCATCCGCTTCGGCTGCGACGGCTCCTCGCCGCCTTGCCTTTCGCTGCTTCTTCGAGTTCCTGTACTTTCGCGGCCGAAGGTTACTTGCAGTGAATAAACGCGCTCCCAAGGCTGGCTGAAGCACCCTTTGCTCAGCCAGCTGGCCGCTGCGATTGCAACACGCTCTGGCAGAATGCGCGCACCGGTGCAAAACTCGCTGCCAGATCGCGCACCAGATCGCCGGACTGTCCCCAGTTCTCCGCCAGGGCACTGGCTTCGATGTTCTTGCTGATGGCCGCCATGCCTTGCGCACCGATAGAAGCGCACGCGCCCTTCATCTCGTGCGCGCAGCTCTTCAGCTGTTTGGCATCCTTAGCCGACACAGAGACGTTCATGCGCCCCAATAGATCGTCGGTGGACTGAATGAAAATCTCCAACAGCTCTCGTGCCCCTTCTTCACCGCAAGCCGATTCCAGAGCTTGCAAGTTGATCGCGTCCGGTTCTGGTGGCATCGAGCCGTTCTGAACTTTGGACTCTCCGCCTGTAGTCATCATGGTCACCGCTCCTTTCGTTTGCTCCCTGGCGCCGCGCCACCTGTTCGAGTCTGGCTTGAACCAGCGCAGCAGCACTTCCTTCAGTTTAGCCGCCGTCACGGGCTTGCTCACATAATCATCCATGCCCGCGGCGATACACTTCTCTCTGTCTCCCTGCATTGCGTGTGCAGTCATGGCAATTATAGGGATATGCTTGCCGGTCAGCGTTTCCGCCCGGCGAATGGCGCCTGTGGCTTCAAAACCATCCATGTCAGGCATCTGGCAATCCATGAGAATGACCGAATACGGCGCGCGGTTCACCGCCTCCACGGCTTCGCGACCGTTCGCCACCACATGAGCGGAAAACCCCAGCTCTTTCAAGAGCAAGGTGGCTACCTTTTGATTGACCGGATTGTCCTCTGCCACCAAAATCATGCCGACGTTTTTGATCACCGAAAATTCGCCGGTGGTCATCAGGCGCTGAATGCGCGTAGCCGATGTTTCCTGGACCGGCCGCGCATCTTTGTCGAGCACGAGAGCGATGCAATCTAAGAGCCGCGATCGTTTGACCGGCTTGATCAGATATGCAGTAAAACCAGCCTGCAATGCCGTTTCACCCAGGCGTTCTTCATCGGCGGCAGTGCAAAGGATCAGCTTGGTCGAGCGCAGTGCAGGGTTGTCGTCAACCTTGTTGGCGAGCACGAAGCTGAGCATGTCGGGCAGATGCAGCTCGACCAGGGCGACGTCGTACGGCGCCCCAAGTTCTGCCTCGCGGCGCATCAACTCCAGCGCCTGAGCGCCGTTTTCGGCGTGGTCGACTTGCTTGACCGAATCGGAAAGATAGTCGAGAAATACCCGCGCCGTTCCCTGCAGTGGATCGACGACAATCACTTTCGTATCGGCCAAATTCGATGAAATCTGCCATTGCGGCGGATGCGATTCTCTCGGGTACTCGAGCGGCACCGAAACCCAGAAGGTAGATCCTTTGCCCTCGACCGAGCGAACGCCGATGCGGCCGCCGAGCAGTTCGACCAGTAGTTTGGCGATCGAAAGACCAAGGCCGGTGCCACCATACTTGCGGGTGATCGAGCCGTCTGCCTGGGTGAACGGTTGAAACAGGCGGTGCACGGTTTCCTGCGCCATGCCGATGCCCGTGTCGGTGACGGAGATGCGCACCCGGCAGCGCTGCTCCTCTTTGTATTCGAGCGCCACTTCCACCAGCACCTCACCGCCGGTGGTGAACTTGATCGCATTGCTGAGAAGATTGAGGAGGATCTGCCGCAGCCGCCCGGGGTCGCCGCGCAATATCTCAGGGATTTCGCGAGAAACGCACGTCATCAGCGAAAGCTTCTTGGCGCGCGCTTGCTCGGCGACCAGCTCGGCGGTCCCCTCAATCACGTTGGAGAGTTCGAAGTCGACAATTTCCAGTTCTAGCTTGCCGGCTTCAATCTTGGAAAAATCGAGAATGTCGTTGATGATGTCCAAGAGCGAGCCGGCCGAGTCGCGAATAATGTTGGCGATCTCGCCTTGCTCGGCACTGAGGGTGGTGCGCGTCAACATGTCGCTCATACTGATCACTCCGTTAATGGGCGTGCGGATCTCGTGACTCATGTTGGCGAGAAAAACGGATTTGAAGCGCGATGCCTCCAGGGCCTGGTCGCGTGCCTGCTCGAATTTATTTGCGAGAGACTTGAGCTCTT
>Ga0206819_10205_pt1 | contig 20970 bp, 24 predicted proteins | sample Alteio_BWOrgCont_87_FD_152855 | JGI IMG/M metagenome (GOLD analysis project Ga0206819, IMG submission 152855) | Enriched cells from forest soil in Barre Woods Harvard Forest LTER site, Petersham, Massachusetts, United States -... | ecosystem: Environmental > Terrestrial > Soil > Temperate forest >... | reverse complement strand
TTGTAATGATTGCCACTGTCTGGGTATTGACTGCGCTCAATCTTGCCGCCCAACAAATCTACCTTGGACCAGGAGGCTCTGGAGCCTCCAGCGGTGGCGCGGACTGGCTCACAGGGGCGAACGGCGGCGGAACCACCACGCTCGATTACGATGATCCGCCCCACGATGGTTTCGATTTCACCATCAGCAACACCGTGGACGGCAAAGGCAACACTGGAGACTGGCGTTGCCCGCCTTTTCCACTCGGGCCGGCCGCCGGCGGCGCAAGACCCATCACATTTTCCTTCGCATACAAGCTGGCGGATCCCGTAGCCAAAGGAAACAATATCCATGTCCAACTTCGTTTCTTCGATGCCTCGGGCACAAATTTCATTTCCGAAATCGTCCTTCCCGTTGGCGCTCATACCGGCGATTCCCAAATGACTGATTACAAAACCTGGACCATCGGTAATATCGTCGCCCCGCGCAGAGCCAGAACAGCCGATATCTGGGTGGACGCCAATATTTTCGAGCCGTGGATTTCCGGTATCGGGCGTTTCGGCGATTTTTCCGTCACCACCGCGCCGCGCTCGTTGACATTTAAAGCGGGTGTTGCCTTTGGCCTCCTGCTCGGGCTGGGCGCTTTGTTCTGGCTGGCCATCTATTTTTGGCAGCGCTCCCAGCCTTCCTGATTATGAAAGGCCAGAGAGCTTTCACTCTGATCGAATTGCTGGTGGTCATTGCCATCATCGCCATCCTTGCCGCCTTGCTCCTGCCCGTCCTGAGCAGTTCCAAACAAAAAGCGTGGCAGACCGCCTGCCAAAATAACATCCGCCAGCTTCAACTCGCCTGGATGACTTATGCCAACGATTTCACCGATCATCTGCCCCATAATTCCAGTGGCGACCAGGCCGGTGAATCGCTCGAAAATCCCGGATGGGTCGCTGGAGACATGTGGATGGACTCCGACGCCGGACAGGATCTTACCCAGAGCACCAACATTCAACTCCTGGTTGGACCTCAATACGCGCAGTTCGGTTCCATCGGCGCCTATGTCAAAAATCCGGCCGTCTATCACTGCCCGGCGGATAAGAGCACAGTCACGATCAGTGGCCAGGCGCTGCCCCGGGTGCGCAGCATGTCCATGAACAATTACATGGGCGCACAGGAATTGCCGGGTTATCGCTATTTCATGAGATTACAGGACATCATCACCCCCGGCCCGAGCGATGCCTGGGTGTTTATGGATGAACGCGCCGATTCCATCAACGACGGCCTGTTCGCCGTTGATGCCGCGGCGCAATACGCCATCATCGATTACCCTTCCTGTTACCATGACGGCGGTTCGTCCCTTTCCTTCGCCGACGGTCATACGGAGTATCACCGTTGGATCGAGCCAACGACCGATCCACCGATGGATCTCAACCAACACCTTCCCGGCGGTTCAAAACCGACTTCGCCTGATGATCTTGACATGCAGTGGCTCGTCTCGCACACGACCAGCAAATTATGAGCATCGGCCAACCCGAAATAATTTCTTGTCTCCCTTTGCCATCGGCGCACATATAACTGTGAATGACCGAAACCTCTGATGCCGAACTGCTGCGCCGATACGCCCGTGAAAATTCCGGCGAAGCCTTTGCCGCCATCGTCGAGCGGCATATCAGCCTCGTTCATTCCGTCGCCTTGCGGCACACCAGCGATCAACAGCATGCCGAAGACATCACCCAGGCAGTGTTCATCCTCCTCGCGCGCAAAGCCTCCGCGCTCGGCCCCAAAACCGTCCTGCCCGGCTGGCTCTATCATGCCGCCCGCCTGACCGCCGCCAATTTCCGCCGCTCCGAAATCCGCCGCATCCACCGTGAACAGGAGGCCTGTATGCAATCCACTCTCGATGAATCCATGCCCGACGTTTTGTGGCCCGAACTCCTTCCGCTGCTCGACGACGCCATGTCGCGGCTGGGCGCTCATGACCGCGACGCCCTCGTGCTCCGCTTTTTCCAGAACAAAAGCCTGGCCGAAGTAGGCGCGGCCATGGGCCTGGAACAGCGCACCGCCCAAAAACGCATCCTCCGCGCCCTCGAAAAGCTGCGGAAAATTTTTGGCAAACATGGCGTCCAATCCACTGCCGAGAATATCGCCGCGGCGATTTCCGCCAACTCCATCCAGGCCGTTCCGGCGGCCCTGGCCAAATCCGTGGCCGCCGTCGCGATTTACAAAGGCGCCACCGCTACCTCCTCCACCCTCGCGCTGGTCAAAGCAACTCTAAGACATATGACATTCCAAAAATTAAAGATCGTCGCCGTCGCCGCGGTCGCGGTGATGTTCGCTGCGGGCACCACCGCCATGGCTGTGGACCATGATTCGCAAAAATCTCAAAATGACAACTCCTTCCCCTACCGGATGGCGGATGATTTCTGGCAGGTCCTCAGCAACGTGGATACAAACAAGCTCATTATCCGCGTGGCTCTCACGTCAAACAACAAGGCCGCGAGGCCGGAGGATGTTTACCTGACCATCCATAGCCCCACCAAAGGCCCCATCCCCGTGCGGCTCGCCACGAACGGGCTGTTGCTTGATTTTCCACATGACGAAGCATTGCGCCGGGAAAATCCCAACGTCACATTCAGCCAGCCTCACGGCAACGTTACTTTCTGGTGCACCATTCCCCCGCCCCACGGTCTTACGTTTCAATACAGCCAGCTCTATGACGGAGTCACGGAGATAAACAAAGCGATCGCGAAACTGAACAAATTGATGACGCCGTCGGATTTGGGATGGATCAACTACATCGAATGGCTCTTCTCGCCGGGATGGAAGGTAAAAAGCATCACCATTGATTTCCCAAAATCAGGCGCGCGCAAAGCAACCCTTCAGATCATGGCTGCTTCGGGCACAAGGACCTATACCGCGAATGCCGCGGGCACGATAAAGCTAAAATTCGATGATGCCCTCCTGCGGGAAAATCCCGAAGTCCAGCTCTCTGAAAAACCGCGATACGTCTTCCCGGATATATCGCGGTGATCCATGGGGTCCTGAGATTTCTATTGAGTTCTCTAGCCCCGACGCCATCATTTCGAGGCTATGGCGCATAGCAACGCAGAAGATACCCTCGTCATCCTCAAACCCGATTCTTTTTGGCGCAACTTGAATCAACAAGTTGTCAGTCGTGTAAAATCTTTGGGATTACAGGTCGTCGCCGAACGCGTCCTCAAAGGCGGCGAGAACCTTCCCGAGGAAAAATGGCGCGAATTCTACTTCCCCGCCATCGGCAGCCGTCCACCCTGTCTGGATGGCACCTCCAAGTACATGGCTTACGGCCCCGTACAGGTCATCCATCTGCGGGGCGAAAACGCCATCCAAAAAGTCCGCCAAACCATCGGCGCCACCTACCCGTCCAAGGCCGCTCCCGGCACCATCCGTGGCGATTTCTGGCCCGGCGCCAATGAAGCCAATGCTTCCTACCGACTCAAATTCCAGCAACCCGGCGACGACCAATTCCTCTTCAACATGATCCACGCCTCCGATTCGCCCCAAAGCTTCGCCCGCGAGATTCAGTTTTTTAAGTTGTAATCCGGTGGGGCGAGACTCCGTCGAGCCCTGATTTTGTGCTCCTTGGAAATTGAATATTGAGCATTGAATGTGCTTTGTGGAAACCATTTCATTAACACCGCGTTTTAACGCGGTACCTGTCGGCGGTGCTGAAAGAAAAACCGTTTAAACGGTTTTACTCAGTGGGTTGCCTGGCCACCCGGCTGAAGCCGGGTGTTAATGAGATATATTCTACAGAGCAGGTTGAAAGTTGAGAGTTCAGATTGCGGACACAACCATGGTCAAAGATTCCAGTTCGATATTGACCGAAGTCAAAGCGAAAATCATTTGGGGCGAATCGACGTCGTCCGTGAAAGAATTTTTGCTGTCCAAAGGGGTGACGGAAGCGGAAGCCGATGCGAAAATAGAAGAGTTCAATCAGGAAAGGTATGCAGCGATTCGTGGGAATGCTATTGGGAGCATAATCACGGGAACAGTGTTGCTTGCGGTTGCCGGGATTTTTTTTACTGGTTCCCACAACACACGAAGGCCTTTTTAGCATTTCTAGGAAGATTTGGCGGACTAATCATTGGATCTATGGCGCTCTCATTCATTTTTGGGCTTTGGAAATTGGTTAATGGCATTTTCAATCTGTTTCGGCCGCAGTCGGAAACGGAATCATTGTCGGAGATGGATGCAGAAGAATAGTAGCAATCCGCAGTTCTCTCATTGACCATCATTTACTTTCCCCTGCCGCGCTGATACAACTTGCGTGTGCTCAGCGACGCAGCCATTTGGAAAAACCTCAATTCGCCGCGCCAATTGTTTTTGATCGCCGGGCCGTGCGCGATCGAGAGTGAAAAGCTCTGCCTGCAAGTGGCTGAGGCCATGCAAAAGACCTGCCGCAATCTCGGCATTTTTTACGTCTTCAAAGCCAGTTTTGACAAAGCCAATCGCACTTCCGGAAATTCGTTTCGCGGCCTCGGCCTCGGGCGCGGCATGGAGATCCTGGCAAAAGTCCGCTCTGAATTCGGTGTGCCGGTGCTGACAGATATCCATAACGAGACCCACGCCGCCGTGGCGGGTGAAGTGGTGGACATTCTCCAGATCCCCGCGTTCCTGTGCCGCCAGACGGATCTGATTGAGGCGGCGGCGGCAACAGGGCAGGTCTTGAACATCAAAAAGGGCCAGTTCCTTTCACCGCCGGAAATGGGCCAGGTCGCGCAAAAAGCGCGGGCCGCCGGCGCCCATAAACTTCTCCTGACCGAGCGGGGCACCTCGTTTGGCTATAACAACCTGGTGGCCGATATGCGTTCGATCCCCATGATGAAATCTTTCGGCTGCCCGGTCGTATTCGATGCCACCCATTCGGTGCAATTGCCCGGCGGCAGTGGCGACCGGTCCGGGGGCCAGCGCGAATATGCGCCGGTGTTGTCGCGCGCGGCGCTGGCGGCGGGCGCCAACGGCTTGTTCATCGAAACGCATCCGCGGCCCGACAAGGCCCTGAGCGACGGCCCGAACATGATTCCGCTGGCGCAGATGCCGGCGCTTTTAAAAAGCCTTCTCAAGATTTTCAACGCGACCCGCTGAAAATGCCAAAATCAATCTCACCTACGCTGAAAAAGAAACTGGCGCGCATCAAATTGTTCCTTTGCGACGTCGATGGTGTTTTGACGGATGGCTCCATTTTTATCGGCGGCGAACGCGAGATCAAACGATTCAATATCCGGGACGGGCTGGGACTGGTATTGGCGCGCCGCGCCGGATTGAAGATCGGTTGGGTGTCGGCGCGGCCGTCCGAGGCGACCAAACTGCGTGCGGACGAGTTGAAGATCCATTTTCTCATCCAGCAGGGGGACAAAACCACCAAGTCGGTGGCGATCGAGAACCTTCTGGCGGCGGAAAAAATGTGTTGGGAGGACGTTTGTTTTGTCGGGGACGACGTGGTGGACATCGGCCCATTATCAAGAGCGGGAGTAGGCGTGGCGGTGGCCGATGCCAGGCCGGAGGCCAAGGCGGCGGCGGACCTGGTCACACAATCGGATGGCGGGCGCGGCGCCGTGCGGGAAATTATCGAGATGATTTTACAGGCTCAAAACAAATGGGAACAGGCGATTGCGCTATATAGAGAGTGACGAGTCCTTGAGCTTAAAACTTAAAACTCAAAACTTTTGCCTGTGGCTTGTCGGCGCTGTGGCATTGTTGGCGGCCGGTAGTCGCGCGCAGTCGGGCTTTTCCGGCAATACGACGGATTTCACCTCAGTGGAATACTATCCGGCGCCGGAGGAAGCGCAGGTCAAGTTGCAGTTGTCCGGGGCGGAGGCGAACCCGTTGCCGGGCGGCCTGTTGGTCATCAAACAGTTCAAGCTGCAGTTGTTCAATACCAACGGCGAGACGCAGGCCATCGTGAGCGCGCCGCAATGCACGTATGATACGGTCCGCGGGCTGGCATATTCCCCGGGACCTTTGTTCCTGCAAAATGGCGACGGAAAAATTCACGTGCAGGGCACGGGTTTTACGTGGCGGCAGGCGGATTCTTTTCTCGTGGTCTCAAACCAAAGAACCGTGATCGAAAACGGCATGGTCGCCCCTGCGGGCGGTAAGACAGGCAAACTCTAGTGAAAAGAAATCTCTTCATCCTCATGATTTTATTGCTCGCGCCGGTGCTGCGCGCGCAAACGAATTCAATCCCGGGCGGCCCGGCGATCATCACGTCTGCGGTTGGTTATTTTGATGAGAATTCGCGCACGGCCACATACATTGGCAACGTGCGTGTGGATGATCCGGAAATGAAGTTGCGATGCGAATGGCTGGTGGCAACGATGCCGCCCTCCGGGGGGCGCATCAACCACATCGTTTGCGAAACAAACGTGGTCATCGACACGCTCCAAAACGGCCAGACCAACCATATCACGTCAGATAAAGCCGTGTATGATTATGCCGTGCAGGCTGGCGTGACCAATGAAACCATCACGTTCACCGGCAGTCCGCGGATTGAAGACGCCCAGGCCATCACCACCGGCGACCCTATCGTCTGGAATCGGACCAGTGGAGAAATAACAGAGTATAATGAAAACACGATTTTCAAGCAAGGCTTCGGCTCCATGGCATCGCCGACCAACAGGCCGCCGAAGCCGCAGTGATACGCTGAATGACGAATGACTAAAGAAGCTCCAATGGGTATTATTAGCGAATGAGCGAAACCAGCCCTCAGCCCTCAAAACAAAAAGCCGCTGCCGCGCCTGCGACGGCCACGGCAGCCAACGGGGCATTGCTCACAACAGAACATTTGGCCAAGGCGTATCGCGGCCGTCGGGTGGTGGATGGCGTTTCGGTGAAAGTAGGCGCGGGCGAGATCGTGGGACTGCTCGGGCCCAACGGCGCGGGCAAGACGACCACCTTCAACATGGTGGTCGGCATCGTCAAGCCGGACGAGGGCGATGTGACGTTCGCGGGGCAGGAAATTTCCGGTTTGCCGATGCACAAACGCGCGCGCCTGGGCATCGGGTACCTGACGCAGGAGCCGTCGGTGTTCCGCAAACTGACGGTTGAGGAAAATATTCTGGCGATTTTGGAGACGTGCAAGTTGTCCGGCGCGGAGCGGGCGGTGCGATTGAAATACCTGCTCGAAGAACTGGACCTGACGCCGGTCGCCAAAAGCATGGCCTATCAACTGAGCGGCGGCGAAAAACGCCGACTGGAGATCACCCGGGCTTTGGTGACCAGCCCCAAACTGCTCTTGTTGGACGAACCCTTCGCGGGGATCGACCCCATCGCAAAATTCGAGGTGGGAAAGATCATCCGCCGCCTGAAGACGCGCGGGTTGGGAATCCTCATTACCGACCATGACGTGCGTGAAATGCTGAAGATCATCGACCGCGGTTATATCATTTACAAAGGCCAGGTGCTGGTGGAAGGCAGCGCGGAATTTTTGGCGAACGATCCCAAAGCCCGCGAAATCTATCTGGGGCCGGAGTTTAATATGTGAAGATATGCCATGGGGAGAAATTTGAGTCGAGAGCGCCGCACGGCGCTTTTCTTGTTACTTTTATGGCTTGGACCCGCTAGACTGCCGCCATGCAACGGCAATCCGTCACCGTCGAACAGTTTTTCAAAGAGCACGGCGCGGCGCTGGAAATGCGGCTGATTGCCGGGGAGCCGAATTTAAAGCGCATCATCCGCGAGCCCACGGTCAACCGGCCGGGCTTGGCGTTGAGCGGGTTCACGCGGTATTTCGCCTACAAACGGGTGCAGGCGATGGGCCATGCGGAAGTCTATTATCTGAGGTCGCTTTCGGCCAAGGAACGCGAGTCGCGGTATGCCTACCTGTTTGCCTACAAAATCCCCTGCATCGTCCTGAGCCGCGGGTTGAAGCCGGACAAGGAATTTTTACAGGCGGCGGAGGTGGCGAACGTTCCTTTGTTTCAGACGCCGCTGGTGACGATGAAATTCATCAACCTGGCCACCTTGGCGCTGGAAATGATGTTCGCGCCGCGCGGCACGGAAATGGGGAGCATGGTGGACATCCTCGGCGTGGGGGTGTTGATCCGCGGCGAAAGCGGCATCGGCAAAAGCGAGGCAGTGCTGGCGCTCATCGAGCGCGGCTACAGCCTGGTGTCCGACGATGTGACGCGCGTGGCTTTGTTGGACGGGCGCGAGGTCATCGGCACCAGTTCGGAGCTGACGCGCAGCCACATGGAGATCCGCGGCATCGGCATCATCAACGTGGCCGCCATGTTCGGCGTCAAAAGCATCCGGAAAGAAAAGAGCCTGGACCTGGTCGTTACGCTGAAGGCATGGAATGATGTGCAGGAAGTGGACCGGGTCGGCATCGAGCAGGAATTCGTCAAAGTGCTGGGGATTGACGTTCCGCATATTATTATCCCGGTTCGTCCGGGGCGTGATTTGGCGCGTTTGATCGAGGTGGCGGCGTTCCAGACGAAGCTGAAATTGTCCGGTTACAACGCGGCGCAGGAGTTGAACGAACGCTTGATCGCGCATATGAAATCGGAGAACCCGGAAAATCCGCCGGCAACATGAAAAATTCATGGCTTTTTGATTTTCGCACCCTTACGCTATGAGCAAACCGATGAGCGCAAAGAAATTGCCCGAGGGCGATTTTATGACCAAAGAGGTGGTCATCGTGAACAAGCTCGGCATTCATGCCAGGCCGGCCGCTCTCTTCGTGAAAACCGCCAATCGTTTTGCGTGCGACATCTTCGTGGAAAAGGACGGCGAAAAAATCAACGGCAAGAGCATCATGGGATTGATGATGCTGGCCGCCGGGCCGGGCAGTCGGTTGATCTTGCATGTCCGCGGGGTGGACGCTTCCACAGCCATCGCGGAACTTTCCGCGCTGGTGCAGCGAAAATTTGACGAGGATTGATCTCACATTGAATGACAGTGACGGCATGCAGGTCCCCAAATCAGCCATATTTTTAAGGAATTGACCATTAACGGCTTGGGTTGATGTTCTTAGCGCATTTATCCTGTGAAACTTGCAAAATGCGCGGATTTGAGTTCATATAAGGGGAATGTGGCGATGGATATGCCTGCCTTTGGTGATTGCTGCGACGTTGGCTCAGCGAGTTAACGCGTCCGCAGAATCTGTCGAGGTGAACCTGGATTATGTATCGCAGCGGGCGCTCGAACGCGCGGAAAAACCTTTTCATGATCCCCGGTTGGATTTGCCGAAAGTGCTGCGGCAGGAAAATCTCGATTACGATAAATACCGCCAAATCCGCTTTCGCCGGGACAAAGCGCTCTGGACGGATGAGAACCTGCCTTTCCGCGTCGAATTTTTTCATCCCGGCTATGTTTACAATGAGCCGGTCCATATCAATGAATTTACCGCCACGCACGTGCAACAGATCCGTTTCGTCCAGGATTTCTTTGATTATGGGAATCTGGACATCCAGAATGAGATTCCCGCCAATACCGGCTATGCCGGCTTTCGCCTGCTGTATGAACTGAATAAAACGAACCAATTGGATGAGCTTGGCGCGTTTTTGGGTGCGAGTTATTTCCGGCTGCTCGGCAAGGACCAAAGCTACGGGCAATCCGCGCGCGGATTGGCTTTGAATTGCGGCGAGACCGATCGCGGCGAAGAGTTTCCCATCTTCACCGATTGGTGGCTCGGCAAACCGCAGAAAGACGACACGCAATTGACGCTTTATGCGCTGCTGGACAGCGTCAGTTGTACCGGCGCCTATGAGTTCCATATCCGTCCCGGGGAAACGACCGCCGCCGACGTGGAAGCGGTGATTTATCTGCGTGATTCCAAGATCATCCGCCAGGGCAAAACCAATGCGCAACCCATCAAGACCCTGGGAATGGCGCCGCTGACGAGCATGTTCTGGTTCGGAAAAAATTCCGAGCGCAAATTCGACGATTACCGTTCTGAAGTGCACGATTCGGATGGAATGCTGGTAAAAATGGAAAATGGCGAAACGCTCTGGTGTCCCCTCGACAATCCGGCGGCGATGCGGCATCAGGTCTTTAATGCGCCGGACATCCGGGGATTTGGTTTGATCCAGCGCGAGCGCAGTTTTTCGGCGTATCAGGACAGTTTTACATCGTTCCAGGACGAGCCGAGTGTGTGGGTTGAGCCGCACCGCAATTGGCCTCACGACGGCGACCTGCATCTGGTGGAACTAAGTGCCAATTGGGAAGGGCTGGATAACATCGTTGCTTTTTGGTCGCCGCGAAACCTGCCCAAGCCCCTCACGCCGTTTCATTTCGGCTATACGCTGTATTGGACGCGCGAGACGGATTATAAATTATCGGAGAACAAGGTCGTTGGCACGCGTATCGGGCTGGTCTCGGGCAGCGGCAATGCCCGGCAGATCGTCATTGATTTTGCGGGGCCGAAGCTGGACGCCATCCCGTTGAACAGCCCGCCCACCGCCGTGGCCAGTTGCAGCCCCAACGCGGCGATCACTGCCAATCAGGTCATCCGCAACCCCGACGCGGGCACGTGGCGCGCGGTTTTGGAGATGCAGCCCAAAGACAACAACCCCGTGGATTTGCGATGCACCCTGCAACGGGGGACGAATGTGGTAAGCGAAACCTGGGTCTATCAATGGAGCCCGCCATGAACCCGGCCCTCCTGCCGGATGCCAGCGGCAAGCTGGCCGGGCGCCCGCTTGAGGAGTGGAACGCCGCATATGTGAAGGTGGAGAATTATTTTCACGCCCTTCGCATCCGCAACAAACCGTTGTTGGGCCAATTGGTGTTGCGGGTGCTGGAACGCGCCCAGCGGCGCGCGCCGAACGAACCGGACCGTTCCGCCACCCAATTGGCGGCGGAGGAGATGGACCATCTGGTCACCGAATGGTTCTCGGAAGTGTTGCAAAATCCGCCCACGAAAGCGGACCAGACGCTCTCCACGCGCGGGCGCCTGGCGCTGTTGCTGGCGGACATGCCGGGAAAATGGCAGGAACAATTTCTGCGGCCCGGGCCCTGGCCGCAGGCGTTCGTCAGCGCCATGCGCGAGAGTTTTTTGCAGGCCGGGCCCGATTTCCAGATCTCCAAGATGGTGCCGCGGCCTTTCGACCTGGGTCCCATCGCCACGCTGACCAACCTGGGAAAGATCCCTTATTTCGGGATTATCTTCATCTGGACGCTCTTTGCATTGTTGCTGATCGTTATTTTCTGGCTGACCCACTGAGATTATTCTTTACGCGTCAGGTCGTTCCCCTAAATTGCCGTTATGTCTGAAATCGCAAAGTTCCTGAACAACGGGTCATGCAGCATCACACCAGCCATCGCCGAAAAGGTCCTCCGGCAATTGCCGCAATGGAAACTGGAGTTCACCCAGATCCGGGCGCCGCATTTTCCGCATCTGGTGGACCAATTGGAATTTCTTGCCGACGCCGTCGAAGACGCCGTCGAAGGGGCTTATAAAGAGCTGCCTTATACCACGGTGGCGCAGGCGGTGTTTGCGCTGCTCTATGCGCACAAAAAAATGGGCATTTTGCCGGAAAGCATTTTGGACATGGGCCGGGCGGACGATTCCAGCGTGGTGCGCGCCGTGCTCATCCAGAATGAAAAGATGTTTGCCGTCTATGCCGGCACTCAGGGCGTGGACTGGCAAAAAATCACGAGCCAACCGTAACGGCATGCAAATCCCCCTGGTGATGACGCTCATTGGTCCCGACCGGACCGGCCTGGTGGAATCCGTGGCGCGTTGCGTGGCCGCTCATGGCGGCAACTGGCTGGAGAGCCGCCTGTGCCGCCTCGGCGGCGAGTTCGCCGGGATTTTGCGCATCGAGATTCCGGGCCGGAGCAAATCAGCCTTTCTTGCCGAGCTTCAAACGATTTCCGGCCTTACCGTCACCGTTCATGCGGATGAAACAAAAGTTCCCACTGCCGGCGGGCGGCAGACCCGGCTGGAGATCGTGGGGCATGATCGCCCGGGCATCGTCCATGAGATTTCGGCCGCGTTGGCCCGCGCGAAAGTGAATGTGGAGGAATTTTCCAGCGAAGTGGCCAGCGCCCCCATGAGCGGGGAGACCCTCTTCAAGGCCCAGGCGCGTTTGCAGCTCCCTGATGGGTGCGACGCGGGCGCGCTGAAAAAGGACCTGGAGAAAATCGCCGCGGACCTGCTCGTGGACATTTCGTTCAAGGACCTTGGCTGACCGCGCGCCGGGGAGCCGGGTTGGTCGCCGTGGCGGGCGGATTCCATTGGAAATCATGCCAGCCCTTGCGGGAGTCGCCGGTGACAAAAATTCGATATTTAACTCCCGGTTGAAGGCGTTGGGGATGGGTGCCCTCCACGGCGGGATCCAGGCCGTCCAAATTCTGCCCATAAGCGAAGTGATTGATCGGATCGGTGCCATCCCCCTGCACATGCCATACGGGCTGCGCAAACCGGTTGGTCTGCCATTCGGCCAGCGGGACCACTTCGATGGTGGTGATGCTGTATTCGCCTCCCAATGAAAAGAGCAACATGACTCGGCCGTTGCGGCCCATGGGCCGGGACGTATGTGAAATAATGATTGGTTTTGCGCGAAACCAATCGGTAAAATAGACAACGTACACGACAGCCAGCACGAGCACGAGGCCGATGAGCGCGAATTTTTTTTTATTCATAAAATAGTTGCAACGTCCGCGCAGCGGCGCGCGTCTGTGTATCAGACGTACAACCGAACTGGATGGTTATGAAAATAACAAAACAACGGAGGCCGGCCAACAAAGAACCGGCCTTCACGTTGATTGAACTGCTGGTGGTTATCGCCATCATCGCGATTCTCGCAGCAATGCTGTTGCCGGTTTTGGGCCGTGCCAAGGAGGCCGGCCGCCGCATCGCCTGCCTGAACAACCTCCATCAATTGAGCTATGCTTCGAAGATGTACGTGGACGACAATCAGGGCACGTACCCCCCGCGCAACGAGTCCGACCGCTGGCCCGACCATTTCTACCGGTATTACCAGAACGTCAACGCCCTCCTTTGCCCCACGGATGCCGTCATCCCCCCAGCCCCGCCGGCATCAGTGGGCGAATCTTCGTCGAACAATGTTGCCGATGCCGCGCCGCGCAGTTATCTCATCAACGGCTGGAACGATTATTTTGACGACCAGTTTGGCCAGCCATCCTGGGGAACTCTTGAGGGCGACATGGCCAGCGTGGGCCTGAAGGAGATTGCCATTCCGCATCCCACGGACACGATCGTTCTTGGGGAAAAGCTGCATGACGCGGGTGATTTCTATATGGACTTGCTTGAGAACGGCGGCAACGATTTCACCGGGATTGCCGAACAGGGGCGCCATGACAATAGCGGCCATACCAGCAGCCAGGCCGAGGGAGCCGGCAGTTCCGGCGGCTCCAACTACGCGATGTGCGACGGCAGCTCGCGATTCATCAAGTTTCCCTACTCAGTCGAGCCGCTCAATATGTGGGCGGTGACTGATTCCAACCGCACGGCATATTCGATTTCCTACTGAGCCTGCGCAACTTTTCGGGGCGGGTGGCGTTGAAGACTATAGGTAACTCCGTTTAAAAACTATGCGCCCATTTCAATTGCTGCTCATCACCGGCTATTGCGCGTTTGCATTTGCCGTTCACGCCCAAAATTCAACCAATGCCCCCGCCACGGAAATCGAGAATTTCGAATTGCAGCCCGATGCCGTCATCGTCAAGGGCTTTAACGAGGTCGGCACCATCAACACGGCTGCGGGGGTTGTATCCGTGCGCTGCAAGCAATCCGCCAACGCCGCCCTCGGCCGGAGCGAATACGGCATCACCGTGGGGTTGGCCTCCAATGACACGCGCGGGTTTTTGGTGGTGGACTATGACGAATTGGACCCGTTGCTGAACGCGATATCTTTTTTCAGCCGCATCACCTACGACGTGACGCCGATGCCGTCGTTTGACACCACGTTCACTACCAAGTCGGGATTGAGGATCGCGGCACATAGTGAACGGCGGCAGGGCGGCATCCAGTTGTTCCTTCAATTCGCCGATACGCCGCGGATCCCGTTGTCCTCCGACCAGTTTTCGCAGCTCCAAAATCTTATCACGCAGGCCAAATCGGCGCTTGATTTGTTGAAGAACAAGGGCTCAACGCCGTAACACGGTATCGCGCTGTGACCATTCCGGGTCGGCCTCGGGAAAATCGAGATTGTAGTTCAATCCGCGGCTCTCCGGCCGCATCAGGGCGCAGCGCACGATCAGTTCGGCCACCGTCGCGATGTTGCGCAGCTCCAGCAGGTCATTGGTCACGATAAAATTCCAGTAATACTCGCGGATCTCTTCCTGCAGGTTGGTGATGCGCGTGGCGGCGCGCTCCAACCGCTTGTTCGTGCGGACGATGCCGACGTAATCCCACATCAACCGGCGGATCTCATCCCAATTGTGTGAGACCACGACGAGTTCGTCGGCGTTGGTCGCGTTGCCCGATTGCCAGGGAGGGATGGTGACATCGCCCGCCGCGGAGGGACGATGATGAATGGCCTCGAGCGCCGCGCGATGGGCGCAGACCAGTGCTTCCAGCAGAGAATTGCTCGCCAGCCGGTTCGCGCCATGCAAACCGGTGCAAGCCACTTCGCCCACGGCATAGAGCTTGGCGATGTCCGTCTCGCCGTCCACGTTCGTCACCACTCCGCCGCATTGGTAATGTGCCGCCGGGACGACCGGAATCGGCTCTTTCGTGATGTCGATGCCGTAACCCAGGCAGGTCTGGTAAATGTTGGGGAAACGCTCAATGATGAACTTCGCCGGCTTGTGCGTGATGTCGAGCAGCACGTGGTCCGCGCCAGTTTTTTTCATCTCGCTGTCAATAGCCCGGGCCACGATGTCCCGCGGTGCGAGCGATTTCATCGGGTGCGCGTCGTCCATGAACGCCGCGCCTTCGAGATTTTTTAAGATGCCGCCCTCCCCGCGGACCGCCTCGGAGATCAGGAATGATTTGGCCCTGGGATGGTACAGGCACGTGGGGTGGAATTGCACAAATTCCATGTTGGCGATGCTCGCGCCGGCGCGATAAGCCATCGCCACGCCGTCGCCGGTGGCGATATCGGGGTTGGTCGTGTAGAGATACACTTTGCCGCAGCCGCCCGTGGCCAGCAACGTCACCGGCGCGGAATAGGTTTCAACGGTGTTGCTCTTTTTGTCGAAAACGTAAGCGCCGAGGCAACGGTTCTCACCCACGTAACCGAGTTTCTGGCTTGTGACCAGGTCGATGGCGAGGTGGTTCTCGAAAATGGAGATGTTCGGTTGCCGGGAAATGGCGTTGAGGAGCGCGCTCTCAATCTCGCGGCCGGTCATGTCCTTGGCGTGCAGGATGCGACGGCGGGAATGGCCGCCTTCGCGCCCCAGGTCCAGTTGGTGCGGCCCGTTCCCGTGATTATCTGTTTCCGAAAACTTCATGCCCAGTTCGATGAGTTCCTGGATCCGCGCCGGTCCTTCTTCCACAATGGTGCGGACCACGCCCTCCTTGCACAGGCCCGCCCCGGCGGTGAGCGTGTCGCGCACGTGCAATTCAAAGGAATCGTCCTGCCCTGTCACGGACGCGATGCCGCCCTGCGCGTAATTGGTGTTCGATTCCGCGCGATTTTTTTTGGTGACGATGGCCACGCGCCCGTGCGGCGCGGCTTTCAAGGCAAACGAAAGCCCCGCGATGCCGCTGCCCAGGATGAGAAAATCGAATTGCTTCATGCGTGTCCGTTATCCAATACAACAGAAAAGCGGCGCTGAATCAATCTTGCTCCGGCGGAAGGCAACGGCTAAAACTTCAGGATGAAATCCACCATTTGGGCCTCCAGCCGGGCAGGTTGCGCCGCGCGATGCCTGCTCATGCTGGCATCCGGGTTTTTAATGGTGACGAAGTGCGAAGCGTCTTTCTGGCATCCGGGCTGGCATTTGGCCTGGCACGATGAATTCAACAAAGACGGCCCACCTGACCCGGCCAATTGGAGTTACGAGCAGGGTTTTGTCCGCAACCATGAATTACAGTGGTACCAGCCCGAAAATGCCTTTTGCACCAACGGCATCCTCGTCCTTGAAGCCCTGCCTGAACATCGCCCCAATCCCACGTACCGGACGAATTCCGCGAATTGGGGCAGGCAGCGCCAGTGGATCGATTACACCTCCGCGAGCATCAACAGCCATAACAAACAGCAATTCCTTTATGGCAGATTTGAGATGCGGGCGCGCATCGATATCCGCCAGGGAAGCTGGCCCGCGTTTTGGACGTTGGGCAGCGATGCTTCCAGCGTGGGTTGGCCCGCCTGTGGCGAGGTGGATATCATGGAATTTTACGCCCGCAATGTTCTGGCCAATTTCGGCTACCGGCTTGATTCCCGGACCAAATGGCTGGCCATAAAAAAGCCCGTGGCCGGCCTGGGTGGCGATGAATGGGCAAAAAAATTCCACATCTGGCGGATGGATTGGGACACCAATAAGATGGACCTGTACCTGGATGGAAAACTGATGAACCATCTGGATCTGAAAACTGCCGACGCGGCTGACCACGGCAATCCTTTTCGCAAACCGCAATACCTCCTGCTGAACCTGGCCATCGGTTCAAACGGCGGCGACCCTTCGCATACCGCGTTCCCCATCCGGTATGAGATTGATTGGGTGCGCGTCTATCAACGGAACAAATAAAATTCAGAGCAGGCCTCCGCGCCCCCAGTTTTCCATCCCCTTACTTCCCCTTTTCGCATACCCTCTGCCCGATGTTCGAGCTTCTCAAAACCGATTCGCACACCAAAGCGCGCCTCGGCAAATTGCACACCGCGCGCGGCGTCGTGGATACGCCCGTCTTCATGCCCGTAGGCACGCAGGCCAGCGTCAAGGCGCTCGACCCCCGCGAACTCCTTGAGATGGGCACCCAAATCATCCTCGGCAATACCTACCATCTCAATCTGCGGCCCGGCCTGGACATCATCCGCGCCGCCGGCGGCCTTCACAAATTCATGAACTGGGAAAAGCCCATCCTGACCGATAGCGGCGGCTTCCAGGTGTTCAGCCTCGCCAAAATCCGGAAAATCAAATCGCACGGCGTCGAATTCCGTTCCCACCTCGACGGCTCGCTGTTGTTCCTCGGCCCAAAGGAAGCGATGGAGATCCAGCGCACGCTCGGCTCGGACATTGCCATGGTCTTCGACGAATGCCCGCCGCACGATGCGCCCGCCCGCGAGCAAAGGCTTGCCGTGGAGCGCACCATCCGCTGGGCGCGTGAATGTCGCGAACAACCCCGCGCCGATGGCCAACGCGTTTTCGGCATCGTTCAGGGCGGTTCCAATGCCGCCTTGCGCGAGGAATGCGCCAAAGCGCTCGTGGCGATGGAGTTCGATGGCTATGCCATCGGAGGCGTGAGCGTGGGCGAGCCGGAACATGAGATGTTCAAAGCCATCGAGCTGGCCGAGCCGTTTCTGCCCGCGCAAAAGGCCCGTTACGCGATGGGACTGGGCACACCCGCGCAAATGCTGGAACTGATCGCGCGCGGGGTGGATATGTTCGATTGCGTGCTTCCCACTCGTGTGGCCCGCAATGGCACCGCCTTCACGCGCAAAGGCGCCTTTGGATTAAAAGGCGCTGGCTACAAGGCGGACTTCCGGTCCATCGACGAAACCTGCGATTGTTTTGCCTGCAAGCTATTCACCCGCGCCTACCTGCGGCATTTGTTGAATGTGAACGAGATCCTCGGCCTGCGCATGGTCAGCGTCCACAACTCGCATTTGTTCCTGCGCATCATGGCTGACGCCCGTGCCCATCTGGCCGCCGGCACATTTGCCGATTTTTACCGCGACTTCATCGCCAATTACATTCCCTCCCAAAAAGTCCTCGCCGCCCGCAAAGCCGCGGATAATGAACGGTGAGATAAACCCATTGCCGCTGGTTCCGGATTGGATTAGATTGGAATCATGAGTTTTGCAGAAGTCTTGCAAGAACTGCCCTCATTGACCCTGAGTGAACGGCAATTGCTCGTCCGCCGCGCGTTGGATCTGGATGATCCAATGCTGTCCTCCGCCGATGAAGCCTTGGTAGAAGAACGGCTTGCCGCACACCGTTCAAATCCAAAATCCGCTGTGCCTGTGGAGACAATGAAGGCCCGTTTGCGTTCACAGTTCAAAAAATGAAGTGGCGGGTCGAAATCCGTTCATTTGCGAAAGTTCGAGTCTAAAGAATACTGGACAGAAGTTGGTCTGAAAAATAAAGTCGCAAGTGTGAATGATTTCCATTTGGTCAATATTGATACATCTGGTGGTTTAATTCCGCCAAAGCACCAAGTCGCCGTCGCTGTAGGTCCAAAGATTAATTGGGAAGAGGCTGAAAAAATTGGACATGCCTGCATAACAGCAAAGGAGTGGAATGAAATGATTGACCGGCTTATACAATCTCTGGAAAAAGTTCGGCAAGAAGGACACGCGAAACTTCGGGAAAATAAACAATCAGCGAAATGAAAACGCTTGTTGATCAAGTTATTCATGTGCGAAAAAGTGTTGTCGAGGAGGTGGCATCTGAAACTTGCATCGTGATGACGCGACGAATTCGGTGGCTTTTTATTAACCGGTCTCGGACTACAGTTTTTCCTGGCCCAGATTGTGACTCCACTTCAGGATTCATGATCTTTTGGAATTCTTATGACCCGGCCGTTTTAAAATTAGTTCATGAAGGCATGATTCAACTCATCCGCCACATTGGTTTTACTGAACCCGCCGTTTGGTGTGAACGACGACATTTGAATCGAAGCCGCAAATCGCTAGAAAATTTTTGGCAGGAGAAATTGGGCGATTTGTTTCGTTATTATCGAAAAGCAATTTAAATCACATTCATTCAAGTTAAACAATTTGCCCCTCCCTCTTCCTTATGGCATTATATTGCTACAGAAACAGCATTATTTACAAAACTATGAGCAAACCAAAAATTATCGCCTATTTGAAACCGACCTGCGGCTGGAGCCAGGGCGTCCGCGCCGTATTGCGCAAATACGACCTGCCCTTCGAAGACCGCGACATCATCAACGATCCCCTGCAACGCCAGGAAATGATCGAGAAAAGCGGCCAGATGCTCAGCCCCTGCGTCGAGATCAACGGCCATATGTTGCCTGATATCAGCGGTGAAGAGGTTGAAGCCTGGATGCTGGCCAACAACGTCGTGAGCCAGAACAATCGCACCCCCGACGCCCCAATCAACCAGCCCTGCGCCCACGAAATGCCCCAGGGCGCACCGCTGAACTTCGTGCGCCACTAATTCCAGAATTTTTCGTCCATTCAATCCGCAGGTTTTAAACCATCTGCGGATTTTTTATTTGGTGGGGCGAGACTCCGTCGAGCCCTGATTTATTTAGTCATTATGGTTTAGAAATTAGTCATTCCTCCTCCCCTCCCTTCTTTACTTTCCCCGTTTTGTGCCGCAATCTCTTGGATAATGACACAACGTCACTTTAACCGATGGCTGCTGGCCATTTTGCTGTCGGCGCCGTTTTCCCTGGCGGCTCAGCCAGCCCCAAAAGAGGCCCTGGCCAAATCCGGCGTTCTGGAGAGCAACGTGGCCTACCTGCGCATCAGTGACATCACCCAAGACCTTCCCGCACAGATCCAAGCTGCGCAGCAGGCGCTCACCACCGGCAATACCATCGCCGGCACTGTGCTGGACCTGCGTTTTGCCGGCGGCGACGACACGGACGCCGCCAAAGCCGTGGAAAATCTTTTCACGCGGGAAAAATTGCCGGTGGCCATCCTCGTGAACAGGGAAACCACAGGCGCGGCGGAGCAATTGGCGTCCGATTTGCGCGCCGGCAATGCCGGCTTGATTTTCGGCAGTTCAAAAGAGCTAAACCCGGACATCCCGGTGACTGTGAGCCCCGATGCTGAAAAAAAAAACATGGATAAACCCTACGGGACGCTCTCGACGAATGAATCCGTCGTGGCCGAGAATAGCGCCGCGCCTTCCACGCTCAACCACACGAATACCGCGCCTGATCCCGATTTTCTGCCGTACATCGACCACACGACCGAGGCGGACCTGGTGCGGGAAAAAATCAAAGACGGCCTCCAGGAAAGCGACTTTGCGCCGCCAACCGCCGCTGCCCCACCGGAACAGCCGTTCATCCGCGACCCGGTTTTGGCGCGGGGAGTGGATTTTATCAAGGGTCTGGCGGCCTTGCGCCGGACGCACTCTTGAGGGAGCCACATTTTGCCTTGGGACACGGACAACCCTGATTTCAGGTTGACGATTTGCTCTCAAGGATTCACCTTGAATCTTTGCGCGGGATGAAAACCATTCTGTTCATATGCACCGGCAACGTTTGCCGCAGCCCAATGGCCGAGGGACTTTTCCGCAAGGCCACCAACGGCAGCGGCGATTTCCGCATCTTTTCGGCGGGCATCGGCGCGGTGGACGGCCAGCCGCCCACGTCCCATTCCGTCAACGCCATGCGCGAAGTCGGTATCGATATCTCCGCCCAACGCAGCCGCGCCTTGACGCCCGAATTGATCCGCCAGGCCGATTATATTTTCGGCATGACGCATAACCATGTGGACACCGTCGGACTGCTGTACCCGGCGGCGGCGGAAAAGACGTTTTTGCTCCAGGAATTCAACGAGTCGCTGGACCCGTATGAGAAAGACATTCCCGATCCCATCGGCAGCCCGTATGAGGTCTATGTGCATTGCCGGGAACAGATCGTGCAGGGCATCGTTTCGCTTTTAAAATTTATGGAACAACACGCAATCCTCTCGGCGCAAGACGCCAAAATCTCCACTGTCAATTTTGCCATCGGCGCGGACCACGGCGGCTTTGACTTGAAGGAATTCCTCAAGGCCCACCTGCAATCGCGCGGCCTGACGCTCAAAGATTTCGGCGCGAATACCAAGGACCCTGCGGATGATTATCCAGATTTCGCGCAGCCCGCCGCCCAGGCCGTGGCCGATGGCGCCGCTGAGCTGGGCCTGCTCTGCTGCACCAGCGGCGTGGGCATCTATATCACGGCCAACAAGATCCCTGGCGTGC
>Ga0206819_10203_pt2 | contig 21078 bp, 18 predicted proteins | sample Alteio_BWOrgCont_87_FD_152855 | JGI IMG/M metagenome (GOLD analysis project Ga0206819, IMG submission 152855) | Enriched cells from forest soil in Barre Woods Harvard Forest LTER site, Petersham, Massachusetts, United States -... | ecosystem: Environmental > Terrestrial > Soil > Temperate forest >... | reverse complement strand
ACAGCGCCTTCGAAGCGCCCAATCCAGGCAAACACCTAAAGTCTAGCACGATCGCTAGTCGTAATGAGCTTGCAACTTTTAGTGAGCACAGCTTTTGGTTGTGAGAAAAGTAACTCAGCGGTAGACTTTCGTCCCATGTTCAGCAAACTGAACGTCCCCTCCCGGGCAAAACCGGAGCTTCAACCCTCGGAGTTGCCGCCGCGGAGTGCTCCAACGCCGGCCTCGAACGTGACGAAAGTCACGCCAGGTCAATATCTTAAGGCCGTTCGCGAACGGCTCCAGATTGGAATGCGAGACGTCCAGGACGCGAGTATGGTGATCGCCTCGGAAGAAGGTAACGAGAATTTTTATATCTCTGCGGCAAGGCTGACTCAGATCGAAAATGAAGAGTCGGTCCCCAGCTTCTTTAAGCTTTTCAGCCTCTGCTCGATTTATGGCGTCGATCTGAACGATATTCTAAGTCGGTACGGCGTCAATGCGAATCGCACGCGATCTTATCGAACACGCTTTCTGCCGGACATTACGCGATTGACGTCGGCTGAGATATACGGATTCGAAGACAAGGTTTTAGTGCCGGTTCGCATCGACCCCACGTTTCGTTTCGAGACCACGCAACTTGTGAATCGTGTTGTCGCCATGTGGGGAGAAATACCCGCGGCGTTTCTTTTGAGCTGTAATCCACGGCGGCACGCTTACGGCTACGTAGGGTTGGCTGATCGGACCATGTTCCCACTGCTGCGTCCTGGTTCACTTTTAATGATTGATCCTGAGCGGAGACGCGTGGCCCAAGATACGTGGAAGAACGAATTGGAACGACCGATCTATTTCGTAGAGCTTCGTAATGGATATCGCTGCGCTTGGTGCCAAGTGGAAGGTTCGCGCCTGCTGCTAATACCTCATCCGGTCTCGAATGTGCCGGTGCAGAGCTTTAGTTTAACCACTGAGGCCGAGATCCTGGGTCAGGTGGTGGGGGTGGCGATGCGGCTGGTTCCTCCAGATAAGTCCAGCCCGGAGCCTGGATCAAAACTTCCAATGCCGACCGAAACTGGGAAATGAAAAACCTGCGGGCCAGCAGAGAACATCCCTCCGGAATCATCTCGTAATAAGGTTCCGTCTCTAACCACAGATTAGCTACTCGAACTTCGACCTGCCCCAAAGAATTGAAGTGCCGCCGCAGTTCTCGCGAGAGATCCATCAGCGGAAGATTGACCACGGCCTCAAAAACCGATCGATGAGTCTCGCGAAGGGCTAAGTTGACTTCCTCAGGCGTCGAAACACTGGCCCAGCCTTCATGCAAATACCGCCCCGTGTAGGGATCTCTGAGAGACGAGAGAAACACCAGCTGCGCGAACGAACTGGGCAGCGCCTCCAGTACGTTCTGCAAATACCGTGAGATGGGTTTTTCCCGGAGCATAACGGTCGAGAATTCTAGGACAAGTCTAGCACGCAGCGCAATTCTTTCGTTTTCAGTTGGCTGAACGAATTGCGAAAAGATTACTACCGAGTAAGCGAACCCTGTACTGTGTCCCCGCTTTTGAGAAAAAAATCTCTCTTCGAGGTGATGACAATGGGCACAGGAAAGCCTCCCATGTTCCCCGAGGAATAAGAAAAATGAATAGTACATTGGTACGTTAAGGCTTGCATAACAGGGGGGGCTTGGTAGCCCCCTCCAGGCCCGACAGCTTGGTGTATACTGCGGGCTCATATGTTCATATTTGCGCTGGGCCCTATCCTTGAACTGTGGGTGCTGGTGCTCTTATTGCGTGAGGGGATGTGGCGTGAATACACGTCATTCCTTTTGTACGTATTTTGGGTTTTCCTCGGCAATTCCGTCATTCTTGCCGCGTACCTTTATTTCCCATCCGCTTATCCAGAGGCGCAGGCTGCGAGTTTGTATGGGTCCTGGTATTGGCATAGCGACAGCATCGATGTCGTTCTTCGGTTTCTCGTGATCTGGGAAGTTTTTCATCAAACATTTCCAAAGGGTTCGGGTCTGAACAAGAGTTTATCGAAGGGCCTGGGGATAATATCCTTTATTCTTCTCGTATTGGCCTGCGCTACCTTCTGGGGTTATCAGAATTACGCCAGTCTGCGTTCCATTCATTTGGCCTTGGATCGCACTTTCGATTTCGTTCAAGCCGTCATGATTTTAGGCACGCTGCTCATGGCTCGCTATTACGGTGTCAAGTGCGGCCGGAACATTCGCGGCATAGCGCTAGGTTTTGGGGCTTGGGTATCCCTCTCGACGGCTAACAATGCTATGGCTGATCTGACGAGGTCTTTCCTTCCCTATTGGTACTATTTACGGCCCTGGAGTTTTGGGTTCATGCTGGCTTCCTGGATCTGGGCCCTATGGGTTTACGAACCCAATCCGCCCATTATGGAGAGCAAAATCACAGACCTTGATCGGTGGACAGAAGATTGGAACCGCACGGTTTCAGCCGCGCGGACAATCATACGGCCATGATAAACCTTCTTATTTTTCTGATAATGGGGTTGGCCTTATTCGGGAGCTTTATTTTCATTGCTCTGCAGGATTCGCAGAGAACCTCGCCAGATTCCTCTGCCGTCCACGCAGTGGGCCAAATCATCAATCTTGAGGGCAGTTCGTTTGCAGATGCCAAGCGTTTGCTCGATGACACCGATTACCAGGCCCTCTGCTCCAATCCGGATCTTCGGCGCTTAGCCGAAAGGCTTCGCAGCGAGCGTAGACAACTCGCACTCATGTGGGTTTCGCTGCTGCAAAACGACCTCATCACATTGTGGCGCTTCCGCCGCTTTCTCATCCAGCGGGGTGTTCCCTCGAGTGTGAAGGAAGAGTTGCGCACGTTTCAGGCACTCCTGTTTTCACTGGTGCTGCTCTATTTCATTCGGTTTTCGATACATACAGCAGGCCCCTTTGCGCTCCCGCGTGCCACGCGTCAGGCCGGACAGTTGGTGGACAGCATGTCCAAAGGTGCGGCTCTCGTGCTCGGCCGGATTCCGGCGGCCGGATGGGCCGAAATCGAACGCAGCTGGGTCAAAGGAGCCGCTTAGAGCAGTTCGCTTAGCGGTTTGCTTCGTGTTGGAATCTTGATCGTGTCCTCCGACTCCGAACAGCCCGTGACCTCAAGACAGGGCCGAATGATAGGCGCGTCTGCGCAGATGCAACGTGTTTACAGCCTGATCCACCAGGCGAGTGCTTACGAGTATCCGACCCTAATCACCGGAGAGAAGGGTAGTGGCAAAAGACTAGCCGCCGTGACCATCCATTCTCTCAGCCACCGAAAAGAAAAGGCGTTCGTCGTTGTCGATTCTTCGAAATTGGCGCCCACCTTGGCGGAATCGGAGCTTTTCGGTTACGAAAAAGGAGCCTTCGCAGGCGCATCTCAAACCCAATGGGGCCTCCTGGCTTTTGCACGGGAGGGCACGGTTCTGCTCAAAGAGGTCGGCGACCTTCCGCTTCGCGTTCAGAGCAAGTTCGTGCAGATCCTGCAGGAGAAGGAATTCAGGCCCATCGGGTCGAATCAGGCGCTGCCGTTTAACGCGAGAGTCCTGGCGACGACCTCGCGCAATTTGCGGAATGATGTCGAACGCGGGAATTTTTGTGAAGACTTCTTCTTTCGCCTGAGTGCGATGCAAATCAGTCTCGCTCCTCTCCGGGAGCGAAAGGAAGACATTCCGCTGCTCGTTGATTATTTCCTCGAGAAGTGCGAAGGCGCTGATCCACAGAAAACGAAATTCTCCTCCGCCGCCATGCGATCCGTATGCGAGCACGATTGGCCAGGCAATGTCCGGGAGTTGGAGGCTGCGCTGGCGCGCGCAATTTCGCTTCGTTCGGGGTCTGTGATCGAGGCAGGCGATATACGGTTGCGACCCGAACTTCCCGACTACCGCCGCTGGGCGGAGGATGTGACTTCGTATCTCGATGGTCGCGAACGGCATGCAATTATGGAGGCGCTGAGAGAGTCTCAGGGTGACAAGTCAAGCGCCGCAAAGCTTCTAGGAATCGAAGAGTCTGCCCTCCAGAAACGCCTGCAATACTATAATTTGTGAAGGTTGCCGGGCGGCCGACCACTCGGCCGGGCGGGGTTGTATGATCTACAGCCTGAGGTGACCACAGGCAGAAATCGCGCCCCGATGGGTGTCACCGAAGGACCCAAGCCGAAGAAGGCGGAAGCTATTCGGGCCCGGACCCATTTGAATCGGATGCAGTCGAGTGCGGTCACGAAGGCACCCAGGCCAAATTAGACGAATGTCGACTGCATATATTTGTGAAGGGTTTCGCACTCCCATCGGCCGGTACGCCGGTGCTCTGGCTCATGTCCGCGCGGATGATTTGGCGGCCGTGCCGCTATCGGCGCTGCGGCGGAAGTTCGAGCAGAGCGATTGGAATTCGGTCGACGAAATCGTCTTCGGTTGTGCGAATCAAGCGGGCGAAGACAATCGCAACGTGGCTCGCATGGCCTCGCTCCTTGCCGATATTCCACCCGGCGTTCCCGCCATGACCGTGAACCGGCTTTGTGGCTCTGGTATGGAAGCGGTAGCGATTGCGGCCCGTGCAATTGCCGCGGACGAAATATCCCTGGCAATCGCCGGGGGTGTCGAGAGCATGAGCCGTGCCCCGATGGTCATTCCTAAGGCGCACTCCGCGTTTTCCCGAATGGCGGAGCTTTACGACACCACCGTCGGATGGCGATTCGTGAATCCGAAGATGCAGACAAAATATGGTACGGCGTCCATGCCCGAAACGGCAGAGAATGTCGCCGCGGCTTACGGGATCGATCGTTGTTCGCAAGATGCGTTCGCTTTTCGGTCTCAGCAACGGGCCGCAGCGGCGCAAAAATCTGGAATCTTCGCGGAGGAAATCGTTCCCGTCAACGTCCCGCAGCCCAAAGGGCCCCGCAAATTGGTTTTTGAGGACGAGCATTTGCGGCCGGAGACGACCATCGCAGCGCTGGCGAACTTGCCGACTCCATTCCGCGAAGGTGGAACGGTGACTGCGGGTAATGCATCCGGTATCAATGATGGTGCATGCGCGATGTTTATCGCTTCGGAAGCTGCTGCCGCTCGTTTTGGACTTACTCCTGTAGCCCGCGTCATCGGGACGGCCGCGGCAGGCGTTCTGCCCGACCTTATGGGTATCGGGCCGATTCCTGCGATCGAGAAGCTGCTGGCAAGATGGCGTCTGAAAGTCACGGATATGGATCTACTGGAAGTAAATGAAGCATTTGCGGCGCAAGTCCTCGCTATCACCCGGAAGTTCAACCTGCCGGACGATTGCGAGACCGTAAATCCGAACGGCGGAGCTATTGCTTTAGGACACCCGCTTGGGATGAGTGGTGCGCGTCTCGTCCTAACCGCCGCGAGACACCTCCGTCAAATCAATGGGCATTATGCCCTTGCATCGATGTGCATAGGCGTAGGGCAGGGCATTGCGACATTATTGGCAAGGCCTTGAATAGCCGGTGAATGTGCCGCACTTCGGCAGACTCACGTCAAGCCGAGCGCTCCAGGCGTGCCTTAAGCTGCCGGGTGCGAGGGGCCTCCCGCAAGGTTCTCAAGGCTTGGGCTTCGATCTGACGAGTACGCTCGCGGGTGACTCCCAGACAGCGGCCCACCTCCTCGAGAGTGTGTTCGTCTCCGTCCTCTAACCCAAAGCGCATACGGATTACTTTGGCCTCCCGAGGCGTCAGCTCGTTCAGCATATCGACCGCGTGCTCCTTCAGATTTCGATCAATGACCATCTCCGAGGGAGACACCGCTTGCTTATCTTCGATGAAATCGCCCAGGTGCGACTCGCCGTCGACACCAATGCGAGTTTCCAGCGATAGCGGCTCCTGTGCGATGCGCATCAGTTCCCGCACCTTTTCGATCGGAAGGTTGAGCTTCTGGGAGATCTCCTGCGAAGTAGGCTGGCGTCCCAATTGTTTGAGCAATTCGCGACTTGCTTGCATGAAGCGATTAATATGCTCGATCATGTGTACCGGCACGCGAATGGTGCGAGCTTGGTCCGCGATGGCGCGAGTAATCGCTTGGCGAATCCACCAGGTCGCGTAGGTCGAAAACTTAAATCCGCGCCGCCATTCGAACTTTTCTACGGCTCTCATCAATCCGATATTGCCTTCCTGAATGAGATCCAGGAAGCTCAGACCTCGGTTGAGATATCGCTTGGCGATGGATACGACGAGGCGCAGGTTAGCCTCCGTCATTTGCTTCTTGGCGTGTTCTGCAATCGCTTCACCCTTGCGCATCCGCTGAAGCAAGTGCTTCTCTTCACCAAAGCTCGCCAAACCATGTTCCGCGGGCGACTGCTGAGAGAGGCGGCGGCCCTTGCTTTGTTTTTGCCTTCCAGTCGATTCTTCGAGAGCAACGCGCGTCGATTCGATCAGGCGGCCCCTTTCAAAGGGAACGAACTGGATCGAACTGATGAGACGCGAGATTCGCACCCGCAACCGGGCGAGGGGCCATGCCCTGAGGCGGCTGGCAGCCGACCGAGAGTTCGCATGACGCTTCATCTGCGCATTCTGGCGAAGCGCGAGGGAATAGAGCCGAGATACCTCGGCAATCACTTTTAGCGTTCGCTTGAGTTCAGTTTTTTCAGCCGAAGGCGATTCACTCCCGATCTGTACGACATTTTTAATCGGCCGGACGCCAGTGCGGAGCTCTTCCCCCATGCAAAGCAGCGCTTCGATAGCAACCGGCGAATGTGATACCGCCGTCATGACCATCTTTTCGCCGCGCTCGATCTGCTTTGCTAGAGCGACCTCTTGCTCACGTTTCAGGAGGGGTACGGCGCCCAGGACCGACAGATAAGTCCTGACGGGATCGTAAGTGTCGTCGGCGCCCGGCGCATACTCGATTTCGTTCTCATCCAGCTTCGTCCCTTGTACGGGGAGGCGCTCCTCTCCCGAGTCCTCCGCCGATTCCGAGGATTTTAAGAAGCCCTCGTACTGGTCCTCTCTCAATCGCTGTAGGTTGTCAATGAGTCCCATGTTTCCAGATTGCCTCACACTTTCAGACAAAGCGACCGGTTAGCAGAACTCAAAATCCTGGCGGATATTCCCTATATAAGACAGTAATATGCGGAAGTTATTCGCCGGTCGACTCTGAAGTTTTATCTTAAGCTTGGTATTTAGATGCGGCACCGAGGCAAAAGATGCACTCGATCCTTCCGATCACGATTTTGGATCTTGGGCAGCATCGCCGGCTGGGCGGCGCCTTTAGCCTAATCCCGATGAGCCACGTCCAGATTCTACCCCGATTGTCCGCACTCTACTATGACGTTTTGCTCCTTTTTTGGTGAGCAAGCCTTCACCGAAGCTCCATTTCATCCGAGGAGCAAGCGCTGGAAGCCGTTGGGTTGGCCAGAGGCATAGTAAAGGTGCTAAAGCCAGCGCGAGCTCCGCGGAACAATCGAACGATAGCAGAGCGTTCCGCCAACCTACTTCACCCGAAGGCTCATGATATAGGCGATCAGCGGTCGCAGATCGGGGCTGTCGGCTGGGAAGTCGGGCATGCCCTTGTTCAGCGCGTCTTTACTGGGCTTCTGGAGAAACTTGGATACCCCATCTGCTGTGAGATGCGAATGAGTAAGATCCGGCGCGTCTGACGTGCCCTCGCCATTGTCCCCGTGACAATCTGTACATTGGTAGGCATTAAATCGCGCCTTCCCTTGTGCGACGAGCGCGTCGTCTTGTCCGGAAGTCGCGCCCACGGAGGCTACTGCAGCCCCCGCTGGACTCGCGTTTTCCGTAGACCGCACAGCAGGCGCGCCGGAAGCAGGCGAGCTGGACGTTCCAATCTTTTGTCGGTCCAAGACTGCGTGGAACATGGCCTCATCTATATCCAGTTCCCTCTTGCAGCCGCTTGGATCGATGTAGGGATTCGGTCCGCCGGCCTGAAGCTTTGCGTACTTTTCTTTCAGGTTGAACATCCCCGGATGGGATCCGAGGGGCACGTCGCAGGATAAGGAGCGGCTTACCTCGAATGCGCGCGTGAACTCACTTACGATCCGCGGCTCAGTAGGGTTGTCCACTAGTCGAACGCCCGGATTAACGCCCAAGCTGCCGATGATCATCACGTTGTAGGTTTTGCCATTCTCTTGTGCCTGAAGAGTCCAAGTCGTACAACCGGGCGTATGCCCGGGAGTTAAGTGCGCCGTGAGTGTGGTCCCACCGAGACTCACCTGATCCCCGTCGTGCAACACCTTGTCGATTGGGTGAGCCTTGTTTCCAGGCTTGATCTGTGCCAACCCCGGAACATCCTCGGCCATCGCCATTACCTCTGCCCCGGTCAATTGCTTTACCAGTGCGTCGCCTTCCATATGATCTGCATGTGCGTGGCTGCCCAAGAGGATTTTGACGTCGGAAAATCTGAATCCCAATTGTTCCACCGATTTTTGAATGAGCGGAACATTACGCTCAAAAGTGCTGTTAATCAGGATGTTCCCCTGCGGTGTTACGACGAGAAACGAAGCTAGACTCACTGTACCTACGTAATAGACGTTGCCAATAATCTTATGGGGCGGGAATTGGATATTCTGATCGTCCTGCGAGCCGATGTTGCGCTGAAAGAGCTCCTGCTGGGTATAGGTCTGACCTCCGACGCTAATGCGGATCTCCTCCGCCTGGTTCGCATTCGAAGGGCTTTGCGCATAAGCTGAAGAAATCAACGCGACTCCCACTGCAAGTATGCACTCCACCACCCCAAGTCTGCGGATTTCCATGACGCCTCCCGGGCGCGCATTATACGTGTAGGAGGGGTTATGGGTGAAGGGGTTCGGAATTCTGAACCTTGGGACGGCCCTCGGGCCTCTCGACACATACACTCCCGCTTCCTGGATAAGCCGACGTTGGGGCAAAATAAGGCCGCTGTGAGTCGATGTTCTATTCGACCTACAGCGGCCTTATGCGAATCGTCCTGAGCGATGGCCTGACGGACGCCTTATGACCAGACCGGCTTGACGCCGGGACCGATCAGCATCGCGGGGTTCGCACCCTTTCTCGGAGTGAACTTCTGCGCTCGCCCGTTATCAACCTCGGCGGTGTAAAGATTGCCCTCTTGGTCCACGTGCATGCCGTGCACGCCCCAGAACCCGCCCGGGAAATCGCCAAAGGTGCCAAAGGAATACAGGAAGTTTCCTTCCAAGTCGTACTTGATCATCTTGTTTGTGCCGCGATCAAAGAGCCAGAGGTGCCGGTCGGCCGCGGACAGGTGAAGGCAATGAACATCGGAGGGCTGATCTCCGACCTTCCATTGGTTAAGAAATTTGCCGTTGGTGTCGAACACTTGGACGCGGTGGTTATTCCGGTCGTTGACGAAAACTCGCCCGGATGGAACGTCAACAGCGACTCCATGCACGCCATTGAAGTAGCCAGGACGCGTATCGTTCGGAGGCGTTCCCTTTTGTCCCCAGTCCATCAGGAACTTGCCATCCTTGTCGAACTTCGCGACCCGCGTGCCCACGTACCCGTCGGCCACGAACATGGTACTGTCGGGCAGCCAGGCGAGGTACGTCGGTCGATAGAAGTGTGTGCCGTCGGCACCGGGCACGTTGGGCGTCCCGATCGTCAGTACCAACTTTTTCAAGTCGTGCGTGAACTTGAAGATGGAGTGCCGGTAGTCGTCCACCAGCCACACAAATTTGTCCCTGTCGTAGGGATTGATGTAAATCGCATGAGGCCGCCGCAGCATGCTGTCCCACTCCGGCCACGTCTCTTTGATCTCGCCTTTGGCGTTTACCCCGACGATGCAGTGCTTCCAACGCCAGTCCACGTCCTCCGTACCGTGATTAGGGCCATCTAGCGGGCCTGGCGGACTGGCCGACGTCGCGTCACGCCACGGCAGACGCCCGATGGGAAAGCCGATGCTAGGCCCCAACTGGGTGAGGTCTATTTCTTTCGGCCTCTTGATGTTCGGCAGTTCGCCGCGTTGCAGGATGAAGACCCGGTCGGGATTCTCCGCGAAAATGCCTTCGCCCGATCCCCAAGACCACTGTTCGTTCCCGGGCAACGCCGATAACGGCTGCGGCCAATTCGGGTCTATGTCATAGGCGCCGAAAACGTCCTGGACTCCCTTCTCTCCGGGTACTGCCGCGAACGACGGGTCGGATTTCGCCTGGGCTTGGGCGACAACGGGGGAAGTCAATAGCTTCGAAACCACGGGAAGCCCCGCCGAGGCCAGGCCGCACTTTACTAAGGTTCTCCTACTGATTTTCGATGATGAACCCATGGTTGGCTGTCACTCCCTTCATTGGGTCGGATTCGCCAAACTTTGCCACGACCATACGCTTGGAACCTCGCTGCGTCAAGCAGATCGCGGAAGCCCATGACCTCCGTTAAAGAAGTCGGCATGGAGAGGCTGATTGAGTAGAATGAGTAGAATTGGTGAGCAGCTTATGAATGGTTGGAGCAAGACAACTTCGGCCCTCTGTGCAGAGGCCCGATGCATCAATACACTACAGATCAAAATAAGGAGGAAGTAACTCATGGTTCGCAAAGCCTCGGCAGTATGGAAGGGCTCACTGAAAGACGGAAAGGGAACAATATCGAGCGATAGCGGCGTTCTCTCCAATACGCCCTATTCATTTGCGACACGTTTCGAAACGGCCCAGGGGACCAATCCCGAAGAGCTGATTGCCGCAGCGCACGCCGGCTGCTTCACCATGGCGCTCAGCGCGCAACTGGGGAACGCGGGTATCACACCGGAAAGTCTGGAGACGACTGCTTCGCTGACCCTCGATAAGCTGGACGCGGGCTGGACGGTCACGAAAATCCATCTCGATGTCAGCGCTCGCATTCCAGGTGCGGACAAGGCGGCTTTCGAGAAAGCCGCGGAGAACGCGAAGGCGGGCTGTCCGATTTCGCGACTTCTAAAAGCCGAGATCAGCATGACAGCACGTTTGGTGGGGGGACAGGCTACCAGCGCATAACAACCCCCGGCCGGATCCTTCCGAAACTGCGCGATAATCTGCTTTCACGACGGGGCCTCCGCCATTTTTGCCCAGAGGCCCCATGTCTCACTTAAGTCATCGTCCTAAACGCAATAGATAGAGTTGCAAAGCGGCTCACGATCTCTCGAATACGGAAAAGATCGTACGCGATTCTGAGGGGATTTCCCCACCCCCCACCCCTAGGAAAAGGCCGGCGTTCTCCGGGGTGCTCCGTATTCCGCGCCTATGCTGTTCCGGGTATGTTCGGGCACGTCCTTGCACAATTCTACTGAAGACGCGGGTCCGCGGCAAAAGGGCTCTCTGGGAGGTGGTGATGTCTAACGTGCTTAGTACGCTGCGCCGATTTCAGCTGGCCGCCATGTTTTTTTTCGTCATCTGGGCGTTATCGTCGGTTGCCTATGCTCAAACTTTCAACATAACGAACCTGACAAATAATTCGGCCAGCAAGGCCTCTTATCCAGCAATGACTGTCGATGCTCAAAACAATCTGAATTTGGCGTGGGTGGATAGCACGGCAGGAATCAAGTTCGCGCGGTCGGCGAGTTCTGCCAGCGGAACGATTTTCGGAACGGTCGTGACCGTACCTCAGAGCAATGGCCAGGCCTTGCCTGCTTTTCAACCGCAGCTCGTCGTGGATCCGAATGATGCGACCGTCATTGAGATTGCCTGGGCAGCGCTTGACCCTGCTTCGACGGCGACTGCGCCCACGTACGATGTCTATACAAGCCGATCGGTGAATGGAGGCCAGATCTTCACGACGCCGGCAACCGCAGTCTCTGCGTCGGTGAGTCCTGCAGGCCTCCCGCTGGCTGATACGCCGCGGCTGGCCTTTGACACATTAGGACGAGTGAACATCGTCTGGGGACAGAATGCCGCTTGGATCAGCCAAACTTCGGATGGTATGACGTTTACCACCCCAGCCAACCTCGCATCGAATACTCCGCCCATAAACACGGGAGGACCACGAGTCGCGGTTGATGCAGACGGAACCGTTATCGTGGTGTGGACAGACGTTGCAAATGAAAACCAGCCGGGTTCCTACTGTACGAGCCCTCTTCCTCCTTCTGGGACGCCCTCGACGACCATCGTCGGCGGGAATTTTTGGGTCAATGAGACTCTCCCGCCTGCCCAAGTAGGCGCCGCTTACACTTTTAGCGCCACGAATACGCGCAACCTTTCAAGCACAGATTGGGTGGGTGGGGATACTGCACGCTTCCCCAACGGATTCTTCGGCTGTTCGTTTGACAACATGACTCTCTTCAACGATCAGGCCGGCCACGTCCATCTTCTCTGGTCAGATGACAGCCCCATCGAGGACATATTGACGAGCAAGCCGGTGAACGGAGATCTTTTGACCACGTTCTCCTTCCCCACTAATCTGGCTAGTCTCCCGGCGGCCTCTCCAAACGTAGCTGTCGATAGGAACGGCAGCGTTTATGTCGTGTGGTCAGGAGGCGCGACGGGCGGAACAAATTCGCAAGGCATATTCTTCAGCCGGTCTGATGGCGGCGGCGATTTTACAAGCCCAGAGATCAGCGTCGCGGCTCCGAGCGCAGTCGCACCCGCATACGCGCGGGTGGCCGTCGATTCCAACGGAGATGTGAGCGTGGCCTGGGAACAGGTAGATCAAAGCCAGCCAATCTCTACCAGTGATACGTTCGATGTGTTCTTCGCCCGCTCGACGGACAAGGGCAATACATTTCCAAATGTGTCGCAAGTTTCCACGCACTCTTCGGCCCTGTGTTTCGCCCCGGCCACTCCCATTCAGACCACGCCGGATAACACCACTTGCGGATCCATCCAGATCGGAGTAGATGCGAATTCCAATCCGGATATGGTTTGGGTAAGCCAGGCCAGTGGCGCCACGGTCGCTGATATCGACTTTGCCGCCACGAATCTGCAGGGTCAGCCGGCGAGCGACTTCAGCATCACTGCGACTTCGTTGTCGCAGAATGGCCAGCCCGGCCAGACGGTGAATTTTTCGCTGAATGCTACGGGCGTCGGCGGGTTTTCAGGTTCGATTAATCTGGCTTGCAGCAATTTCTCGTCGGTACCTCTGAACGCTGTGGTGACCGGGCTGAGTTGTTCCTTTACTCCTCCGGCGATTGGTGCGGGAGGGTCGTCGACGGTGAGTGTCGTTCTACCGGCGACAATTCCGCTGGGTCAATTTACCTTCATGGTTGATGGCACTAACGCGTCGGCGCCTCACACGACTCATACCATCTCCCTGACCGTTAACGTTGGCACCAGTTCACCCGGGTCGGTCGCTCCGACCACAGCGAGTCTTTCGGCGGCGAGCCCCACGGCGACTTTCAATATCACCGTGAATCCAGCGATTTTCACGGGATCGGTGACATTCTCTTGCCTGGACGCTGATACGAATGCTGCGCTTCCGAGTTGGCTTAGCTGCACGTTCAACCCCGCTCAGATCAATACCGCACAGGGCACCTCGGCCGTGCTGACAGTTAAAGAGGTGGCCTCACCGACCAGCCAAATCCTGGCAATGCCGCCGTCGTCGCACAGCCTGCCCGTATCTGTCGGGATGACAGCGTGGAGTATGGCACTAGCCGCATTCTGCCTGATGGCCGCGATGGTTGCCCTTGGCCGTCGCGAAAGGCTTACTGCGTTTCCCGCGCGCGCTTTCCTCGTCATGATTTTGGCCGTAGTCTTGGCGTCCGGCCTTGTCTCTTGTGGTGGCAGCACATCGACTACGGGCACAACAGGCACCGGTAGCTCAGGTGGTACCACAGGCTCAGGTGGCACCACAGGCTCGGGTGGAACCGGAGGCTCAGGTGGTTCCGGAGGATCTGGCGGATCAGGAGGTTCGGGTGGCAGCGGCGGCAGCGGCGGCAATTCGGTCCAGGTGCATGTCGCAGTCTTGGCGCAGTCTACAACGAACCCAACGCCAGTGAATTTGGGCACGGTCACAATCACTGCACAGTAGACAAACCGCGCGGCGGATAGGGGCAAAACGCGGGGCGCAGCGAGCGGGGCGGATCCTGAACGTGCCAGGGTCCGCCCCCTCTTTTTAGGGAGGCCCGAAAGCGATAGGCTATACTCCCAGTGGGAATGTACATCCGCATTATTTCCGCTTCGCTGTTCATGTCTTCCGCTCTGATTTCTGTCTTCGCCCAAGCCCCGCTCGGTATTCCGCGAGAACTTGCGAGGCAGCGTGCCGTGGCAATTTCCGATTTGAGATATCACGTCGCATTTGTCCTCACTCGGAATGCGGAGAAAACTTCGGGTGAAGAGGAGGTTCGTTTCAAACTGAACTCCCCTCAGGCGGTTCTGCTGGATTTCCGCGATGGCCAGCTCATAAGCGCGTCTGTAAATGGAGCCATCGTTGCGTTGAAATCCGAGAATGGGCACTTAGCCGTCCCGGCGGAGAAAGTTCGCGCGGGAGAGAACACGATTCAATTCCGCTTTGTTGTGCCGATAGCGGCGGCGGGAAAGCCGCTCACGCGTTTCGACGATCACGACGATAACACCCAATACATTTACAGCTTATTTGTGCCCATGGACGCGAGCATGGCCTTTCCCTGTTTCGATCAACCGGACTTGAAGGGCCGATTCCGCTTGGATATCACAGCCCCTGCGGAATGGACGGTAGTCTCGAATACCGCAGTTCAAAGCGTCAGCGCGGCTGGCGCGGAGCAGACTCGTACGCAATTTGCCGAAACGCCGCCGCTCCCGACCTATCTATTCGCTTTTGCTGCCGGCTCGTTTCGCAAATTGCCGGTAGCAGCGGGCATGCCAGGACTTTATGTGCGCAAATCGAAATTCGAACGTGCGCAAGCGGAAGCTCCTGAAGTGCCGCAGATCGCCTCTCGCGGCATGGACTATTTGTCCCAGTTCTTCGCGCAACCGTTTCCATTTTCTAAGTACGACATGGTGCTCATTCCCGGTTTGGCCTATGGGGGTATGGAACATGCCGGAGCGACTTTCCTGCGGGAGGAGTCGGTGCTGTTTCGGACCGCACCGACCCACAGCGATTTACTCAATCGAGACATTATAGTTTTGCACGAGCTCACGCATCAGTGGTTTGGGGATCTTGTGACGATGCGCTGGTTCGATGACCTGTGGCTGAAAGAGGGATTCGCGCAATATATGGCCTATCAGACGCTCGCGGCGCTCGAGCCGAAAGAGAATGTCTGGAAGCGCTTTTACGAATCCATCAAGCCCGATGCCTACGCCATCGACTCGACAAAGGGCACCACACCCATCTACCAAGAGATTCCCAATCTGGACGACGCAAAGTCGGCGTATGGCGCGATCGTCTATTCCAAGGCGCCGGCGGTATTGAAGCAGCTCGCCTTCGTCCTTGGCGAGGATAACTTTCGCGGGGGCCTGCGGCTCTATCTGCGGGAACATGCTTACGGCAATGCCGAATGGAACGATTTGGTGCACGCATTCGAGCGCGTCGCCGGTCGGCCGCTTGGAAATTGGGCGGAAGTGTGGATCCGGCATCGTGGTATGCCGCAGATCGACATCTCCTGGTCTTGCATGGGTGACCGCCTGAGCGACGTTTCCTTATCCCAGCACGACGTTTTGGGTACGGCGACACTCTGGCCCGTGGCGATGCAACTCGGCTTAAATTACGCGAACAGGGAGCCGCGTTTGTTGCGGGTGGAGCTGAATGGCAAAGACCTTCCGCTGCAAGGCTTGAATGGCGCGCCATGCCCAAGTTTCATCTTTGCAAACGAAGAAGATTATGCCTACGGCCGGTTCCTGCTGGATCCCCGAAGTCGCGAAAACGTGGGCCGGCAACTCGGCGGAACTCATGACCTATTTCGCCGGTCGCTGCTATGGGGATCTTTGTGGGAGTCGGTGCGGAATGCCCAACTCTCTCCTGCCGATTATCTGCACCTGATGCTAGGCCTTTTGCCGAATGAGAGTGACGAGACGCTGTCGCGCAGCTTGCTTGCGCACTCCGCGACGGCCTTGCACCGTTATCTGAGCCCCTCGATGCGTCAGGCGAACGTCTTTCAATTTGAAACCCTTGCGGCGGATCGCATGTTGCATTCGGAAAATCCGGATTTGCGCATCGCATGGTTTCGAAGCCTCGAAGGAATAGCGGAAACTCCCCAAGGGCTGGCTAAACTGAAGGCAATGCTGAATGGCCAGCTAATGGTGCCGGGAATCGAGCTTCGTCCACTCGATCGTTGGAATCTCGTGACGGCGCTGCTGGCCCATGCTGATCCGGAGGCTGACTCGCTTTTTGCGGCGGAAAAGCAGCGCGACAAAAGTGGCGACGGGCAAAAGTTCGCTTATGTTGCCGAGTCTGCCCGGCCTCAGGCCGCTGTCAAAAAGCGCTATTTTGACGATTTCTTGCACAATCCCTCCCGCCAGGAAGATTGGATCGAGCAGAGCCTTTATGCATTCAATTACTGGAATCAGTCTGAACTCACCGCGCCTTATTTGGGCGGCGCATTAGAAGCTCTTCCCCGGATTAAGCGGGAACGCAAAATCTTTTTTCTGGTCGACTGGCTGACTGCGTTTATAGATGGACAAGAGTCGGCGATGGCACAGGCCAGAGTATATGGCTTCTTACAATCCGCTCAAACTGACGATGATCTGAGATTGAAAATTCTGCAGGCCGTGGACGAACTCGATCGAACGGTCACCATCCGCCGAAAGTTCCCAAACTGACGGTCCAACTGACGGACTGGAGGATTGTACGCCAAGGTGTCCCCCTAGGGGCTCTTTGACGTCTCCCTAACGCCCTTAGGGTATCGAGTCTTGATGCGCGTCCGCTTACACTCGGTGAGCGTTATGGATCTCTGTTCCCGGTCGCATGGAACCTGATATGAGGAATGGATTTATCCTGCGGTTTGACGACCTCTGCCCAACGGTTAATTGGAAGATATGGGACGCCATTGAAGAGCTGCTCGTCGAATTCGATATAAAGCCAATCATTTCAGTTATTCCCGATAATCGCGATAAGAGTCTTATTTACGGTTCTCCCGGCGAGAATTTTTGGAACAGGGTTCTATCCTGGCAAAAACGAGGGTGGACCATTGGCCTGCACGGTTATCAGCACTGCTATCTGACCAAAAATCCCGGCATGTACGGACGAACCGGTCGCAGTGAGTTTGCCGGGCTGCCCTCTGAAGTGCAGGAGATCAAGCTCCGGAACGCGATACGAATCTTCCTGTCCTATGGCTTAAAGCCCGAAGTTTGGGTTGCCCCGGCGCACTCGTTCGACGCTAGCACGGTCGAGATTCTAGCGAGACTCGGCGTACGCATCATTAACGATGGCTACGCACTGTTTCCTTACGAAGACCGGCACGGCGTGGTCTGGATTCCGCAGCAGATGGGAAGGTTTCGAAAGCTGCCCATCGGAGTGTGGACCGTTTGCCTGCACTTCAATGGATGGAATGAGGAAGACCTCAGGCGATTTCGTGAGGATCTGCTGCGTTTCAGGCAAACGATCATTTCCGTAGACGATGTTCTCCAGCAGATCTCAGAGCATCGCCGCAACTGGGTACAGGCAAGCGCGGCTCGCCTGCTGGATGCGAGTCTGCGTATTGGCAGACCACTCCGCCAAGGCTTGCTGCAAGGCCACTGGCACTTCCGCTCGAAGAGTTTTCGGAGCCCGCAAGGCAACAGCGAAAATCTAGGTTAGGCCCACTTCTGCCGCGGATTTGATCTAGAACCCGCTATACTAGCGTGTCGTAGTCCGATCCAAATGCAAACGGCTACGCCATGATCACATAACGATCGCGCAATGATCACTGATCGGCTGCCCCGCAATAACAGATTGCTCCTGCAGTATCGTCAAAGCGAGAGCCTTACAAGCGTCGACCTTCCCCCTCATCCGGGGTTTTCACACTTGGCGCAAATCATCGAATCCGTAATGCGGGAGGGAACCCCTGCAGAGGTCGGCCATGCGTGCGCCGACTTCCTGGCCGCAGCAGCATCCTTTTACGCCGTCTCCGCTCCCGAAGTGCGTGCCCTGGCGGCTCGGCCTCTGCGCGTGCGCGAAGGCGGATCGCAGACGGAGCTTTTCGGCGATTATTCTCTCGCCGATGCGCGCATCCGGATCTGGACCCGCACGGCCGTACGCAAGCACGTGACTTCGTTTGGCACGTTCCTCAGTACTCTTTGCCATGAGTTTTGCCACCATCTCGATTGCCGGAAATTTGGTTTCAAGCGATCGCCGCATACCCGCGGATTTTATGAACGGGCCGCCTTGCTTTATCACCACGCGCGCGGTACCCCGGCGAAGCGGCTATTTTGGATAGAAGCGCCAGGAGGACGCTGGCGAATCGATTGGGGAAGGATGAATTCCGTCCAGCGGACTGCCGATCAGATCTTGCGCTTCAGCTCACGCTCGTATTCCGGGAAGTAGGCCCCGATCATCGGCAAATCGAATTCCGGCGGAATGGATTCCTTGTTCTCGCGCGCGAGGAGGAATTCAAAGGAGCGTCGGATCGGTTCGTTGGCGTCGATTTTGCCTCCGCAAAAGCCGCTGATAGTCGTCTTCGCTCATGCGAACGCAGTGATTCGATTCGCTCCGGCCCTCGATTACACGAACCTGATACTCCCTGTTCTTCAGTTTTTGCACTTCAATCAACGCGGCCATAGCGCGCTCGCGCTATTCCAGCCCATTGCCGAGGATGCCTTTGGCGATCAGGTCCTTATGCTCATCATCGTCGTGACTGGCGACGATGAAAAGGTTCTTTTCCGTTCCATAAAGCCCGTTGAGCCATTTCAATTGGGCCAGAAGTGCGGGTTCGTCTTCCTGTATCCAGGGGGCTGCTTTTCCTTTAATGAGACGGACTCCGTCCATATGCCATGCCGTATCGGCGATAAAAAGATACTCTCGCCCAGATTCTAGTGCGACGTACACCATTTGCGATCCCGGAGTGTGTCCTGGCGCCTTGATCAGCACGACGCCCGATCCAAAAGGAAGGTACTTATCATAGTCGACGACGTTATATCGGCTGGCCATTGCCGGCGTGATCTTGATTTCCGGCATCTGCGGATTTGTTTCGAGAGACTCTACCTGTGCGCGCGTGAGGATTGTTTTCGGAGCGACTTCCTCTGCGAAAGGTGAGCGAATTACGCCGGCGACGTGATCGCCATGTTCGTGCGTAATGAGAATAGCTTTGGCATTCCGAAGGGCGCGCTCCACCTGTTTCGCCGCCTCCGGATAGTAAGGTTCCACGGTTCCGCGCCCAAAAAAGCGATGCACCTGCTCGTCCATACCGGAGTCGATCATCACTGTCCCATCGGCATAGACGATTTGAAACACCGTACGGGCCTGGATGCTGGGTTCATCGGGATCGCCCTGGACGGAAAACTTCTTCGAGCGATGGCTTTCCGCAAATTTCAAGACATTGATCCGGAGCGGGCGTCGCCCGGGAATCATCCGGGCGACATTGCGTATTTCATCGAGCTGAACCGTCCAGGCGGGGCTGACAGGCTGGTTTTGCGATTGCCCGTAGGGCGCCAAAGTAGCAGCGAGCGCCAGGAACACACAAACGTGGCAGGTCTTCGCGATCTTTTCTCTCACGTCGCTCACGAAAATCATCCCGGTATCGCGCCAATTGTCTCATAGACAGGCATGCTTTGCCCTTGGATGGGGTGCGGCCCAACCATGCTTCCTGGCCGATCTGGGCTGTATCCATTGCTGATCTGCGATCCCGTCCAGACCCACGTTTTTGATTAAGCCGGAACCGTGCGAGCGGTTTTCCGGCTACAATACCTTCTTTTGTGAACAAGCGCATAAAGCATCCTGTCACTAAGCCTCAACTGCGGCCCATCCAGCGGCTGCTGGCTGCCAACCGCAGCGAGATCGCCATTCGAATCTTCCGCGCCGCCAACGAACTGAATCTCCGCACGATTGGTGTCTATTCGCAAGAGGACCGACTCAGCCTGCATCGCTTCAAAGCGGACGAAGCCTACCAGGTTGGGGCGGGGAAGGGGCCAGTAGAAGCCTATTTGGATATTCCGGGAATTGTCGGGCTGGCGCGCGAAAAGCACATTGATGCCATTCATCCTGGATACGGTTTTCTTTCCGAAAATCCCGCCTTCGCTCGCGCCTGCGAGGAAGCGGGTATCACGTTCATAGGCCCTCCTCCGGAACTGCTCGAATTGTTGGGAGATAAAACGGCAGCTCGGCGCCTCGCCGCCTCGGCCGGTGTTCCCATTTTGCCAGGCACTGAGACCCCAGTGCGTTCGGTCGCCGAGGCGCGAAAGGCGGCCCGGAAAATTGGTCTTCCCCTGATCGTTAAAGCGGCCATGGGCGGCGGCGGCCGCGGCATGCGTGTCGTACATCGGGCCTCGGAACTCGACAGCCGTTTGGAGGAGGCGCAAAACGAGGCGCGCTCCGCCTTCGGGGATCCCGCTATTTTTCTCGAAAAATATGTCACGCGGGCTCGCCACCTCGAGGTTCAGATACTCGCCGATAATTATGGAAATCTACTGCATCTTTGGGAGCGCGACTGTTCGGTACAACGCCGCCACCAGAAAGTCGTCGAAATGGCGCCGGCCGCGAAACTCCCTCACTCGCTTCGCGTGGAGCTTTGCTCGGCGGCAGTGCTATTAGCCAAGAAGGCTGGCTATCGAAATGCCGGCACTGTGGAATTTCTTTTCGACGCCGATACACAAAAGTGGTATTTCATCGAGGTCAATCCGCGCATTCAAGTCGAACATACCGTCACCGAGATGGTCACCGGTATCGATCTTGTGCGCTCGCAAATCCAAATTGCTCAAGGCTATTCTCTGCATGATGAGCCGCTATCCCTTCCCAGGCAGAATGCCGTCCCGCTCAACGGCTTCGCCATCCAGTGCCGTGTCACAACCGAGGATCCGGAAAACCATTTCGCGCCCGATTATGGCAAGCTGACCACTTATCGTTCTCCAGCGGGATTCGGAATCCGCCTCGATGGCGGCACAGCCTATGCCGGCGCTGTGCTCGCTTCCTATTACGATTCGCTTCTTGTAAAAGTCACCGCCTGGGATGTCACGCTGGATGGCGCTTGCCATCGTATGGACCGGGCATTGCGCGAATTTCGCATTCGCGGGGTGAAGACAAACATTCCTTTCCTCGAGAATGTCATCAATCATCCGCGTTTCCGCGCCGGCGAGGTCACCACTTCCTTCCTCGATGATTCTCCGGAGCTGTTCCGGCTGCCTCG
>Ga0206819_10204_pt1 | contig 21163 bp, 17 predicted proteins | sample Alteio_BWOrgCont_87_FD_152855 | JGI IMG/M metagenome (GOLD analysis project Ga0206819, IMG submission 152855) | Enriched cells from forest soil in Barre Woods Harvard Forest LTER site, Petersham, Massachusetts, United States -... | ecosystem: Environmental > Terrestrial > Soil > Temperate forest >... | reverse complement strand
TGAAAAAGATGTCGCTTGAAAAAGGGGAGCAAAAAATGCCGCTTCAAGAAGGGGACAGACCGCTCTGTCCACTGAAGCGGTACTGACTACGGTTGAAGATGTGTGGATTGGGGACAGAGTAGTCTGTCCCCTTCTTGAAGCGGCATTTTTTTAATATGTTTTATTCGATTCGGCATTTGACGCAGTTTCGGTATGATGCGCCGGTGAGCGAGAGCTTGATGGAGGTGCGGATGCATCCGCGGACGGATGGGCCGCAGCGGTGCCTGACGTTTCAGCTTTCGGTGGACCCGCGGACGCAGGTGAATTCGTATCGAGATTATTTGGGCAATAGTGTTCATCACTTTGATGTGCCGGGGAAGCATATGCGGCTGCGGATCGTGGCGGAGTCGCTGGTGGAGGTGCAGGGGTCAGTGGACTTGCCCGAACGGTTGGAGGCGGAGGATTGGGGGCGGCTGGATGAGCTGGTGGCGTCGGGGGATTATTGGGAAATGCTGGCGCCGAGCCAATTTACCGAGTCGAGCGATGCGCTGCGCGGATTGGTGGAGGATTTGCGTGTCACTCAAGAAGCGCGGCGCGGGGATCCGCTTTCGTTTTTGCGGGAATTGAATCAGGCGATTTATGAGTGGTTCGCGTATGTTCCGAAATCCACGCGGGTGGACTCGCCGATCGATGACGCGATTGAGGCTCGCCACGGGGTGTGCCAGGATTTTGCGCATATCATGATCGCGCTGGTGCGGCCGGTGCGGATTCCTTGCCGGTATGTGAGCGGGTATTTATATCCGCGGTCGGAGCGGCCGGACCGGTCGTCGGAGGGGGCTAGCCACGCTTGGATGGAGGCGCTGCTGCCGGGTTTGGGATGGGTGGGATTCGATCCGACTAACAATTTGCTGACTTCGGATCGGCATATCCGGACGGCGATCGGGCGGGATTATGCGGATGTTCCTCCGACGAAGGGGGTGTTCAAGGGGAATGCGGCTAGCGATCTGGCGGTGTCGGTGCAGGTGGGGTTGTCGGATGCTCCTCCGGCGGTGGAGGTGGAATTGAGTTTGCCACCGGAGTGGGAGGAGTCGGCTAAGGCGGACTCTTTGGAGCTTCAGCAGCAACAGCAACAGCAATAGTGGGGATTAGGGTGGTCGAATATGCAAGACACGGACCCGACGCAGACGGCAAAAGGCGACGGTCCGCGCCACCGGGCAAGGCCACCTAACGCAAGGCTCCTATGGTGTATTGGAGCGCGGAGTATTGGGTTTCGTAGTCGTATTTGGCGCTTAGGTTTTCGATTTCGGCTTGGGTCAGGTTCAATTGGGCTTGGGTGAGTTCGACGATGGAGGAGAGGCCCAGGTTGTAACGGCCTTGGGCGAGATCCAGCGCCAGGGCGGCCTGGCGGACGAATTGGGCGGTTACGTCGATGCGCTGGAATGCCGTGAAGGCGCCGGCCCAGGCTACGCGGACGTCGCGGGCGATGTGCTCCTGCTGGTCGCGGAGATGCTGGTCGGATTCGAGGGCTTTCTGGTGGGCGGCTTCGCGGCGGGCGGAAAACAAGTGGCCGTTGAAGATCGGGATGCTCAGGTTGGCTCCGATGCTTTCGTATTCAGCGGGAACGGTCGCGTTGATGTAGGGAAGGAATCCGCCGACGGCGGCGATGCTTACGGTGGGACGCGAGAGATCCCTTTCAGCGTCGAAGAATTTGTAGGCGGAATCGCGGGAGAATTTAAGGCTGGCTAGCTCGGGGCGATTGGCCAGGGCTTGCGTCACCAGGTCGTCGGCTTTTCCGGGAGGGCCGGGGGGAAGCTGATCTTCCACCAACTGATAATCGGCCGGCTGATCGGATCCCAAGGCCTGGCCCAGCTCGGCTTGCGCGCTTTGGACGGCTTCCTCGGCGCGGATCAACAGAAGTTTGGCTTCGGACACATTCACGTCGGCGAAGCTGACGTCCAACTGGGATTTGAGACTGTTCTTGGCCAGCTCGGTGACTTGGTCGCTTAGGAGCTGGCGCGCGCTGACGGTCTGCTGCGCGACCTTGATGACGGCCTGGGCATGAAGCACGTCGAAATAGGCGCGGTTGACGTCGAGGATCACGGTGTGACGGGTGGCGGTAAGATTCTGGCCGGTCGCCTGTGCCTGAAGGCGGGCGCTCGCGACCAGGCTTGGAGTGCGGCCGGAATCGGTGACGAGCTGCGAGAGGACGGCGCCCTGTCCGAATCGGTTGAAGACACGCGAAGCCTGGAGGTCGCCGGCGCCGATGCGTCCGTTGGCGTTGGCCTGGGAGCCGGTGATTTCGCCGCTGATGTTGGGATAGTACGGGGCGCGATTGATGGTCACCTGCTGCTGCGCGAAGTTGAGCTCGTTTTGCGCGGCTTGAATTTGCGGGTGGTTTTTTATGGCGATGGCTTCGGCTTGCTGGAGGGTTAGGGGTTGGGGCTGGGCTGGGGTTAGTGCGGCGGCCAGGATCAGCAGGGCGGAGGCGCGCGTGAAGATTGCTGACGTCCTCCGCTCCCTGACGGTCGCGGTTCCGTTGGGGGGGGCGCACGAGACTGTGCGCTACAAAGGGCCGAGTGTTATTGAGGTTGGGTCGCATTGGGTCTTCTTCTCCGGTAGACGAGTAGGTAGGCGGCCGGGACGATGAAGACGGTGAGTAGGACCGAAGACGCGAGGCCGCCGATGATGGCTCGGGCCATGGGGGTGTACTGTTCACCGCCTTCGCCCAGCTTCATGGCCATGGGTAGCATGCCGATGATGGTGGCTAGCGAGGTCATCAGGATGGGGCGCAGGCGCACTCGGCAGGCGGTGATTACGGCGTCGGCTACCGACAGGCCCTGCTCTTCGAGTTTGTGCGCGAAATCGACAATCAGAATGCTGTTGGAATCGGCGATGCCGATTAACATCAGGACGCCCATCAGCGACATCACGTTCAACGTGGTGTGGGTGAGCGGGAGAATGATGAGCACGCCGACGAAGCCCATGGGGATGGCCAGCATGATCAGGAACGGATCGATGAAGCTTCTGAACTGCGCCACCAGGATCAGGAATAGCAGCATGAAGGAAATGCCGAAGCCCAGCGCGAAGCTTTTGAAGGATTCGTCCATGCTGTTAACCATTCCGCGCAGCGTCACGCGGATGTTGGCGGGCAGATGAGCGTCGGCAATGGTTTTGACGATGGCGGCGCGCAGGCGGGCCAGGTCCTCGCCTTGGGGCGTGACGTAGATATCGACTACGCGCTGGATCTGATAATGATCGACCTCGGTGGGGGATTGGAGGTTGACCAGCTTGACTACCGAATCGAGCGTGGTGGGTTGTTTGAGATTGGGCGCGCGGAGGGGGATGCCGGTGAGATCCGCCAGGGTGTTGATGGATCCCTTGCCGTGCTCGGGAAACTGGACGCTCAGAAAATAGTCGTTGCCGGTCTTGTAATCCACCCAGTAATTGGGGGCGATCATGATGTTGGAATTGAGCGCGGTGATTACGTTGTTGACCACGTCATTCTGGCTGAGGCCCAGCTCGGAGGCATGCACGCGATCGACGTCCAGGCGGATGGACGGGTAATTCATATCCTGCGGGATGTAGATTTCGCCGACGCCGGGCAGGGCGCGAATCCGCTGCGCCAGGTCCTGCGCGGTGCTGTAGGTGATGCCGAGGTCGCGCGTGTTGACCTGGATGTCGATGGGGGCAGGCTGGCCCTGATTGAGAATCGCATCCTGAAGAGAACCGCTTTGGAAGAAGGTCCGGACGTCGGGGAATTGGGCCGCGGTGGCGGCCTTCACGCGGTCTATGTATTCGAAGCTGCCGACGGCGTGACCCGCGGTTAAAGCTACCTGGATGGTGGCCGTGTATTGGCCGGCGTTGGTGGTGTAGAGCGCGGAAATATCGTTGACCACGCCGATATTCGACAGAATCATTTTCAGATCGGTGGCGGGGACGATCTTGCGGATTTCGTCTTCAATTCTGGCGACGTAATCGTTGGTGACTTCGATACGGGTGCCGGTGGGGACCTTGATATTCATGGTGAACTGTCCGGCGTCGGTGCGCGGAAAGAAGGACCGGCCGAGCAGCGGATAGATCAGCAGACTGGCTACGAAGATCCCTAGCGTGATGGCGAGCGTGATCCAGGGATAGTTCAAAGCACGGCGCACCCAGCGCTCATAGAAATCGAGCAGGCGATTGAATCCGCGGTTAAACCAGGCATTGAAGCCGCGTTGCGGCGCGTGTTCCGCATGACTGGGGACGGCGTGGAGGAATTTCGCGCAGAACAGGGGAATGACGGTCATGGCCACTACGAAGCTGGCGAGCAGGGCCAGGCAGAAGGCTTCGGCGAGCGAGGAGAAGAGGAATTTGCTGACTCCGAACAGCATGGTCACCGGGAAGAAATCGACGACGTCGACCAGGGTGGCGGCTAACACGGCTAGATTGACTTCGGCTCCGCCCTGCTCGGCCGCGATGGCGGGGGCGGATCCCATTTCAAGATGGCGATAGATATTTTCGAGAGAGATTACGGAGTTGTCGATGACGCGGGAGAAGGCGAGCGCCAGGCCGCCGAGGATCATGGTGTTGACGGTGCTTCCCAGAGTGTAGAGGACTACGAAAGTCGCCAGCGCGGAGATGGGGATGGAGAGGAGCACGGCGCCGGTGGCACGCAGGCTGCCGAGGAAGATCAGAATCATGATGCTGGTGAGCAGCAGGCCGATGATGCCTTCATGCATCACGGTGCTGAGCGCCTGCCTCACGAACACGGATTGATCGAAGACGATGTCGGTTTTTAGCTGGGGCGGAAGATCGAAGAGGTGCGCGGTCAGTTCACGAAGCTGGTCCACCACCTGAATGGTGTTGCTGTCCCCGCCGGATTTCATGATGGGAATATAGGCGGATTTCTGGCCGTCGATGCGGACGATGTTGTATTGAAGCTGATTGGCGTCCTTGGCTTCCCCGATGTCGCCCACGGTGACGGAGCTGGTTCCCACGGTCTTGATGGGCAGGTTGTCGAGATCCTTGACGTTCTCAACCAGGCTGTTGGAGTAAACGTAATAATCGTCGGGGCCGATTTTGACGTCGCCCGCGGGGAGAATCAAATTGCTCCGGTTGACGGCGGTGACCACGTCCATGACGCTCAACTGGCGGGAGAACAGCTTGTAGGGATCGACGTAGATCATCGCCTGGCGGTACTTGCCGCCGAATACCGCGGGAATTTCCGCGCCATTGATCACGGCGATCTGGTTGCGAATCTGAAATTGGGCGATGTCGTGGAGCTGCGTCTCGGTGAGTCCTTCCCCTTTGATGGTCACCAGGGCGACGGGAAGGCTGGAGGCGTCGAATTTCAAAACCACGGGAGGCAGGGTGCCGGGCGGAAGGCGTTTGAGGTCGGCCAGGGCGAGATTGGAAAGCTGGGTCAGGTCGGCGTCGGAATTGGTGCCGGGCTGGAAAAACGCCTTGATGATGCTGACGCCGAGCAGGGAGCGCGATTCCATGTGGTCCATGCCGCTGGCCTGGGTGAACCAGCGCTCCAGGGGATTGGTGATATCGGTTTCGATATCGACGGGGGGCATGCCGGTGTAGAAGGTGGCGACTACGATGACGGGGAGATTGATGGGAGGGAAGAGGTCGACCGGCATGCGGGTGATCGCGTTGATGCCGATGACGGCCAGGGCCAGACAGCAGACGATGATGAAGTAGGGGTTGCGGATGGAGAAGCGCGGCATGGGTTACGTTCGGGCGACTGGCGTCGACGGGTGCCGGAGTGTGGACAGGGCACCAGGAACTTGTTGAAAAAGGGGACAGACCGCTCTGTCCACTGAGAGGTGTTTCCTATGGGCGTGAGTGTGTGGATTGGGGACAGAGTGGAGTGTGGACAGGGCACCAGGAACTTGTTGAAAAAGGGGACAGACCGCTCTGTCCACTGAGAGGTGTTTCCTATGGGCGTGAGTGTGTGGATTGGGGACAGAGTGGAGTGTGGACAGGGCACCAGGAACTTGTTGAAAAAGGGGACAGACCGCTCTGTCCACTGAGAGGTGTTTCCTATGGGCGTGAGTGTGTGGATTGGGGACAGAGTGGAGTGTGGACAGGGCACCAGGAACTTGTTGAAAAAGGGGACAGACCGCTCTGTCCACTGAGAGGTGTTTCCGATGGGCGTGAGTGTGTGGATTGGGGACAGAGTGGTCAGTCCCCTTTTTCAACAAGTTCCTGGTGCGGACTTTTGGACGGCTAGCGGGGAGCGCACGGGCCATTTTAGTGCTGGCCTTCCTTGCTGTGGTATTGCATCAGCTCCACTGGTTTGGGATGGACCTGCTGGCCGGATCTCAGGCTGCTGCGGTCGCTGACTACAACTTCGTCGCCTTCATTTAGTCCCGATAGGACTTCGGCCTGGGTGGCGGTCTGGATGCCCAGCACTACGGTGCGGATCTCGATTGTGTTGGCGGGGGTGACTACGTTTACGCTTACGTTGTCGCCGCTGTGATCTACGGCCTGAAGCGGAACGACCAGGGCGTCGGGCTTCTTTTCCAGAGTCAGCGTGGCGTCGGCGTAGAGGCCGGGCACCAGGACGCGATTGGGATTCAGCACGTCGACCTCGGTGTGCATGGTGCGGGTGTCTTCTTTGACGTCGACGGAGAAGCGGGCTACCTTGCCGGGAAAAGTCTGGGCCAGCGAAGGAACGTTGACCTGCACGGGATCGCCCAGGTGAATGTAGCGGACTGAGGATTCGGGAACCGGGATGACCAGGCGGAAGCGATCGTCCTCGGAGAGCTTGACCAGCGGCATGGCCTGGGTGCTCGAACTGGTCCCGGCCTGGAGCAGGGTGCCGAAGTTGGCATAGCGCTGGGTGACGATGCCATCGAAAGGCGCGGTGATTTTGGCGTAGTCGAACAGCGCCTGATCATGTTCGCGCCGGGCTTCGGCGACTTGAAGCTGGCTGTTGGCCGACTCGACGCTGGACTTCGAAGCCTCGACCTGCGCCTGGCCTGACAAGTCCTTGCCCTGGGCGTCGTCCACTTCCTGCTGGGCGACCAGGCCGGGTTTGGATTTCGCGACGCCGTTGAGGCGCTCGTATTGAAGGTGGAAGACGTTGGCGGTTGCCTCCACGCGTTTCAATTCGTTGCCGGCGTGAGTCACCATATTTCGGGCGTTCTGGATGGCGGCGTCGTCCTGGGTCAATTGCAACTGAAGCTCAGGAATTTCGAGGACGGCGAGCACCTGGCCGGCTTTGACGCGCGAGCCGTAATCAACGTTGAGCGTCTTCACAAAGCCGGATTCCTTGGCGTAGACGTCGATTTCCTGGAACGGGACGAGTTCGGAGGAGACGGTAAGCTGCCGCTGAATGGCGGTGCGTCCAACTTTCGCGACGCCCACGGTGACGGCCTGGACGTTGGCGTTGGCGGAATTCGCGCTGGTCTTTTCAGAATTTCCGCAACCCGAGAGAAGGATAGCGGCGGAGGCGAGCAGGAGCGCGGCTGGGGCTCGAGAGGTCACAGGCAATCGGCGGCTGCGCTTCTGATTTTTTCTTCGAGATGATCGAGCGAAAAGTTGGGAGACCGGCAGAACTCCTTCAATAGATTTTCCGCAGACGCGATTTTGGCGGCTTCCGCGGGGATCTCGGAGGCGATTTGGATGGGGATGGAGTGGACACCGTGGCAATCGCCATGCATCAGGTCGCCGGGAGAAACTTTGAGGCCAGCGATTTCGACCGGGCTGCCGAAGTCGATCAGATGCGCGTAGGCATGGGAAACGGCGACGCTCCCCGAGAATAGATGGAAGCGAAGCGCCTTGACGGCCGGCAAATCGCGAACCGCGCCGTTGGTGACGTAACCGATACATTTGAGCGCCAGGCCGATGGCGGCATGAACTTCACCGACGAAGGCTCCGAATCCCGGGCTCGGGTCGATGTCCTGGAGTACCATGACGCGGGGCGCGGGCATCGACGCGAGGTACTTCCAGAAATCGATCCGGTCATAATAACAAGCGCTCGCCATGGGCGGAGCGGAGGTTCGAATGCGGCCGGTGACGGCATAGCCGAGCATCGGCGGAAAGCCTGGGAAACGGCTGCGCACGGCGCCGGAAACGAAGCCTTCATTACGCGGGCGGACGTGGAGCCGCTCGATGGCGTTCGACGCTGAGCAGGTATCGAGTGCGGCGAGGCGATCGAAGTCGGTATGGGAGATTTTGGAGGGCGGATTCATGCGACTGGTGCGACACTCCTCCTCACACGACAACTATAACTTGGCGGGGAGAGGAGTTTACATCGCAGGAAGTTGGTATTTCCGTTAAGACATCCCCCCTCCGTTACAGCCGGGTTTCGTATCGAAACGGGTATCCGGTTCGCGGGTCTGGCGGGACTCCGGCGGTGCTGTGGCACGGCTTTGCTGTCAGGATCTATAGGATTTAATCGATCAGGCCGCTGCGGAGGGCGAATCTTACTAGTTCGCCGGTGGAGTGGAGGTTCAACTTTTCCATGACTCGGCCACGGTGGGCTTCGATGGTGTAGACGCTCAGGTTCAAGGTGGTCGCGATTTCCTTGTTGGTTTTTCCTTCGGCGATCATTTGCAGGACTTCGCGCTCGCGCGTAGTTAGGAGGTCGAGAGGGTCGGTGACGTGGCGGCGATAGTCGGTGAGGACGGCGTCGGAAACGGCGGGGCTCAGGTAGCCTTCACCTTTGGCGACGGAGCGGACGGCGGCGATCAGGTCTGCGTCGGCGGAATCCTTCAATAGATATCCGCGGGCGCCGGCGCGCAGGATTTCGCGAACGTAGACGGCGTCCTTGTGCATGCTCAGGGCTAGGACGCGGGTGCGCGGAGATGCGGTGACCAGGCGTCGCGTCGCTTCGATGCCGTTCAGCTCCGGCATGGTGACGTCCATCAGGACCACGTCGGGTTGAAGTTTTTCGCCGGCTTCGACGGCTTCGCGGCCGTTGGCGGCCTCGCCGACGATCTGCATGTCAGGCTGCGCCGAAAGGATCATCTTGAAACCCTGCCGGACCAGCACGTGGTCGTCCACCAGTAGAATTCGGATCACACTAGCTCCCGGGTCGGTTGTTTAGCGCGCGGCGCGGACACTTCTATGGTGACACCTGCGCCGGGTTCGGAGCGAATGGCCAGTTCGCCTCCAGCGCTGCGGGCGCGGGCGCGCATTCCGCTGAGGCCCATGCTGCCTGGCCGCGCGGCGCCCAGGCCTTTGCCGTTGTCGCGAATGGTGAGACAGATTCGATCGCCTTCGGCGCGGAGGCGGATGGTCACGCGAGTAGCGGCGGAATGGCGCGCGATGTTGGTCAGGGCTTCCTGGACGATACGGAACAGGTGCGTCTCGGTTTCATCAGGCAGGCGGTCTTCGAATTCGGAAGTGTACTCGACTTCGATGCCGGTGCGCTCGCGGAAACGCGTCACCAGCCAGTGGATGCCGGCGTCGAGGCCGAAATCGTCCAGGATGGTGGGGCGTAGAAGCTGCGAGAGCTCGCGGACGTTGGAGATGGATTCGTCGACCAGTTTTACGCAATCGTCGATGCGGGAACTGGGGGTTCGCGAGGCGATGGCGGTGAGGTTGGTGCGGATGGCGGTGAGCGCGCCGCCTAGCTCATCATGTAATTCGTGGGCGAAACGGCGGGCGGTCGATTCCTGGGTTTCGAGGAGCCGGAAGGAGACCCGGCTCAGCTCGCCCGCTTGAAATTCCATCTGGCGAAAGACGCGCGCAGCGATGCGTACGGTGACGATGGCGCAAACCAGAGCGACGACGATGCAGCCGCCCAGCAGGAGCCTGGATTCCTGGTTCAGGTGCTCAGACTGGCGATCGACGTTCTCGCGGGTTTCGACGGCGCGCTGATAGCTGGAGTCGACCAGGCGGAAAACGGCCTTGGTGACTTCCTCATGACGGGCGAACAGCTCGCGCGAAGAGTCGGCGGGGGTCTTGTCGCCGGTGAGAACGGTGCGGGCTTCCTGCGCGAAATCATGCATGGCGCGCTGGAGATCGCTCCACTCGGCTTCATCGTCGCCCGCGCCGGCGCCGGCCACCATCTTCCCGATTTCCTGATCGGTCTGATCGAGATCGGCGAGGACGTCCTGACGGTCGACACCGGCCTGAGCATTGGAAAGCCGGTAAAAGGCGGCATTCAGGACGTTCTGTTCACGCTGCATTTCATCGAGCAGGCGGACGATGACCAGTTGATTCTGCACCAGCGATCCGGCGCTGGCGGCGATGAGGCGCGCGTTGTAGGCACCGGTAGTGGCCGCGGCCGCAAGCAACGCAATGACGGCCGCGAACCCGATCACCAGGACTCGAATCAGGTTGCGCATCCAACTTCAGACTAGCTGGTTCATTACCGCGGATGCACGCGGATGCACGCGGATGCGCACGGATTCAAAAAACTTTGTTCATTAAGAATTGGTCGGTGCGTATAGCTCAACGGCGACGGTGTTTCTAGCACGCGTGGGTGATCGTCGCGGCGCGGTATCGGGAGCATGATGGAAATCGAGGGTGGCAGAGAAGCACCCCGCACCTAAGGAGAAAGAGATCATGAGACGCTACATTTTGACATCGATGTTGACGGCGCTGACGGCCGCGGCTGTTATGGCGCAATCGACCCCGGCACCGAGCGCTCCTGCCACGCCGAAAGCACAGACGCAGAGCAAGGCCTCGACTACGAAGAAGGCCAAGAAGAGCAAGAAGTCGACCAAGTCGGGCACGGCCAGTGCGAACAAGGCCGCGACCAAATCGGCTGCTAAGACTCCGCAGAAGTAAGCGGGAGGGGCAGCCGGCACGGATGGACGGTTTCGAGCTGGCTGCCTCTTATTTTTGATACGCGTGGTATTCTGAAATTTCGCGATGTCCCGCCGGATTGTCCTGCTATTTTCCCTCCTCCTGTTTCTGATTCCCCTTGCAGATGCGCAGCAGCCGTTCCGTTTTGTCGCGTTTGGCGATACGGGGTCGGGATCGAAGGCGCAGCAACGCGTCGCCGACCAGATGTGGAGCTGGATGCACGATCATCCCTTCAAAGTGGTGGTGATGCTGGGCGATAACGTGTATGGGAACCACGAAATCAGCGGGGGCGGCGATCCGCGATTTTTCCACGATAAATTCGATTTGCAATACGAACGGTTTCAGCAGGCGGGCGTGGTGTTTCATGCGGCGGTGGGCAATCACGACATGCAGACACGACACGCGCAGGCGGAAATCGACGACGTGCGGCGGTTCGGCATTCTGGGTCACGACGGGTATTACCAGTTTTCGTCGCCGGGCGAGTACGACGTCGCGGGGCGGCCGCTGGTCGAATTTTTCTGCATCAATTCCGAGCTGCACGGCGTGAAGCTGACGGAGCAGACGGCTTGGCTGGATAAGGCGCTGGGCGGATCGAAGGCGGTGTGGAAGGTGGTGTTTCTGCACCATCCTTTATATACGGTGCGCGGACAGCACTCGCCCGCGGTCGAACTGCGCGAGCTGATCCGGCCGGCCCTGGAGAAGAATCACGTCCAGATTATCCTGGCGGGTCACAATCACTTTTATGCACGTATGAAGCCGGTGGATGGCGCGCTGCAGATTATTTCGGGCGGCGGCGGAAGGCATCTCGCGTTTCCCCGTAACGATGCGTGCGCGATCCTTTCGGAGCGGAAGTATCACTTTGTGGGAGCCGAAGCTTATCCGGATCGAATCCAGTTCACGGCGATCGATCAATACGGCGCGAAGTTCGACGACGTGGTGGTGGATGAAGGGATTCTGAAGCAGGGGACGCTGGGGTGTCCTAAGCGTTAAGAGATGATGGCCGCGAATGGACGCGGATGAACGCGAATGAGAATTACTTTTTATCCAGCGGGGCGCTGCAAAAGGCTGGGTCTTCGGGGATTTTGTTTTGGATGGGGCGCGCGACCCATAGGCTTTGGATGGTTGCCGAATCTTTGAATCGGCCGGTGCAGCGCTTGCCCTGGGGATAGATTCCGGCGTCGCTCGACTGGATGTCCAGCCAGGACGGCAGCTTCGAAAACTCGGCTCGCTCTGTCGGTTCGCCTTCATACAGCGCCATTCTCGAGAGCTTCCCGAAGTATTTTTCCAGGTCGCGCAACGGCATGCCGGGATGTACTCCTTCGGCGGTCGAACAGGCTGGATCGTAGACACGGATCAGTTCGACTTTTGAGGCTTCGGTGACGCGGTCTTCCTGATCGGGATACAAATCCATCACGGGCTTTCCCTCGCGTGTGACTACAAAAATCGTAAGCTGGTCCTTATCTTCCGATGGTTTGAATGCCGTTCCGGGGAGCGCCTGGCGGGCCTGACGGATGGTCATGCCGCCGTGGATCGCGCCGACGGTATTTGGCTTGATGAGACAGGTTTGCGCGGAAACGGACGTCGCGACCACCGCCAGTAACGTTGTGTAAAACACTGTTCACAGTATAGAAACTTTGAATCCGGTCCATTAAAAGGTTTGACCGATGGCACAGGAGCGCGCTCGTATACTGAAACAATAATCCGATGCCGATTCCACGAAGATTCGTGTTCCTGTTGCCGCTGTTCTGCGCGATAGCTGCGGCGCAGACGCTGGCGCCCGACGCTGAAAAGCGGCTGGCGGCTCTTGAGGCGGCAGCGAAATCGGCGCAATCGGCCGGCGATAACGCGTGGATGCTGGTGAGCGCGGCGCTGGTGCTGATGATGACCGGGCCAGGTTTGGCACTGTTCTATGGGGGGTTGGTCCGGCGTAAGAACGTGCTCTCGACGATGATGCACAGCTTCATCCTGATGGGCGTGGTGACGGTGATCTGGTATGTGATCGGGTATAGCATGACGTTCGGGGAGTGGACGCCGTTCGTGGGGGGCGGGCAGTTCGCGTGGTTGAACGGAGTGGGCGGCGCGCCGAACACGGATTACGCGCCGACCATTCCACAGCAGACCTTCATGGTCTACCAGTTGATGTTCGCGATCATCACTCCGGCGCTGATTTCGGGCGCGTACGCGGAGCGGATGAAATTTTCGGGGATGCTGCTGTTCACCACGCTGTGGACGCTGATCGTGTATTTTCCGATGGCGCACATGGTTTGGGGCAAGGGCGGGCTGCTCAATTCGAGCCTGGGCGGAAAAATTCCGACTTTCGATTTCGCGGGTGGAACGGTGGTGCACATCACGTCGGGCGTTTCGGCGCTGGTGTGCGCTTTGTATCTGGGACATCGAAAGGGCTACAAGGTGGATCCCATGCGTCCGCACAGTCTGGTTTTGAGCGTGACCGGCGCGTGCCTGTTGTGGGTGGGCTGGTTCGGATTCAACGCGGGCAGCGCGCTGGGAGCATCTGCGCTGGCTTCGAGCGCGTTCGTGGCGACGCACTTTGGCGCGGCTGCCGCGGCGCTGGGATGGATGTTCGCGGAATGGATCGGGTCCGGGAAGCCGAGCGTACTGGGCGGAGCTTCAGGGGCGGTCGCGGGCTTGGTCGCCATCACCCCCGCTTCCGGATTCGTCAAGCCGGGACCCGCGTTGATCATCGGGCTGGCAGCGGGACTGGTCTGCTACCTGATGTGCAGTTGGGTCAAACACAAGTTCAACTACGACGATTCTCTGGACGCGTTCGGCGTACATGGCGTGGGCGGAACGCTGGGGGCGTTACTCACTGGCGTGTTCGCGACCAAAGCGGTCAATGATGTCTTGAGCGGCAAGCCGATGGGTTGGGTGGACGGCAACGCATCACAGGTTTTGAATCAGGCGGCGGGATGCGCTATCGCGGCGGGAATGGCGGTGGTGGGGACGTATCTGATCCTGAAGGTGTGCGACGCGATCACGGGCATTCGCGCCGACGAGACGCAGGAAATCGAAGGACTGGATCTCAGCATGCACGGCGAAGAAGGTTATAATTTCGAGGCCTGAGCATTCTATGAAAAAAATTGAAGCCGTGATCCAGCCGCACAAGCTTGAAGAAGTGAAAGAAGCCATGAAGGGCATCGGAATCGACGGGATGACCGTCACCGAAGTTCGTGGGCACGGGCGCCAAAAGGGCCACAAAGAGATTTACCGGGGTATGGAATACCAGGTGGATCTGCTGCCTAAGATCAAGCTCGAAATGGTGGTGCCCGATGTGCGGATGGAAGAAGTGGTCCGCACACTGGCCATGTCGGCGCGGACCGGCAAGATCGGCGACGGGAAAATATTCGTGTACGAAGTGGTGGAAGCGATCCGCATCCGGAATGACGATCGCGGAGAAGCGGCCTTGTGACCAGCGGTGTTGTGAATCTGGAACCTGTAGTGACGCGTCCGGACGCTGCGGTGGAAAGCGTGGCCCATACGCTCGCCTCGCGCTCGGCTGACGTCGAAGACCTGGTTCGAAACGCGTGGGCGAAGACCATGCATCCGGTGCCGGGCGTGGCGCTGGCGGCGACCGGCGGATTCGGCCGGGGCGAACTGTTTCCGCACTCCGACGTGGACCTGTTGATCGTGGTCGAAAGCGAGAGTCAGATCCCGCCGATCCGCGAACCGCTGTCGGCCTTTCTGCAAAAGCTGTGGGACGCGGAGCTGCGGCCCAGCCACGCGATCCAGACGGTGACTTATTGCGCCTCCGAACACGAAGACAACGTGGAGCTATCCATCAGCCTGCTGGATCGCAGATTCCTGGCGGGCGACGTGGCCATGTTCCAGTTCCTGGACGAACGCTTCACCGCGTTCGCGGCCAAGCGCAAGGGCACGCTTTCCCGGTGGCTGGCGCGCATGACCGAAGCGCGGCGGGCCAAATTTCAGAACACGATTTATCATCTGGAGCCGGACCTCAAGAACTCGCCCGGAGCGCTGCGCGATCTGCAAACCGTGCGCTGGCTGGCGGCGCTTCGCCAGCAGACGGTGGATGTTGCCGCGTCGTTTGAATTTCTGGCGGGTTTGCGGATCCGGCTGCACGAAATCGCGGGGCGCGATCACAATGTGCTCAGTTTCGATGCGCAGGAGGCTATCGCCACGGATTCGGCGGCGCTGATGCGCGATTATTTCCGCCACGCCCGCGTGGTGGATCGCGAGGTGTTGAAGGCACTGGAAGCCGCCAATGCGGAGCCGGGGAATCTATTGGGCCGCTTCCACGACTGGCGCTCCCGGCTTTCGACCACCGAATTCACGGTTTCGCGCGACCGCGTGTTCCTGCGCGAGCACATCCGGCCGGCCGGCTTGCGCCTGTTCGAATTCGCGGCGCGGCACGAATTGAAGCTGGCCGCCGATACGGTCGACCGGCTGACCGCTTACCAGCAGAACAACTGGGAAACGACGTGGGACGATTGGAAGGCGCTGCTTTCGACTCCCAAGCCATCTTTCGGACTGCGCGCGATGCAAGCTTCCGGCGCGCTCACCAGCGTCCTGCCCGAATGGGCGCGCATCGAATCGCTGGTGGTGCGGGATTTCTACCATCGCTATACCGTGGATGAGCACACGCTGGTGGCTATCACCTCGCTCGAATCCATTCGCGACGCGCGTTTTGCCGGACTGTTCGCCGAGATTCCCGACCCGTGGATTGTGCGCTTTGCACTGCTGCTGCACGACATTGGAAAAGGCTCGGGGACCGAGCACGTAGCGGAATCGTCAGCGATCGCGGACGAGATTCTGGACCGGCTGGAGGGTCCCGAGGCCGATCGCGCGGCGGTCGAATTTCTGGTGCGCAATCATCTGGAGCTTTCGAGTGTGATGACGGCGCGCGATCTGGAGGATGACGCGACGTCGCTGCTGCTGGCCGCCCGCGTCGAAACCGTCGAGCGCCTGAAGCAGCTCACCATGATCACGTACGCCGACATCACCGCAGTCAACCCGGATGCGATGACGCCGTGGCGCCTGGAACAATTGTGGCGCGTATATTTGGCGGGATACCGGGCGCTGACGGCCGGGCTTTATTCGGAACGCATCCATCACGCGGAAAGCGACGCGCTCTCGGCGTTTCTCGAAGGTTTGCCGGTGCGCTACTTGAGGACGCATTCTCCGGCGCAGATCGATTCGCATTTCGAGCTGGCCCGGCAACTGGAATCGCGACCGGTGGCGATTGAAATTACGCACGACCGGCGAATTTACGTCCTCACGCTGCTAACCCGCGATCGCACCGGCCTGTTTGCCGCGATTGCCGGAACCATTTCGGCGTTCGGGTTGAATATTCTGAAGGCCGAGGCGTTTTCGAATGCGCAGGGAGTGATCGTCGACACGTTTACCTTCGCCGACGGGAACCGGACGCTGGAGCTGAATCCTACCGAGGTCGATCGCCTACGCGGGCTGGTTCGACGCGTCGCTGAGGGCCGCCAGGACGCCGCGCAGCTTCTGCGGGCGCGCCCCAAACCGCTGCTGCCTTCGCGCCAGGCTCGCCTGAAGCCGTCGGTCACGTTGTCGAACGATGCGTCGGAAACCGCGACGCTGATCGAGATCGTGGCGGAGGACCGGCCCGGATTGCTGTACGATCTTTCACGCGCTATCGCCGCGGCGGAATGCAATATCGAAGTGGTGCTGATCGATACGGAAGCCCACAAGGCGCTGGACGTGTTTTACGTCACCTCCGGTGGCGGGAAGCTGGATGCGGCTTGCTCGGCCAGGCTGCAAGACGTCCTGCGCGCGGCTTGCTCGGGGGATTCGAAGTAGACTGGCGCGTCGGGACTGACCGCTCCCTATGGTCGCGGCTCGTTGGGGGTAGAACCATCGATCTAGACCTTTCGCGCCAGTACAAACAGTACTAAACCTCCATTGGTCCTTTCCTCTCGGCGCAGTATTCTCTTTTCCAAGCACATGTCCACGCAACCGATCGCCCTTTGGAAATCGGCCGGAGCACAGCCGGTGCGCGGCACTGAGCTGCCTCCTGCGCGGACCGTCTGCACGCGGCGATTGTGCTTGCCCCAACTGGTTCATGCGGCCGCGGCGCTGCATCCGGACGCGATCGCGCTGGTCGGCGCCAACGGTGGGTTGTTCAACTACGGCGATCTCGACCGGGCGTCCAGCCGCCTGGCTGGTTACCTGCACGCGCTGGGCGTGGGGCCGGAAGTTCCAGTGGCGATTTGTCTCGACCGCTCCTTCGACTTCGTGATTGCCGCGCTGGCGGTATGGAAAGCCGGCGGCGCTTATTTGCCGCTCGATCCGGCATGGCCGGCGGATCAGAGGCAAGCAGTGATCGACGAGTCGCAGGCGCCGGTTCTGATCACCAGATCCGCCTGGACCTCTCGCGCGCGCTATGTGGTGGACATCGATCTGGACGCGCCCTCCATTGGGCGTGAACCCGCTTTCGCGCCGGTTGCGGTGAAGCGCGAATACTTGGCCTGCGTGCTTTACAGCTCCGGTTCCACGGGGCGTCCCAGGGGAGTGGAAGTCACCCACGGCAATCTTCTGAACCTGGTGTTCTGGCATCGTCGCGCGTTCAGTGTGACAGCGGCGGATCGCGCGAGCCATCTGGCCGGCATCGCCATCGACGCCGCAGTGTGGGAATTATGGCCGTATCTCAGCGCCGGCGCCGCCATCGTGATTCCCCCCGAATCTGTCCGCACGACTTCCCCGCTGCTGCGCGACTGGTTGACGGCGCAGTCCATCACCATCGGCTTTGTGCCGGCCGCGCTGGCTGAGCCGCTGATCTCCTCGCGCTGGGCGCGATCGACCGCGCTTCGCTATCTGCTGACCGGGGCCGACACGCTGCATCGCTATCCCGCCGCCGGCCTGCCGTTTCGCCTGGTGAATCATTACGGGCCCACGGAGTGCACCGTGGTGTCGACATCCGGCGAAATTGCCGCCGAGCCGGACGCCACGCTGCCGCCCATCGGCGTGGCCGTCGCCAACACCCAGATCCATGTTCTCGACGACGATCGACGTCCAGTCAAGGCCGGCCAGATCGGCGAGATGTACATCAGCGGCGCCGGCGTGGCGCGAGGTTATCGCAATCAGGCGGAACTCACGGCCGAGCGCTTTCTTGAAAATCCGTTCAACGTCTCCTCCGCGCGCATGTATCGCACCGGCGATCTGGGCCGCGTTCTTCCCGACGGCCGGGTGGCTTTCTGCGGCCGCTCCGGTGAACAGGCCAGAATCCGCGGTCACCACGTGCAGCCGGATGAGATTGTCCGCGTGCTGGATCGCCATCCAGGCATCGTTTCGAGCGCTGTGGTCGCACGCGGCCAAGGCTCCTACGCGCGGCTGGTGGCGTATGTGGTTCCCGCCAATGGTTCCGATCTGACGGCCGCCGTTCTGCGCGATTTCCTGGCGCGCCAGCTTCCCGCGTATATGGTTCCCTCGGCGTTCGTCCGCCTGACGGAGCTGCCTTTGAACTCCAGCGGCAGGCTGGACCGCGCGGCGCTGCCGGACCCTTCGAAGGAAAACTGTTTCGCCGGATCGAGCTTGGCGAGTCCCGTTCGGCCAGTGGAGCGGCAAGTCGCGGCGATGCTGCAGGACCTGCGGCGCAAAGAATCGGCCGGCACGGACGCGGCCTTCGGTTTGCTGGATCGCGACTCAAAGGTTGCGGCCCAGTTAATTTTGCGAGTCAAGGAGCGCTTCGCTGTCGATCTCAGCCTGCGCGACCTGTTCGAGGCCCGGACGGTAGCCGACCTGGCTGCCGAAATCGAGCGCCGCAATCTTTCGCAGCTCGAGTCGATGACCGAGGAAGAAACCGGGCGCCTGTTCTCCCTCGACGCTTCTTCCGCGAGATGAGCTAAACGTCGGGATCGAACTTCGCCTGCTGACGCGCGGTTCCGCGCAACCCCACAGCCGAACCGCAAGGGTTTTTATCGGAACCCGAGCATCCACCGCTTCCTTTGGTCGCGTCTCGCTCGCTTCAGGCGTTGAGCCGATCGCCGGCAACGAGCCGCGAACAAAGGGAGCGGTCAACCCTGACTCTCATACAAACCCGCTATCCTCAACAAGACCCGCCGGGCGAACCAGCGAACTCTACGGCATTTTGCCGGTCCACAAGTCAGGAAATTGCTTCTTCAACTCGCGGAGCTTGGGAAGATCGTTGTAGACGATATACGGGTAGTTGGGATTGTGTTCCAGGAAGTGCTGATGGTGCTCCTCGGCCGGATAGAATCCGTTGAGCGCCGTCAGTTGAGTCACGATCTTGTGCTTGAAAACCTTGGCGTCGTTCAATTGCTGGATGTAGGCTTCGGCCACTTTGCGTTCGGCATCCGTCGAATAAAAGATCACCGAGCGGTACTGCGTGCCTTCGTCCGGCCCCTGGCGATTCAGTTCGGTAGGATCATGCGCCGCCGAAAAGAAAACCTGTAACAGTTTGCCGAAGGTAATCTGCTGCGGATCGTAGGTGACCTGCACGGATTCGGCATGCCCGGTGCGTCCGGAGCCGACAATCTCATAATGCGCGGTCATTTTGCTTCCGCCCGCGTAACCCGAGACGGCTTCTTTCACACCTTTGACATGCTCGAATACGCCTTCGATGCCCCAGAAGCATCCGCCGGCGACGACGATGGTGGCCACGGGTTTGCCATCTGGCAGATCTGTGGACGGCGCAGGCAATACGCCCGCGCGCAAAATCCCGGCAAGCGACAGTAAGAACAGGGTGGTTCTCATGTTTCTATTATGGAGCGTAACATCCACCCCTGTCGAAGCGTATAGATAAGTGGGACGCGCATGCACGCGTCACATTTCATAAGAACAATTTTCGAGGAGAACTTAGAACCATGAAGAAGATCATGCTGGCCGTCGCTACGTTTGCGCTTACGGCCCTGGCCGCGTCGAACACGTTTCACGTTACTTTTGACGATGCAGCCTGGATTGGGAGTACGCAGGTAAAAGCGGGAGACTACAAGTTGCAAGTAGAAGGGGACAAAGCGACCCTCAAGTCTGGAAAGACCGTCATCGAGGCGCCGGCCAAGCTGGAAACGGCCGACCACAAGTTCGAAACCACCGGCGTGGTGATGGACAGCAAGGGTAAAGTCCAGGAGATCCAGATCGGTGGCACCAAGGATCGGATCGTGTTCCAGACCGGTACGCCGAGCGGTTTCTAATCGCTTTTTCATCCATCAATCCAGCCTTCAGCAAGACGGTACAATTTGGGTAACGTGACCAATTGGACCGGCATAGCGGCCGTGTTTCTAGCTCTCGCCGTCGCACTGGGTGCATTCGGCGCCCATGGGTTGCGCGGCCGCATTGACGATTACTCCATGAGCGTGTATGAGCGCGCGGTGCTGTATCATTTCCTGCACGCGCTGGGGTTACTGGTAGTGTCGATGCTGCCCGCGCGGCCTGGCCTGAACTGGGTCGCGTGGCTGCTGTCGGCCGGAATCGTCTTGTTTTCCGGCAGCCTCTACGTGCTGGCAATCACCGGGATCCGCACGTTAGGCGCGATTACGCCATTCGGCGGGGTCGCGTTCATCGCTGCGTGGGTGACGCTGGCGATTATCTCGCTGCGCCGCTGACCGGAGCGTCGGATTTCAAAAACTTCAGCAACGCCGGATAGAAAATATCCGGAGCCTGCAGGTGCGGCACGTGGCCCAGGCCCGGCAGCAGCGTCAGAGTCGCGTTCCCATTCGGAATCGAATCCGCAATGTGTTTGGCGCGCTCCGGAAAATCGGGACCGTCCTTATCGCCGCCGATCACCAGCGCCTTGCATTTGATGTGTCCCCAATCGTAAACCACCGGGTCGAGATACAGCATCCCCTGATACGTCGCGCGGACCATCGCGAGGCGCGGCCAATCCGCACTCAGCGTCGGCGCGTAGAGGATGCGCACGTACTTCTCATATTCCGGCTTCCATGCGTTCGGAAAATAGCGCTGGATGTTCGCCTCGAAACCCTGGTAGAGCTGATCCTGCGTCGACGCCATGGTTCGCTTGTAGCTATCTTCCGTGCTGGTCCAGGGACGTTCCCAACGGACATCCGTGAGGCCGATGGGATTGTAGATGATCACGCGGTCAGTGAAATCGGTATAGGTAGCGGCGAAGCGCGCGGCCAGCATCCCGCCCATCGAATGGCCCATGATGATGGCTTTCGTCACGTTCAGCGTCGAGAGCAGTTGGCGCGTATTCCGGGCCATGTCGTGGAAGTTGTAAGGGATGATCGGTTTCGAAGACCGGCCGAAGCCGATCTGATCCGGCACGATCACGCGGTAACCTTCCTTGCGCAGAACGTTGATGGGTCCTTCGAAATAGAACCCGCCGAAGTTCATGCCGTGGAACAGGACGATCACGTGACCGTTGGCGGTTCCTTCCGGCGGCACGTCCATGTAAGCCATGCGGACGTCCTGGCCGTAGAGCGTGAGCGGCATGTAGTTGACCGGATACGGGTAGGCG
>Ga0206819_10195_pt2 | contig 21203 bp, 9 predicted proteins | sample Alteio_BWOrgCont_87_FD_152855 | JGI IMG/M metagenome (GOLD analysis project Ga0206819, IMG submission 152855) | Enriched cells from forest soil in Barre Woods Harvard Forest LTER site, Petersham, Massachusetts, United States -... | ecosystem: Environmental > Terrestrial > Soil > Temperate forest >... | reverse complement strand
TCTCGTTTTTTTTGACTGGATCAAAAATCCGATATGCCAACAGTTTCACGCGGTCGCTTATGAGGAACCACACCAACGCGTAGGCCCAGACGAACGCGGCCCAACCCCAGCCCAAAGGCGGCATCAGGAATCCATAGACCGCGATGAACGTCGCAATGATTTGCGTGCCGAGGACAGCCATCCACAATATCTTAGCGGGACGGATGGACCAAAACGGGCCGCGCGTGCGGGTGAGAAAGATGGTCAGATGGCGTCATCAACGGCTGGGAGGAATACGCGACCCTCATGAGGCCCGATCAACCGAAAGGTTTGCGGGACGTTGTCCACAACCCGAATTTTGCCGGCGTTTGGACGTGGTCGCGCGGCGGCGGCTGGGAAGGCCCTTATATTACCAACGAACTTTGGTGTGCGCTGAATGTGTATGTCATTGCCAAATACGCGGAGAATCCCAGGCGCACTGAGAAGGATATTTTCGACGAGTTTGCCACACAACAACTTGGTTTAAAAGGAGACGACGTCGCGCGCTTTCGCGAATTGAACCTACTATCCGCAGCTGCGGTGTTGCGCGGCCAATGCAGCCTCATCAAGCCGGTGGACCTTTGGTGGGCGCGGGATGATTTCATGGCCGCGCCGGATTTGAGCATATTTACGACCACCAATCTGATGGCGGCGGCGCTGGCGGAAAAAGCAGAGGCGGTGACAATGTGGAAAAAAATCGAAACGTTGGCGCGACAAATCCATTTCGCCGACGCGACGACGCAGGATTTTGTCGAAACCTCCTGCGCCTATGGACGGATTAAGTATTCCATTATTGAACAGGCATGGACGATTTTGCTCTACGGTCAGGCGGGCGATAAATCTGGTCACTACGATTGCGCCAGGCTTTCCACCGCCATTGCCAGATACGACGAACTTTGGGAGGAATGGCGCGAATTGAAGGCGTCGCATCCATCTTGCGCGACGATTTACAAGGACGTCGCATTTCAAGACAAACCCGGCATTGGTGCGGCAGTGGAACATTATCGGACTATTTGTGACCGCGAACGCCTACACAGAACCCTCGGCTACAACTCCGGTTTCCTTCCAGCTCGCCTTATGATGCAACTGGAGTAATTTACAGACTTCCAATAGTAGTGCAATTTCAGTCGCTTGAGCCGATTTGATTGGCTTCCATCAACGTCTCCCAAATACCCCGGGATCGCTGATACGGTCCGGCGGTGCGCCTTTTGGATGGATCATTAATCGTCCATGCTTCCGGTGTCCAGAACCAGCGGTCAGAATCGGCATCATGCCAAATACGCTCGTAGGTGCTCCACGCGGTGTATAGTCCTTCGGAAATCAACGCGCCATCGTTCGTCACCCGGCCTTGATGAATGAGGTTGGCCGCCGCAACAAAGCTGACGCCAACCCAGACTTCGTTGTAATGAACCTGCACCGGAACGGTGGTATCAACGGCCGGCTTGCTATCGAAGGTCAGGCAATTGTTGGTGATGGGGAAAGATTCACCGCTTGGCAGTTATTGCGCGACCGTCTTGCGGGATTCCGCCGATTCGGCGGCGAGCTATTGGCGAGCCGCGAAAGCCTAATAAAAATTAGGGGTAAGGCTTGTTTCGTATAAAAGCGGTAGCACACTGACGTGCGGCTGCACCGTGATGTGAAAATTGTTGCATCGGGTTTGACACGCCTTGTGAACATGACCGTGCAAATTGATGATGCAATTTGTGATATGAAATTGAATGTGTCGGCTTTTTCGTTTTTGCGAGCGCGCCAGGCACGGTTTGATTGCCGGGAGTGAAATGTGATCATGGTTCGTCCATTATTTCGTTGTCGTCTTTTTGTGCAGGGTCAACATCGGTGATGACGATAGGCGGTGGTGATTGAATCGGCGGTCGCGTTGTAAAGATGATGCCGGGGATAATCGTGGAGGAGTTTGTCCGTGATCGTTTCTGCCGCAAGCCGCCGCTCAATACCCAGACAATCACTGCCAGACTCAGCCAGACGAACACGAAGTAAAAATAAACGCCGTAATTCTGAATCAAGGCATCCAGAAAATTAAATACGGGATTTAGCACCACAGCCGGATTTAGTTTCATGGCTGGCCCTCCGCTGAATTGATGATGGCGAGAACCGCTGCTTTGAGTGGGGTTGGAAGTTTTGCCCAAGCCGTGACAATTCTTGTCAGGTCGGGACAGGAAGGGATTGAATTTCGGGAGTCTATTCGGGAGTCATCTTCCGATTTCCCAATAAAAAGTGGCGGTGTCTTTTAACCAAAGTTCGAACGTTCTTCAACGAAAATCCCGCCGTTTAGGGTATCCCCACACCCTTCCCCACACGGGGAGGGGTGGTGATCTAGAATCGTTCTTTGTTCACAATGCGATTCGAGCGTTTTGGTGTTTCCTGACACCCCCGACTTCGGTCGGTTTTTGCCGCTCACGCGGCTTCGGGCTGCGCGTGGCCTCACGGCCATGCTCGCCCCAAAACCTCCCTCATCGCTCACGCGACACACGGGTTCACCCACGGACGGGTTTATGGGTAAAGGACAGGTGTCCTTAAACGAGTTTAACACGGGTTAAACGGGTTTGGAACCCGCCGGAGCGGGAGCGGCCAAGACTTCCGGCTTCTCGCCTTCAGGCGTGCCGCCGCAAGGGCGGAAACACGCCATTCAGGACTACGAACCCGAAGACTTGCGAGCTTTCTGCGCCGTGCGGGGAATGTCCTGCCTTCGCCCCCTCAACCCCCTCCGGCTGGACACCCCTCCCGTGCTCGAAACATCCCAAGACTCCGGCTTGAACGGGCGGGCGAGCCAGCACGCCATCATTCTCCGCTGCGCTCCAAAGGATGTCGTGTTCGCTCGCTTGATCCGCCCTTCGGAATGTGAACGAGTTAAGGAAGACGAATTCGGCTTTCAGCCGATACGGGTTATGACGCACCGCCACTCGATGCGGCATTCGTCTCTGAATCGTCCAGAAAAACTTTAACGCCGAGTTCGACGGAAGTCGGAGAAAAATCATCAGGAACTTGAATGACGTAATACAAGCCGGGTTTGGATCGTAATCTTTTGCCGGAAAGATAAAGGGCACCGGCCTTTCGACCGGTGCCCGTGAAATACTCAACTTCCTTGGATTATTTCAACAAATCAAAGAAGTCCACTCCTCCCACCGGCAGAATGGAGTCAGGGATCGCGGCAATCGTATTGGTGCCGGTCCCGTCGATATAAGTGTACGTCACCCCCGCGTTGGCCCATGTGCCAAGCAGGCTGGTCGAGGATTGGACATTGAACCCTGATATCGTCGAATTCCATTCCAACCAGAAGGCCGTATTGGCCGGTATCCACGTCGTCCGGTTGGCGGAGTATTGATAGTATTCAGCCACCTGCCAGTTATTGTTTCCCGTCAAGCCCGGACCACTGAAGTTATCCGTGATGGCCACTGTGGTGTTCGTCGCCTGGACACTCGTGAAGATTGCACTCTGGTTATCGTTTGTATTGTTACCATCTTTGTAAACACCAAAATCAACCGCCGAAGTGGGCGTGGGCGGGGTAAAGTTGGCATTATAATTCGGATCGCTGGAAAAGTCCGGCACTGTAAAGTTGGTTATCACTGTGCCGTTAAACGTGATACTAGCATGCGTGTTATCACTAAAGTTCAATGCCCAGGCTCCATTGGCGCTCGTCCAACCATTGGTCAGGTTGCAGAAAATGCCGTTGGTGATATTAGAACTCGGTGTATTGGTCTTCCACGTGAAATTCACGGCAATTCCATTGGTCAGATTCACCACATCCAGCGCAATCGCATCAACGGCGTTATAATTAACGCCGCTATATGTCTCATTGTAGCCAAAACTTTGTCCATCATTAACAAGAGAATCACCATTAAAAACATAGAGATGGGCATCAAATCCCGGCGCTGTGGCAGGCGTCGGAAAATTGGTAAGGGTGAACGAATACGTAGCAGGGGTCTGGCCAATCCAGAAAAAGTCAGCCGCATTGTTGGTCGCGGATGGAGTGCAAATGCCCTCTTGATCATTTGGATTGCTTGTCCCATCTCCATCCAAGGCTATCTGTAACCCGCCTGGTGTGGTGTTGGGCTTTAGCGAAATGATCTGTGGACGTACCTGCGGGTTCCACGCCTGGATATTGTCGATATGGAAAGTGATCGGGTTATGTCCCCCTGTGCTTCCCGGCGTGGTCTGGATTGCAAATCCAGCCGCGTTGGTTATGCCCGTGGCCGCGCAAGGGAGATTAAAATGAGTCCATTGTCCGACCATGCCCGCCGTAAAATTGGCCGACCCGATGTATGCCCAGTTGTATGGGGACGCACCGTTCGCAACAAATATCTGAAACCCGGCATAATCATTGGTCGTGCTGGGAGTCGGTCCGTCATAATACAAGTCGAACGCGACGTATTGGTAAGCTTGGGCCTTAAAGGGCAAATTGAGTTGGCCGCCAGCGTAGCTGCTGGGGTTGGAAGCCTGAAATTCCACCGAACCGGCAGGCAAAAGACTGACTGGGGCTGAATTGTTTACAGGATTGACATAAGGAGAGTCCTCGGAAGTGTCCCAGCTGGCGTTCAGACCATAATTCTGCCAGTTGATCGTGCTATTCGTGGCTTCCAGAACGAGCGGATCGGGCGGAGGCAGAACACTTACGTTGCCGATATACACTTTCACGGGGCCGGAATAAGCGGCGCCTCCCTGCAATTGAATCTGGATATGCGCCGCCTGTATCGCAGGCACAGTCGCGGTATAAGTCACCCATTGATTCGCCGCTGGCCCATAAATCGTCGAGTAAAACTCAGTGTTCCAACTGAAACTGGCATCACGCACCGACAGCTGCAAATTACCATAATCGCTTAATAGTGGGTTGCCAATGGTGCCTGAGCTTGGATCTACCTTTAACTGGAAAGTGATCTGCACATAATCCGCGCCGTTGAAAGTCGCGTTAAATGCCGGGTCTATTTCCTGGTTGGTAACGCCGTCAATCTCGTACACTTCGCACCCGCTGCCATCCGGACCATTGGTGCTCTGCCAGAAATAGTTCAGGGTTCCGCCAGGATTATTGGGACTGGCATCGTAAAATTGCGATGGCACGCCGCTGTCAAAACTGATATTGATTGGGTCTTGAGCCTGGCACAGACCGGCAAAGCCAATCAGTGCGATGATCGTCAGCAAGGAAGTGATCCAATGCGATTGTTTGGTTGTTTTTAACATAAGGATTTTTGTTTAGTTGGGGTTTGAGGGAAAATTTATTTTAGCGCGCTGAACGCAACACGGGGCGACAATTCGTCGCCGCGAAAGATAATGGTCTCGTGACATGTGGTTGAACTGGTATTCTGATAATCTACCACAATAAAAAGGGTTGATAAGTCGTCAAAAATGGTGACAAGGGTTTCTGGTATTTAGTGCAATTTAAGGGAACTTTTATGCCATTTCAGTCTCCAGGAGCTATCGTCCACATGCCTTTTGGCGTTGTAAGCGTTCCGCTGCCAATGGTTTGCTCCATCCTTAACGTCTCAACATGGCCATCGTGGAACGCATAATTGAACCGGTTGTCCTGCGCTTGATATACAAAATTGCCCTGATTATAAGACTGTTGGTTTTGGGTAGCGTTATACGGATTCTCTTGCACAGGATTCGGGACTGTCTGGGTCAAATCATCTGTATTGCCATTACCCAAGGGTCCCAAGCAGATACACGTCCAGATATTGCCCACGCATTGTTGGGCGTGAGTGTTTTCGCACAATAAAATGGTGCCAGACGGGTCGCGAATCACACTGGTGTTGTAGCCTATGGCATCCCAATTGGGAGAATCCGACGTGCTGGGATCCTGCCAGTAGATGCCAACGTTCATACTTCCTGCTGCAGTCAAACTTGGCAGTCCCTTTGAAGGGGCACGTTGCCAGCCTCCGGTCGTTCCCTGGGTCTGATTGACGGCAATCATGGAATAGGAGCGCATCGCAAAAATCTGGGAAGCATTATACCCCCCCAACCAATTTACTTTCGGGTACGTGTCGAATGGACATTGCAGGGTATTTGGCACCTCGTCCACTGTCAGTATGCCCACTGCCAGGTCCGCGAGGGCAGTGTTCCCACCGATGTATTTATTGATGTAGCTGTCCCACGAAATTTGACTTCCAGGAGAAGTATCGGTGCCATTCGCCCAACCCGCCGGCGGATACATCTGATTATGGTCATCGGCAAACATCGGAAAGCCCAGCGAGAGCTGCTTCAGATTATTCATGCACCGCGCGCTCTTGGCCTTGGCCTTGGCGGCGGCCAGCGCTGGAAGCAATAAAGCCGCCAGAATGGCAATGATCGCGATGACCACGAGCAGTTCGATCAGCGTGAAACCACGCCGCCCACCATTTCCCGGGCAATGGGGTTGGCTTAAATTTAATGAAAGTATTTTCACGAAGGAATTATTGGTTCACTAATTGAATGTGCATCTTGCTGGTGATGATATATTTCTGACCGGGCGGCGGCGGCGGAATCGTCACGCCGGCGGTGGCCGCAAATTCTTCAAAGTTGGTAGGCATACGCCGATTGCCAACAATCCAACGAATCAACGTTCTTTGAAGCGCAGGCAAATCCGGCTGCCCATTCGTCACAGACCCGTTCTGTTGCGCAGGAGCGGACGCTTGAGTGGCCGGCGTCTGGGACTTGCTGCAACCGGCGACAGCCAGGGTACCCATGAGTATTATAAGACCGCCAAATATAAATGGCTGATTCAATGGCAGTATATGGCCAAACTTTCTCATTTTGGTGTTGTTGAACAATAGAACTGTAATCGTTTATTTTCAAGTGACATGTCGTCAAAAGTGACGACATTTCTATAGATTTTACTATGTTTCAATGCTTTTTGGGGGAACCGCCTCCTGAAAACTTCCGCCGCCCACTCCATCCCATACTGAAATCGACCATCTCCCGCCTCCAAATGGAGCGCTCGTTGCCTGCCCAACAGTGCCCGCGCTGCTGCCTCGGATTGAGAAAGACTGGCATGTCAATGTATGGATTACTCCATGGCAGGAACTGAGAACCGCTTTAAATACAGCCCTCGCTCAAATCGTGCTTCCATCATCAATTTTATTGACAAGACAATCCGCTGAAAAAATGATTTGCTTGGCAGATGTTCTCAAAAGTGTTTTTCATCCATTCAGTCTTGTGCCTGGCACTTTGCTCTGCATTCCGGGCGCTTGCCGCGGATCAGGCCCTTCTCAACGAACCCATCGATGTCAGCGGCGATTTCCGCAATTTTGCCAACACCTATTTCCTTGCGGACAAGCTCGCCGATTTTAACCCCGCCACCGGTGAAGGAACGATTGAATGGCAGCGCGCACAATATTACACCCGGCAGGCCTTCGACAACATGCTCGCCGTCGTCAAACCCGTCGACCCCAACGAATTTCCCACCACCGAATACGCCGCCAATCCATCGCTCCCCTTTTCCATCCAATTCGTTTCGCCGCGCACCATCCGCCTGCGCATCACCAGCGGGCCGCAATTTCACAAACCACAGGAAGAGCTGATGCTCGCCGGACCTGTGCCCACCGATCATTCGTGGAAATACGAAGAGGTCCCGGGCGGTTACCGCTACTCCAGCCAATACGGCTCCGTGACCATCCTGAAAGACCCCTGGCACATCGAGATCCGCGATGCCAGCGGCAAACTGTTGACCAAAACCGACAACGCCTCGGACAATAACCTCACTTTCACACCCATCCTCCCGTTTTCCTTCGTGCGCCGCTCGGCGGATTATTCGCGCAGCATGAACGCGGCCTTCACCCTCTCGCCGGACGAAAAAATCTTCGGCTGTGGCGAGTCGTTCACAGCGCTGAACAAACGCGGGCAAAAGATCGTGCTCTGGAGCACGGATGCCAACGGCATTCAGAATCAGCGCATGTACAAACCGATACCCTTCTTCATGAGCAGCCGCGGCTACGGAATGTTCATCCACACCAGCTCGCCCATCACCTGCGATTTCGGATATTCCTTCAGCGGCGTCAACTCACTGATGATCGGTGATGATGAGGCTGATATCTTTATTTTCCTTGGCCCGCCGAAAGACATTCTCGGCGAGTACACGGCATTGACCGGACGTTCCCCCTTGCCGCCGCTCTGGTCGTTCGGCCTTTGGATGAGCCGCTGTACCTATAATAACGAGGCGCAGGTGCGCGAAATTGCCGATAAGTTACGCACTAACCAGATCCCTTGCGATGTCATCCATCTGGACACCGGCTGGTTCGAAACCGATTGGCGTTGCGATTACCAATTTTCCACCAACCGGTTTCCCACGCCTCAGTCGATGATTTCCGACCTCAAAGATGAAGGTTTTCACATCTCGTGCTGGCAGTTGCCGTATTTCGTCCCCAAAAATTCTCTCTTCCCGGAACTACTCGATAAAAATCTCGTCGTGCGCGATGACAAAGGAAATTTGCCGTCGGAAGACGCCGTCCTGGATTTCTCAAATCCAAAAACCGTTACCTGGTATCAGGACCATCTGGCCAACCTACTAAGGATGGGAGTTGGCGCCATTAAAGCGGATTTCGGCGAAGCCGCCCCTGCCGATGGGATTTATGCCGATGGCAGGACCGGATTTTACGAGCACAACCTCTATCCGTTACGCTACAACAAAGCCGCCGCCGATATCACCAAAAGCATCAGCGGGGACAATATCATCTGGGCGCGCAGCGCCTGGGCAGGCAGTCAGCGTTATCCCATCCACTGGGGCGGCGATGCCGAGAGCACCGACCAGGGAATGGCCACCGAATTGCGCGGCGGACTCTCGATCGGCCTCTCGGGCTTCTCATTCTGGAGCCATGACGTCGGCGGCTTTACGGCCAACACCGTGGAATCCACGGATAAAAATCTTTATCTGCGCTGGCTTGCCTTCGGCATGTTGACCTCGCACAGCCGTTGCCACGGCGAGGCGCCGAAAGAACCGTGGAATTACGGCGAGGACTTCATGAATGAATTTCGCAATGTGGATGATATGAAATATCGCCTCATGCCTTACGTTTATGCGCAGGCCAAGGATTGTTCCGAACACGGCCTACCGATGCTGCGCGCGCTCTTCATCGAATTTCCCAATGACCCCGGCTCGTGGCTGGTCGATGACGAATACCTTTTCGGCTCGGACATGTTGGTCGCGCCGCTGATGCATGATGACGAAACCGGGCGCGATGTCTATCTGCCGCCCGGGATATGGATTGATTTCCAGAGCAGCACACATTATTCCGGCGGTTGGAACCACATCGAATCCGGCCAGATCCCTGCCATCATTCTCGTGCGCGATGGCACGGTGATCCCCGAAATCCAGCTCGCGCAATCCACGATGCAAATGGACTGGTCAAAACTGCAACTGGTGCCATTCACCGATTCCGATACGGCGGCCGGTTCCGTCTATTTGCCCGGGGACAGCGAACCGCATGAGGTGACCCTGACAAAACAAAACGGCGCGTTCCAACTCGAGAACGATCCACTCGCCGGAAAAGTCACCTGGGACATCCGCGCCTCGCAGGATTAAGATGAGAAATCTAGCCGCCATCGCCGTGCTCATCGGCGGCCTGCTCAGGGTTTTTGCCACCGACTCCGTCACGGATGCGCCATACCAATGGCGAAACGTCGTCATCGGTGGCGGCGGATTTGTCACCGGCATCCTGGCGCATCCGCGCGAAAAAAATCTGATTTACGCGCGCACCGACGTTGGTGGCGCCTACCGTTGGGATGCCGCGACCCAGAAATGGGTCCCGCTCACCGATTGGGTCAAAGGCATTGATTTCACCGGCATTGAAAGTTTCGCGGTCGATCCGTCGGACACAAGCCGTATTTACCTCGCCGCCGGAATTTATCGCAACACGCGCGCCGCCATCCTGCGCTCCACCGACCGGGGACAGACCTGGCAGGTCACTGAAGTGCCCTTCAAGATGGGTGGCAACGAATCCGGACGTTTCAACGGCGAACGCCTGGCCGTTGACCCAAATGATGGCCGGATCCTTTTCTTTGGCTCGCGCCATGACGGTTTGTGGAAGAGCGATGACCATGGAGCGACCTGGACTCAGGCGGAAAATTTTCCGCAACTCAACACCCAGGATGCGCCCTTCTTTTCCGCTCGCACCAATGCGCCGCGCCGACGGTTCAATTTCACGCCCCAGGAAGTCGGGATCGTTTTCGTCCAATTTGACCCGCGCAACAACACTAAGCCAACGATGACCCTTTTTGCCGGCGTTTCCGCCGTCGGCACAAACTTCTTCCGCAGCGACGATGGCGGTGTCGATTGGTCGCCGGTGCCAGGTCAACCGACTGGCCTGCGCCCAAATCACGCCGTCCTTTCGCCGGATGGAACGATTTATTTGACCTACGGTCTGCAAGCAGGCCCCACCCGGATGACCGATGGAGCGGTCTGGAAATTCAATCCCCAAACCGGCGCATGGACGGACATCACCCCGCTCCGTTCTCCGGACGGCGATCAACCCTTCGGCTACGGCGCCATATCCGTGGATGCGCAAAACCCGTCTGCCATCGTGGTGACAACCTTTGCTCGCTGGCTGCAACACGACGAAATTTTCCGCAGCACCAACGGCGGCGCACGTTGGGTCCCGCTCCTGGCCCATGCACAATGGGATTATTCCTTCGCGCCATATACCAAAGACCGCAGACCGCATTGGATGGGCACCGTGCAGATCGATCCCTTCGATTCAAACCATATATTATTCACCACAGGTTATGGCCTCTGGGAATCAAAAGATTTGACCGACGCGGACACCGGCAAACCGACGCGTTGGGATTTCTGCGACAGCGGCCTGGAGGAAACCGTGCCATTGGCGCTCATCAGCCCGCCCGAAGGCGCGCATTTGTTGAGCGGTCTGGGAGACATTGACGGCTTTCGTCATGATGATCTGGATGCCTCGCCGCCCCAGGGGTCTTATGCCGGCGCGCGTTTCACCAGCACGCAGGATCTGGCCTTCGCCGCGCGAAATCCATCCGTCATCGTGCGCGTCGGCGTTGCCGGCAACGGCCCGGCGCGCGGGGCGATTTCCCACGACGGTGGAAAGAACTGGACTGCCTTCGCCAATGGTCCCACGGACGGCTATGGCGGCGGAACCATCGTTATTTCTGCAGATGGGAAAACCATCGTACAAACGGCGCGCGGCGGCACACCGGAATTTTCCAGCGATGGCGGAGACAATTGGACGATTTGCGCCGGGCTTCCCGCCGGTGTCCGTGTGACAGCAGATGCCGTTAATCCGTCCCGCTTTTACGCCTATGACGCGCGCAATAACCAGACATATTCCAGCACAAATGGTGCGCAACTGTTCTCGCAAACAGGTGTTACGATGTCTTCCTCAAGCAATCCCCCCCTTTTCGGTTATGGAGACGGCGAATTAGCCGCCACTCCTGGACACGAAGGCGACCTCTGGCTGGCGCTGCACGGGGGCCTTTACCATTCGACCAATGGCGGCGCGGATTTCACCAGATCAGAAACCGTGCAGGAGGCTTACGCCTTCGGCTTTGGCAAAGCTGCTGATGGAAAAAACTTTCCCACGCTCTACCTGGCTGGACAAATCGGCGGCATTGCCGGGGTCTTCCGTTCGACCGACACCGGCCTGAACTGGACCCGCATCAATGACGACGCGCATCAATTCGGCGCCATCGACCATTTGACAGGCGATCCGCGCATTTTTGGCCGCGTGTATCTGGCCACCAGCGGGCGCGGCGTGATTTACGGTGACGAAAACAAATAATGAAACGATTTCTCTTAAGCATGATGCTCATGGCCGGCTGCCAGGGCTTCGCGGGCAATTATACCAACTTCGACGTGGCGATTTATATTCCCGTCAATGTCGTCCACAGTTTTGAGAATCCGGAGGTGTTGACTGACCAGTGGAATAACATCAGCCGGCAGTTGAAAGTGGACAAAGTCTATATCGAGGTCCAGCGCGACCGCCAGACCAATAGCGATGAGTTGCTCGAAAACGTCAAAAAATTCTTCCTCGACCGGGGAGTCCGCGTCGCCGGCGGCATGGCGCTCTCGGATGGAAGCATCGGCGGCCAGTTCAGATCTTTTTGTTATACCGACCCAAACGACCGCGCCTTTATCCAAAGCGCCGCGGAATTGGCCGCCCGCCATTTCGACGAAATCATCCAGGACGATTTTTTCTTCAACACGACAAAAAGCGATTCAGATATCGCCGCCAAAGGTGATAAATCCTGGTCGCAGTTCCGCCTGGGCCTCATGGACGATGCTGCGGAAAATCTCATCATCAAGCCCGCGCGCGCCATCAATCCCAACGTCAAACTCATCATCAAATTCCCCAATTGGTACGAAAGCTTCCAGGGGCTTGGCTACGATCTCGATCAGGAACCGAAACTTTTCGACGGCATCTATACCGGCACCGAAACGCGCGACCCCGTCATCACCGACCAGCACCTGCAACAGTATGAAAGCTATCAGATTGTTCGTTACTTTGATAACATCGCGCCCGGTCGCAACGGGGGCGGATGGGTGGATACCTATAGTATCCGCTACATTGACCGCTACGCCGAGCAACTCTGGGACACGATGTTTGCCAAAGCGCCCCAAATCATGCTGTTTGAGTGGTCGGCCATGAGCCGGCCCATTGACCCGGGGTATCGTCCCTGGGGCGATTTGCTGACCAGTTTCAATTACAAGGCGATGTTGCATTCCCATCCCGACCCCACCATAGCCACCGTCGCTTCCTATTCGCTGACAAAGGTGGACTCGTTTCTCGGAAAACTGGGCAACCCCATCGGCATTGCCTGCTACAAACCGTATCAATCCAGCGGCGAAGATTTCCTCCACAATTATTTCGGCATGATCGGCATCCCCATCGACCTGCACCCGGAATTTCCCACGAACGCCAACCTGGTCTTGCTGACCGAATCAGCGGCGTTTGACCCGGACATCGTCGCCAAAATCAAAAATCAACTCCGCGACGGCAAATCGGTCGTCATCACCTCCGGCCTGTTTCATGCGTTGCAGAACCGCGGCATCCAGGACATCGTCGAAGCGCAGTTCACCGGCCGCAAATTTCTCGCGCGCGAATTTTCCAGCGGCTTTGGCGCCGGAAACTTCTCGACGCTCGATGGCAGTGACCAGCCCGACATCCTATTTCCGGAAATTGCCTTTCTGACGAACGATGCCTGGTCACTCGTCCGCGCCGAGGCCAACGGCAACGCCACCCCATTGCTCTTGATGGATCGCTATTCCAAAGGCGTGCTGTATGTCTGGACGATCCCGGACAATTTCAACGACCTCTATTCGCTGCCGCCGCAAGTCACCGGCGCCATCAAGGATTATGTCATGCGCGGATTCCCGGTGCGCGTGGACGGCCCCGCGCAAGTCGCGTTGTTCGCATACGACAATCATACGTTCATCGTCGAATCGTACCTTCCGATCGCAACGGATGTGAAAATCACGGTCTCTGGAAACTTCCCGCGCCTGAACAATCTCGTCACCGGCCAAACGGCGGATGGACAAAAGCAAACGGACCCGTTCTGGCGCCGCAGGGACGATGGCGATGGAACGGCCCGCTATTCCTTCTCCGTCCATTTGCAACCCCATAGTTATGAAGTTTTCGAGGCCGAAGCGCAGTGATGCGTCATTGCGCCGTTGCGTTGCCGCACAGAAAGCGCGATTCAAATCCCGCGTAGAATTTCCCGCCGGAGGCCGCGCGCGCGGTATCAGCCAGGCGCACAGCCATCATGCCTTTTGGAAAACCGCCGCCCGCCGGAGTGAATGTCACCGCGTCCTTGCCGGACGCCCACGCAAAAATGCCGTTCACTGATGGCGCCGTCGAGAAGGCGCGCTCCACACTGCCGGTATCCATCGGCTGGTTGAAACGAATGGTCACGGGCGTTGTCGGCGCGATGCCGATGGAATCGTGTGCGGGCGAAATTTCTGTCACCACCGGGTCGAGCGGGCGCACTTGCGATGCCGGGATAAAAATCTTTGCCGACGTGCCCGGCACGTCCACAGGCAGTGTTTGTCCATCCGGGCCAACCATCACATCCTCATTTTCATCCAGCAGATTCTGCAACCTCGTCCCACCGGGATAGATCGTTTGCATCGCCGGCAAAACCTGGTTCGCCGTTGCGGTATTAAAAACGATGAGCGCTTGTTGGCCGGCCAGGGTGCGCGTATAAGCGCATAAACCGGGACCATGGGCATCACTCCACAGATTGGTTTGTGCGCCAGTCTGCAGTTCAGGATAGAGGCGGCGAAAATTATTCAGCCGGGCGACAAGTTGATAGAGCGGATGCGTCATGTTGAAATTGTCACCCAGGGACGGTCCCCATTCGAACTGGCCGGCGAACATGTCCTCACGGTCCCAGGGATCTTTGGCTCCGTTGAAGCCCTGCTCGGTGCCGTAGTACAAAGAGGGAATTCCGCGCGAGGTATAGAGAAAAACCAACGCCACCTTCAGCCGGCCGGTCGTCGCGCCGGGCAGGCTCATGAACCGCGGCTGGTCGTGATTGTCCAGGAAGGTGACCAATTGGTTTTGCGACGCCGGATCGTAATCGGCGTCCACCGCGTTGAAGTGGTCGAAAAGTTTTTCCGTGTTGCCGCTGGCCCTGGCAAACACGGAATTGATCTTGAAATAAAGCGTGTAATCCAAAACCGAATCGAGTTTGAACGGGCCGCCGCCCATCGTGCCCGTGTACGAACCGCAGAACGATTCGGAATCGTCCGGCACCTCGCCGAACATGAAAAAATTCGTCTTGCCAAGCGAGGCTGCAAACGAATGAATGGCCGGGCTCCATTGCTGCCAGAATCCCATCTCCACATGTTTGACCGTGTCGATCCGGAACGCATCAAAGCCCGCAGTTTTGATCCAGTACTCGTAGATTTTTATCATCTGCTCCCTCACGTAAGGCGACTCCGTCTTGAGATCATTCAGGCCGGAGAGTTCGCCGAGCACCAGTTGCGTCTTGTCATTGAAATCCTGGATATACCCGTAGTTGTGGAACAGGTTGGTGATGGCAGGATTCGCCGGGCTCAAATTGAACGGCGGCGCAAACTGCCGACCCGGATGGCGAAACTGCAGGTTGTATCCATCCGGTGGATATTTGAAATTCGGCCAGCCGGGGTCGGTGCTATAGATCAGGTCACCGGTGTGGTTCACCACGATATCATCGATCACCAAAAGGCCGCGCGCGTGGGCGGCCTGAACGAAATGCTGCAAGTCGGCCAGCGTGCCCCAGTGCGGGTCCACTTTGTAAAAATCCAGCGCGGCGTAGCCGTGAAATTCGCCGTGAACATTCAGGACGACGGGCGAGATCCAGATGGCCGTCGCGCCAAGTGATTTGATGTAATCCAGCTTTTCCTCCAGCCCCGCAAAGTCGCCGCCATGCACCGAATTGCCGCGATGGCCCGCGGGATCGTAATTGCCATCGGCATCATCACTAGTCGGGTCGCCATCATAAAACCGGTCTGTGATGACCTGGTAGATGCTTTGCTTTTGCCAAAAAATATTTCCGTCCTTCCCGGTATCCTGGGCTGCCGCCGTTCCGCAGATATTTGCCACCATGAAGGCGAGGAAAACCAAACCAATATTGCGTATTCTCATTTGAATAACATGACAGTAATCCAAAAGTGTCCCACCCGTGAACCGCATTTTTGTGCAGCGATCCGAAAGGTGCCCTCCGCAGTGCTACTACGGAGGATGGGGCGGCTCCTACAAATTATCAAAACAGGACTTGCTGCAGCCGGTCAGCGCAGCGCGCTGACCCTACCGGGGATTCATTGGGAAGATTTTTGAGGATGAGGATGATTTTTCATCACCGCATAAATATGTGGTAGAAATATTGGTTTTATAGGGGATATTATGTAAAGCCATCGCCCAGTCCGCCGGAACCGAACAGGTAAAACGGAGGCAATGGTGTAATTTGACCGATTCCTTAAATCATGTAATCTGTTCGTTGATAGGCAAAAATATTTAGAAGACCAAAACGCCGTCCAGTCTCTGTGAAGATACACTCCCTCTTATCATCCATTTTTCGCTGCTTCGTCCACGCCGCGGCGTTGTTTGGTTTTTTGATGGCGGGCAGCCGTTCCGTCCGCGCCGATGCGATGTTGGAATTGTTCCAACAGACGTGGCCGCAGATCACGGCGAAGATGCCGGAACTTGCCGAAGCCGGTTATGACAGTCTTTGGGTGCCCAATCCGGCCAAGGGCAATGAAGGCGGCTATTCCATCGGATACGATGTGTACGATCCTTTTGACCTGGGCAGCGTCAACCAACAAGGCACGGTGGCCACGTTGTATGGCACGCAGGCGCAACTGATTCAAATGGTGCAGACGGCGCATCGCTTCGGCATCCGCGTTTATTTTGACAACGTCATGAACCACCGGGCCGGAACGGTGCCGGGCTATCCCGGTTCCGGCACGCCCACGACTTATTATCCCGGATTGATGCCGGGGGATTTCCATTTGCAGGTGGTCACCGGCGGCTATAAGAGTTGGGACAATGTCAGCGATTGGTGCGATCCCGTGAACGTTGAAGACAACCCCTTACTCGGCCTGTGTGACCTGGCCAATGAGCCGGGGACCAACAACGTTAATTTCGGAACCAATTACCTGGAGGTCACACCCAAGCCGGTCTTCATACGCTTCCCCAACCGGCCCGACCTGTACATGGACACCAACGGGCCTTTGCTGGGCGCCGCCACCGGCACCGGGTGGCCCTCGCCCTCCACCGGCTGCGCTCCGCTCAACGGGTGGCGTCCGTTTGACGGCCACGGCCAGCCCGTGCCCGAGGATGCCTCGACCTACCTCTGCCGCGCCGTGGCGTGGACGCTCTACATGACGGGATGCGATGGTTTCCGGCTGGACGCGGTGAAGCACGTGCCGGCGAATTTCTTCGGCAACGCCAGCGGCCAGACGGATGATCCCAATTTCGGCGGTTACACCGGGGCAATCCAGGCGATGTACGATTACGTGCACGGCTACGGCAACAACGTGACCGGCAACGGGTATATTGAGACCGATGGCAATCGCAACAGCCTGTTCAACACGGAATCGGTCCGCAACGACGCGATGATTTTCGGCGAATATGAAGCCGCGGCGATGCCATCAACCGAGGATTATTGGGAGTATCTGAACTCCGGTTTGAGGCTCATCAACTTCCCTGTTTTTAATGAGTTCCCCAATCTCTTCAACAACGCCGACAATGGCCCCGGGCTTTATGGAATGGACAGCAGGGATTATATGCCCTCCACCAGCCAGCAGGGTAACTGCGATTCGAATGGAAACTTCAGCCTGGCGCAGGCGTGCAATACGGTATGGGACCAGGACGGCCAGTCCTACGGCCTGACCACCGCCGATTTGGCCATCGTAGACGCCTATTTCTTCATGCATGAAGGGTTGCCCATGGTTTATTCCGACGGGTTCAACCATAACACGGGCAGCGGCACGCCGGTCACCTCCACGGAAGATTATCTCGGCGAGTTCAGCGACAATACGATTCCGGACACGATGTACATGCACAACCAATATTCCCGCGGTGGCACCTGGTCACACTGGAGCGACCAGTACATCGTCGCCTTCGAGCGTTACGATTATCGCGAAGGCAACGGCTCGCAACCCAACACCCAGGCCGTCGCGTTGTTCGCCATGAACGACAAGACCAGTTTTCCCGGCGACATTTCATTCGATGACGGCGTGACACGGACGGCTGATGGATATTATTTGAACTCGACCAATACCACGTCGACGGCGGTCTCCAATTCCCGGGGTTGCGGTTTGATTGTCGGGTTTCCGCCGGGCACGGTGCTGGTGCAGATGGCCAGTTCTTCGCCGACGGGAGGCCGCGCATATAAAAAACTGCTCGTGCATGGGGCCACCACCACCCTGTCCACGGCACAATCCACGGCGAACGCCACCCAGGCAACAAACCGTTTGATCTACGTCAACACCACCCCGCCCTCCGGCGGCGGCGCGATTGAACTGAACATCCCCAGCGATTCATGGGTGGTTTACGCCGTCCAGGGGCCGCAGGCCAGTTGGGCAAATCCTGCAACCAACGCCATCATTTTCCGGCAGGGCGGCGTGCAGACGCCGCACATCACGATTTACCGGACTGACGGGCCAAACGGGGACACGAATTACGATCCCGTTTTTCCCTTCAAAAATCGCGGCACGGTGGACAGTTCCGGCAATACGCTTAAATATTCGGATGAAGGCTATGTCTCCAATCTCACCTACGCGATCGATGTCCCGGTCGTGACCAACGGCATGTTTGATATACTCGTCCATAGCGACGCCTCCTGCTCCAACACGCTCGTCAAATTGGATGGCGGCATAGATCTGAACAGCCAGATGGGAATCGGCCCGACGAGCGCCACCGGCCTGGCACCCACGAATTTCCTCGACCTGCGCGACAATCCGCCCGGTTACGCCGACGACGTCTTCCTGGGTTACGAGCAGACCGCGTTGCAATTCCGAAACGGGCCGGAAAAATTCGCGGCGCGGAACATCACCAGCAACAACATCGTTTCTCTCGGCGCGGAGACTTATTATTACACAGTGGGCGGCGCCACGAACGTGGTTTCAGGATCGGGCTATGGCGCGGGCATCACCAACGCAACGGTCGCATGGGTGTATCATGATCCGGCGGCGACCAATACCGCATTGTCCCCAAATAACTCGGCTACGCAACGCATGCCGCTCTTCCCCGGCGCCGGACAGCCGGTGACCATATATGTCCAGGACGGTTATCAGTTTCAGGCCAATACCTGCTATATCTACTACACCACTGATGGTTCAAATCCCGAAGGCGATTTCGGCATGGGCAAAGGCACGACACAAGTGGCGCAGGCCAACTGGGTCAATCATGACAGCATCCAAAACAATATTGATTGGTGGGAAGGCGTCATTCCCGCGCAGCTCTCCGGCACGCAAGTGCGTTACAAGATCGGATTGTTCAACGGCGGCAGCCTTTTCGCCGGGCAAAATATCCAATCGATCGCCGATTCCGAGCCATCCGGTTCCAAATATTTTGGCCTGAACGAGGCGGCCATCACGAATTTCAACCCGACCACCGCCGTCATCTGGACGCACAACGATCTGAACCCCTCCAATACCACGACCGGGCTGCAGGCCGGTTTCCATATTGTGCGCGGACGTGTTTTTCTGAATCGCCCCGGCGAATCGTCCGCGTACAACACCTTCTCCCAGACTTTCTATTATGATGCGGCGCTGCCGGGCGGCGTCATTGCCGGGCCAGCGGCCGACGGTTATACCATCACCAACCAGACCTTCGTCATCACGAACCGTTCCGACAGCACCGCCACGGAAGTGGATGTGAACATCCAGGACAGCAACCCGAACAACGACGATATCGTCACCGGCCAGGCCAACGGCAACGGCAACGACGGCAGCGGCAATCCGATTTTTGTTCCGGCCACGCTCGTGACGCCTAACACAGCCTTGAGCAGCCTTTACACGAACTATTCGCAAGAGTTTCATTTCACGTATGTCAACGTGCCCACCAGCGGCGCCGCCACCATCACGCTACGGATCAAAGAAGTCACCAGCAGCCTTTTCACCAATCGCTTCACCACGTTGACGCGCACGGTGAACACCGCCGCCCCATCGCAGGTCGTGGAGATCTCCAATCCCTCCACCGACGGCTCGATCATCACGATGGGCCAGGGTTCATCGTTCCCCATCCAGGCCTGTTTCACCGGCACGCTGGACACGAACAACATCAATCTGTTCAGCATTTACATCAACGGCGTGTTGCAACCCCGGAAAGATTCTCACGGCATCCCGCAATACAGCATTGGCGGCACTGCTTGCGGAACCGGCATGCACATGCTCAGTTATAACTGGAGCAATGCCAGCGCCGGCACCAACGTCATCCAGGTCGTTTTCACGAACGGCATCACTTTGAGCGACACCAAGAGCGTCATCATCGCGCCGCCGCTCACCATCTCCGGCCTGGGCGATAACAACCAGCTTCTGCTTTGGAACAGCGTGCAGGGCGTGAATTACGAAGTGCTGGCCACCACCAACCTGGCGGAGCCATTCGAGCCGATCAGCGGCATCATCCCCGGGCAAGGCGCCACCACCGAATTCCTTGATAACGACGTGGAACTGCAGAAATTTTACGAAATCGAAGTGGTGCCGTCGGACTAAACCCAAACGGGAAGTCATCTTAATAATCTGAAAAGCGCCGGCCATATCGCCTTCCTGATCGCGGCATTGCTCGCCCTGTCCATCCACGACGGGCGCGCCCTCCCTGCCAATGCCTGGCATATCCCGGATAATTCCGGCGACCTGGGCGTCAACATGCGCAATCCCGAATTCGAGATCGGCAGCAATACCATCGTCACGGTTTACACCGGCTTGCAGAAATTCAACAATTCCTTTGGCACGGCCAACCAGACCGGCGGCTGGGTGATTTACAAAGGAGCTTCGCAAAGTTCCTGGCAGAGCAACGGCCTGAGCTTTTATCAGAACGGCGGGCCCAGCCCAAACAACCAATACTGGTCCGCCGCTTTCGATACCACCAATTTCACGCCGGACGATGTCATCCAGTATTACCTCGAACTGACTTTCGATGGCGTCAACAGCGTGAGTAACACGTTTCTGTACGGCGGCGACGGCAACAGTCTGGCGACCACCAACGCCGCCAGCGCCGTGGCTACGCCCTTCACCATCCGCAATCGGCCCGCGTGGTTGTTCCACTCCGGCAACCGCGTGGTCACCGCCAACGCGGACGGGGTCACCTCCACCGTCTCTTTCTGGACCCAGATCGGCTACCAAAGCAAGGACGGCACCGCGTTCTGGGCCAACAACGGTTGCATCTATTACACGACGGACGGCTCGACGCCGGCCGGTTCGCTCGGCGTGGGCAGCGGCGCCACCCAGGTCGCGCCGATGGCCTATGACCACGAGCAGGACAATTCCAGCATCGCCGGCAACGCCATGTGGTGGGCCGGCACCGTGACGAACATTCCTGATTTGACCTCCATCAATTACAAGATCGGCGTCTGGAACAGCGCCAACAACGAGGAAAAATTCGTGGATTACAATGCCGGCGGCGCCGATACCGTTTACAATTTCACCGTAGGCGCCACCGGCGGCCCCGTCCTCACCGTGGACGGCATGAACGGCGTGTTGCAACCCCGGAAAGATTCTCACGGCATCCCGCAATACAGCATTGGCGGCACTGCTTGCGGAA
>Ga0206819_10201_pt1 | contig 21323 bp, 17 predicted proteins | sample Alteio_BWOrgCont_87_FD_152855 | JGI IMG/M metagenome (GOLD analysis project Ga0206819, IMG submission 152855) | Enriched cells from forest soil in Barre Woods Harvard Forest LTER site, Petersham, Massachusetts, United States -... | ecosystem: Environmental > Terrestrial > Soil > Temperate forest >... | reverse complement strand
AGGACTGGCGTTTGGAATTGGTGTGGGGCGCGGCCATGCTGGTTTTGATAGCGATTGTTATCTCGGTGGCGAAGCTCTGGCCGACGGAGGGCAGTTCGTGGCAGGAAACCTTGGCCAATGGCCTGGGGCGGGCCATGTTTCTGATCTTGACAGTTTTGGCGCTTTATTTGTTCGCCAGCCGTCCGGCCTGGCGATCATGGAGCATCGTGCCGCTGCTGGCGGTGGGCTGGGGCGACGTCCTTACGCACGAGCCCTGGCAGAATCCGACGGTGGACCCTTCGCTTTATCAGCAGGGCTTCGCGGCCATGGATGTGAAGTTCAAACTCGTCCCCGATATTTCCGAATCGCGCCTGATGATGTCGCCTTTCGCGGCACGGCAGCTTTATTACCACCCGAATTCTGATGTCAAAACCAATTTTCTCCTGGATAGGGTCGTTTTTCTAGCCAACTGCAACCTGCTGGACGATCTGCCCAAAGTGGATGGTTTCTTCTCACTCAACCTGCGGGAAAGCGACAAAGTCCTCTGGCTGCTCGATTCGCGCACTGGCCCGAAACTGGACAGCCTGGAAGATTTGCTGTCCGTTTCGCAGACGATCGCCCCCGGCAAACTTTTTGATTGGGTGCCGCGCACCAATTATATTCCCATCGTCAGTGCGGGGCAGGGACCGGTCTTCGCGGACGGCCCCGCGACGTTCGAGGCCATTGAGAAAGACACGGCGGACTTTCGGAAGGCGGTTTATTTGCCCAGCGAAGCAAAATCGGCCGTCAAGGCGGTGAGCGAACCGCGCGCGCGCATCCTGGTAAAGGAATTCACGCCGACCCGGCAAAGCATCGAAGTGGAAACACCCTCTCCCACGATGGTCGTTCTAAGTCAGTGCTATTACCATAATTGGGAGGCCAGCGTGGATGGAAAACCGGTGCCCTTGTGGCGCGCCAATTACGCGTTTCAGGCCGTGGAAGTGCCGGCCGGGCATCACCGGGTCCTTTTATTGTACAAAGACGGAGCGCTGCAATTGGGCGGGATGATTTCTCTGGCGGCGGCCATGGTGTGCGCGGCTGGGTGGCTGGTTATGCGGAAGGAAAATTTGCCGTTGCATTCTTGACGCACTGGCCCTACGATTTGGCGTGCTCTCTGCTATACAAAATGTCTTAACGGCTTTGCAAGAGGCAATTCGTGAACAAATTGTACTACTAAATAACCGCCCCTTGCATCGTTCACGGCCGTTTGGAGAGAAAGGCAGTGAAATGCAGACCATGAAACATGGGCAGCGGGGGTTTACCTTGGTCGAGATAATGATAGTGGTGGCGATCATAGCGCTATTGGCCGCTCTGGCCATTCCCAATATGATGCGTTCACGCACTACTTCTCAGACCAATGTATGTATCGACAACCTACGAATGCTAGATGGATCGAAACAGCAGTGGGCCTTGGAACAGGGAGCGGTCTCGACCGCCACCCCGCAATCCTCCGACATCCAGCCCTATCTGGGCCGGGGCAACGGAGTATTGCCGATATGCCCGGCCGATCCTCAGTCGTCGTTTGACACAAGCTACGTCTTGCAAAATTGTCAAACGACTCCGATATGTCAGATCTTGCCGACGACGCACGTTCTGCCGTAAGAGGATTGTCCTCAAGGCGCTCGTAGCGCCAGGTGCCACGTTGCCACTAAGAGCGCGGCCAGTGCCAGCAAAGCGCTGGCATTGGCCGGGCCACGCTGAAGTCGCTCGGGCGGAGCCAAACTGAGAAGGCCGCCGAAGATCGCCCCCGCCATGAATCCGCCGACATGCGCGGCCATGTCCGAATCCGGACTGAAGCCGAGCAGGGCGAGAATCAACGCGCCGCCGGCAAGCGCGCGAAAGAACAGGCGCGTCCCCAGGGGATATTTACGCCAATGGGAGAAGGATTGCGCGGTGACCAGTCCCAGCGCGCCCATCACCATGCCCGAAGCGCCCAAGCTTTGGTGTGGTTCGGCATAGACCTTCAGGCTGGCGACATTGCCCACCCATCCGGCCAGGTAAGAAGCGAGCAAGGCGACGCCCACGCCATAACGCGCCATCGCCAGCCCCATCAGAATGAAGCCAGTGGTTGCGTTGGACACGAGGTGGGGCGCGTTTTCATGCAAGGTGATGGCCGTCCACAACCGCCACCATTGTCCATGCCGCACCTTTTCGCTGTCCAGAATACCGGCGCCGCTGACGCCGGGAAAACGGACCGCGCTCCAGTAATAAAACGCCACGATGGCCGCCGCCCAGCCCAAGCCGCCCCAATGGAAAAGCATCCCCGTCTGCGGCAAGGGTTGTTTCCAGGCCCAGCCCCGGTTTTCCGCCCGGTATTGCCTCAAAATGGCTTGCGCCCGATCGAAGTCTTGCGCTTGCACCATCAAAAACCAATGCGAAGGCGATTTCTCGACGGCAGCCTCGATTCCCTGGCTGGCCAGCACCAAGCCCCAATCCATGGCCTCCCGCCGCGAGCGGGCGGAGATTCTTAAAGGAGCGGTTTCCATACTCACCCCGCGGCGATGCTTGAAACGACGCACGAGGCCGCCACCAAGCCAAAAGTCCCGGTGACAAAACTGGCCGTGCCGTAACCATTGTCGCACGTTATGCGCCCGCCGCAGCCTTCGGCGGGCGCGATGGCCGCTTCCGTGGAATAAACGCAAGGGATCCCGAAAGGCGTTTTGGGATCGCGCGCGAACCCATGTTCCGCGCGCAATTTCTTGCGAACTTGCTGCAATAGGGGGTCGTGCCCCGTCCGCGCCAAATCGGCCACCCGCACCGCCGCCGGGTCGCGCCTTCCGCCCGCGCCACCCGCACAGACGATGGGTATTTCCTTCTGCCGGCAGCGAGCAATGAGCAGGCATTTATTGGCCACCTGGTCAATGGCGTCCACCACGAAATCATAACGTGTCCCCAGGATTTCCTCGGCCGTCGTGGCGGTGAAAAACTCAGCCACGGCCCGCACCCGGCAAGCGGGATGAATGGCCTGCACGCGCTCAGCCATGACTTCCGTCTTGGGCCGCCCTATGCAACCTTCAATGGCGTGCAACTGGCGGTTGACGTTGCTAAGGCAAACATCGTCCAAATCCACCAACGTGATCTTGCCCACCGCGCTTCGCGCCAGCGCCTCCGCCGCCCAGGAACCGACTCCGCCCAAGCCCACCACGCAGACACTAGCCCGCAGCAGTCGTTGCAATCCATCCGCCCCATAAAGCCGCGCCAAACCGCCGAAGCGCAGGTCATCGTCACTCATGCGCATCTCGTTATTCCGTCCGCGGTTTGCCCCAGTGTTTGTCGGCAAAATCCATAAAATACTGCCAGTCCAGCTTCGTCATGGAATGCTTGCCCGGACGAATGAAAAAGCCCAGGGTGCTATCCACCAGCTTATTAGTTTCTGGCATCGTTTGAGCCGATAAGCCTTCGGCGCCAAAGAGACGATAAACCTTGTCGGCGGACTTAAGCATGTCAAAGGCTCCGGCGGGATTGGCCCAAGTGTCCTCCACGGCCGCCCCCAGCAAAACGGGCCGCGGCGCACAAAGAGCTATGAGGCAATTTTGATCCATCGGAAGAAGATCGGTCTGTGTGTTAAACTTCTTAAATTCGCCGTCGAACCAGTGCGGGAAGCTCGTGTTGATCCGTTGGACCGATTCGCCAACCGTGCCCCGGCTGGGGGCAGTGCCGCCACAGCCTGCTTGCAAAGGTATCACCAACGCCACCCGGTCATCGAATGCTCCAGCCAACATCGTGGCCTTACCCAAGCGCGAATGGCCAACTTCCGCGATATGTGTTTTGTCAACGTCCTTGTCCGTGACCAGGTAATCCACCACCCGCTGCATCCCCCAGGCCCAGGCGGCGACGGTGCCCCAATCGTCGGTAGCGCTGGCCGGATGGATGGTTTCGCGGACGCCGCCGACGGCATTGGTCGTGTCCGGTTCGATATCGCCGCAATAATAAGTGGCCACGGCGTAGCCGCGTTGGATGATTTGATCAAATACCCAGACATTCGTCTGCGTGCCGCGACTGGCGTCGGTGGCGCGATTGTTGACGATGTTTGGGGGGCGCCCACCCATCCAGGAGGTTGCCAACGGAATGTTCGTATCTGTGACCAACGTATGGTTGCCGCTGAAATTCATGCCCATGAAAACGGGAGCCGGGCCGGCGCGATGATTGGGAATGACCATCATCAAATGCGTCTCCGGCGCGCGGGCCGCGCCCAGCTTCAGCGTGACCAATTTCAAGGTGGCCTGGCCGTTTAAGAAATGGGCATCGGTATAAGTCACCTCGCTTGTCACAGTCACCGGGGCCGGGAACCAGCCGTACATGTAGTGCTGGAAAAGAGACTTCAATTCCGGTCGCCGTTCCTTGAGCCATTTTTCCGGCGTGGCTACAGGCTTGCCGTCCATCATGGTCAAGGGATCGGGTAGCGTCGGATTGGCTGGCAACTTGGCCATGTCTGGCAACGACTGCCCGGCACAGATCCCAATGAATAGGCTGGCCGCCGACGCAACAAATAAAGCGCGCTTCATCCCGCGAGGATAAGAAGGCTTGTCAAAAAGGCCAGCCTCGATTTTTAGAAGAGAAGCGTTGGCAGCCCGCTTTCTTCTGTGCAACAGCTTTGAACCTTCCCACCTCTTCTGCCAATTTGGCTCAATTTAACCACTTGGAGGCGGCTTCGCTGCATTTCACGCAGAAAAGCGCAAGGCTTTAGTAGCCTTTAGTAGGTTTGATTTGGTGCTGCCACCGCACGCCCATTTTGGGCTTTTTCGCCCTTTCCGCGCGCCAGGGTCCGCCCATAATTTTTTCACTTGTCCTTGGAAGAGTCGAGGATGCGTGAAATTCACGCAGTCGCTCGGCCATCCCTTCACCTGTACACGAAAAAGCGCTGGCCCGCCCGGCTTTTTCCGCTGCTGACCATTAGTCACTAACCACTGTTTCCCCTAGATTTCAAAGAACACGCGCCGGTTTCACCTTTTCAGCGGACCGGCGTCTCCACCATCCACTCATACCACTCTTTTGTGGTAACGCAAGTAGCCTTCCGTGCCAGGGCAGAGGCATCTAAATTCCACCGCGCCGGGATTGTGAACGGGAGAACCAACAGAGCGCAATGCGGCCTAGCCGCAACTCAATTTGCACCACGAAGGACCCGAAGGGTGCGCGACAGAATTCTTCGCATACGAGGTAGGGACGCCTCGCCGAGGCGTCCGGGCGTCTCGGCGAGACGCCCCTACCAAGTGAAGAATTCTGTCTCACGCCCGGACCCGAAGAGCACGAAGGAAGGCTTATACGAAACTTCGTGCTCTTCGGGTCCTTCGTGGTGAGATCATCTTCACCGAATTGAGCGAATTTGTGATGTTGCGCCTAACATGTCTTTTGGTTTGCAACGAGTTACAACAATTTATACTCAGCGTCATAAATAATTGCGGATTTTTCGGTGGGGCGAGACTCCGTCGAGCCGTGACTCGATTCTTGGTGGACAAAGTCAGGGTTCGACGGAGTCTCACCCTACCGAGATACAATTACCATGATACGCAATTACTTATGCCGCTCTGTATAGATGCGTTGGCCCTGCCGTCCCTGCCAAAACCAGATTTGCGCCCGGAAGGGTTTTGAAAACTAAGTTAGTGTCTGGCTCCAACGCTTGTATGTTGTTCCGGTTGATTGGCACTGTGGCGGTCATTAAGCAAGGCATCAAAACGCAGGACTTGAAACGCGAGGTTCGGGAAATCCGGGCCACCGCGTGCAACCGCGCGCAAAATCGCAGTTTCCAAGGACTCTGGCCGCCGGTTTTTTGATTTCCACCGGCATGTATTCCGCATCGGTCAGATCAAGCCGCAGTATCGCTAATGATTTCTCGTTCGCTTGTTCTTGGCTACCACGGCTTTGGGCTAATTGCCAAAAATCTTCGGTTACTATCTCCCGCGTAGTCTTTAGGAGATCGCTCATTGGCCGCCTCAGATTCTACGCGTCGCTTTTGATTCCTTCACTATCGCGTTGCGGCTATAGGGGAATGGATTAGACTATCCCCAGACTCGCGCGCATGACTTTATTCGCGCCGGCTACGATAACGATAAATTGATGACGACTAATTATAAGGACACGCTGAATTTGCCTCGCACAGGCTTCGCCATGAAGGCCGACCTGGTCGAACGCGAACCGCAACGGCTGCAGCAATGGGAAAGCCAGGCCCTCTATCGCAAAATCCAGGATAGTCGCGTTGGCGCGCCCAAATTCGTCCTGCACGACGGGCCGCCTTTTGCCAACGGCGATGTCCACATCGGCACCGCCTTGAACAAAATTCTCAAGGACATCATCGTTAAATACAAGACCTTGCGCGGTTTCAGCGCCCCTTATATTCCCGGCTGGGATTGTCACGGTCTGCCCATCGAATTCAAGGTTTCGCAGGAAATGCGCAAAGCGGGCGACACAACGGCTGATGCTGCCACGATTCGCCGGGCCTGCGAAGCGTATGCCCACAAATACATTGACCTCCAGCGCGTGCAATTCAAACGCCTCGGCGTCCTTGGCGATTGGGAGAATCCATATCTCACGTTGAACAAGGAGTATGAGGCGGACGAGCTTCGCTTATTGGCGGACATTGTGGAAAAGGGCTTCGTTTATCGCGGCAAAAAGCCGGTTTATTGGAGCATTCCCTGCCGCACCGCCCTCGCCGAAGCCGAGGTGGAATATCAAGACCACGTCAGCCAAAGCGTTTACGTGAAATTTCCCGTGATCGGCCAGCCGAACACGTTTGTGGTGATTTGGACGACGACTCCGTGGACGCTGCCCGCGAATCTGGCTGTCGCCTATAACGAAAAACTCCAATACGTCTCAGTCAGCGTCGGAGAAGAAAATTATATTTTATTTCGCGGATTATTGCCGGTCGTGGCGGAGAAATGCGGGTGGACAAATTTTACAGAAACCCCGATCGCGATTGCGCAACTCGCCGCGATTTCATACCAACACCCGTTTTGCAACCGCAGCGGGAAACTGTTCGCGGCCGAGTTTGTCACGAGCGATACGGGCACGGGGTTTGTTCACATCGCGCCCGGCCACGGCTTGGACGACTATAATCTGGGGCGCCAAAACGGGCTGCCGATTTACTCGCCGGTCAACGACGACGGCGCGTTCGCGTATTCGAGCGAGCTTCCTTTGGACCAGCAGATGCCGGCCGAGATGATTGGCAAGTCCATTCTCGCAAAGCACGGCAAGAGCGATGCGAACGAAGCTGTTTTGCACGAACTGCGCGCGCGCCATGCGCTGTTGCATCAGGAGAATTATCATCACAGCTATCCGCATTGCTGGCGCAGCAAGACGCCCATCATCTTCCGCGCGATGGACCAGTGGTTCATCAAAATTGACCACGAGCACTTTCGTGAACGCGCCCTCGCTGAAATTGATCACGTGGCATGGGTGCCGGAATGGGGCGTCAACCGCATCAAAAGCGCGGTTCAAAGCCGGCCTGACTGGTGCATTTCGCGCCAGCGCTCCTGGGGCGTGCCGCTCCCCGCGTTCTATGACGCGAAGGGCGAAGCTATTCTTGACGCGCAAATTGTCCGGGCCGTCGCCGATCTCATTGAGGAACACGGCTCGAACGTCTGGTTCGAGAAATCCGCCAGCGAACTCTGGTTGCTCGTGAAGCCCGCAAATTGGACCGGTGCTGAAGCCACCGCAAAATCCACCGACACGCTCGATGTATGGATCGATTCCGGTTCGTCGTCACGCGCCGTATTGATGCGACGCGCCGAGTTAGAGCATGTGGCAGGGGCGTCGCGCTGCGACGACCGCGGACAGCCCAGCGGGCTGTCCCTGCCTTGGCAGGCCGACGTTTATTTGGAAGGGAGCGACCAGCATCGCGGCTGGTTTCAGTCCTCGCTTTTGCTTTCCCTGGCCGGCAACGGTTCTGCTCCCTACCGCACCGTGCTGACCCACGGTTTCATGGTGGATGTGGATCGCGACAAGATTTCCAAGAGCAAGCAGGGCGCTTACGAAAAGCCGCAGACGTCCGAAGCATACGTCAAAAAATACGGCGCGGATGTGGTCCGGCTGTGGGTCGCTTCGCAGGATTACCGCAACGACATCGTTGTCAGCGAGGAACGCATCAATAAAGTCGGGGAGACTTATCGCGCTATCCGCAACGCGTTGCGCTACCAGCTCTCCAACCTCTACGACTTCGAGCCCGCGAAGCACACGGTGGCCGATGATCAACTGACCGGCCTCGACCGCTGGATTCTCGGCAAATTCTCGGAGCTGGAAACCGAAGTCCTCGCGGCCTACGACCAATACGAATTCCACGTTGTCTATCAAAAAGTCAGCCAATTTATCGCAGTCGAACTTTCGGCGATTTACCACGACGTCATCAAAGACCGCCTCTACACCGACCCGGCCAATTCGCCGCGCCGCCGCTCAACGCAAACTGCGCTCCACCGGCTCGTGACCGGGCTATGCCAGATGCTTGCGCCGATTCTTGCGTTCACGGCGGACGAAGCGTGGGAATTTGTGCCTGGGAAAAATGTGAATTCGGTTCACGAAACGATTTTCAAACCGCTCAACTTTTCCCCTTCGGAAACAGAACAAGCCGCTTGGAAGGATCTTTTTGCATTGCGCGAAATCGCTCTTCCTGAATTGGAGAAAGCACGCCAGGCCAAGCAAATTGGGAAGGCGCTCGACGCCGCATTGATGTTTATTGGGCGAGACTCTCGATTGGAAACAACCGAATTGAAACTACTCCCCGCACTGGCAGAACTGTTAAATGTGTCTGATCTGGATTTTTGTTTTGCAAAGGAGTCCGAAGAGCAATTGAAGGTTTCTGTTTCCAAAGCCGACGGCCAAAAATGCGAACGTTGCTGGCATTGGGAGATGGACGTCGGGTCGGACCCTGAACACCCGCTGATCTGTGGCCGTTGCGTCGCGGCGGTGCGCCAGGCTTCAACCGGTGCATGAGACCGTCGCGCGTATCCACTCCCGTCGGGGCCCTGCTTTTGGCGGCTTTGTACGTGATTGGCGGGGTCTTGGGCAATAGGTCCTCCTTCATGGGCGGCACGGTGGCCCTGGTCTGGCCTCCGTCCGGGATCGCCCTGGCGGGCATCCTTTTGTTTGGCTACCGCATGTGGTGGGGCGTCGCCATTGGAGCGTGGGTGTTCACGCTGGCGCAAGGGTCCCGCTTCGGCTCCCCGTTCGGCTTTTTCACCATCTCCACCGCCATTGGCAACACGGTGGGAGCCATCGTCTGCGCCTACCTCTTGGAGCGTTTCGTAGGATTCCAAAATTCCATGGAACGGCTCAAACACGCCATCGGTTTCATCGTGTTCGCTTGTTTTTTGGGCACCACGGTCAATGCCACTTTTAACGCCATGGGTCTTTGCTTCAGCCACATGCTGGCTTGGGACCAACTGTTCACCAACGTCGTCGTCTGGTGGGTGCCCAATGCCATGGGCGCGCTGGTGGTGACTCCGATCCTCCTGGCCTGGAGTTCGCCGAGCTCGCTGCGTCTCGCCTCGCGCTGGCCGCTGGAATGTTGTTGTTGCATCGCGGGATTGATTGTCGGCACGCAAATGTCTTTCAATTCCTGGTTCGTTTATGGCGTGGAGAACTACCCGCTCGCTTTTCTGCCTTATCCGTTTCTGGTCTGGGGCGCGTTGCGCTTCGGGCAGCGCGGCGGCACCACCGGCACCTTGGTCGTCGCCACCCTTTCTATTTATGAATTGTTGCACCGCCGCGGTCCTTTTTGGCTGGGGACGGACAAGACCAGCCTCATGCTCATCGGCTGTTACATAGGAGTCGTGGCCGTTGGCAATCTTCTCCTGGCCAGCGCGTCGGTTGAACGAGAAATTGCCGTGCGGCAAACCGAGGAAAGCGAAAAACGCTACCGCGGCGTAGTGGAGGATCAATCCGATTTAGTCTGCCGCTTTCTTCCTGATGGCACGCTGGTCTTTGTCAATCAGGCCTATTGCCGATTTCACGGCAAGACGCGGGGCCAACTTATTGGCTCTAATTTTTTCCCTTCGTTGATGGAACAGGACCGCGAAATCCCGCTGCAAGAATTCGCCCGCATGACCCCGCAGGAGCCGATGCAATCGTTCGACAACAAGCTGCTGCTGGACCACGGACGCTTGCTCTGGCAGCAATGCACCGTGCGCGCCCTCTTTGACGAGAGCGGCCAGCTCACCGAATTTCAAGCCGTCATTCAGGACATCACCCGGCGCAAGGAATCGGAGGAAGCGTTACGTCTTGGCGAAGAGCGGCTGCGCGCGATTCTTGACAGCATGGTGGATGGCGTCTTAGTGCTGGACCAGGAGGGCCGGGTGACGCTTTTCAACCCGGCGGCGGAACGAATTTTCCTGCGTCCCGCAGCCGAAGTTTTGCGCCAGCCGGTGCAGAACCTGCTCGCGGCGGACGACTGGCCCAAGTACCGCGATTACTTGTCCCGCCACCTGGGACAAAACCCGCCCAAGATCATCGAGGTCAACGGCGTGCGCGGCGACGGCCAGCCGCGGCCGATTGACCTGGCGGTGAGCGAAATCATTCGTGGCGCCGCGCCCATGTGGATCGTCATCGTGCGGGACATCACAGAACGCAAGCGATTGGAAGACCAGTATCGCCAGGCGCAAAAGATGGAAGCCGTCGGGCGCCTGGCCGGGGGCATCGCGCACGATTTCAACAACCTCATGCAAGCCATCCTGGGCTACAGCAATTTGCTGGACCGCCGCCTGGGTCCCGACGATCCCAATCACGAGACGATTAAGAACATTCAAAGGTCGCTCGACCATGCCAGTTCGCTCACCCGCCAATTGCTGGCCTTCAGCCGCAAGCAAGTGCTCAAGCCCAAATTGCTCGCGTTGAATAAAGTGGTGGCGGAAATGACTCATTTGTTGCAACGCGTTCTCGGCGAAACCGTTCAGTTGAAACTGAGTTTGGCCGAGCCGGTGGCTTGCATCCGGGCTGATCCCGGCCAGATGGAGCAACTGATTCTCAATTTGGCCATCAACGCCCGCGACGCCATGCCGCAGGGAGGCGTCTTGAGCATCGAAACCAGTCACGTCGTTTTGACCGAAACCAGGACATTTTCCTCCGGTCCGCTGGCGCCAGGTTCTTACGCCCTGTTGACCGTTTCCGATACCGGTTGCGGCATGACGGCGGAGGTTTTGGCCCATTTGTTCGAGCCGTTTTACACGACCAAGGATATTGGCAAAGGCACTGGCCTGGGGCTTTCCAATGTCTATGGTGTGGTCAAACAAACCGGCGGCGAAATCACGGTCACCACCACCGTGGGCAAGGGCACTTCGTTCCACATTTACCTGCCCCGCTTCGAGGGCCGTCCGGGCGAGGAGGAATCAACGCATTTGAAGCCCTCCGGCGGCGGGCATGAGACCGTGCTGCTGGTCGAAGACGAGGAACTGGTCCGGAGTATGTTTGTGGAGGTTTTGAAATCCGCAGGCTACGATGTGCTGGAGGCCACGCAGGGTTCCGAAGCGCTGGCGCTGGCCGAACGATTCCCCGAACCGATTGATTTGCTGGTGACTGATGTCACGATGCCGGGCTTTAGCGGCGTGGAACTGGCCCGGCGCCTCGGTGCGACGCGGCCCGATATGCGCGTCCTTTTCGTTTCCGGCTATACCGGTCAGGAGGCTGAACAATGGGGCAAGCTCGACCGTCCCGTCCAATTCCTACAAAAGCCGTTTCATTCCGACGCCCTCCTGAACAAGGTCCGCCGAATCCTTGATCATCAAGAAAAATGACGCGGGAGCAAGCCTCAGAGTTCGTCCTGCAATGGATCCGCCGCCGACAAGGTTCCCCCGCGGACCTGCTGCGCGACTTGGAGGAGGAAGCCGGCTGGCCCGGACGCCTCATGCTGCCTTCCATCCTGGATGAATTGCGCGCGCGGCGTGGCTTGCCGGTCGCCGAGCGCAAATTTCTTGTTTACACATTGAACGCCGGCGCGGTCGCCGAAAGCCTGGCCGAAGGCGGCGATCCGTCCCAGCAACACCAATCCTCCATCGACGATCTTTTCACGCGCAGCCGGCGCTTTCGGAAGTCGAAGAAATTCACCCAGGCGGTCGAATTTGTGGCCAAGTTCCGCGATTACTCGCCGTTCAACAACATGCTGGTTTACGCGCAAAATCCTCATGCAACCCATTTCGCCACCGCCAGTCACTGGCGCAAGGCCTTTGGCCGTTCGATCAAGGAGGAGGCGCGCGGCATGGTCATCCTGGCGCCGCGCAGCCCGGTGCTGATGGTTTATGACATCATCGACACAGAAGGGCCGCCCTTGCCGGAGCAGATGCGCGTCTTCACCCAGACCAGCGGACCGTTTGATCCCGCGTTGCTGGAGCGCATGGTCAAGAATTGCGAGCGCGACCAAATTCAGGTGAAACGCTTGGCGATGGGAGGGATGCGCGGCGGCTTTGCCACCAGCCGCGCGCGGGAGCCGGGTTGGAAAATGCGCGTCGGCTTGCGCGATGATTTGGCGGACGCCGCCGCTTACTCGGTTCTGTGCCACGAACTGGCCCACATTTACCTGGGGCACGTCGGGGCCGACCGCGAAGGCTGGTGGCCCTTTCGCGCGAATCTGTCGGAAGCGGTCGCGGAAATCGAGGCGGAGTCCGTGGCTTATATCGTCTGCGCGCGGGCGGGCTTGCGCACCCGCTCGGCGGAGTACTTGGCCAGCTTCGTGGAGGACAGCGAGGACCTCGACGCCATCAGTCTCGACTTGATCAGCCGCGTGGCAGGAAGGATGGAGGACATGGGCCGCCGATTGTTGCCGCCGCGCCCTTAATCGGATTTATTCCGACGCGTTGGTCGCAAAGGGCGTGGAGCGTGGGGGACGGCCGTTGCCAGGCGGAGCGACCTCGGGCTTGCGGTTGCGCTTCATCATCTCGACAAATTTCTTCCGCTGTTCCGGCGTGAGCACGGCGCGGATTTCTTCACGCACTTTTTTGATTTCGTTGGTCATTTGCGGAGAGATTTGATTCCACAACGGCTGGGTTCGCTCCGTGCTGGCCTTCATGATCTTGCCGATTTCATCGCGCTGATCCGCCGTTAAATCCAACTGCTTGTCCATGAGCTTGAGGAAATTCGCCCGTTGCAATTGTAGCAGTGGCGTGGCCGGCGGCCGCGTTGAAGTGGATGCAACACCCGGAACTGAAGTGGAAGCGGGATTGGTTGTAAGAATCGGCGTGGAAACGGCGACCAGCGCAGGTTCGTTTTTCGCCACCATCGTTCGAGTGACCATCGCGCCCGTGATTACGCCACAGGCGAAAATGACCATCGTCGCCAGGATGACTTTCCAGGGAGTCACCAAGCGTCCTCGATATGCTCGCCAATGGGCGCAAGCACCGCTGCCTCAAACACTTGGGAAAAATTATCGGCCCCATCCGTGCTCGGGCGATTGCTGTAAGCCCACAACCCGCATAAGGCAGTGATGGCGACGCACGAAATAGCCGCCTGCCAAAGCGGACGGCACCACAGGGCCCAAACATTGGGCGCGGGCCGGGCGGAGAGACGGCTCATAATCCGCTGCTCGAAAGCATACGGAACATGCTCGCCGGGAGGATGTTTCCGCGCGGCAGCGATCAATTTGACGTGCAACTCGTTCAACTTCATAAAGCATTACCTAAGACGATTCGGGCCATCCACTGGTTACAGGTACTTGTCCTTGGTCATCCGCGTCAAAATCTTTCTCATTTCCGCCCGCGCGCGAAACGCCCGCACCTTGACCAGCGAGACCGACCAGCCCGTGACCTCGGCGATTTCCTTGACGGATTTTTCCTCGATTTCCAATAGCGTGATCACCAGGCGCGCCGGCGGCGACAGACTCGCGAGCACTTTCTCCATCAATTCGCGTGCCGCATCGGCGTTCTCGCTGGCGCAGTCCGGTTCCACCACGAAACGATCCAGCCAGTCGCTTTCCGGCTCGGACAATTCCGTGAAGGCCGTTTCGCGATTGCGCTGATGGCTCCGCAGAAAATCGTAGCAAGTCCGCACCGCCAGCCGCATCAGCCAATGCTCGAAAGGCGCCTCACCCCGGAAGCCGTCGAGCTTTTGGAAGGCTTTGATGAAGACCTCCTGGACAATATCCTCGACTTCACTTTCCCGCCGGGCGTAACGCCGGGCGGTGGCAAAAATGCGCGGCTGATATTTCTTGACCAGCGGCTCAAAACTGGCGGGATCGCCGCTGCGCGCGGCGGCAATCAACTCCGCTTCCGTTGGTTCCATCACCGCAGTTTGCCTGCAAGGGACTGGTAAAAAAAGACAGAAGATATGCCGGCGATGTTGAAACTCAAAGCTGGCCCACAAATTCGTCCACTGTAATTCCAGCCGAGCGAATTAAACTGCGCAACGTCCCTTTGGCAACTTCCTTGTGGTAGGAATGGAGAGCGTCGTGATTTCGCCCTCTTTAACCATGATAATGTGACTGCCTTGTTGGCGCGCAACTTGCCAGCCAAGTCTTTCAAAGGCCCGGACAGTTTTGCGCCCGCTCAATACCGGTAGAGCAGGCATCAGACAAGCACTTCGACTTGGCGCGTTTCAACCGTCAGCGGAAGCCCACGCTCGGCCCTGACTTCCATACAAAGCGCGATAGCCTCCTTAATGTTCTTCAAGGCTTGCTCCTTCGTCTTTCCTTGGCTGACACAGCCGGGAATGGACGGGCATTCAACCACCCAAACTCCATCCTCATCGCGATCAATGGTCACTGAAAGTATCATTGTTCGACTTTAACAGTGCTGGGCGTTTTATCAAGACCTTCGCTAAACATCACGGAAACAACCCGCGAATCCTCTTGGCTTCCTGCACGCGCTTGACTCCCACACTCAAGGCCGCTATGCGCATGGATACTTTCTGCTTGCGGCTCAATCCCAAAACTTGCATGAACGCGCCCTCCAGAATGCGGAACAACTTGTCCATCACTTCGGTCTCGGTCCAAAAGAAACTCTGCAAATCTTGCACCCATTCGAAATAGGAAACAATGACGCCGCCGGCGTTGCACAAAATGTCCGGGATGACAAAAATCTCCGGGCGCTGATCCAAAATGACGTCGGCCTCCGGCGTGGTCGGGCCGTTGGCGGCTTCGGCCAGGATGCGGCATTTGATGTTGGCGGCGTTGGCGCCGGTGATTTGCCGTTCCAGCGCGGCCGGCACCAGGATTTCGCACGGCAACTCCAACAATTGTTCATTGGAAATCGGCTCCCCTCCGGGAAATCCCTCTATGCCGCGCTTCTCGGCCGCGTATTTTTCCAATTCAACCAAGTCCAGGCCTTTTTCATTAAACAGCCCGCCGCTGACGTCGCTCAGGCCGACAATTTTGACGCCATATTTGGCCAGCGAAAACGCCGCCACCGATCCGACGTTGCCAAACCCCTGCACCACCGCCCGGCTCGCGCGAGGGTCCATTCCGATATTATCCATCGCGCGATTGATCAGGTAGCCGACACCGCGTCCGGTGGATTCGCGTCGCCCAAGCGATCCCCCAATGCTGACCGGTTTGCCGGTAACGATGCTCGGGACGGTGTAGCCGGTATGCACGGAGTAAGTATCCATCATCCAAGCCATCGTTTGCTCGTTGGTGCCCATGTCCGGCGCCATGACATCCACTTTTTCGCCGATGAAGGGAATCATCTCCTGGGTGTAGCGGCGGGTGAGGCGTTCCAGTTCGGTCAGCGAGAGCTTGCCCGGATCGCAGGCGATGCCGCCTTTGGCGCCGCCGTACGGCAGCCCGGCCAGCGCGCATTTCCAACTCATCCACATCGCCAGCGCGGCGACTTCGCCCAGCGCCACATCCGGGTGATAGCGCAAGCCGCCTTTGGTCGGGCCGAGCGTCAAGTGATGCTGCACGCGGTGCCCCGTGAAGACTCGGGTCGTCCCATCATCCATGTGGACCGGCAGCGCGACGGTCATGGAACGTTTGGGATACTTCAGGCGGGCGCGTTCGTCTTCGGGAATCTGCCAATAATCCGCCACCAAATCGAACTGCTGACACGCCATGCGAAAGGTCGGGTGATCGTAGATGTTCATAGAATAATTCTAATCAATCTTTGAGGTTTTGCCATCGAATAAGACATTTTAGCCTTCATCCTTCATCCTTCATCCTTTAAGCTTTCGCCATGCAAAAAATCGCATCTTTTCAGCCGCCGTTTAGGCTTCTCATGGGGCCGGGGCCGAGCAACGCCGCCCCGTCCGTGCTCCGCGCCATGGCCCAACCCCTCGTGGGACACCTTGATCCCTCGTTCATCCACCTCATGGATGAAATCAAGGGCATGTTGCGCGCCATCTTTCAGACCTCCAACGACATGACTTTTCCCGTCAGCGGCACGGGCAGCGCGGGCATGGAATTTTGCTTTGTCAACCTCATCGAACCCGGCGACGAAGTCGTCGTCGGCGTCAACGGCGTTTTTGGCGGGCGCATGGCCGACGTGGCCGAACGGTGCGGGGCGCGCGTAACCAAGGTCGAGGCTGAGTGGGGCAAGATTATCGAACCATCGCAAATTGCCGCCGCACTGAAACAAGTTCGTCCAAAACTCGTCGCGGTCGTCCATGCCGAAACATCCACCGGCGCGCTGACGCCCGTGGAGGAAATTTCCCGCCTGGCGCGCGAGGCGGGCGCGCTCTTTGTGCTTGACACAGTGACTTCCCTCGGCGGCTGCCCCGTCAAGATAGACGCCTGGGGCGTGGACGCCGTTTATAGCGGCACGCAGAAATGCCTCAGTTGTCCGCCCGGGCTGAGTCCGGTGTCTTTTGGCCCGCGCGCCATGCAAGCCGCCACGCACCGCCGCCAAAAAGTTCAGAGCTGGTATTTGGATGTGAATTTGCTCGCCTCCTATTGGGGCCAGGACCGCGCTTATCACCACACCGCGCCGATTTCCATGAACTACGCCCTGCATGAAGCCCTGCGTCTGGTGCTGGAAGAGGGCCTGGAAAACCGCTGGCGCCGTCACGAACAGAACCACTTGGCGCTCAAAAGCGGTCTGGCCGAAATGGGCCTGGAACTCGCCTCGCAACCCGGCCACCAACTTTGGTCCCTGAACGCCATCCGCGTGCCCGCAGGCGCCGACGAAGCCGCCGTGCGCAAAAAGTTGCTTAGCGAATACAACATCGAAATCGGCGCGGGCCTTGGACCGTTGAAGGGCAAAATATGGCGGGTCGGCCTGATGGGTGAAAACTCCCGCCGCGAAAACGTGGACCAATTCCTCGCCGCCTTGAAGACGCTTCTACGTTAAAGAGCTCGATGGGATCAAACGCCCGCCGCACGATGCCCGGAAAATCTGAAGGCCAAACACCTCTTACAATTTCTCATGAATAACCGGCAATTTGCCAAGGTAGGGCGAGACTCTGTCGAGCCCTGATTTGATTTAACGAATAAAGTCACGGCTCGACGGAGTCTCGCCCTACCGTGCGGGATCCCCATTTTCCTATTGCGGATTCGTGATGTAAAACCGCGCCGAGTGGCTGGCGGGGGTGGCCACCAAGGAGGTGAAGACGAGCACGAGATTTAACCACAGAGAGCACAAAGAACACATAGAAAAGCTGCCTTTTTCTTTGTGATCTATGTGCTCTTTGTGGTTCATGTCCCCATGTGTTTCCTGCGTTCAGGGAAGGTGGCGTCGGCCTCTGGTTATGTCAATGGTTTTTCCCTAAAACGCGGTTGGCTGATCCGGCGCGCCATTATCTTTGAATAAATATGCTTGCAGATACATCAAATAGTGTTATGGTTGGCTGCGGAGGCGTTTTTCGCCTTCGCGGCGAGGAGGCGGGACAAGTCCGCCTTTGCCAAGGCTGCGGCCGGATGTGCCGGGCCTTTTGTTCTTTGAAAAGTGTGGTCAATTGATGATGGAAAATGAGGCGTTTTTACCAAACGAACCCAAGAGCGGTCCGGCTCGAAAATGTTATAAGTGCCTCATATTGAATAATTTGAATATGTGCAAGACCCATGTTGGATTCAGGCGGTTTTGCAAAACGAACCCAAGAATGGTCTCACGCAAGTTGTTGGTTTTCACGGTTGTCTCAAGTAATTTCAACTCGTTTTTATGTCCATCGGAGGTCGCGGGCGGCCATGGTGACTGGTCTGACTCAGTCGCCCTCAGTCCAACCAAGAAGGAACGATTTGGTTGAGGATTAGGCTCGCCCTCACCCTAACCCTCTCCCTCAGGAGAGGGAACAGAGTGAAGCCGCGCTGGAAACAGACGCGGCACGGTGGACCTATCCCAACGCTGAAAGAACTTCTCCCTCTCCTTGGGGAGAGGGCCGGGGTGAGGGAGTGCGTTACTCGGCAGCCGCGTTCTTCCTGCTCAGTCAGACTCAGTCGCAATGGGTCAAATCGGGTCAAACCAAAAAACGTGGTGAACCACGGCTCTGGGCGCATCTCACTTTTTTGAGACTTTCGTTACTCCCTCTCCCGGCCTGCGGCCACCCTCTCCCCGCTGGCACGGGGCGAGGGGATTCCAAAGCGCGCCATGGCCAAACCTCTGCAAGAAATTGAGATGCGTCTTACGGCTCTCACTTCCCATCCCGCAGTCCGGCCAAATTCATCAGCTTGGCGGTCTCGCGGTAGGCTTCTTCCACCCAGGGGACGATTTTGGACGGGTCGGGGGCGTATTCCAACTCGATGGAAACGACGCCGTCTAGGTCCAGTTCCTTGATGGCTTGCAGATAGGGCGCGAATTTGACGACGCCCCGGCCCGGCGGCAAATCGCCGTGGACTTTGCCGTCGCAGTCGCTCAAATGAACGTGGATGGCTTTGCCTTTGAGCGCCTTGACTTCGGCGGGGCTGGTGTCGGAAAGGACCAGGTGGCTGATGTCAATGTTGGCCCGGACGCGTGGATGATCGCATTCGTCCACGAAACGGGCCATCGTGGCCACGCTATGCAGCAGGCTGAGGCGGAACGGCTCCAATTCCAGGGCGATGTCGATGCCGCGCTTGTCGGCGTAATCGCCCAGGCGGCGGCAGGTTTCCAGGCCCCAATCCCATTGCGCTTGGGGCGGGATGACTTCGCGCTGCCAGATATATTCGCCTAAAACCACCAAAATGTTCTTCGCGCCCCAGGTCCTGGCCAAATCAACGTATTGGCGGCAGCGGGCGAGGTGGAATTCGCGCACCGGCTCGTTGAAATCAATCAATCCGACCGCGACCACCGGCAGGGAGATGATGGGCAGGCCGAGCCGGGCCGTCACGCGGCTGACGAGGCGGATTTCGCTCTTGGGCAGGCCCGCCGCCTCGGTGAAAATATCCACGCAATCGAACCCGATGCGGGCGATGTGTTCCAGCCCCTCCGCCGTGCCGACGCCAGCCTGTTGGAAGGCGCTGTTAATGATGCCAAGTTTCATAAGCCAGATTTCTGAAACAATTGTCGACCCTGCCGTGTTATCCAATCAAACAGAAAATGAATGATTTTGTTGATAAAGAAAGTGGAAGAGCTTTGCCTCGGACGGCAGGCTGGTTTTAAGATGCGTTTTCGACGGTCCATGACCGGCCATGACAGACGCGCCACATTTCGAAGCGTTCCTAAAAAATTACCAAGATATGGTTTTTAGCACCGCCATGCGCCTGGTGGCCAATCAGGCCGAAGCCGAGGACATCTCGCAGGAGACCTTCCTGCGGGCCTACGAGCGTTTTGGCGAGCTGGCGGACAATCCGCGCGCGGGCGGCTGGCTTAAGACGGTCGCGATCAATCTGAGTTTGAATCACCTTTCCCGCTACCGGGCGCGCTGGAGTTTTTTCTCGGAATTGGTGCAGCGCGATGAGTCGGGCGAAGAAATGCCCCTGCACTATGCCGCGCCGGATGACGTGGAGGAGAATCTGGCCGTGGAGGAGCGCCGCCTGCTGGTGGAGCAGGCCCTCCGCCAATTGCCGTCCAGCCAGCGTGTGCCGCTGGTCCTGTTCCATTTGGAAGGCCTGAAATACGAGGAAATCGCCGCCAAGCTGGGCGTTTCGCTCGGCAAAGTAAAGACTGATATTTTCCGGGCGCGGGCCGTTTTGCACAAGAAACTGGGGCCGAGTATGCAAGCCGAAGGGAGACTCAGCGCATGAACGAGGGAAGGGAAAAAGAAGTGGAGTTGGCAATTCAGCAGGCTTTGCAAGGGCTGCCGAATTTGGCCGCGCCGTCCGGATTTCTGGCGAGGACGATGGCCGCAATTGAACGACCGGCTGCCCGCGTCAACCGTTCGTGGGCGACCTGGCCTCTGGCCGCCCGGATTGGGTTTGTGGTTTTGGCTCTGGCGGTGGCGTCCGGGACTGTTTGGGCCTTGCGGGCGATTGAGCCTAGTGTTTTGAGCGGGATTTCCCGCCTTCTTTCGCCGGCCATCGCAAGTGTCGCCTGTTTCTGGAATTTTATACGGGCGTTGTCGGAGGCAGTAACGTTGGCGGTCCAACAGTTGGGCCTGAGATTCATGCTGGCCTGCTTCGCAGCGGCGGCGGTGGCGTGCGCCATCTGCGCCGGCTTTGGAACAATATTTGTCCGCCTCGCGCTGGCGAAGCCGGGAAAAAGTCTATGATGAAAAACCTTATGATAAACACCAAAAACATTATGCGCTTTATAGCGCTCGCGGCTTTGAGCTGGACGATCTTATGTCCGCCCGCCTCTCTGGCGCAGTCGTCTGACACCAACACCGTCGATCACCGAGAGGGCACCCACCATGAACAAATAGTTTCCATTGGCAAGGATGTGGAACTTAAGGAGGGCGAATCCGCCAGGGTCGTGGTGGTAATCGGCGGCTCGGCCAAAATCCGTGGCCGAGTGGATGAGGACGTGGTGGTGATTGGCGGCGACGTTGATATAGATGGCCCGGTCGGAGGCCAGGTGGTTACGGTGATGGGTGACTTGCGAGTCGGCTCCACCGGGAAAATTGAAGGAGACCTCGTCTGTGTCGGCGGAGAAAGCAGCTTGGCCGAAGGGGGCAAAGTCCACGGACAAATCGCGGACGTGGGCGCAAATCTCGGGTCTGCCAAATTCTTGCGGCTGCGTTGGCTGCGGGATTGGCTTTCGCAGTGCGTCCTGGAATTGCGGCCGCTTTCGTTCGGCGTGGGATGGGTTTGGTGGGTGACCGGTTTCTACGTTCTGTTGTACTTCCTGATCGCGCTTTTATTCCCGCATCCGGTGCAATGTTGCGTCTCTCAAATGTCGGCCCGCCCGGCCACCACCTTTGCGGTCGGTGTCCTGACGAAGCTGGCGCTGCCCATTATCTGCCTCTTATTGCCGATAACCATCGTCGGCATTGTCGTAGTTCCTTTTCTTGTCATTGGCGTGTTCTTGACGGTCCTGGTTGGCAAAGCGTCGGTGATGGAGTTCCTCGGAGGCAAAATTGGGGGTGTCTTTGGCCTGGGCGAAGGCAAAGTGCCG
>Ga0206819_10198_pt1 | contig 21595 bp, 16 predicted proteins | sample Alteio_BWOrgCont_87_FD_152855 | JGI IMG/M metagenome (GOLD analysis project Ga0206819, IMG submission 152855) | Enriched cells from forest soil in Barre Woods Harvard Forest LTER site, Petersham, Massachusetts, United States -... | ecosystem: Environmental > Terrestrial > Soil > Temperate forest >... | reverse complement strand
TAAAATACGCATTTCGACCATGTGATTTTCGGATTGGCAGCGGGTTAAATGCAATGGTTGAGCTTTTCACATATCTGCAGATGGGTTATATTAACGCATGAAATTTCCAGGTTGTGTGAAACGGTGGATGATGTTTTTTGCCGTTGGGGTTTTTTTTCCAGCATTAATGCTTCACGGACAAAGCCCGCTGTATATCTACACGGATAACCTGGTCAACGGGTTCCAGGACTGGAGTTGGGCGACGCGCAGCATGACGAATACCAGCCCGGTCCATTCCGGCAGCGATTCAATCAGTGTCAGTGACGGGACCTACGAGGGGATTTCTTTTCATCAAAGCGACTTCAACACGTCGCTATATACTAATCTGACGTTTTGGGCGAATGGAGGAAGCAGCGGGGGGCAGCAATTGGGAGTTTACTTGAGCCTGGATACAAACGACCAGTCCGGCGTCACTTTATCACCTCTTCTGCCAAAGAATGCCTGGCAGCAATATACGGTGTCTCTGGCCTCACTCGGCGCGGCCAATGCCACCAATCTGGCGCGGATCACGATTTGGATGACCAGTGGTTCAGGGACTTATTATCTGGATGACATCCAGTTGGGGCCGGCAGTCGCGCCGCCGCTGGTGCATCTGGGCGTGAATGCCACCAACACCCTGCGTTCGGCTGATGCGCGATGGTTTGGGCTGAACACGGCGACGTGGGACGGTGAGTTAGGGAACGCACAAACGTTGCCGATGGTCGAGGCGGCTGGGATCGAGGCGTTTCGCTGGCCGGGTGGTTCGACTTCAGACGGTTACCACTGGGCCAGCGACATTTCCGGCAATGATACATTCATCAATCTGGTCACCAATGCCGGAGTCGGGACCAATTGTTTTGTGACGGTGAATTATGGCTCGGGAACGAGCAACGAAGCGGCGGCGTTTGTAAAGTTTTTGAACATCACCAACCATTGCAATATCGGGAATTGGGAGGTGGGAAATGAATGTTACGGGGGCTGGGAAGAGGACAACAACCATCCGGAACATGATCCATATCTCTATGCAGAGCGCGCGGCAGGTTATATTTCCTTGATGCGGGCGGCGGATCCAACGATCAAAGTCGGCGTGGTCGTTGTTCCCGGAGAAGACGGCCAGCCTAACACCAACAACGAGTATGCCACCAATCCCATCACAGGGCAGGTTCATCAGGGCTGGACGCCCGTGATGTTCAATACGTTGAGCAATTTGGGGGTGATGCCGGACTTTGTCATATACCATGATTACCCGCAATACACGGCCACTGGAAATGCGTGGGAGCCGAATTCGCCGGACAGTGATCCATTATTGCTCCAGGTTGCCGATACACCGTCAGTACTCTGGACGGATTGGGCCAGCGCCGCGGCGAATTTGCGGCAGCAGATCACCGATTATCTGGGACCTCAGGGAACCAATATCCAGCTCTGTGTCACGGAAAATAACAGTGATGCCGGAGCCATGGGCCGACAATCGACCAGCGTGGTGAACGCGCTTTATCTGGCAGACAGCCTGAGCCAGTTGATGAAAACGGAGTTCAATTCCTATGTGTGGTGGGACCTGCATAACGGGTCGGATACGACCGGCGATTTTGACCCGACGCTGTATGGGTGGCGCAGCAACGGCGATTACGGGGTGTTGAATGGCTCGGATGTTCCGTACCCTACTTATTACGCGGAAAAATTGATGCAATCATTTGTCCGGCCCGGCGACACGATCCTGAATGCGACGAGCGATTCCCAGGCGTTGTCCGCCTACGCGGCGCGGAAGGCTGATGGTTCGCTGGCCATGCTGGTGATCAATAAAACACCGACGAACATTTTGAGCGGGCAGATTTCTTTGACGAATTTTGTGCCGACGGCGGGAGGGGTGGTGCGTTCGTACGGGATCACGCAGGACGAGGAAACGCGGACGAACGGACCGGCTGCGGCGCAGGACATTTATACGAATGCGGTTTCGGTGGCGTCCCTATACACGAATTCATTTCCGCCGTATTCGCTGACGTTGTTCACGTTTGAGCCGGTGGCATCACAATTGAGCTTATCATCGGTTTCAGCAGGGCAGGTGGTTTTGAGCCTACAAGGGCAATCCGGGGCGCCGTATGTCATCGAGAGTTCGACGAACCTGACGAGTTGGACCATTGTATCCACCAATACGCTTAGCGGAAGCATGACAACAGTCACGAATACGGTATCACCGGCTTCACCGGCACAATACTGGCGGGCGGTATGGTTGCCGTGAGAATGATATGCGGATAACGGCGCGCAGAGGATGCGCGCCCTACCTTTATTGCTCTAGTAAGTCAGGCCGTATCCCAATCGGAAGAGGGGGCGGCCGGTCATTTGGTCAGCGGCAAGCTGCTGGTTGTTGCGCGGCCATTCGCGGGGCAATTTGCCAGTAGGCCGGATATCGCCAAATAACACGTCGGCGACGCCTTCGCCCTCGGTGCCGGGCAACCAGGCGGCAACAAAGGCATCACTCGTCTCAAGCGCCGATCCAAGGATTAACGGACGGCCTGAAAGCAGAATGGTAGTGACCGGTGCGCCGGAGGCTTTGGCGGTTTGAATCAGCGCCACATCCTGCGAGGTCAGATCCAAATTAGTGCGGTCGCCGGCTCCTTCGGCATAAGGCTTTTCTCCCACGACGACGATAATGGCGTCGGCGTTGGTGATATTACTGCCATCTGGCGAATAGGTGACTTCTGTATCCGGTGAAACGGCCTGGCGGATGCCTTGCAAAATGGTCGTTCCTTTTGTCAACTGACCTGCACCCTGCCAACGGATGGTCCAGCCGCCGCACTGGATGCGCAGACTATCCGCCGGCTGACCGACGACGACGAGGTGTTTCAGGTCTTTTTTCAAAGGCAGAGCGTGATCTTTATTTTTTAGGAGGACGAGAGATTGCTGGACGCATTCGCGCGCAATCTCACGGTGCGCAGGGGAGCCGATTTCGGCGGTGAGCGATGGGTCGGTCCAAGGATTGGCAAACAGTCCCATTTGATATTTGACGCGGAGAATGCGCGTTACGGCATCGTCAATCCGGGACGGGGACACCGTGCCTTCCGCGACGAGTTCTTTGAGATCGCGGATAAACTCCACATAGTTGTTCGTTCTATCGGGGCCATTGGGGATCATGAACATATCGAGGCCCGCATTGACGGACGTTTCGATGTCTGCTTTGTAATCGGGGGAAAGCTGGTCGATGGCCGCCCAATCCGAGACGAGGAAGCCGCGGAAGCCCAGCTCGTTTTTGAGGACATCGGTGAGGAGGTATTTATTGGCGCTCATCTTCACTCCGTTCCAACTGCTGTAGGACACCATGATGGAGCCGACACCGGCCTTGACGGCGGCACGATAGGGTGGGAGGAACAGTCTTCGCAATTTCGCCTCACTACAAACGGTGTTGCCCTCGTTGATGCCGTCCTGCGTGCCGCCGTCGGCGAGGTAGTGCTTGGCGCTGGCTAGGACGGAGTCGGGTTGGGCGGACAAACTGTCACCCTGAAACCCTTTGACTGCCGCGACTGCCATTTGGGAAACCAATTTTGGCGATTGGCCGAAACCTTCATAAGTGCGTCCCCAGCGCTCGTCTTCGACGACGGCGATACATGGGCCGAAAGCCCAACGGATGCCGGTGCCGGCAACTTCGCGGGCGGTGACGTTTTCAGCTTGTTCGACGAGTTCGGGATTATGGGTGGCGCCCAACCCGATGTTATGGGGAAAGATGGTCGTGCCGACGACATCATTGTGGCCATGCACGGCGTCAATGCCGTAAATCAACGGGATTTTGAGGCGGGTTTTAAGCGCATAGGATTGAAGATCATTGGCCAGCCCCAGCCAGGTTTGGGGATTGTTCTCTCCGGCGGGCTTGGAATCGCCTCCGCTCAAGACCGAGCCGAGAAAATAGGCCTGGATATCGTTGGTATCATGAAGGGCGGACAAATCGACCTGGACCATCTGGCCGATTTTTTCATCGAGCGTCATTTGAGTCAGGAGAGAGACGACCTGCTGGTCATCGCCGGAAAGCGGCGGGGGCGCGCAAGCGCGGCGGATAGAGACAAAAGAAAAAGCATGGGGGCGATCCACGCGGAGCGATTAAAAATTAGTTTGATCATGAGGCAGCAATAAGTCCAACGGACGAGATTTCCTGTTACCGGCGAATGCTGAAATGGCCCATTTTGGCGACAGCCTGTCCGCGCGAGCGGACATGGAGTTTTTCGTAAATGCGGCGGATATATGTATTCACAGTGGCGACGCTGATGCTCAGGCTATCGGAAATTTCTTTGTAAAGATAGCCGCGGGCCAGCAGCCCGAGAACTTCATGTTCACGCGGGGAAAGGTTGGCAGATTCATCCGCCTGGGGTTCAAATGGTTGGAAGGATTGGACGACTTTGCGGGCGATGTTACTGGTCATGGGCGAGCCGCCGGCATAAACATCCTTGAGTGCGGTAATCAATTCCGTGCGCGGGGTTTGTTTCAAGAGATAGCCACTGGCGCCGACGGCCAAGGCTTCGAAGATGTGATTCGAGTCTTCGTAAACGGTGAGCATGACAAATTGTGTCTGGGGCAGAAGGGGCTTGAGATGGCGGACGCAATCGATGCCGTTTTTGCCGGGGAGGTTGATATCCGCGAGCACGACGGCCGGTTTGGCTTCGGGCAATTTTGCCAGGGCATCTTCGCAACTATCATGCTGGCTGACGAATTGGAAGCCGGGGGCGCGGCGGATCCAGTCCGCAAAGATTTCACGGGCGGGCGCATCATCTTCGATGATGGAGACGGTAATGCTCACATTGGGTTTCATTGTACGCTAATATACACCAAAAAAACTGTCGTCAGTTTTAATGACATTGGCCCGGCGTTTTGGATGTATTCAAATTTATAAGGCAGCCGCAACATCACGGCGCAATGCCGAGTTTTTCCCCGACGATCCTCATCCATTCCCGCGGTCGCGGGAAAAGGAAAAGCGCCGGGCATTCACTCAGATCAGGGCACTTCCCATATTTTGCCGGTCTTGCGCTGGATGGTGGAAAAAATATAATAGATTTAGTGTTCCGGCGATTTAAATTTTCAAGCTGTCTTTTCAGACGGGAAGTCACGTCCATAGCCGGGTGGTTCTGTTTTTTGTCGTTCACGCTCAATCTTTTGGGCCAGACCCATTCGGCCCTGCCTGATTTTTCATCGAGCACATGGCAAATCGAGCAGGGGCTTCCGCAAAATTCCGTAAGTTCCATTGTACAAGATTCCGATGGTTATCTATGGATGGGGACATATAACGGATTGGCGCGGTTTGACGGAGTGCGTTTCACGATTTTTGACACAGCGAACACGCCGGAGTTTCACGACAGCCGTATCATGAGCTTGTTTGAAGATGCGAAGGGAACGCTTTGGATCGGCCACGAGACGGGGAGCCTGACCAAATTGGAGCATGGCAAGTTCACGGATGTCCGGTTGCCAGGCGCGTGGCCGGGGGGGCCGGTCCTTGGGATTGGAACGGACAAAGACGGAGTGCTCTGGCTGCTGAATTACACGGGGACACTTTGTTCCATGAATAGTGACAAATTGTATGCCACGAACATCGGTCCGGGGTTGGGCGTTCCGTCATTGGCCGAAGGCAACGACGGTTCTCTTTGGGTGGTGCGCAATGGGTTGCTGGGCGCTTTAAGAAAGGGAAAATTGGAACCATGGTTGCCGGGAGGGCAGCGTGATGTGCGCGATGTCCAACGGATTTGCGCGAGCCAGTCCGGGGGGCTGTGGTTGACGGGCAACGCCCGCGTGGCGAAATGGTCCGGGACGGGTCCGGTACAGGATTTTGGACCGGCGCCATGGGGATGGGATTACGTCGAGGCGTTGAGTGAAACCAAATCGGGTGATCTTTTTGTTGGCACCGAGGACGGACTTTATTTGTGGGCGCCCGACGGGAGTTACCGGCTGTTTAACCGTCAAAATATATTGTCCCATAATTGGGTTTGCTGCCTGACCGAAGACCGTGAGGGAGACGTCTGGGTGGGCACGGGGAGCGGCGGGTTGGATGAATTGCGCCCACGGACGGTGGAGATGGTTTCGGCGCCGGATGACTGGCAGAACCGCGCAGTTTTGCCCGTGACGACGAACTCAGCCGGGGGATTGTGGATCGGGACCGAAGGCGGCGGGCTCTATGAATACAACGGGCGTGAGGCGTTGCCGGCATCGCGGACGAACGGGCTTGCGAATGAATTTATCTGGTCGTCATTGGAAGATCAGGAGGGCAATCTTTGGGTGGGCACCTGGGTGAACGGGTTGTTTATGCGCCGGGAGGATTCATTTGAGCCAATCACCAACGCGGTAAAAATATCGGAGGGAACACGAGCATTGTTCGAGGATGGAGAAACCATGTGGATCGGCACACCGGATGGATTAGTCCGATATTCGAACGGAGAAGCCACGAATGTGACTGCCAACGCCGGCCTGGTATTGCCTGATGTACGGACCATTGCCAAAGATGCGGATGGAACGATTTGGTTTGGGATGGCCGGTGGCGGCCTGGGCCGGCTCAAAGACGGCAAAATCACCCAATTTCTCGAGCAGGACGGCTTGCCGAACAATTTTGTGTGGTCACTGTTTCCCGATGACGACGGGGCTTTGTGGATCGGGACATTTGACGGTGGGTTGTGCCGGTTGAAGGACGGGAAATTTTCGATTATTTCCACGGAACAAGGTTTGCCCAGCGATGTGATCTGCCATATCGCGGACGACGGTCGCGGAAATTTCTGGATGAGTTCCTACGGGGGGATTTTCCGCGTCAGCAAGGCGGAGTTGAACGCGTGCGCCGATGGAACCAATGCCACGGTGAATTGCCTTGTTTTCGATGAAGGCAATGGACTGGCGACGTTGGAATGTTCCGGCGGATTTCAACCATCGGGCTGCCGCACCTCGGACGGGAGGCTTTGGTTCCCCACCATCAAGGGGTTGGCGGTGATTGATCCATCGAAAATAAAACCCAATCCCTATCCTCCGCCGGTATTGATCGAGGAGGTGACGGTAGACGACCAGACGATGAAGCATGAGCCGGGCAATCTAGTGCAGATGCAGATCCCCCCGGGCAAACACCGGTTGGAGATCCGGTACACGGGGTTGAGCCTGGTATCACCGGAGCGGGTGCGGTTCAAGTACCGGATGGAGGGCCTGGAACCAAACTGGGAAAATGTGGGGACACGGCGGGTGGCTTACTACACATACTTGAAGCCGGGCAACTATCAATTTCATGTCATTGCTTGCAGCAACGACGGGGTGTGGAATGAAACCGGGGCCACCTTGAGGCTGACGGTCATACCGTGGTTTTGGCAGACCTGGTGGTTTATCACGAGTGCCATCCTGGCAGGAATGCTGGCGGTGGGCGTGGGTGTGCGTAATGTCACGAAGCGGCGGTTGCGAAAAAGGATGGAGCACCTGGAACAACAACGCGCGCTGGAAAAAGAGCGCGCCCGCATCGCCAAGGACATTCACGACGATTTGGGAGCGAGCCTGACGCGCATCATGTTGCTCAGCCAATCGGGCCGCATGGAGGATGCAAAGTATTCAGAGGTCCAGATGGAACGGATCTATTCGACGGCCCGCGACTTGACGCGCGCAATGGATGAAATCGTGTGGGCGGTAAGCCCGCAGCACGACACGTTCGACAGTTTGGTGTCCTACATCGGAAAATATGCGCAGGATTTTTTGAGCGCCGCCGGCATCCGGTGCCGGTTGGATCTGCCGATGCAGTTGCCGGCCTGGCCTCTCACCGCGGAGGTGCGCCATAATCTGTTCCTGGCGGTCAAAGAGGCGCTCAATAACGTGACCAAACACAGCGACGCGACGGAAGTGCATATATCATTGGAGCTGTTTGAATCAGGATTTTCACTACAAATCGAGGATGATGGCAAGGGGTTTGATCCGGGCGGCCCCGGCACTGATCCTTCGACCATCAATCAGGCGCGGGTTTTAACGGGCCATGGCCTGCCGAATATGCTTAAAAGAATGGAAGAGATCGGCGGCAAATGCCACATTCAAGGCATGCCGTCCAAAGGAACGAAAGTCAGATTTATTGTCCGGATAAAATCATCGGCCAAAAATGCGCCTATGCCGACGGTCCAATGATTTTCATTCCAAACAGGCAGGATGAAGACGGGAGGAAAATCGGAATTCAATTTGGAACGTCCAATCGTTAGACTCCGCACATGAAAATCAGCGGGTTCACTTTTTTGCGCAACGGGCAGAAGCTCGGCTATCCCTTCGTGCCTTCGATCCGCTCGATCCTTCCGCTGGTGGATGAGTTTGTGATCGCGCTGGGTCCATGCGATGACGACACGGAGAAGATGTTGCGCGAAATCGGCGACCCGAAAATCCGGATCATCCCGACGCAGTGGAATGAAAATATCCGGCCCGATTACAGTGTGAAGGGGTTTGTTTACGGGCAGCAGAAGACGATCGCGTTATACAATTGCACGGGGGACTGGGCGTTTTACCTGGAGGCGGATGAAGTATTGCACGAGGATGATCTGCCGAAGATCCGCGCGGCGATGGAAAAGCATTCAAGAGATGAGCGGGTGGAGGCGCTGGCATTTGATTTTCTTCATTTTTACGGCAATGCGAACACGATCGCCTGGTCGCCGGGATGGTATCGCAACGAGGTGCGCATCATCCGCAACACGATCCCGGCATGGTCGAGCGAATCGCTTTTTTTCAACGTCGTGGAGAGTCATAAAAGATCGCGCCAGCCGCGGGCGGCGCACACGGGAGCGACGATCTATCATTATGGGTGGGTGCGCAGCGAGGAGCAAATGAACCTGAAATCGGCGGCGGTTTTGAAATATTGGCAGAATCGTGAGTTAAAAACGGTTAATTATGCGCAAATCGATGCGGCGGCGTTGAAGTTATTTTCGGGTACGCATCCGAAAGTCATCCATGACTGGTTGCCGAAGGCGGAAGGAGTTTTTCGGGCGGATCCTAATCACACGCTGACATCGCGTGAAAAGAAGCACCGCCGAATGCTCTGGCTTGAAAAAATGTTTGGCATGAAGTTCAACAAAAAACATTATCGGCTGGTGCGGTGACGACGAGCGGACAGTTTATTGCCAGGTGGGAGGGTTGGCAGGTTGCCAGTGGTGGCGTTTGACCAGTTTCCAACGGCCGAATAAGCGGCCAAAGGAGAACGTTCGACGGCGGGCCTGCGCCACCGGCATGATTTTCGTCGTAAAAATCTTTTCAAAAAAATCAAGCAACCGCTGCCGGTCGAAAAACAAATTCGGTTCATCGCCATAAAAATATGGCTGGCGCATATATTCCAGATATTTGGCATCATCGTTGTCCAGTTCAATGATTTTTTCGATGAGGGCTTCGTCGCTGGAAAAATCGGCACGGTTCAGAAAGCTGCGGGGATCAAACTGCTCGTAGATATCCGGATCGCCCCAGTAGATGGGTAGGCAACGGGCAACCATCGGCTCAAAAATCTTTTCGGTGGTGTAACCCGGTAACGAGCGGTTTTCATAGGCGATGTTGAATTTGTAAGGGCGCAGAAACTCAATCTTGCTTCGCGGGTTACGAGGACCTCCGCCGCCAATGTTGTTGAATTTTGTTCCGGCGGAATCCACGCGTTTGCGCTGGGAAAGTTTTTGGAAAAACGCGACGCGGTTGTGATTTTTTCGCGGATTGTAACCCCCGATGACAAAGGCGCAAAATTTTGTCTTCGAGGCCATGATCATTTCCACGTTGTCGCGCTTCTTGATGATCGTCTCCGCGCCCTCCGAGAGGATATAGAGAGGCAATTGCAAATGCCGTGGATCATCCAGCTTGATGGATGCGACGGAATAGTCGCACTCGCTGAAATCAGGCAGATCGGATTCTCCGGAATAAAAAATCCTGATGCCGGAATGAAGGCAATGTTCGTGACCGTAGGGGGAGTAGATCAGAAAATCGGGCTGGTCGCATAATTCGAGTTCGAACCGTTCGGACAACAGGCGGTAGAAAAAATTATCGGTCTTGCTGAAGTTGGGCTGGAAGTTGCAAAAATCCAACCGAATTTTGTTTCGAATCATCGCCACGTGTGCGGAAAATTTTCCCTATTTTTCGGATATAGGCAAGCAGATTGCCGGGTTCCAAGCGGGAAAAGCAGTGGTGCTACCGATATTGGCCCAGCCGTGTTGGCAATGACCCATGAGATTTTCATTGCTGAGGACGTGATTCTCGTTCGCGCATTTTGGCATATTTACTGGCGGTGGAGAAGGCATTCAGCCAGGCGATAAATAATCCCTGCCAGCCATCAAGAAATCCCAATCGGAGCAGGTAAGCCCGGAGAAAACGCCAGCCGGGCCGGATGATGAGACCTGAAATAACGGGGCCAGCGGCACCCTGAGAATGCTGGCGCACGAATTCATCAGTGTATGATATGATTTTCTGGATACGGGTGTTGACCGAGTCATTGCTCAAATGATGGAGGTCAGACTTCAATTTTCCGATCCTGCCGCGAACGAGCAATTTGTCGTGCGGATCGATGCCGCCCCATTGGGCCTGGCCACGCTGCCAAAGCCGGATTTGCCGGTCGGGATACCAGTCGCCGTGGCGGATCCAGCGTCCGCCATAAAACGTGCAGCGGGGAAAACTAAACGCGGCAAAACCTTGCAACCGTTCCGGCCGGGCAAACAGCTCCTGAATCTCTTTCTTCAGGGCAGGAGAGATGGACTCGTCGGCGTCCAAACCGAGAATCCATTTGGACGAGGCTTTTTGGGCGGAGGAATTTTTCTGGGCGATATGGCCTTTCCACGGTTCGTGGAAAATTTTTGCGCCGAATTCTTCAGCGATCTTATCGGTGCCGTCATTCACGTCATCGTTAAGGACGACGATAATTTCGCTGGTCCAACCGGCGACACTGTCGAGGGCGCGCCGGATGCGAGACGCTTCATTACCGGCAATGATGCAGACAGAGATGGGCAGTAACTGAATTTTGGTCGAATCTGGCATTGGTTGCGTTTCGGACAAGCGATGATAACATCAATGCCGGTGATGTCCAGAAACAATGACCCGGCCACGGAAACCTGCCCGCGTTTTTCGTTCGTCATCGTTTCATATAACACATTGCCATTGACCCGAGCTGCGGTAGTTTCGATTAGCAAATACGCGTTCTCACATGAGATCATCGTAGTGGATAATCATTCCACGGATGGTACCGTGGCAGCGTTGCGAAAGGAATTTGCGGATCTGAAAATCATCGAGTTCGACGAGAACCGTGGTATTTCCGTTGCCAGCAATGCGGGAGCCCGGATTGCTTCGGGCGACTGGATCATCTGGATGAACTCCGATGTCGAGATATTCGCCGAAACGATGACTGCGGTGGACGATTTGCTCCGACGGCACCCGGAACTGGACGTGCTGGGTGGCCAATTGATCAACTCCGATGGATCTTTGCAGACGTCGGTGCTCTCGAATTATCACCAGGTACGAGACGAACAGCGGGAACTGGTCGAAGTTCCCGGCGTGGTTGGCGCCTTCACAGTCGTGCGGCGGGAAACGTGGGAAAAGCTAAACGGCATGGATGAAGGACTCTTTTTCTACGGTGAAGACTCGGATTTCTGCAATCGCGCCATCGCCTCCGGCGCGACGCTGCGATGGAGTCCGCGCTTTCGGGTAATGCATCACCGCAGTGGCAGCAGCAAAAGAGTCAATCTTCGTTCAATTGTCGAAAATGTGGAAAGCGATCGTTATATTTGGCGAAAAACGATGTCGGAAGAGGAATATCGCGCCAATATCCGCCGGTCCGGTTACCGCTATTTTTTTCGAACAATCTGGTATTTTGTACTTTCAGTGCTAACTCTGTTCTTGTTGTCGGCATTTTCCGGGCGGTTTCGCAAATATTTTTACCTGTTCAGATGGCATCTGTGCGGATGTCCGCCAGGTTGGGGGCTTAGGCCGGTAAAAAAAACCTGAATCGCCCGGTGCCGGCATGTTTTTATGGCATCCAGACCCTCTCTTAGGGACGAATTAGGCAAACCGAATCTTTATCTGAGTTGACTGCTTTTGGAATTTTCAGCGGACAGGGCCAATTCAGTTGCTTGAATCAATTCTTTGATGGCGATGCCTTCTAGAAATTTTTCCCCCGGCGGATTATTGCCGGTGATAACGCGGCATTTCTCATTCGAACCGACCCAGGTCTTCATGGCTGGATTGGGCCAGAACCAGGAGACGGTGCGCGCGCCGGTCATCAAAGCCAGGTGCAACGTGCCGGTATCGCCGCAGAAGTGCAGGGCGCTATGCCCAATGACCGCCGCCACCTGAACGAGACTCAAATTGCCGGCGAACACGCGCCAGGGTTTGATCGGCAACAATGGCAAGAGCGATTCCATTTTCTTGAGCTCACGTTCCGTCGGCGCACAGGAAAGCACCCATCGTTTGTCAGGAAATTGGTTTGCCAGTGCGCCGATCAGTCCGGCGAGTTGTTCCGGCGACAACTCTTTATAGTCGGCGGTGGTGAAAGGGCTGACATGAAAGAAGGTTCCTGCGTCACTTTGCGCAATGTCCGCCACTTTTAATTGTGACGGTGCGATTTCTACATGAAATTCCGGCTGACTGAACGGGAAACCGGCCTTTTCCAGGCAATGGCAGCGTTGCAGATAAACCGGTTCATCATCTGACGGATATTGAACATGCGAGGTAAACATTCGTTTCCAGAAGGGCGGGCCGTCATCATTGGGCATCCTTCCAAGGCGTTCGGGCGCACCGCTCAAAAACGTCAGCCAGCTTGAGCGATCGGAGCCGTTGAGATTGATGAGGACATCGAATTTTTCCCGGCGTAACCGGGACACTATCTCGAAATTTTCGCGCAACGTGGCATGGCGCGGATATCGCATATAGCCCCAGACACGGTCCACCCACGGCACACAATCCATGAGCGAAGTAATATGGGAGGCAACGGTGACATGTAGTTCCGCTTTTGGATAAGCCTGGCGGACCATCCAGAGCGCCGGCAACAGATGAACGGTATCGCCCAGGAAACCGAGGTCCAGCACCATGACTTTTTTGGCAGTGGTTGTACGTGCAAAAAAGTTGTCAGCAAGGTCGTTGTTCATGCGTCGGCGACTGATTATATAATGGCACGTTTTTCCGACGCAACGGGTAAAGGAACATCTTAGAGGAAGGAATCGCCTTTACAAATAATCGTCGTGTGACAGATTAACCTGCTTTGGACATATGAAGAAGGAACGCCTTTCCCTGCTTTATTTAGGCAATGCATTTCCACCAGGTCTGGCATGGGTTTTTAGTCCTCTTTGTATCACGCCTCCGGTTTATGAGATCGGCATGACTCAAGCCCTTTCGAAATGGATGGATGTTTCGACCGTCAGCCTGGCGCCCGCAAAACTGATGAGCCATTGGGATGGCTTGAAAGATACCTCTTCAGGCCTGGAAAACGAGCTTATCCTTTGGGAAAGAAATCCAAAACTTTGGCATCGCTGGCGTTCCTGGCGGCAGCTTCGCAGGTATTACCAGGAAAGAACGCAAAGGAAAGGCGCGCCCGATATCGTGTTAGTGCGCAATCTCCAACCTGTTTTCAATCATTTTATCAAGTGGCTGAGGCGGCAACCGGGGTGTCCGCTCATCGTGCTTTTGCTTGGCGACAGCGGCGGACTCGGGGAAGAAATCCCGGCCATGCGGCGATTCCGGTACAAATTCAAGTCCATGGGGATGCTGGATGGTGAATCTGTGCTGTTATATGACGCATGCCTGGTATCTGGCCTCAAAGCGAAACGCTATTTCGAATCGCGCGGCGTGCCATGGTTATGGATGCCTTGTGCTGTCAATGCTACTTATGAGCCGCCGGCTCTGCAATCGGATGAAAGTGGGCCTATCCGATTTGGATATTTTGGGGCACTGTCGGACCATTCGGCGGTTGTTCCCCTGGTGCAAACATTTTTGAGCGCCGGTGTGGCGGGTTCCATGCATGTCTGCGGTCACGGCTCCAAGGCGGAAGAACTGGCCAAGCTTGCCAAACTCCATTCGAACTTTCATTTCGACGGCTTTTTGCCCACTCAATCCGATTGCCTGCCCTGGGCCCAAAAAGTGGATGTCCTGATCAATGTGCGCCTGCCTTTTTGGGGCCAGGAAAACAGCGCGCCTTCGAAAGTCTTTGAATATGCGGTCGCCGGCAAAGCCATTCTTTCGACACGCACTGCTGGTATGGATGAAATCCTGGGTGAGGAAGGAATTTATATAGAAACTGAAAATTTTGAGGAATCGTTGAGGGAAAAGTTACGCGAGGTTTCGGCGATGGATAGAAAAGAACTCCAACGCCGCGCCAAGATCATTCGCAATCGCATCCTTGCCAAATACAATTGGGACGAACAATCCCGGGGAGTAGTCGAATTTCTAACGCCAATCGTTTGTTCAAACAAAGGCGCCGCCTGATTGCCGCCCATAGATGCAATTTAAGTGGTGGCACCTGACGTCATGAAATCAAGGGCCGATTTCAATTTGTCGTTCCAATTTCGGACAGTGAAAATCTGTTCAACATCGGCTCTTGCCTGGAGGGTCAATTTATCCTTAAGCGGCCGGTTTGCATTAAGGTCCAAAATGGCCTTGGCCATGGCCCCGGCGATTTCCTGGTCAGTCTTGTACATCAACGGGTAGTCTTCTCTCAAAATGCCAGTGTCCCAGTCCATCCAGGTGACCCGGTCGCGCCCCGGGACGACAACAGCGTTGTGATCGTTTCTTGCGTATTCTTCGATTCCCCAACCGTTCGAAGTGATGAGGGTCATGCCATAGGCCATGGCTTCCAGGATGGAGACGACATGGATCCGCGCCGAGGGCAGGATAAAATAATCTGCCTGTGCTCTTAATCGTTCCCAATCATGGCGTTCAAGAAAATGATCGAGCACTTCAACACCCGGTCCCCGGATTATCTCATGGTGGCGCGGATATCTTTGCGCGAGATCGCGAGGGATTTCTGACCGGATCAGCAGTTTGGCGGACGGACATTTGCTTTTGACGGCAGCAAAGGCTTCCAGGACTTCAAGGCCGCCTCGAAGATAAAAATTGGTGGAGTCCTGGTGCCAGGAATTGGTGAAAAGGATCAGGATCTCGTCTTTCTTCTCCTTTTTCAACTTCATGACCCCGTCCCAGCCGGGGGGGATGATTCCCAGGGGAATGTGAAATATTTTTTTGGCCAGCGCCGGGGAGTCAAAGAGGATGGGAAGGCTCTCAGCCGTCGATTTGACATGCGTAATGATTCCCCGGCAGTGGCTGGAATGGAAGATCTCCCTGTAGATGGGAAAATATTTCGCCTGCGAGACCGGGCGGAGATTTTTGGTCGAACCATTGCTAACGAAAGGAAAGAATAGCGAGGTGGAATCTTCAATTTCGACAACCCAGGGAAACTGATTTAAATGAAACGGAACGCTGGGGAAAAAAACAAGTGGAGTATTACGCCGTCCTATGAGCTTCTGTGATCCCAAATCCCTTGTTTTAATGAATTTATATATACTTTTAAGGGAGGCCCCTTTCTTCCAGCAATCAAAAGCAAATCGAAGTGCATAGGACCTGATTTCGGTTAGCGACGGATCGGAAACGGCGTCCTCTGAATGGATGAAACTATATCCACTGGGCGGGGTCTGCAGAAGTTTGAACAAGGGATGAGTTCCGCATCCGCCAAACTTGTCAAAAACCGGAAGATTACCCGGATATTCGATGGCCTGATCCTGCTTCCCATGTTGCCGAAGCGAGAGGGGGTTTTCCTGATAATGTATTTTTCGGGCCACAATCTTTTAACAAACAGGCTATGGGACGCACTATCAAGGACAATAAATTTTTGAGTAAAAACTGCGACGATTAATCGCCAAGCAATTTTCGTTTAAGCCTGATGTCGGCCATAACTTCAACATTCTTGCGCTGCTGTGCGCCGAAAGTTTTTTGGACCGACTCCAAATAACGCGGGTTGGTGAAATACGTACGCCAGGCAGCATCGCGGAACTTCAGAACCTCGGCGGCAGGAAGATGTTTGGTAGGCAAAGGCTCGCTGTCATAGGAAAGGAAGGCATATCCACTGAGAGACGAGGGCAATTTCCAGCCATTGGCTTTCGCGGTATAGTAGAGCGGGCTGCCGGGCAACGCCTGGCAGGGATACATGTTGGCCATCTCGGTATTCAATTCGAGCGCGAGATCGAGAGTCTGCTTCATCGTTTCAAAGGTGTCTTCAGGGAAACCGAAGATATAGTTAGAGATAACATATAGCCCCGAATTGCGGACGGTCTTGATGACTTCACGGATATTGACGTCTTGAAAACTGCCTTTGGAGACTTCGCGGCGGACGGTTTGATTGCCGGCCTCGACGCCGAGGGCGAGCCAGTTAATGCCGGCCTTGCGGAATTTTTCGAGATATTGTTGCCGGACAGTATCCACGCGCGAGTAAGTCCACATTCTCAGACCGAGGTCGCGCTCCGCTAATCCATCCAGGAGCGGCTCGAAATAATTTTTGTTCAAGAAAAACATCTCATCGGAGATGCGGACGGTTTTCGCACCCATCGCGGCAAGTTTTTCAAATTCCTTGAGCATGAAGGCCGGAGACCAGAAGCGCATGTTGGGCGAGTTGGCAGAAACGACACCCTCTGCATTGTCAACGCGGTTGACGATATTGATCATGCAGAAATCACATTTAAATTTGCAGCCCAGCGACGTATAAATGGCTGCGAAAGGAGTGCGCAGATCATGGTTGAATTCCGCATGCCAAAAGTGCGCGCGATACAGGTCCAGCGGCTTATTTTTGTAAGGGAGCAAATCCCATGCATAACCCGGCAAATCCAAATCCATTCGATCATTGGGCACGACACGCTCGGGTGAGTTCAACAGAGGCACGCCATTTGATTTGTGGCCGAGGCCGTTGACACGGTCCAGACCCGAGAGCAAATCCGTCCGCAACAAATTTTGCAACGCATAGGCACCTTCGTTTAAAAGAACGAAATCCACTTCCGGCAGGGACAGTACTTCCATGGGCAGGGCACTCGTGTGTGAACCCACAAAGCATGTTTTTGTTTCCGGATGCACGGTCTTTAATTTGCGCGCCAATGCCGTGGCGCCGATCATGTTGGTCGTGCCGGAATTCGGATTTTGACCATAGACAACGAAACAAATTAAACGCGTGCTTGTTTCACCGATACGCTGCACGGCTTGCTCTTCAGACAAGCGCTCGGCTCCACAATCGAGGATGGCGATACCAAACCCGTTTGAGCGGCAGGCCTGGGCCAGCAGCAGGGCCCACGTCGGCGGTTCAATGGCGGAAAAGTCTTTGCTCAACTCCTGGTACGCATGGGCGGAGGAGTCGGCATTAACGAAAAGGACATCCAATGGCCGGTTCATGGTCAAATTTTATTCAATAGATCGCACAAGGCCTTGACCCGACTGGTCTCGAGTTCGGGATAATTGCCGATGTAAGCGCCGAAGAAGTGGACATGATCCACTTTTGGATGCTTCTTGTATCCGTCCGGCATAAGTTTGCGCAGGAATGGCTGGCGCAATTGGTTGCCTCCGCCGGAAGTGCCGCGGCGGAACTCGATCTTCCGATCGCGCAGCGTTGTCTCGATGCGATTCCACAAATCCCGGTCGGGGTGACGCAAAACCAGGGTAAAGGCGTAATTGCAACTGCCTTCGCGCACAAAGTCAGTGAAAAACCTGGCCGGGTCCAGGTGGTCGAGAAAACAATTCAGGTTGCGCGAGCGGATCTTGTTCCGGGCGTCGAGCCGCTTTAATTGTGAGCGGCCGATAACGGCATTGATTTCAGTGCTGCGGACGTTGTACGCCGGAAACGCAAAGATAAAATCCGGGTTTAAATCGGGCCATTCGGATTTGTAGCGGTGTTTCAAGGCGTCGGACTTGCTTTCGCGCACCATGCCATGGGAACGGAACATCCGGAGCATTTCGTAAAAATCGGAATCATCGGTGCAAACCATTCCGCCCTCGATGGTGCTCATGTGGTGGGCGTAATAGAATGAGAAGTTTGAGGCGAATCCAAACGAGCCGAGTTTTTGGCCATTGAAGGTGGCGCCATGGGATTCACAAACATCCTCAATCAGCGGAATCTTTCGCTTCTTCAATTCCGCCAGCAGAAAATCGTTCAGCGCGTTATAGCCGAGAATATGCGTCAAAAAAACCGCGCGTGTTTTTTTGGAAAGTTTTTTGACAACCTGTTTTGTATCCATTCCGAGGGTGCGCGGATCAATATCGACAAAAATGGGTGTGAATCCGTTTTGTAAAACGGACGCGATATCCGAGACCCAGGTCAGGGTGGGCACGATGATTTCACCGCCGCCAAAGCGTTCGCGCAGCGCGGCGAGGGTGATGAGGTTGGCGGACGAGCCGGAGTTGACGAAAACGCTGTGTTGGACACCGAGCCACCTGGACCATTCCTCTTCAAAGGCGGCGACGTTTTTTGATTGCGTCAAAATCGGATCATCCTGCCGGAGAAATTCGATCGCCGCGTCAAGGTCTTCACGCGCGATGTTGTTCTGCATCAGCGGCCAATCGCGCAATCCTGCGGCGGTGTTTTTACTTTTCACCATGGTAGTCGCCATATTCAACGACGATGGTGCTGCGGCCATCTTCACGTTCGAGAGCTTTTTGATAAGCCGGGAAAATCTGTTCGGGTTCTTCGAGCCGAATGACCTCGATCGACTTGCACATGAGGCGAAAGGCATCGGTGAAGTCACCTACGTGCTGGTGCTGCGGATGCAACGGGCGCTCGGAGCCGATGCCGGTACGGATGATAACTTTAGGCTGGTAACCGCCGTTGGAAACGATCGGCAGTTTGTCGAGGTGATTGACAATCTGGTTTACAGCGAGTAACAGAAAGTTCCAGCGTGGGAAAATGCTCACCGGCACGTACCCGGAAAGTGCCAGGCCAGTGGACATGCCCATTTGCAGCTCTTCGGTCACGGGAAGTTCCATGAGTTTATCCCGCGAAATACTTTTGAGTGAATTGCTCATGGCGGTGCCGGGACAGGCCACGGCCTGGCCGAGGAAGATCGTTCGCGGGTCGCGAGCGAGAAATTCCATCGCCCTAACAAGTTCTTCGGCGTACTTCATTCAGATTAAAATTGGACGCGCATACCGGCGCCGGCATGCGGGTATTTGGACTGGTATTTATAATAAACCACGAGCGGATGGCTGCTGTTTTCGTAAGATAACACCGGCTGGTTCCACGTTTCGCGGGTGTCGGTGCAGACGGATTTGGCGTTATCCTCGATAATAAACCGGATCGGCAGTTGATGGTTCGTGGAATACTTGAGGCATTCGTGGAAAATGCCGGTCTCGGCGGTCATTTCGCCGGCGAAACAATGAACGCGCGCGGATTCGCCGCGTCGTTTGATGCCCATGGCCGCGCCGACCGCCAACGGCAGAACCCCGGTGACGATGGCGGAGGAAACAATGCGATACTTCGGGAAACAGAGCGAAATGGAACGGCCCGCAAGGATCTCCGCCTTGACTTCCGCAGGCGGAACGCCTTTGAGCAGGCATTGGTAATGGCTGCGCCATGAACAGAAAACCCAGTCTTCCGGTTTTATATCCCGAAAAATCTCAATCATTTGGTTTTCATTCCCGTAATACAAATGGACCGGGGCGCGGATTTTGCCTGCGTTAAAGGTCGACGCAATGTCGTCTTCAAAGGAAATCAATTCTTTGGCAGTCATGAGATGCAAACAGCAACAGCTTGCCAAAGGCGGGAATGAGCGTCAAGGTTTGTCCTCCGCGAGGGGTGATCATGCCCTGCGAGCGGATGGGTTGGCGAGGTACCAATCGATGGTTTTACGCAAGCCATCACGTAGGCCGGTGGGGCACTCACAGCCCAGCCATTCCTTCATGCGGGTGACGTCCAGACCTTTGTGTAGTTGTCCATCGGGCTTGGACCGATCCCAAACGATTTTGCCGCGATAACCGGTCAACTCAGCCACCGTCTCCGTCAATTCGCGAATGGTGGTCGGCTTTCCGGCGGAGAGATTGATGATGCCACTGTCGTTGTACTTTTCCGCCGCCACGACAATGGCCTGGCAGACATCGCCCGCGTACACGAAATCGCGCGTGGGCGCGCCGCTGCCCCAGGCAACCACCTCTGGTCGGGCCGCCGCCCCGGCCTCGATGAATTTTCGTATCAACGCCGGGATCACGTGCGCATTGTTGAGGTCGAAATGGTCAAACGGCCCGTAAACGTTTCCAGGCACCAGCACGATGGCATTGAACCCATGTTGCCGCCGATATGCCTGCGAGAGCATCACGCTCATGGTCTTGGCCAGGGCATAGGGCGCACTGCTGGCATACGGCATGCCGTTGAAAAGTTCCGTCTCAAGGATGGGGTTGGGCGCCTGGTCAGGATAGCTACAGGCTCCCATAAGGGTGATATATTTTCGAACGCCGGCCCTCCAGCTTTCATGATGTACAAGCGTACCCATGATGAGATTTTCATAACCGAAATCCGCCGGCAACTGCTGGTTTGCCAGCGCACCGCCCACGCGCCCGGCCAGATGAAAAACGATTTCGGGCTGAAGGTCCCGGAACATGCTGCGGACCTGCGTTTGTTCGGTCAGGTCGTACTCGCGCCGCGAAGGGGTCAATAACCGGCACCCGGTTGCCTGCAGAAGCGGCGCCAGGTTGGACCCGATGAAACCGCTCGCGCCGGTCACAAGGATTCTCCGTTCGCTCCAAAAATTATTTGTGTCCGAGGTCATGCGGGAGGTCAAGCCGTGGCCAGCGGCGAGTCGGGGTCCAATTCCCGGAAAGATTTGAGGCGTTGCTGCGCGCGGTCTTTGTCATGCCTCGAATAATCCTCCTCGAGGTCGTAGAAAATGATCTGGCTGCCGGCGAACTCGAACTGGAACGGCACCTGGATGAGGCGGTTGAGGCGTTTTTTGATTTTGGCCTGGCGCGACGGGGGGGCGAAGAGCATCAAGAACCCACCCCCGCCTGCACCGAGTAACTTGCCGCCGATGGCGCCGGCGGCGCAGGCGTGAGCATACATATCGTCCACTTCGGGGTTGGAGATTTTGTCGCTCAATTTACACTTGGCCAGCCACGCTTTGTGAAGCAATTCGCCGAACGGCGCCAGGCTGCCGCGACCGTTGAGGATGGCGCAGCTTTGATCAACGGCATCACGCATCTGCTTCAACAATTTTTCCCGTTTGTCCATGCCGGTGACGAAAGTGGAAGCCACATCGGAGGCCGTGCGCCGAATGCCAGTGTAGAACAACATGACATGCGAATTCAATTCCTGCAGCCGCTCGTGGGACAGGGTCATTGGTTGAACAGAGAAATCATCATTGGAAAGGAAACTGATCTTGTTCAGGCCGCCGTAGGCGGCGCAGACCTGATCCTGCGAGCCGACGGTTTCTTTGAGAACGACTTGTTCCAGATGGATGCTTTCTTTGGCGAGTTGTTTTTTGCCGGCGACATGTCCCTGCAAGGCGTGGAGGGCGTGGAGCAACCCAACGGTGAAGGATGAACTGGAGCCCATGCCGCTGCGGCCGGGCAAATCGCCGTCATGATGGATCTCGATGCCGCGGTTGATCTTCAGGTAACGCAACGTCTCGCGCACGGCCGGGTGGAC
>Ga0206819_10197_pt2 | contig 21630 bp, 23 predicted proteins | sample Alteio_BWOrgCont_87_FD_152855 | JGI IMG/M metagenome (GOLD analysis project Ga0206819, IMG submission 152855) | Enriched cells from forest soil in Barre Woods Harvard Forest LTER site, Petersham, Massachusetts, United States -... | ecosystem: Environmental > Terrestrial > Soil > Temperate forest >... | reverse complement strand
CGAGGATCGCAGCACTCAGGTTCATGACGGATCTCCTTCTTTCGGAGCCAGTCCGATGATGACGCTGGTTGTCAGGATTGCAAGGGCAAGACTACCGATCGCGACCCTCAAACCAAAGACTCCGATAATCGCAAAGAAGAAAAGGACGCCGATGGCGACCGTCGTTAGCACACCTGCAACCTTCCAAGCGACATTAGGTTTTGGCTTCGACATCTGTCATCGACCTTGCGCCTGCGCAGTTCGTTCTACCATGCTCAAGTCCCCGGCAAATATTACCTGCACAAACAATACACGCTCATGAGGTTCAGGCTCAACCTCATCTCGTGCCACTTACCGCGTCTTGTGCTGAACTGATATGAGCATCAGCGCTTTTGTGCGCGAGAAACCGCTCAATGAGCTGTTCGCCCCAAACCATACCCAATAGTCCGACCAATGCCACAAGCGGCGGCGCAGGACTTTTCACACGCAGGAGCGCGTATGCTATGCCGACGAAAAGACCTACTATAAAAGAAATGAGCATCGCTTTCATATTCAACTCCGCACAGGATCGTCTAAGTCTTTGAGCTTTTGGATGCCTTTGGGACGTTCCGTGAATCACATCCACGAAGATGAGGAAACCATGCAAGTACCGCTAGGGCGCATGCGACCGAAGAAATAATGCCGCACACGCATAACGCCTCCTCGACCGAACGTTTTGCCATAACGCTAGCCACCCCGCCCCGCCGCGCCAAGCAAGAAGGCCATCAAGGCCATGGACGATCTCGGAATCGAGAAGCCCGGCGCACCTGCGAGCGCGACGCCGAGGAACACAACGTTACCGGTCATATTCGCGCTGAAGACGTGGCCCAAAGCCAAGAGACTCACGGCATCGACAATTCCCGTTGTATCCGTCATGCCCAGAAGACTGTAAGGAGATATGGGGTCGGAAAGATGGCGGTGCGCTCATTTTCTGACCCCCACTATCTGACGATTGTCGGTGTCGCCAGCCGTCTCGCTTGTGACCTTACTCCGCGGCAGCACACATGATTGCCCCACCGACCCGGCAATGAACAGGAGACCACCCAAGATAGCTAAATTTTTCGAGAAGTTGATCAGTTGCCCTTGGAAGGCCGGCGTACCCGCAGCTAGCCAAAATGAATGTGATATGAATGTTGCTGGAACTAGAAAGGCGAAAAGTGCGAGTGCCATCAGGCGCGGGAGAACGCCCAATGCGAGCCCGAACCCAGCGGCACGTTCCAACGCGCGAGCAGCCAGCATCATCGCTGGGACCAAACTGACGGGCGCGCCCCGTTCCATCAATTCCTTCGCGGGAATGGTTTGGTCAACGATCCCGAGGCCGTTGAGGACAAACACAACTGCAATCAGAATACGCGCCACAACAATGCCACCTTTAGAGAGCCGGTCCATAAATCGCTCCTTAAAATTTGTATCCCGCCCACAACTCCAGATAATTAATGTTGCGGCCTGGCGAGGCTTCCTTAAGGAACTCGCCGGCGTAAAAGATACCGTAGTCCGCCTGGAGGTAGGCGTGGCGGTCAATCTGCCATTTGACCTCCACGCCTGGCCGATAGCCCACGAACCGGGCTTGGCTCGTGCCGGCCGGAACCAGCAGGAAGCCAGGAACCGCATAAACTCCGTCGTGCAAGTTCTCTCTCCACTGAACAACCAAGTCGGTCGAGACGGACACCGCGTGCGGCAATTGTGTTTGAATCCGCGGATGCATATCGATGAAATTCACGGGGCCCGGGCCCGTGTCCGCTAGAACCCCAAAATAATTGCCAATGGGGAATACCGGATAGAACGTTCCCAGCGTGTGAGTTCGAGGATCATCTCCGCTGGAGATATCTGCCTTGACACTAAACCTGGGTTTTAGCGGCAGGTTGGGAAGGCTGTACCCGTGATCTGAGGCGACAGTCCATGCGCGGATGTCATCCGAGCCGAAGCTCCCAAATTGCCATGCAGCCTCATCATCAAAATCCCAGCCGGGTTCCTTTGCTGCGATCGGCCGCGAGATTCTTGCTGCCAAGCTGTGGCGAAGCTCTGTGGCCGTACCGCGATCGAATGTCGCGTTCTTGCGGTCCTCGCCGAGGTAATAAGTGTCGACAGAAATACCCTTGCGCCAGGGTCGTGTGGCATAGAGGCCCCAGAATGCAGTTTGATGGTCAGGTACGTTGTCGAAAAAACCAATTTTATCCAGGTCGGGACGTACGGCCCACGCGTCGACGTTCCAAGCGCCTGCCTTGCTTCTAATCTTAACGCCGTCAAAGCTCTGACGAACATTTGGCCCTTCTCGAACAGAGACGAGCCTGCCGGAGCCGTAATTCAACTCCTGCCGGCCAACCCGCAGCACGATCCAGTTTTTCTTGTGCGAGTCGCCGGCTTCAAGGTATGCCGCCTCGAAATCGAGTTTCTTTTCGTCAATCGGCCGCGGCCCGCCCTCCCGGAATGCCTCTAGGCCACTCTTCAGTTGCACGAACACACGAAAATACTTTCCGAGATGCCAGTCGCTGTGAAGCATGTATCGCTGAAGAGAGAAGGCATTCATGTAGGGCTGTTTGCCCCAATTGTCGTTACCGACTCGCTCGAATACTTCCCTGATCTCACCACCGATCGTGAGATACCATCCGTCCTCGCCCAGTGGAATGTACTTGATCGGATCCCAGAAATCCTCCCGTAGTGATGGGTCCTGGAGGAGACTCCAGTCCTCGTTCTCCCGGAGCAAACTGTAGGTGCGAACCGGCCCCACAGGTGCCGTTGTCTGGTCAGACTGAGCGTGAACAGAGGATACGGCAACTAAGAGCGTGATCACACAAGCAGGAGCAACTCGCATAGCAAGCCTATTTCCCGGAAGCTTCAGACGAGTGGATTTCGGCGATGTAGCCACCGGGGAATTGTACGATCGCCGCGTTCCGTTGATCGGCGGCATAAGGAGGGACCAAGACCTCGACTCCGGATGCCTGCGCCTTGACCAGAGTGTCTGCGAGGTTCGCGACCTCATATCCCATGATTTCTCGTCCATAGGGATAGGGAAGGTGGCCGTCGGTCACGAGCACCGTCAGCTTGCCGAAAGTCGATTCGATCTGGATACGCCGATAGGTGTCGGCGGGTCGCCCGATCTCGACACCAGGCGCGTGCGCGTCGTCGGAAACGACTTTGCCCTGTGAGAAGTCAAGAAAGCTGCGAATGAACGCCAGCACCCTATCCGCAGAGACGTAAGTGCGATTTTCTGGAATGGTCTGGAGCGGTTTGTAAGACGGCGGAGTCGTATGCCAATAGAGCTGCGTATTCACGCCACCAGGCCATTGGATGATGGCATCTTTGCCGATCGGATCGTTGAACGGACTGACCAGGACGTCCGCGCCGGTCGCGCGGGCTGCGCGGACCGCCGCATCTATGTCGGTTACCAGAAGCCCCGTCCGCTCTATGCCAAACGGATAGGGAACCGGTGTCTTGAACCCGAACACCGAAACGGTCCCTACTGGCGTCAACACAAGCTGCGACATCGTACTGCTCGCAGTTGGTGTCACAGTGAAGACGCCTTCCTTCGTTGTGGTTCCGCCGAAAGTGGCGACGACACTGGCGACGAAGCGGTCGAAAACTTCTGGGGCCACGTACACGTGGGTCGTATCGTATTGTGGTCCGACGGCCAGGTTTCGTGTCGCCGTCCTATCGGCAACTGTCGGTTTCGTCTGTTGACCGATTGTGTAACGGGCACTTCCAAGCGTCAGAAAAACCGTCAAAGCGGTTAACGAGAAAACCTTATTCTCTCGCATCGGAATCTCCTTTCATCGCAAAGCTATGGGTATGAGACCTTGGCTAGAGCCGCTTTACTTCTCGCACTATTGCGTGCGCGGTATTGCGTCCTCGATTTGGAAGTGAACCTTCGATTCACATCCTGCTTACGGTTCTTTCCTGAGCCGCTGTACTTGGAGTGCAACCGGCTGTGCTGTGCCGCTCCGCTCATCCAATCGGCGGTCATCTGGATGCGTGCCGCAAAGCCTGTGAGTGAGCAGTTTACGGCGTCGCTGAAAAGCTTGCAGCAGCCTCGCTGCTATTCCGGCTCCTGCCATCGGGGCAGCTAGGAACACCCACAGTTCGTCTGTGTGTCCTGACACCACCGCAGGCCCAAACTGACGTGCAGGATTCAAACTGCCTCCAGTCGAGGTGCCGAGCAGCGCAATCCCAAGTCCGATTAGAAGGCCCACCACCCAAGGCCCCTGTAGTGCAAGCCGGGGACCAGACAAACAGTACCCGACTATGAAAACAATCAAACCCATGCCGGTGGCCTCGGCTGCAAACAATGGCGCTGCGGACCAAAGGGGCGCCGGCTTGATAACAGCAAAGACCACCGGCGGATCTGCCACATCCTGGCCCCACCCTGCGCGGGCGGCGACGACGCCAACTATGGAACCCAGCAGCTGAGCGATGGCGTAGGGGACAACCCCGGCCGCGGGGAAAACACCGAAATGCGACATAGCCAGCGAGATGGCCGGATTCGCGTGCCCTCTGGAGGTCCTACCCGGCGGGCTCATAATCAGCCAAGCAAGAAGCAACCCGACGGTAGCGCCTACGATCCAGAGTTCGCCATAGATCCCCGGGATTGCCCGCGAGGTGGGCGATGGTCCAATCATCCACCTCACGATGCTCACCACGCCGAAGAGTAGGACAGAGGTGAGCATCAATTCAAACGTGCTGTCTCGTACCAGTCGAGCAAACGCTACGTGCTCAACATTCTTCGACAGTGCTTGAGAGTGATCCAATTTTCCCTATCCTATCAAGTCGTAGTTAGAGGCTCAAATCAGAAAGCAAAGCAATCGCACCCGAGACTCCAAAGCCCCCGTTCCCCGAAGACCCATCGGTGCTGGGCGCCGGAATGCTCGCAATGGTGCGAAGGCATAGCCTCGCACGCTGTGACGCCTGCCATCGATCCGGCGGGTGCGTATCCACCGTATTGCTTCACTGGGGACCAGTCCGGACTCACGGGCAGTTCCGCAGGCGCCATTCTCGAGAATTCGCCCGCCGCGTAAACTACCTTGCCACCGACCATCGTTAGCAGGGACTCCAAGTTCTTGATCTCCTCTTCAGGAATTGAAAAATAGTCCGACGAGAGGACGGCCAAGTCTGCGAGCTGCCCTGGCGCCAGCGACCCTTTCTTGCCATCTTCCGTAGAAAACCAACTACTCCCGACCGTATACAGCTCGAGCGCTTTCGCGCGGTCGAACCGGTTTTCTTCCGGATATAAGCTCACCCCCCCCGACGGTCTTCCCCGTCACCAGCCAGTAGAGAGACAGGAAGGGGTTGTAGCTTGAGACTCGCGTGGCGTCCGTGCCGGCTCCAACCGGAACTCCCATCTCGAGCATCCTCCGGATCGGAGGCGTGCGCTTGGCCTGTTTCGCGCCGTAACGCTCGACGAAGTATTCGCCCTGAAAGGCCATCCTGTTCTGAACGGCGATGCCGCCGCCAAGCGCCTTGATGCGCTCAATATTTCGGTCGGTAATCGTTTCACAGTGATCAAAGAACCAATGCAGGCCCTCGAAGGGAATCTCGCGATTTACCTCCTCGTATACGTCGAGGGCCCGAGAAATCGTTTCGTTGTAAGTGGCATGCATACGAAACGGCCATCGGTTCTCGGCCAGATATTGGACTACAGCCTTCAATTCACTCTCCATTACGGGCGCCATGTCTGGCCGTGGTTGGAGCATATCCTCAAAATCCGCCGCCGAAGCCACGAGCATTTCTCCGGCGCCATTGACGCGATAGAAGTCGTCGCCCTCGCCAGGTTTCGTCATCTTTGTCCATCGTTCAAAATCCGGAAGCTCTTGCTTCGCCTTCTGGGGATAAAGGTTGTAAGCCAGGCGAACGGATAGCTCGCCTTTCTGATGAAGCTCGTTAACGACTTCGTAGTCGTCAGGATAGTTCTGGAAGCCGCCGCCGGCATCAACCGCACTTGTGATGCCGAAACGATTCAATTCCCGGAAGAAGAGGCGGGATGAGTTGAGCTGATCTGGCCGCGAAAGCTTTGGCCCGTTGAACAAAGTCGAATAAAGGATGTAGGCGTTCGGTTTGGCGATGAGAATTCCCGTCGGATTGCCACGTTTGTCCCGCTGGATTTCGCCGGCAGGCGGATCCGGCGTGTCCTTGGTGTATCCCACGGCGCGCAAAGCAGCACGGTTCAGTAACGCACGGTCATACAAATGCAAGACGAAAACCGGCGTGTCTGGTGACACCGCGTTGATTTCATCCAACGTGGGCATCCGGCGCTCGGCAAATTGAAACTCCGTCCACCCGCCGACAACGCGCACCCACTGAGGCGCAGGGGTCCGAGCCGCTTGCTCCTTGAGCATGCGAAGGGCATCGGCAAGGGAAGGCACGCCATCCCAGCGAAGTTCCATATTGTAATTCAGGCCGCCACGGATCGGGTGCATGTGCGAATCGTTGAGACCGGGGATCACCGTTCTCCTGTTTCCATCAATGACTTCGGTTCCCGGGCCCCGCAGTTGAAGAATCTCCTCGTTAGTACCGCCGGCGCTGATCTTTCCGGCGGTGATGGCGATAGCTTCAACGAACGATGGAACTCCATTTGTCGCGATCTTGGCATTGTGAAGTATTGTGTCAACGGCCATAAAGTTCTCCTTGATAAAAAAGAGCTGTTGCTTCGTGGGCAGGGCGCGCCCGCCGTGCGCGATGCCTATTTGTGGGCCACCGCAGGCTGCAGGACCTCGTACTTCGGATAGACAGTAGGCGCAGCGCCGTGCACCATGGTGTTGGCGTATTCAACGCCAATGCCGTAGGCGCCGTAATGATTCTTCACCACGTCCATAACGGCGTCGTAGGTCTCGTGATTCGCCCAATCGCGCTGCCATTCCAGCATCGTGGACAGAGAGGTCACCGGCTTCGCCCCCGCTTGTACAACCCGGCGCATGGCGTTGTCATGAGACAACTGGCTAACATCTCCGCAACAGTCTTCTACGACGTAGATTTCGTAGCCGTCGTGCAGCGCCTGAATGGTGGGCAGCGCGATGCACGTCTCGGTCCATAAGCCGCACCAGACGATCTTCTTCTTGCCGGTTTTTTCAATGGCGGCAACGAAGTCTCTGTCATCCCACGAGTTCATTGAGGTACGCTCAATGGGCTCCCGATCTGGGAAAATCGCCTTAAGTTGTGGCCACATATTGCCGCTGAAGCTGGTCTCGACCGTGCTGAGCACCACCGGTAGATCGAAGATGCGGGTCGCCTTTGCGAACGCGACTACGCTGTTAATAATGGACTGCCGGTCGAAGTTAGAAACTCCGAACAACATCTGAGGCTGGTGATCAATGAATGCGACTACGCAGTTGTCGGGAGTCAACAGTCCTTTTTCGCTGCGCTCTGCGCGACTGTTATTTTGAGACATAGATATCCTTTCCTTTCTTTTCACTGTCAAGTCATATCGTCAGGTCGAGAATGATGCGGAGGCCCTTCATTACCGAGGCGATGAGTGTTTCCAACTCGGCGATATCTTCTGCGTCGAGCCGGCAGCTTATGTAAAAACCACTTCTCCGTTTTTCGATCTGTGAATTCTGAACATTCTGTTCTTCCAAAGGAAGGCTACCTACGGAACGCAAGTCCGGCACCAACCTAATCTGATGCATCTGATTCACGTCGTCGCCGAACATCCGTTATCCTTCCTTTGTTTTGTGAGATTGCATCAAATAAGTCGATGAGCTAGCGATCATGCCATGGCGTGAATTGGTGCGCTTCCTCAACTGCGGATCGAACCACTCGGCTAAACATTTTGCGTCTACTCATGGGTAATCAGCCCAGCGTCACCGAGACTTTCCGCAACCATGCGGCTGAATCGCGAGACACTGCTCTCCAGGCAAGACACCATCGGCTCGAGCCCGTGATGGTGTCTGCCGAAAGAATCAATGAAGTTCTTGTCTTCTTAGCCGGTCTTTTTCGTCCGTGCAACTGGTTCGCTCTTGACCTGTTTTGATTTCACGAGGTCGGCGGAGGACGATCCTTCGAGCGCAAGCCCATAGCCGACTTCCCGCACCACCCGTTCCTTCAACGGCTGGATAAAATGTACGCGTGTGTTGCGACGTGTAACCACCGGAGCCTTCAGGTACAGATCGGCCAATTCTCGCGCTCGATTGAGCGCCTGGCCATTCGGCACAACCTCCGCGACCACTCCCCATTGCTGCGCAGTGCGCGCCGGCAGAGGCTTCGGATCCAGCAGAAACGCCTCGGCACGTCCTGCTCCACCGCGATAACTCCACGTGGTGAAGATGCCGTCACCCGGCGTAACACCTTGGGCGTAATGCGCGACATCCTGAAAGGTCGCACCCTCGCCCGCCACAATGACATTGGCGAGCAATGCATAATCGGAGTGCACGTAGGCGCGTCCCTCGATCGCCGCAATCACGGGCACGCGAATGTTGGCTATGTTTTCTAAGACCTGAACACCCTCGTCGTGAACCTGGCTCCAGACTTCGGGATCAGAGACGTCGCCGAAAGATGACCAGTCGACATCGATAATGAAGTCCCCTCCCGCGCCGGTGACGATGACGATCTTGTTAGCACGGTCCTGTCCGATCCGGTAAAACGCGTCGACAAATTCCGTGTGGCCTTGTGCGTTCATAATGCACGACCCGCCGTTACTATGGAACTCGACAACCAGCACGCCCTTGGCGTCCCGCGTCAGCTTCAGTTGGCGATAGGCCGAGAAATAGTCGGATTGAGCTGTTTGCATGGCATTGTCCTCTCATGGTCTGCGCTCCGTACAGTTGCAAACCGTGTGCCAGAAAGCAGCGTTGCGTTCACGCTTGAAATTAAAAGTGTTGTGCAATGGCAAATGTCGTCGGTATTAGTCGCGCGTCAAATCTCTGACGTCAAGGCGGAAACGCTGGCTGACACGTCGCGAACTACATTCGCTTGCGTATTCGACGGTGAGTTCGAACGACATAGAAAACACCGACTCTGAAGGCACTCGCCTGATGCATAGGCCAGCAGACAGAAGTATTTTCTGTCCAGACAAAAAAGAAGGTTAGCACGTAATTGCGGCTTCGAGCACAGTTCGAGCCAGCGGTCCAAGTATCGATTGAGTGTTTGCTTCGACGAGTCGAGCTTTCGCCCACTATCTCGCTCGCCGAGCATTTTGTTGAAATCAGCCTGAACATCCCGGAGTCTGCCGTGGATGGTTTGGCATAAATCCGCTCGCTTTTTAGTTTCCGAGTCGCGGCCGTACACTCGCACCAACTAGGTAGAACTGCCACGTCGGACGATCTAGCCGACTTTTTTGTGCCATGGGCACCTGCGGCAGTGCGGGGAAAATAAATGGCAGATGGTTTCGGTGAGCTTATGTGAAACTAGAACTGATCGGGGTTCAGCGGTCACCCTGCACCCCAGCGCCGCCAAGCCTCCCCAAACCAGCGAAGGACATCTGGCGGACAAGGAGAGCGCGACCTCCACGAACCACCATTGGCTGCCTGGCTGCGAAGCGCGTTATGGTGAGACTTGGCAGACCAGAGACAAATCATCTGCCGCCGAGGAGTGCTTCCTGATGGCTGAAACGCCGGCGCCAGGGCCGCCAGGTTATTCGAGGTTGCTGGGCGAGTTGAAGCAGCGAATCCAGGCTACTCAATCGCGCGCTTCATTAGCAGTCAAACGGCATTCGCCAGGTCCTGCTAGAGTCCGGTTCCGATCGGAACTACGTTTGCTGGGGCCGGGAGTCTGGGAGGACTAGTGAATGCCCCTTCTCGTCACAAGCGCATCCGGCGCCAACGGAAACGGATTTGGCGCGCTCCTCGCCTTTGAATTGGACGGGAGCCTGCGCGGAACCTTTATTGATGACGATCGCATTGCCGATCCGCGTGGCCTTGCGGTCGATCCGAAGGAAAACTTACTGTTCCTAAACAGTGGCGCCGACCGCGTCTTGGCTATCTCCGCGCAGGGGGTCATTATTCGCGACACTGGCCGGATTGAAGGCCTGAATCCCGGCGGCGGCATTTTCGGCCCGGATGGCCGGTATTTCGTGGGCTTGCGCAGCGCACGTACAATCATTGCTTTGTCGACCGGCGTTGATGCTGCCATAGAGTGCTTCTTGCCGCCCGGCATTGTACCTTTTCCTCGAGGATTTGCTTTCAGTTATGATGGCCGGCTGTTCCTCGCCTCAGGAATCGGCCCCGACCGCCAAGGCGATAACATCATCCTGGCGTTCAGTCCAGGCACATGTACGCAGCCCTCTCGGTTGGTCACGGATCCCGAATTGAGTCCGCTCGATCTCGCCATCGCTCCCAACGGCAATATCGTTGCCTCTAGTGAGCATCCATTCGGCGCGGTGGATGCCGTGACAAGTGTTCGGGAATACGATGCTATGGACGGACACCTAGTCAGGGTTTTCTCGCCCGGCGGAAAGGCTGAATTCCGCAAACCGCGCGGCTTACGCTTTGCTGCCAATGGACACTTCTACTGCGTCGCTCGTGATGAGGTAGTCGCCTTCGAGTTCGCGAGTGGCGAATGCCTGGGGGTTATGGCGCGATTGCCGGGGTTAAATGGACAAGCCCTGGCGTTTTTCCCGTAATACAGGGTTATGGAACAACTTGAACGTATAGTCGTATGTCGTAGTTGCGCTGTGTCCTATTGCTCCTGGATTACACACGATTCTGAAGGAACTAGGCGATTCGAATTCGAGTCCATTTAACCAGACCGATCTATGAGCGCGCCCGTTTTGAAACGCTCATTTTTCAGTCAAGCGCTTACACAACTCGGAGAATTCAGCGGAGGACGTTGTATCTCCCCTGTTCATCGCCTGAGACACGGGCTTTTCTCCAACGCTGCTTCGGCCCAACCTTACCCCGCACGTTCGATCATCTCCCGGATGAGGCCAAGCGTCAAGTGCGGTATCCGTTCCGGGCCGCACGGGCAGCCATGCATCGGCAAAGTAATGGGGCGGGGATCTACCGCGACGGGTTTCGCTCTTTTGGTACGCCCATTGGCGATAGCATTCATCTACGCAGCCATGTATTCGCTGGATTATGCCCCCAGAGCATGATCGTGTCGGCGTTTTCAAAGTCGGCGGATGGAAGCCCGCAATCAAAAGTGAAGGCATGAGCGAAATCCTTGTGCCAGTTGCATATCTCGGTGGCGTAGCAGATGTTAAGGGCTGCCGAAGTACCGCACGAAGCGTTCGATCAATCAATGCTGTCAGAGATAGGCGCGCCGCTCCCGATGGTAGTCGCGAAAGCAATTGCTTCGGCGCCGTTCTCCTCGCGGATCGCTGCCAGTTTCGGTGCCGTTTCGGTAAGCGCCTCCTCCCAACTAATCCGCTTCCGTCCGGGGCTATTTTCGCCTTTGGGGGTTATCCGGCGCATGGGATAGTAGACTCGGCACGGGCTGTGAACAATCCTCCAGCGCCGCTCGCCCTTCATGCATATGGCTTTACCAGTCGGTTGCGAGGATCTGGTTCCCCAGAGAGCAGCTAGTCGCTACCAACCGTATTTAATGTCCGCAACGGGCGCGGCACATCCACGAGTTCGTGCCAATCAAGCCCTGTTGCAACGCTCCGCCCATACGGCCGCAACAGTGGATTGGCCGAAATTGCAACATTCAGGCAGCCACGCAGAGACCATGGCCGCCCGGCTCAGTAGGACATGGCGCTAAGCAGCCAGTGACACTTTGGACAGCTTGTTCTTGAGTTTCATCGTGTTCAGTCGGCCGATGTTAGTCATTGGCCGGCTACGGAGGTTCAGGCTGTTCGTGCAAGTATCCTGCCGGCTTCGAACGAGAGCCCGAGCAGCCGCTCTGCGTTGAGGTATCCAATCTTCTTCTTGTCATTCTCGTGGATGGGCATCTGATCAAAGCATTGCCGAGCGGCTTTCATGCTGCCGTACGGAGTGTCCGTGGTGAAGACGACGCGATCGCTGCCGATCGTGTTCGCCATACCCAGATAGGCCTGGTACGACGCACTCCAACTCTTATCTATCGCGCCGGGCACCTGGTCCGCGAACTCTCCTGCCAGTATACCTCCATAAAAATTCTCGCGAAGGTAATCAATCACATGGCGCTTGAGCCCCGTATCTTTCGGCGGGAACGCATATGTCGCGCGCCATCCAGTCCAGCTAAGAATCTCGAAATTGTCCGACAATCATCTGCAAACCTGGAAACACGTCAAATACGCCGCCAAGAATGAGTCGCAGAGCATGGATCCCCGTGTCTATATGCCAACCGAGACCTGCTAATGCCAAAAAGCCGGATACAATAGGATTGAATCCATCGTAACAAGCACTTACAACTGGCTGCGGCGGTCAGTTTGGGTGGAGATATATCGGAACGTTTAGGTTTTCGGCACACTCAAATACCGACCAGAAAAACTTATCATCTAAATACCGGCCGTTAACATGTCCGTTTATTAATGCACCGACAAAGCCCAATTTGCGGACGGTGCGCTCAAGTTCCGCGGCCGCCGCTTTGGGATCGCGCATGGGTAATGTGGCAAAGGCTCGAAATCTGTCCGGATATCGAGTGACTGTCGCGTGAGCGGCATCATTAGATTGCCTAGCCAGCTCAAGTCCCAATGACGGCTCCAGTTCCTCCGGACCCGGTACCGTGTGGGAAAGGATCTGAACATCGATTCCAGCCGCATCCATCGCAGCAATCCGTTTGTCGTCGAGAGCGTAGATACCGGGTGGTACGCCTAGCGATGGATCACCGGGGAATCGACCCAATGTTTTCCATGTGTCATAGATTTGCTCTATCGGATGAGCAGACGCTCCGCGTTGAGGTGCCCGATCTTCTCCTTCTCATTCACATTGATGGGCATCTGATCAAAGAATTCCCGAGCGGCTTTCATGTCGCCGTATGGATAGTCCGTGGTGAACAGAACACGGTCGATACCGACCGTGTTCACCATGCTCAGATAGGCCTGGTACGACAAACTCCAGCTGTTATCCATCGCGCCAGGCTCCTGGCCAATATACTCACCAGCGAGGATTCCACCGTAAAAGTTCTCCCGAAGGTATTCCTTGATGGTCCGTTTCAGCCCACCATTCTTACCCAATGGGAATGAGTAGTCTGCTCGCCACGCCGTCCAACTCAATATTTCGAGGTGATGGCCCACAATGATCTGCAGCGCAGGAAATCGGTCGAACACCCCACCGAGGATCAAGCGGAGGCAGTGGATGCCATTGTCGATGTGCCAACCGGTTCCCGCAATTGATAGAAACGCAGATATTTCGGGAGCGAAGCCACTGTAATAGGCGTCGATCACGGGCTTGGGCGGAATTTGGATATGCATATAGATGGGCACGCCAAGCGCCTCGGCACATTCAAACACGGGCCAGAAAAACTTGTCGTCAAGGTAACGGCCGTTGACGTGGCCATTGATCAGTGCGCCCACGAAGCCCAGATCGCGCACGGTGCGCTCGAGCTCCCGGGCTGCAGCCGCGGGGTCCAGCATCGGTAATGTGGCAAATCCGAGGAACCGATCAGGGTGCCTGGAGACCACAGCCGCGAGTTCGTCGTTTGCCTGCTTAGTTAGTCCCCTCGATAGCGACGGCTCAAGGCGCTCTGCGCTCGGCGTAGCGTATGAGAGGATTTGCACATCGATACTGGCGGCGTCCATGGCAGCGATCCGGCCGTCGCCCAGATCATAGATGCCTGGTGGGAACCCGACTTTCGGATCATCCGAGACCGGGAAGTGTCCTGCTTTTTTTAGCGCCTCCAACACTTCCAGGTATGGATCGTTCGCCCTTTTAGCGGCTTCATATATCGCCGGGAGGCCGTAGTGTTCCTCGAACGCGATAACCTTGATTGAACCCTTCATGAACTTGATTCTCCTTAGTAAGGTGGGGATGAGTGAACCGTTCGCTACGCATCCGAGAACGTCCACGGTCCTTACTGGAGCATGGCGACCGCCAGGAAGCAGCGTCGCAGGACAGCCTGAAAACAAAAGGGTTTTAAAATGGCGAATCTCGCCGATATTCATTGCGTGTCAAATCTCTGACGTCAAGGCCTCAAAGCAGGCTGACGCGTCGCGCGAGCGCAATTCCATTACGCTTTCAAGCGAGAGGTTGAGACAAGCTGGGAAGACTTCCGGCTCTGAATGGACCGGCTGATACTGAACCAAGACGCGACAGCGCTTTTCCTTCTGTGTGCTGCGAGGTAGAGAAACTGCGAGCTCTCTCCGCTCAGAAGACAAACGGCCCTCATTTCGCGCTCAGTGTGTTCTTCCAAACGGATAGCATCGAATCGAGCCGTCGGCGGGCACTCCGCACCTCCGGGAAGGTTGCGCAAGTTAAATTCAACCAGCTCTAACCTTCAACTAATTCTGGGACACACTCGAAACGATAAGACGGTGAGGCTCGCCGCCCTCGTTTGCTCTTGCCTGCGCAACACAGATTCGCGTCACCTCACTTGCAGGCAACGCCGCCACGAAACCCAACCGTCTTTCCCGGCGAACCTGACAGAAGATAGCGTATGCCCCACCACTGATCGTGCCGGCCGAGCAACGTTCCCTCTGCGAGAACATGCGCGAGGGCGTCTAGAAGAACTTCAAGGGGTTCGAGACGATCGTCGAGAACGGCGCGCCAATGGGGCCATTGAACCCATGGACCTACGGGCCGAAATCCCGCAAGCCGATCTGGGAGCTGACGTTGACGCTGTCGGTGTCGCTATCGCTGCCGGGCTGGTGCGGGAGGTCGCGATCCTCCTCACCGGCGCGAAGTTTCGCTCGTCCTACGAACTCTACGTTCATGTCATCGCGGCGGAGCTGGTTGGCCTCTCCGACGACAAGTCCACCACCATCGTCGCCGGCCAGCGACCAAGCGACCTGACACGCGAGGAGGCGAATCGCCTGCGACGTCGCCGCCCGCCCTCGTTGACTGCAGAACGCTGCCGAGGCCTAGCTATCGCCACCTTCGACGATGATAGGTTTCGCTGACATGGTGAACTCCTTTCAGAAGCCTTCGGCGCCGGTAGCAACCTCGATCAAGGTTGGGGTTTGCGAGGCAAGCGCAGTTGTCAGCGCCTGCTTCAGTGCTTCGGCCGTGGCGGCGCTAACGCTCTCCACGCCATAGCCCTTGGCGAGGGAGAGGAAGTCAATGCCGGGCACATCAAGTCCAGGCACAGCGTCGACTTTCAATACCTCCGCGAACCAGCGCAGCGCACCATAGGTGCCGTTCTTCAAGATCAGGAAAACCAGTGGGATCTTGTAGTGTGCGGCAGTCCAGAGTGCGGTGATGCTGTAATTGGCCGACCCATCGCCTATAACGGCGATGACCCGCCGCGAGGGTTCGGCGAGTTGAACGCCGAGTGCCGCCGGCATGGCAAAGCCAAGACCGCCAGCTGCTCCGAAGTAATAGCTGCCAGGTTCCCGCATAGGCAACCGGCGCCATAGGAAGTCGGTCGTCGAAGTTGACTCGTTCAGATAGATGGTGTCACTGGGCGCCGTTGCAGCGATAACGTCGAAGACTACTTCGGGCAACAACGGCCGTGGACCGATCTCAGCGGACGCGGGCCGTGCCTGTGGGGCGGGAGACGGGCGATCGGATTGGCGCACATTGCGTGCGAGAGCCTTAAGCGTCGCATGAATGTCCCCGACGATCGCATCACCCACCGGCGCGCGGGCCGCCTCCTGCGGATCAGAGGTCACGGCAATAAGTTCAGCCCCCTCGGGGAGATACGCGCCCGGCTCGTATTGGTGGTAGCGGAAGACGGGCGCGCCGATGACGAGGATCAGCGCGTCGGAGGTGCGCAACACATATTCGTGATCTAGCCGCTGCATCAAATCGGTGACTGCGTACGTGTGTTCGAAGCCGTCGGGCACCGGTTCCCGGTGCTCGCCCGAATGCGGAATGCGCGCGCCGATCTTCAGGAACCGCAGACCGGGCCTCGCGGCACCCAAGACGAAGTCACGTGTGCCGGGAAAAGACGCGAGGGCATCCTTTCCGCAATCGCGCAATACTCGATGCCGGGAAAGCTGGCTGCGGCAGTTCGCAAAATCACGATAGGACCAAAGACTAGTATGACGACCGCCAGCACGCTGTGCGTATAAGGCTGGTTGAGCGCGATTTTCACGATCCAGATTGTAGGTCGCAATTCCTATGCGAATCGCATTCAATGCGTGTAGGCGTTGAATTCTGTCGGTCATTTAATATGCGCCCTTTGTCTCATTGTCCAGTTACGCCAATGACTGTTTCTCACTGACGTTCCGGCCCAACATTGCTTTCATAATCTTCATTGGCTCCAGACTTGATTCTGCGTAGTAAAAGCGAGAGCATGGCGAGTGCCCGGAAACAGCGTCGCAGGATCGCCTGAATTCAAAAGGGCTTGCGAAATGACGAGCCTCGCTTGGGTTCGTCGCGCGTCAAATCTCTGACGTCAAGGCTCAAAACGCATGGACGCGGCGCGCAAGCGAAATCCGACCATGCATTCGACTGGGAGTTTGAAACACGTCGAGAGACTCTGGCCCCGAAAGTACCGGCTGATGCCGAGCCAAGCGGAGACAGCACTCTCCCTACTGCGTGTGATGAGGTAGAGCAACTACGCGTTCCTTCTCGCTGAAGGCGCAGACGGTCTCTCATTTTAGGGCAACTCGGCATACAAAGGCGGCGAGCAGTTGCCGGTCTCGTGGTGGCTTTGGTGAATTCCATCCCGGCACGCTTGCGGCAGGCTCCTCTTCAAGTCCGGTCCTTGAATTGGCAGGATTTCGGTTCTGGATTTTCGGTGCTTATGACGTGGACATCAATTTTGCCATCAGCGGATTCATCGGTTCCCCGCCGGCAGCGCGCGCGGGGGAGCGGCCCGCGCCATTCACTGGCTGCAAATCTCACTCGGACCACCTTAGCTTCTCTTTCCGTGCTGTTATAAAGAGGACAGGGCTCGGTCCCCCACCTCCTTGCTCCCTGGCGAACGAGAGCCTTGGGCGATCGCCATGTTCCCGTAGGGGCTCCGGGACGTACCCGGAAGGCTCGGCCATGGAGGGCATTCTCGTCTCCACGCTCCACCTTGAGTACTGATTTTTGACAGCTCGGATGAAAGGAATCCCAATTCGAGCGGGTTCAACTCTACCTGCGCAACCCACATAGGCGGCGATTGGGTACTTCTCAGGTTGGGACTGACGCTACCGCTCGCATCGGCAACGCTGAGCTTTGCCCGTAATTGATACCCAGCCGCTTCATCCTTGAGGTTAGAGTGGTCCGCGGCACACCTAGCAGAACAGCAGCTCCACTCGGGCCACCGACTACGCCTTCCGTTTGTTGGAGGATCCGAAGGATGTGCGAACGCTCCGCCTGTTCCAGTGTCACCGATCCGGACGACCTCGACGATTTCGAATCCGCCTGTGTTCTGTCCTTGAGTTCGTGCGTCGAACCATGCAGCACCGCACCGGTCGATAGAATTACAGAACGTTCAACGAAGTTTTGCAATTCCCGAACGTTTCCGGGCCAGGAATGAAGTACAAGAGCCTCCATGAATTCTTCTGAAACAGCGGTAATCGGCTTGTGCATGCGCTCTGCGTACTCCATCGCGAAGTGATGCGCTAACAGACGGATATCTTCGGGACGCTCGCGCAGGGGTGGTAATTCAATAGGGAATACGCTGAGCCGGTAGAAGAGGTCCGCGCGGAATCCACGATTGCTCACCATCTCGACGAGATTCCGATGGGTGGCGCAGATCACTCGGGCATCGGTTTGGATCGTAGCCGCACTACCTAGACGCTCGAACTGTCTCTCCTGGAGGACGCGGAGAATCTTGGGCTGCAATTCCAAAGGAAGATCGCCGATCTCGTCCAAGAACAAAGTGCCTCGGTTAGCTCGTTCGAACCGTCCGACACTGCGTGTCACCGCTCCGGTGTAGGCGCCGCGCTCGTGACCGAACAGTTCGCTTTCCAGCAAACCTGTGGGAATGGCGGCGCAATTCACCTTTACAAACGGGCCTTTCGATCGATTGCTGCACTTGTGAATGGCTTCCGCAATCAGTTCCTTGCCAGTGCCTGTTTCTCCGTTGATCAACACCGTGGCGTCGGTGGGGGCCACGATTTGTACCAGGCCGAGCACCTTCTGGACAGCGTGGCAGTTACCGACGATTCGAGGCAATCCGCTGCCGCCGAGTTCGTGGTTGTCGAGCGCGACTTTCGCCGGCGCCAAATTCCCGATTTCAAAGGATGGGGGCCGGTTGGTTGCCTGTAACTTAACCGCCCACCTTACTTCTGTCGCCATTTGTTAACTCCTCTCGCGTCTTGCGCTTTCGACCTTCTGATCTTTCGAAAATTGTGGAGCGACTCCCGCTTGCCGACAACCCTGGATGGAGATCACGCGTCCACTACATCGTGACTCCTGGGAAAGCCTTTTGAGGCAATGAGAAATCTCCTACGGGTCTTCGCGATGACTCTTCTGATTTCGGATCTTGATACGCTTCCATCCAAAGAGGCGAGCGTCTACCGACCAGGCGCCAGGTCCGACCAGTGCCACGGCAGCTCCCAGGGTTCCCAAGAGGACATGAGTCAATGGATCCCCACGCGGCGAGAACGCGCACCATAACTCAACCCCCGCCGCGAGCGCCCCAGCGATGGGCGTCCATAAACCTGCAATCAAAAGTATTCCCGCAGTGGTTGCGAGCACGGATACCGTGACTCGTCCGAGCCGTGGTACTCCCCGCAATCCGATGATCCCCAGATCACCCAATATAAAGCCGGCAACCAGCCGCATCAGCAGAAGACCCGTACCAGGCCAACCGCGTGGGAATGTTGAGAACAACAATCGAAAAAGGCGCACTCTACCTCAAAAGTACGCGGTTTTCAGCGCACTTAAAAGCTCAATAAGAGAGTTCTGAATCACTCTTTCTAGGAGCTAGAATTCAATGACTCCGCGCTTCAGCCCGATCATCGCCGCGTGGGTCCGGTCCTTAGCGCCCAGCTTGGCGAGGATGCTTCTTACTCGGCCCTTTACGGTTTCTTCTGGGATTAAGAGCTGGGCGGCAATCTCCTTATTAGCGTTCCCGCTGGCAATCAGGCGCAAGACGTCGATTTCCCCCGCGTTCAAAGCATCGTCGGTGGCATGCTCGGCAACTTGATAGGAGATTTCTTGAGAGAGAGTCTTTTTACCGACGTGGACCGCTCGAATGGTTTCGACAAGCTCTTTATACAATAGATTCTTAAGCAGATAGGCTCTAGCGCCCGCCTTGAGCGCGCGCATAACCTGGACGTCACCGGTGTAGGTGGTCAGGACGATAATGCGAGCCTCGCAGAATTCGCCAAGAATCGCGATCGTCGCGTCCAACCCGTTCATTTCAGGCATCTGCAAATCCATCAAGGTCACATCCGGGCGGAGCGCACGGAACTTCTGGATCGCTTCCAGCCCATTGGACGCCTCGCCGACTAAACTCATATCCGATTGATGAGCGACAAGCGCAGCGACCCCTCCACGGAATAGGGCGTGATCGTCAACCGCCAGAATCCGAATCATGAATTAGTCCCGGTCTTTTTTGCAAACCACTGTAAACGGCGAGCAGGAGGGGTCCAATAGGCAAGGGACGCAGGAATACTCAGTTCAACCTGTGTGCCCGATCCTTGCCGACTCCAGAGTTCCAGGTGACCGCCGATTAGTTCGGCGCGCTCGCGCATTCCGGCCAAACCCCAGTGCCCGGCGCGCCCTTGTTTCTCAAGCACCTCCGAGGCGATGCCCCTTCCATCGTCACGGACGCGCAGTCGGAACTGCCGCTCGTCATACCAGATGGTCACCTCGATCCGCCGCGCCCGTGCATGCCGGAACGCATTACGCAGCGCCTCCCCTGCAATCCGGTAGATTTCATCTCGTAAGATCGGATGGACGGCACGGGGCGTGCCTTCCTCATCCACAAATGATTCCACGCTGTGCAAATTGGCTTCATCGCCCGCCAGTTCTTCTCCCAGAGAGCCAATCGCCCGGGCAAGGTCGTTGGTTTCGACAGTCGATGCACGCAACCCCTGTACAGCGTCCCGACCTTCCGTGATGGCCTGCGCGGCATGATCGAGGGCGTTCTCCAGTGTCTTCCGGGCTTCTGCCGGGCGAGCGGGGAGTTCGTCATGAGCCACTTGAAAGCGGAGCATCAACCCCTGAAAACTCTGCAATAGCGTGTCGTGCAGTTCGCGTGCGATCCGCGTCCGTTCGCCGACGCGCTCTTCCAGCCGCAGATTGAACTGCCGCGCGATCTGGCGAACGCGCACCCGGTAGAGTGCCCACGCCAAGGTCAAAATCAGGGCACCGCAGACCGTCTGAAACCAAGCCGTTTTCCACATTGGGGGCAAGATCTCGATTTCGAGCTTCACTCCTGGTTCGCTCCAAGGCCCGCGGCTGGTAGCGCCCTGGAGCCTGAACGTATAGGCTCCAGCGGGGAGAGTCGTATAGGTCGCCAACCGCTCATCGCTTCCAACCTCGTGCCAGTTATTCTCCAATCCTTCGAGCTTGTACCGGTACCGGTTGTTGGCCGAATTGCGATAGCTAAGCGCTGAGAATTCCAGCGAGAACATGGTTTGTTCGTGAGAAAGCGTCAAGCCGGTAGCGTAAGAGATGGATTTTTTTAGCGGCGAACGGTCTCCAACCTCAACCAGAATGCTGGATAATCGGAATTCCGTAAGGGCCACAGGGGGCGCATCGGAATTGCGATCGAGCCTATCAGGATAAAATGCCACGCCTCCTGAAAAGCCTCCAAAGAACATTTCTCCGCTCGGGCTCTTGAAGCAGGAGGCCCAGCCTGTTAAATCGTTTCCCGGAAGGCCATCGGCAACTGAGTAGTTACTAAACGTCCTGGTTCGCGGATCGAATCTGGACAACCCTCTATTTGTGCTCATCCACAGAGCGCCCTGGTCGTCCTTCTGGTTATCCTCCAGGATGCAGCTTACGGCATTCCCGGACAGGCCGTCCTTCTCGTTGTAGACGGTAAACGCCCCGGAGTCAGGGTCAAGTTTATTGAGCCCATTCTGAGTACCGACCCAAACCTCGCCAGATGCGCGCACGTGCACTGTAGGCACCAAATCGTCGCCAAGGCCGCGAGGATTACCGGGATTCGACCGGTAGATTTTGAGTTGACCGGTAGCCAAATCCAATCGGTGCAAACCCGAATAGTGGGTCCCGAGCCAAAGGACCCCTCGGGTGGCATCTTCAGCGATGGAGACATACGCCTGGCTGAGGCGGCTATTCCAATCGGCCTTGAACACCGTGAATCGGCCCGTTTGACGGTCAAATCGGTTAAGGCCATCGTTAGTGCCTACCCATAATGAGCCTGCGTGATCGATGAAGAGCCGGTGAATCAGATTGCTGCTCAAACTCGAGGGATCTTCCTCCACATGCCGGAAAATTCTGAATGCCCCAGTGCGGCGATCAAATCGAATGAGCCCGTTTCCCCAGGTACCTGCCCACAGATACTCTTGCGGGTCTTCGATAATCGAAATTACCACGGGCTTTTCACTGAGGCCCGCAGTCCACCGCTCAACCCGTCCCGATTTTCGATCAGAACACCGAAAGGGTCACGTTCCACATTACAATCGAGCAAGCCGTGAGGGCCGCGTTCTATGAAGATCGCGCGGGGACGTTCTGGATTTTTAACGCGACCGGCATTGTGGAAATGGAAATGATGAAGCACGTCAGAAAGCGGCGCGCAAAATCCTTCCCTCCGGGC